>JAAUXT010134009.1_pt1 | contig 28268 bp, 34 predicted proteins | sample 7278171 | NCBI WGS metagenome assembly JAAUXT01 (sample SAMN14350112, study PRJNA611818) | marine sediment metagenome | isolation source: surface marine sediment (1.8m) | place: French Polynesia: Moorea | collected 2018-08
ATTTACACCCGAGAATCCGAGAAATCGACAATTCTCGATATCCGAGAGTGTAAAACGAATAGCAGTTTCATCCGAGAGAACATCCGAGAATCCGAGAAAGCTTGGGGCTCTTGGATTCCCGGGTCGAGAGTCCGAGAATTCTCGGATGTAGATTTTCAAATCGAACAGCATCACTGTACAGGAATTTGTTGTTGTGTTAGCATTGTGAATAGCTGGCTGTTGCAAATTGCAGGACAGGAGCAAGATGGAGAGTCCGCTGGACGTCCTCACCAGAGCGGCAACGATGATCGAGGCGAATCAAGTCGGTCACCTGAACGGTAAGTCTTGGCTCTTTATTTTTCTCGTTTGGTCTGGTTTCTTTCTCAAGGTGCAAGCTTTGATTTTGGTTTTGTGAGCGCTGGTTCTTTGGATACATTTTGTGTAAACGTTTGAAATGACTTATGTACTGCGCAGTCTGCCACATTGACACTCGCATTGCCCTGTGTACGTATTTGGCAAAAGTAAGAAACTTACGGGGCGTGATTTGCACCACTGAATGAAATCCCGGACTGAATGAGAGGTCGTTGTGTCGGTGTTGATTTGATTTCCTTGTGTAAAGACGAACATTTTCAGCGGTGAAAGTGTTGAAATGGAAACGCAAAACCGAGTCAAGTCTCCGAGAAAGCAAACGGCGCACCCAACTGTCCATGTGAAGACATGTCAGCTCTCTTGTGCTGTCACAGGTTTTCGTTTTCATCTTGTGGAAACAGTGTAGATTCTTTTGGCGAAAGTACAGTGCATCACAAGGCGATTGAAAGTTTGCAACTGGGTGCGTTTTCGTCCCAATCGGTGGTCAGATTGCTGTGTTCAGATTGAGCACTGTGTTCGCTGCTGCAAGTTAGCTGTCACTGAAAGTTGCGTTGAAGTTTTGAAATCCCAACCTTGAGGTTCAGATGGCTACTTTCTGCGTATTTTTCTGCTGATCCGTTTTTGGTCCCAAATCACACAGGTCTTGATTTGGTTGCTTTTCTGCCTTGATAGTTGCAGTTTGACAAGAAAGCGTCCATTCAGTGAATGCGAAAAGCGCTGGCTTGCCAGACAACTTGACAAGAGGCATTTGCGAGAGTGACAGTGTGCGGTTGATCTTGAAATATGAGGGAATTCCAAAGGAGGTTCGAAAACTTGGTGAGAACTTTCAGTGGCTATCTCGTGCACCTGCGTTTAGCCTCAGGCACCGAGTGGGTTTGCCCAAGGTGCGAGGTGCACCGGTAGTTTCACTGACAGGCAAATAGCGAGTTTTAGGGATTGCTCATCGTTCATCTACAGATTTCGGTCGTGCCAGACCAACGCGTCATCCGAACCTTGAGGACACTGTCGGGTTGAGACACTGATCCACTGAGGCGTTGGTGGCACGGACCGAATCTGTGTTTTTGAAATGTTTTGTTGCACTATTGCTTCGTTGCGCTTTTGGCTTCCTGCTTTTGGTACACTATTTTCACGCAATAAACAAACAAGGACCAGGAAATGTCAGCCATTTCCGTGGTCGACAATTTGCCGAAGGACCACGTGTTGTTGAGCCAGCCTGCAGTTTCTGGACTGCAACATGCGCATTCCACAGATTCTTCTTTTGTTGGCAAACGAAAGCGGGAAAATGTGCTTGCGCCCCACTGTGCCAGGTCCAGCGATACCTGCAGCGTTACTTTGTCAGACGCAAACTCTTTGCCATGGAAGTTTGATCACAAGACAAAAATTGAAGAAGCAGTAATCCTCATGCAGTGTTTGTCCATTTGGGCATGCATCACTTTCATAACTTTTGGAAAGGAAACTTGGTTTTCCTCGTACGCAAAGTTTGTTTGACATTCCTCGCGAGTTTTGTCCAAACGCAAATTGATGAAACGGTTTTTAACCACTGAATTTAGGTCCGAACTAGTTAGTGGCTGATAGATTTGGCCTCGTAAACATTTGAAAAAGAAACCCAATATCATGTTGCCGCATTGTGCTCCTGCACCCACGGAATTTGATCCAGCAATTTTTTTCGGGAGCCAAAGCTATCATCTGATCTGCAACAAGCTTTGTGCATTTGCTTCCGAAATCGAAGAGGCTTTTGATCGGAATATGTGTGAGATAAAGTGCAGTGCATACCACGCCTGAAAGGTATTGCAAAAAGAAGTTTGCTTTGTCTGACGATAATTTTGCGGTGGGGTAAAAGACTACACGGTGGTGAAACACCCATGATCCGTCTTTTGAACAGCGAGAAAGTGCTTGGTGTTCAAAGGGATCCAAAGTGCCGTGGCAGAGAAACTGTTGGAGAAATATGCGTACGTTCTCGAAAGCGCCTGCGTTGCAGACCTTGACAACAGTTGACTGCTTATTGCTTTGAACCAACGGTACACAAACCAGTACGCTTGTCTGATGTTGGTGCTTCCTCGTCATCGGAACTGAAGTTGTCACAAAGTGAAAACTACACGGGCAGGTCAGTCCCGTTCAGTGATGAGGGAATTTTGCAAACTGGTGTCATCGCGGACGGGCGAGCTGCAAGCGAGCAATTGCTCCAGCAAAGGTACAAGCACATGCAATAGTTGTATTAATAATTTTGGCAAAAGAAGAGGCTCTTTGTGACACTATGTGTAGCGACCATGCTTTTTGGCAATTTGTTCTCAATAGCTGCTGTGCGTTACACACCACAGAGATGTTTGTACGGAAGTGTGGAGGCTTCATACATGGGGGACCTGGAGGTCAGTCTTGCCTGCATAACTTTCCATTTTGAAAGTGTATTGCAGCGCAGTCGAATGCCTGTTTGTTGTTGCACCAGCGGACGTAAAAAACCATCTGGTCCAAATGTTGGATAAAATCATTGGTATCGCACACCAAAGGAGCTTGGTGTGTTGAAGTTGTTTTGCTCTGAGAAGTGCTTGTGGATTGATAACACAGGTTCGGCTCGCTCAAGGTTTCAGGAAGAATGACACCCAGGTCCAGGTGGAATTGGTGACAAGTGGAATGTGTTGAAGATTCGAGGATGATACGCAAATTCGATAGACTGTTTGGTGTTTGAATACCGCGCAACATAGTGAAGTTTGGAAATTGGTGAAGAGGTCTGCAAGCGCTCATCCGTCTCGTGCGGGAATCCCCGTCTAGAGCGAGGTTCACCAAAAGTATGATTGCATTTGTTCTCAAAATATCTTGGGTAAGATTTCTAATTGCCTTATTTGAGTAAATGTACCTGTGTTGTTAGTGCATGAGTCACAGATCGTGACGTGAGTTGTGAACTGTTGAAAACATCCTTTTGTTTCAGTGTCAGTCACCTGAAACTCCTTGCTGGAACTGTAACAAACTGAAAGGCTTCCTGCGGGGAGCCTGGAGTCCTGGATCGTTTGGCAACCTGGTTTTGGCAACAATCAACCCCTTTGTCGCGACAGTCCGATGAAAGCTTTGGAAAACCACCCGAAGTTCCAACAAAATTTTATATCGCAAGCAGGATACCGGAAGTTCACAAAAAACACACTGCAATAGTGAACTGAGTTACAGGCGACACTTCCCTTCCTTTCAGGAGACTTGAAGCGCAGCTTGGACTTGAACGCGCATTCGACGGAACTGCCGAGCAAGATGTTGAAGTACAAGCGGATGAAGGAACGACAACAGATGATGGCGGCTGAAGCTGCGGAGGTGGACGTGGACAAGAGAAGCGCCGGCACGCAAACGTAAGTGTCCTTATGATTGTTGACACAACTCATACAACTCAATTGTCACGATGTGCAGTTTTCTCAACGAAAGGAGCAAGTGTTGCCCAACCCGCGAGACAGTGAAAATCTCCTTGCAAGAATTCGCACGTCGAGTTCACAAAAAGCCACTCAGCAAGCAGAAATGTGAGGCGAGCGCAACAAAAGAAGCTTGAAATAAACGTTTTATAATCATGCCATAATAGCAGTCCGATAACCTTTCCCGTGCCATGGCCACGAGACACGGCTCAGCAGGGCACAGAGTTTGTCCTTTGATGGTGTGTTGCGGAATGCGTTCTGCCGGGCACTTGTGCACGTCTGCTGTTCTCTGTTCTGGACAGGTGTTCAGCTGGTATTTCAAATTTGGACGTGCATGTGCCCGTTCAAATTTCAAAATTCTTGGTGAAAGAGTTAAAGCCTTTGTGCGTCGAGAGTTGAGATAAGTTCAGCGCTCCTCAAACACTTGAGAATAGGAAAGCACATACCACGCATACCGTGTTCTATCTGGGGCCCGTGTTTGTGGGACACTTGGAAATGTGCTGCCGCGAAAAATGTGCGGAAAGGAACAAAGTGCCTTGTTCTGTTCCATTCTTTGCACGCATTATCAGCACCTGCAAACTTGTCCGATGAAAATGCAGCGACATGCATTCGACCAACCGTCTTCCCTTGTGCGGGAAAAACGACAATTGCCTCCAATTGCCTCTGTCTCATGGTTTCTGGTTTGCAAATCTGTTCAATCGAAATCAAAACTTGGTGCTAATTTCAGAATTTGAGTAGAATCAAGCCAAGCAATGTCTGGTGAAAGCGGATCTGTCTTCAGTTTTGAATGATTGCAACCAAGGTGAATTGTGGTCAGCATCGCTTGGTTGAACGCAGACTGTCTTCCTGAATTTTTCAGACAGCACGTCTTGTATTGAGCTTTTGCCTTCAGCTGACGAATTCTGTCCATGCATTCCCTGGGCTGGACGCTGAACAAGATGTTCTGAAACCTGGCCGGTTGATCCCGGAAATGCTGGGTTGGGCTCACAGTTCCTGTGCATTTTGTGGAAAGAATTGGCATGTGCCTCCCACGCTCTCGTTTTGTGAGGACATTCCGTGGGTGTGGGGGAAAATAGCAAACAGGCAGGTAGTGACACCGTTGAAAATTTGCGCGAAAGTTTGTGTGCATTGTATCGCGTTGTGCATCAAGAATTCTGAGTGTTTGTTGTTGTGTTCTCATTGGAGTCTGGATACAGAACCACCTTTGCGAGGCCCATGCAGTGTGTTGCATTTCTTGGAGTTTGCTCCAAGTAGCCGAGACTGAACAAATATTGTCTCCATCACACAACTCTTGACAGATTTCTCCACTGAAGTATTTCTGGTGAATACTTTCTCGAAGCGGGAAGTCTTTCCAACTGGCGCAAAAGTCAGGTTGTCCTGTTTTGCGGATGGAGCAGTATGAACCATGCCCCTGGGGTGAATGCAAAAAGCAAATTAAACGTGGAGTCCGAACAAAACAGGGAGACACGACCGCGACACGAAATGTGCACGAGATGCCCATGATGGGACTCGCTCCTCCCAGATGAAAAGAAGCAATTGCTATGATCCCTGGCAATGCCCTCGAGAAAAGAGTGTCATACAAAGACACCTTGTTCTCTCCGATAACAAAGGAATTTCCAATGTTTTACACATCAAAGGAGGAGGAAATTCAGTGATATTTTTATGGCCTGGGATGCCAGAACTGCTGCCAACAGAGTACTAAGGTGTGTTTGGTCAAAGACGTTTTATTCTGTCTTGAAATTGTGTTTTGGAATTTCGAGTTGCACCTTTCTTTCCTCTTCAAAGCACAACAGCACGACTCAACCGGGACACGTTTCAAGCACATTTGTGTTCGTCCTTCAGGAACACAAATCCAAATGTGTTTGAGTGTGCCAAAAGGTACTCAAATTGAAAAAAATAGTGGGGAAAAGTAGGATTAGAGACACGGTGACTGTGTCAAGTTAATGACATGTATCACACAGTATCCAGCGGCATTGTTTGTTTTGTTTAATTACCGCCTGAGGCGAGAATCGGATCGCCACCGAGTGCTCCCCGTCCTTTCATGTGGTTTATTTCTGCAAGGAATGTCGATGTGGATCACTCTTGCGCCGCATTTACGCATCTTCCTAACGTTTCAAAACGTCCCAAACTCAAATGGCATCATACCAAACAGGGCGAAGGGAAATTACAATGCTGTGTAATTTTACGACGAAAAATAACTGAAAAATAACTGAAAGGATCACTTACAACGCCCTCTGTCAAGGACTCGAGCTTCCTTGACTCGCATTGTTCCCATTTTGGGATTTTCTCGTGAACCGGTGATTGATGAGATATTTGTGGACCACTTTTTCACACGCCGCCTTGAAGTGACAACTTTTCACGAGTCCTCCAGACTCGCCAAACGAACGCGAACATTCCCACTCGTGTTTGCATCTTTGCACAAACTCATCTTGGATCGAGAGGCAAGAAGGGGCAGGTTGGGTGACCCTCCAAATACGGCGGTGAGGTGTGTATTTTAAGTTGAGCATAGCAATGAGCATCGCCCTGGGACAATTGGCGCCTGCAACTACTCCGTGCAAACATATTTCACTGGCGGAGCGCATATCACTCACTGACGTTCGTTCAACAAAAATTCTGAAGCTGAGGACAAAAAGATCAAAGATCGTAAACCATCCGCCCACCGCTTTGGGAAATGTCCTCTGAAGTTTTCGTGATTCCGCATTGTTGACAGCCTGAAAAATTGCCAACCCCGAGGTGTGAACCCGATTTGTGAAACTGAGAGTGCTTATTTGGGGGCGGAACTTGGTAAATCAGCGTTCTACAGCTCATGCTGTGACAACATACCAGAACACTTTTTGTGAAGCATCTCTGCGACAGGAAACAAAGACCAAAACTATTTATGACCTTTCGGATTGAGTTTGATCCTGTCCCAGCGGACGTACTAATTGTAACGCTGAACCCAAAATATTTTCCCCACATCTTCATGTCATCGAGTGTGTGGGGTTCATGGAGTTCAGCACCAAATCAAGTGCACATCAAATTGCATATCGCACGTTTGGAAAATTTGTCGCAATGTGTTGGTTCGAAAACAGATCTCCTTTCAAGTGAAGCGTCACAAAAGGCAGCACTCGTAGCTCTCCAGCAAATCTTTGTCTCCTGGAATGCACACGTCCGTGAGGCACTTCTGGTCCTGTTTACTTTTCGAGCAAGTTTTGCACTTCGTCTTTTCTTGCTTTGGAATTAATGCGTGTGGCTTCCTGCCGTTCAAAAGAAGGCATGTGCATGAGAAAAGCTCCATGTTCTCGTGAATTTGAGACTTCTGCAAACAAACACTCCGATGAACAGATTTGTTTTTTGAAAATTCTCTGCTTTGTGTGTCATGTTTGAAAGCACGGATATTCGGGGGCAGATGGCTGTTCAGACGGCGACATACTTCAAATTCCTCAGCCCTACAGAGGTAGAATCTGGAGCGTCTGTGAAAGGCGGTTTCTTGTCGATTCTTTTCGAACAACCGAGACTGCTTTCTGTAACCTTTGGTGCCACAAGTGGGTGTCGTGCAGTTCATCTTGAGGGGCAGAAGAGACAAAGAACAAAATTGACTGAATGAGGGAAAAAGTGGTTGTGTGCTTCAGATGCACGCTTGGCTGCAAGAAACCTATCGAACACTCAAAACCAAACAGACGCTGAATTCAGAAGGCGTTCCCAAGCGAGTCTCATTCCAAAAATGCGTAAAATTCCTGTCACTGTGTGCAAAATGGCTCAGAGCACATGCAATCACACTGCATTCGTCAATAATCCCAAATATGTCTTGACAGCCCATCAGGTATTCGCCTGTGATGCTGTTACCGTCAAGGTATTTGTATTGGAATGTTTGGAGGCATCCAAACAAAGGCTGTGCTTGTCCCCCCACCACACTCGGTTTGCGCGTTGCTGCGTTTTCCTGGGGAATGTGTGGAATTGCTTCCTTCCCCTTGGTGCACATCTGTTGTGCGTACCAGCCATGCAGTGTACCAAGCGACCCAGAGACATTTGCGGTATTTTGACGCATTCCTGCCAGTCTCTGTAAGCATTGTTTTCAGGACGTGTCCCTTTTAAGGGCTGTAACCCGCAAGACACGATCATTTGAGTCAGAGCAGCCTGTGAGGACAGAATGGACTTGCGAGTTTTTCACCGAGTGGAAAGGTAACTTTGGATTCTTGTGAATATCGCTGTTCAGTCGGAGGTAGCTTGTGGACCCACGCTGTGCTCGTTTCTCTCTCTCTGATTGTGTTGTTGTGGACTGAGACTGCAACAGTTCATTGGGAAAATTGTGAAAAATGTTGGAAAGTTGTCAGCACACATTCAAGTCTTGTGAGCCAAGTTGCGACTTGAATGAAATGTATCATGGCCAAAGTATTTCCTTGTTGCACAAGGATATTCGTAGTGTTTGGAAACACTGTGAGGAATTGGACTGGAAATAATGTCTCAGTTGTGATTCTGTGATTGCAAGGGCAGAGGAAATTTTCCGGCAGATTTTCAACAAAAGTGATTTTGACATGCCATTTTCTGGAACTGGTTTGTGTTCTGCTTTGACTTCTGAAGGAAACTGACCGAAGTTTTCGTTCACTGTGGTGTTTGTCGGTGTGTTTGTAGATACAGCACGTTTGAGCGTCGCCCGCTCTCCCCAGACCCGCAGCGCCCGCAGTCCGAGCCGACCTCATCCTACCGCATCCTCGACCTCGACACGCGGCACACCATGTCGTCCCGTGGCATGCCCCCGTCCCTCGGCGCCGGCGCCGCGCCGTCGCCGCTGCCACACCACCTCTCGGCGCCGCAGCGCGTCCCGTCCCCGGCGCACATGGCGCCGCGCAGCTGCGGCAGCCCCGCGCGAGACGTGGAGAGCATGGACACGGACGCGCACCCTCTCAACCTCAGGTGAGTTCGAGTTGTTATCTCTTTGAAAAAAAAGTGTAAAGACGAGAAGAGAACTCTTTGCTGATTCCCTGTGGTGCGACTCTCAGCGGACAGAGGAGGCCACACAAAAAGCCCTGAAGACTTTGGTGAAAAGTCAGCTTTGTTTGCAGTGTGACATCAAGCAACCAGCACAGCTCGAGTCCGCCGCCCTCCCGCCACCACGTCGCCTCCGTGAACTCGTCGCCCGCCCAGCTGCGGCCGTCAGTCATCACCATCGCCCCGACCACCACCCTCACCAACCACAACAACAACAGGTGAGAACCGTCCCTGGAAAGTGACGCGAAGCAAAGGCATGCTGGTCTGTTCACAGAATACAGTTGTGGACACTTCAGATAAGAAAAACCTTCCATTTGACAGCAGCACCAAATCTCCTTCCCTTGATTGAGCATTTTGTGTTCAGTCATCATTCTTTTCCATTTCACCTACACTTGCACTTCTTGCTTGGACAACACAAAATGACGTCTGTTTGGGGTTTTGCAGAGTTGGGAGCGGCTACTCGGGTTACCCTCACTACTCCCTGCTTAGCCAGCCTGCCCATGCCAGTGACATCAGGACTTCTCATCTGGGGTCACCACATCACAGAAGAGAAGCTCAACAGCAAGGTAAAGTCTGCGTTGCGCGTTGTGCGTGAAATTTCACGTCCTGTGTCTCTCGAGCCACCTTGCGAAAATGAACTTTGGGCGGTACGGTTATCAGCACTTTGTGGCTGGTTTCAGAGGTTTTCACTAGACTGGGACGTGAGACCAACAGCGTATCTCTTTGTTTGCAGACGACATGTGCGACCCCGCGATTGAAGAGCACTTCCGCCGCTCGCTCGGCGCGCACTACCCCAACTTCATGACGAAGGACGTGGCGGCGCATCACGGCGCCGAGCCGTGCGCGCCTGCGCACCGCGGGGCCTCACCGCCTCTCCCGCCGCCACCGCAGCCCAAATCGTCGTCGGTGTCGCCAGCGCGCGTCGCTTCGTCGTCGGTGTCGCCGTCAAGTTTGTCACCTCTATCCGGTGAGTGTCTTACCGAGCAGTCCGAATCAATTGAAATTCAACTGAGAAGCATAACACACCAGTCACAGTCAGTGCAAACTTCTCAATGGTGAAATGATGCATTGACAGCAATTGACACGTTATTGGTCCTTCGCGCTGCAGGCCACTGGTCGAGCCCGTCTCCTCCGCCGCACCCGTCCGCCGCGCAGCCCATCGCCGCCGCCGCCGCCGCCACGTCCCGCGCCGACAGCGAGAAGGCCGTCTCCGTCACAGGTGCGTGTCACTTCAAGAGCAGTCGCACAGATTTTCAGTTCAGTGAAGCCGTTGTGTGGTCCGGTTGAAGTTCTTGCACAGTTCCACATTGTGTCCGTTTCAACCTCTTGTTCTGCACTTGCAGGTACGGTGGACGATCACTTTGCTCGGGCGTTGGGAGGAGACACGTGGAACCAAATCAAATCTCAGAAGGAAGCGGTGAACAAGGACATATACACCGGCTCAGTGGACGATCATTTCGCCAAGGCCTTGGGTGACACTTGGTACAAAATCAAGGCCGAAAAGGAAGGATCAAGGTCACCCGATGGGTCATCAAGGTCAAACTCTTCTTCACCAGTGTCGCGACCTCGATCGTCGTCAAAGTCGCCGTCCTTCCAAAGCTCAGGATTTCACAGCTGAAAAGACGAATAGATCGCCTGCGATCTGTGTGGACACCGCCACAACGGGACATGTTTCAGGATCCCAAGGAACTGGATGCTGTGAACTGTTTCCACATTGCATTGTTGTTTGTTATTGTTTTACATGGTTGTCACATTTTTTGTACATATCTTGGCAAAAATATCATGTGTTTCAACTGACAGTGTTGCAAGGCTACATCAACGAACTTTGTGAACTGAAGGAAGGCATGTTGTATTGAAACTTTTTGAAACAGTGAATCATGATTTTTTATTTATCGAGGAATAAACAGATTTTCCAAAATCCTGGTGTCGTTCAGCTAAGTTTAGTGTTCTCGGTTGCACCGAGGTACAGGGTGCGCTGGGCCGAAACGTCGACACACAGTCGAGGAATTTTGAGCTAAACTGTTGCCAGTACCTGGATGCCATTGCGCAATCTGTTTCTCATTTCTCCAATACCAACGATGCCTTCACTTGCCTGGCTGTGTGTTGTTGTGACAGCTTCATGTTTTACGGCTCTTCGCCTGGGAAGCTGGACGCGTCTTTGTTCTTGCGTCCGTTTGGAATACCAATACTTGAAAAGGTGTGGACTTTTTAGTTCTGAATCAAGGCTACATCGGGATTCATCCTTGTTTTGGGGGCTTTCCTGATTTGGGCTCGACGGTGAATGCGGTGGTTGTCATTTGAACATTTGATGACGTTTGAACCGGAACTACAAGTACCTTGTGTTCGAAGGACAGGACGTTTGAGTGTCCTTTCTGACGTCTGATTTTGAGAAGACTCAGCAGTTTTGCTGACATGGCAGCCATCCAGATTTTGCGTGGGGCGCGCACCTGTGGTTCAGTTACGTGTGTTTGGCCGATGAGCATTCTAAGAACAATAGCTGCAACAGCTTGAGTGCCGTTGTGTGTTACACTTTCTGGCACCAACCTCGGGAAGCTTGGCATAATCTGGATTCCTTTCTGCTGGTATGCATTCGTTATGTGCCCAGCATGAATCCTGCCCTGGATAACAAGGAAACGTGTTCACAGAATATTTTTCCACCGTCAATCAATCGCTCAGTTCGTTCTCGCTCAATGTTAATGCCAATTGTTTTCAGTCGTCAACAGAGACTACGCGTGCATAAATTTGTGACATCGAAAAAATACAGGAAAGACAAGCCCAAAGGCGAATTTTCCGCTTTCTCACTTGACAAATCTTGTGCATTCGTCCTGCAGCAGCAAAAAAGAATTGGCCTTTTTTTCTGATGACCAACAAATTGCATGCTGCATGAAAAGCAAGGTCCATTTCTTGCCAGTTTTCCTGGACCCAAAGGAATGCGGAAAATGTCTGCATTCCAGACGTGAAGACCTTGCTCACTAGTAGTTTACACTTGGTGGCCCGGTCGTTGTTGTGCATGAACAAGCCGATGTTTCTGCGTTCTATTGGTACGCACCAAAGATCGGGCCAGTCGGCGGAAACTCGAAAAAGGAACGACGTTCTAACGTGTATGTGTGCGTGTGTTTGTGCGTGTGTGTGTGCCAGAAAGTGCGAGGGTGCAAATGTCCAGGTCAACAATTGTGACTGCCAGATAGATAAAGTCAATTCCCCATGTGTAAGTCACACTCTTACTTTTGATACGGTACAAAATAGTGTGATTTTTACGCGGGGTTTTACGGTACAATGGTCAAACTTTCAGGGAATATTGGCGACTGCTCCTTACAATTGCTGAGCAGTGATCAGCCCCTCTGACAGCTGCTTGCGTCTTTCCAGCAGTGATTGCGGTTGATCACTGCCAAGTCTTGTGTTGGCGCCCAGGAGTGATCACAACTGCCTCATTGGCGATTGTGCTTGCGACCTGCCTGTGTCAAAAGCTCTTCCTTCTTGTTGAAACCAAAAACTGTTGGTCAGAACTCAAAACCAGACTCAGAATGACCGTGTGTGAACTTTTTGGGGATATTTCGAAAGCCGAAAAAGTGTTGTGATCGTGATCTAAATGGTTGAGCCCCCAGAGGAAACACAAATTTTTGGGATGGTTGTTCAGTCCCTTTTTTCTGGCTGTTTGGTTAGGGTGGGACAGCTTGGGGGACATCAGCCAGGCGGCCTCTTTCGTAAACGCAATGAACGATAATGACCATCAGTTTTCTGTGGTATTTATTTCGTACGAGGTGCTATCATTCATTGGTGAGAATCTCCAAGAGCTCACCACACCAATTGGTGCGACCACATCTACCCAACCAACTGGTGGGACTAGATCTAACCCACCAACTGGTGGGACCAGATCTGCCACGCTGACCAGAGGGGGCAGACCAACCACTGGTGGGGCCAGGCTCATTGCGTCGTTCCCAAGTACAAAACCCCACAAATGAATGACACCACCACACACCATTTGAACTTGCCACACAAATGTCTCAACGAAAGTCACGTACACGTGTACAAATGCTACCAGTGTTTCTTGCGCACCGTCGAGAAAATTGTGGGACCCAACAAGTTGCAATACTCCAGTAGTCGGGCGTCCATGCACGTGGCTAGACTGAACTTGGCAAGACGGAACCACTGTCACTCTCTACGAGAACGTGCTTCGAAAGAATTATTTTTCTCTGCCTCCAGCGGCAGTGCAGATTCAATTTAGATTTCGTTAATTCAAGAAGTTTGCGGAAATTGTCTGGAATAACCCAAACGAAATGGCATCGCGTGGATGTTGCGCAGGACAAGAGTTCTGTAGTGATGCGCATCCGAAGAAGCAACACCAGAATCTCTCAATGACACCAGCAACAAAACCGCAACGGAAACACAAGACGCCTTGTTCATCTTGAACGAAAACGAGCAACAGCTGTCTCTTTTGTAAAATAGAAACTTGCGAGACGTCAACTCTTATGTACAAAAATTCTAAATTTCTGAATAATCAGGAACACAGGACGTGCTAAACAAGAATGTCAATATCCAGTTCAATTGTGTAAAGAGTCTAAATACAACTGTGCATTGTTTTTCACACATTTCCTTTTCTGTTCCACTGGAACCAAACTTGCACAAGCAAACAGCATTCAGTTCCAATCAACAACGACAACATTCACACCTCGCGCGACCAATTTCGAAATGTTTTCTGCGAATTGAACCATTTCAGAAAATGTCCACAGAGCATGTGGTTCTCCACACACGCTCAATGTGAGCGAATCGTTTTTATTCAACAACATACGCGCGCGAACAACAGACACTGAATCACAACATACAGAAGCCCACTCGACCGACCCGCTCCTGATTACTGTTGCATTTCGGAAAAATAAATTGTCAAAAATTGTGCAAAAGTAATGCTGTTAGTTTGTCGACTCACACATACAATAAATGCCATTGAAAGTAAGTTTAAAATGACAGGCATTGACGGTGCGCCTAAAAGTGCAAGTTCTACTTGTTCCGCACCAGCCACAAAACAGACCAAACGTAAGTTCTGTACAAGAGAATGTGTAAAGCTGGTGTGTGCACTCACTCAACTCTGGGACAGCTTGAATGTAAGTCCAGAACACAGGCAACAAAACTTCAAGCGAAGAATGTACCAGATTTGAACGGAAATGGTGCAGCGGAAGTTCATGCATTTCTTCGCTGCAGCTTTGATAATCCTCCCAAACGAAACAATTACAACGCCAAGCGAACGTGAATCTAACCTGAGTACCGAGCACAACACTGCTTATGTGCTGCTTGGGACAACTACGCACAAGTTCCACCACGAAGGAATTCTCGTTCAACAGTCAAACGAACCACATTGTAGAATCTCAAGACCATGACGTCATCCAATCATTATCTTTCAAAGAACAACGAGGAAAACTTCAACGTAGACACTGTAACAAGGAACACAGGCTGGAACAGACTCACAGTTTGGTTGCTTAAACTATCAACAATTGATGTAAAACACGCGTTACTTTTGCTGCAAGTTATCACGCCCCTTTACATTTGTGGTTGTACGAAGATGAAGATAATTCAAAACAACTTGGCAACACACATTCAACTTTCAACAACAGACGAGTCCAGCTGAATCTAATGATATTTACAAATATGATAAAAATATACGAACAGGTTTCTAGAAAAAGTGCAAACTTTGATTAGTCTCTGCACGCTTTGTTGGCGTTTGATTAGGTCTACTCTCCACTCACTAGCTACGGCGGGAGCACTGAACTTCTTGGTCGTAAGTGTAGTACCCCTGTGATCACGTCTGCAAGTACAATCCTGCCACCTAGATTGCTTGTTGAACATTGCCAGTACTCGACGATGCGTTTCAAATTTCCTATGGTGCTGCTCCTTCCACCAAATTTCTCAACATTCAAATACATCTGTTTCCGTTCTCGCTTCAGCCAATAGATTTGAACAAACTACTCATCCAATATCAAAAATACTTTCAATTCAAAAACGCGCAAGGTTGTCAGGAGACGAGGCGCGCGGCCCGGCGGGTCAACACTGCGGCGTGCCGGCGAGCTGCGGGTTGGTGAAGCTGAAGCCGCGGAACACCGCCTGGTCCATCGTCTTGAGCAGATCCTTGTCGGGCGGCGTCAGGTGCGCCTTCTCCATCGTGAAGTCCGTGTCGAAGTTGCTCACGTCGTTCGCTCCCTTCTGCAGAAACAAACAACGAACATGGAGTCAGGTTTGCATGCCGCATGTAAGTCGTTGACAGCTTCCATGGAGAACATTCCGTAGGAACCACAACACTTGAAAGAATTGCTCAAACGTATCAAAGTTTGGATGGTTGTTGATCTCGCCATCCCACAAAACAAGACTGGTCTCGAACAATCAGTGGCAATGTCTCAAAAAGCAACTCTCCAACCCTGCTAAAGTTTGCTTCTTCAGCTGACACAACGACCGTGGACTTGTGATCCATGCACAGTGAATCTGCACCCCACTTGACGGAAGTCGAAGAAACACAACGAAGTGCGTTCAGGACAGTGCGTGAGTCAAAAGGGAACAGGTCCGAACGTCCGAACACCAAGTCAATTGTCTCACGAACACGTCAGAAAATCATACATCTTCATTGGCGGAAGTCACAGGCAGAGCCAAGGGAAGAAACATCCAGGACGAACACGCAAAACTGAAGAAGCAAGACTGTTGAGGAATTAACTTGGACCAGCTAAAGAAAAACACTGACAACTTTCGTTTCGATTTGGTTGAAATTCTTGGACCCTCTGGCCAACCACGAACCACCCACAAGCAAGCACAGCTGACAAGAAGAGCGGGCAGCCGCAGTCGGAAGAACGTTGTCGTGGGGGGGGGGGGACTTTTTGCGTGCAGGAGGGAAACAGAGCAGACTTTGACAATCCAACACTGCACACACAAGCTTCTTTTCCTCTGAGACATTGTTCGTCGACGTGTGTCTCACAAGAGACGAGGACATCTTCAAGTCATATCACAGATAGCTGCAGGTAACAACTGATGTACTCCAACAGCTCCCATTTCGTGTGTAAATTCCAGAGTTCACTTGGGAACCGCTTCCTCACGTCGCACGGCAAGGATAGGTAAACCCATCAAAAACTCACGGAGTTCACGGGTCCAAATAGTTCCACTGAAACTTACTATTTTCGGCTCGAACGGCGGCCGAATCTGTCTCTTCTCGAGCCTGTCGAAGTCCATTTTGGCGAAGAAGGCGTGCTGTTTGATGGCGCCGGCGGGACAGTCCTCCATCCCGAGGCGTTCCTCCGGGTTCCTCTCGAACAGCTGCCGAGGCAAAGAAAACACATCCAAAACGGATTCTTGGAGAGAAAGGCTTTGTGCCGTTGAGGCGCCTCCACCATCGCTGGTCGCGAGCGACTTCAACCTTCTCAACACCAGATCAGATCCAGGCTGGTAGAACATGGGGCTTGCGTTGTGGCCAGGCACGAAATTTTTGCTGGGCTAACAAAGCTGACGGCAAACATCACGCCTTACTCCCAATGGCACCATTGCCACAAGCCAGCGAGATATGGCGGCCTTCCAGCAAGCGCAACAATCCAGACACATCGCAGCAGGGTCAGGGCACCCCAAGTCTACTGGCCGGTCTTTCGACGACGAGTGCCTGTTTACCGCCACCGCTGACACTCTTGACCCTCACTGAATCAGGGCCACACCTGGATGGGGTAAACTGGCCGTTTCTTCCAGCCAGGGTCAGGCGTGAAAGGACTTTGACCGACCCAGTCCGCACGGTGAGGAAGTGAACTAGCACCGTGCCATTCTTCCCATCTGCACCAGGAGCTCACCAGACTGAGGCAGGCGGCGGCGTCCTTGTGAATCCAGCGCGGGTAGTGCGGCGTGTCGTGCAGGATACTCTTGAAGAGGTCGTCCTCGTCGTCGCCGTGGAACGGGGATTGTCCGATCAGCATCTCGTACAGCAGCACCCCGAACGACCACCAGTCCACAGACGCGTTATACTTCCACCCGCGCAGGATCTGCGATTCAAGACAGGACGGTTCAGCGGTTCTGCCTCAGACAACAACTTCAATCCGCGAGACCACAGTCGGAGGCATCATTTTCCCATTATCCCCAAAGAAGCCTCTTGAAACCTCTGGAACTGGTCGTGAGTCACTTACAGCTCGATTTGACATTTCAAACCCGACACTATTTCCGTCTCATTTGATCTAAAATTAGAAGCATCACTGTCAGCTGCTGGAGCTCGAGGCGCTTGTTTTCTCACCTCGGGTGCGATGTAATCTGGCGTCCCGCAGAACGTCGTCGCTTTGCAGTCTCCACAAATCTCTTCTTTACACATCCCGAAATCAGCAATTTTTATGTGGCCGTCTTTGTCCAGTAATACATTGTCAAGTTTCAAGTCTCTGCAACATTGAATGTGGGAATTTCAGAACTTGGTACTTTTGTATTCAATACTGCCAGAGTACAATTTATTACTGGGCAATGATGGTGTAAGTTTCGTCCAACACCGATGGAACCTGCTTGAAACAGTGGAACTGAACAAAGCTTTGTCCAGACGCAGCAAACCATGCAACAAACAACTCCTTCCAGTCAGAAAAAAATCCCAAATAGACACATTACAGATTGATATTTGTCCCACTCATTAGTTTTCAGACTCCTTTTTTCCACTCTTCCAACTTTTTCACTGTTCCCGCTGGTGCAAACGTCATAAAAACTTGACGAGCCGCAGTATTGACAGCAGCGCATGCGCGGCACACACCTGTAGATAATACCCCTGGAGTGCAGGAACTGCAGGCCGCAGATGATCTCCGCGGCGTAGAAGCGCGAGCGCTCCTGGTCGAAGCGCCCCGCCGCCTGGATGTGGAACATAAGGTCGCCTCCGTTCAGGTACTCCATGACAAAGAACAGGTGACTCTGCAACAGAGAGGCACAATCTGCTCAGTGCAAGATCGACTCAACGACTTTTCGCATTTTTTCGGTTGTACAAAATTCATTTCTCTCTGTCAACCCAGTGAAAAAAAACCCAGTCCCACGCGCTTCCTGCGGGACGCGGTGCCCACCTTCGACTGGAAGGTGGAATGTAAGTGCGTGAGGAAGGGGTGTTCACAGCCGAGTTCAAGTACGCGCCGCTCGATCATGGTGCACTCGACGTCGTCGTCCTCGAGCACCACGTCCTTCTTGAGCGCCTTCACGGCGAAGTAGTCGGCCGTGCCCTTCAGTTCCGCCAGCATCACCTGCATGGGAGAGGCAAGGCTGTTAAGTGTGTGTGTGTGTGTGTGTGTGTGTGTGTGTGTGTGTGTGTGTGTTCCACAGTGCTTGAAGTCGAGACTCAATCGACAATTACAATCAACAAATCTGGTACGCGTTACTGCCGGCCTTGATACTTTCACTGAACTTGTCGGTGTTCTCGATTTGTTGATTCGTTCCCACGAGAAAACACAGAAATGGGGAAAATACTACAGACACTTGGAGAAACATGACACATATTTGAGAAATACGAAACACATTTGGAACAACACTTGAAACATCCACAACACAGTGCCCTCACAAAATATAATCAAGTATGCTCAAAACAAGGAGTTTACCCAAAGCTAAACTCTTTGCACCCAAAAAGAATAAAATCAATTTTTTGTCGGAAACTATTTCACACACTGCAGCAAAGATAAAACATGCAACCAAAATCACAGGCAAACCACCTGCCTCACCAACGCAATAAACGGAACGACGGGTGAAACACGCGGTCCAGAGCTGAAGCGATATCAGGTCCCCACCCACGGCTGTCCGACAGAATGATTCTCAGAGTGTTTCCAGAACTAGTAGCGGTCAAGACTGGGGAGTTTTTTTCCTCACAGGAAATCTTGTTTTCATCGGTTTTACATCATCAGTTTCGATGGTCGCACACGGAAGGTGGTCATGCCGAAAAGCTTTGGACTCCCAACTTGTGCAACAGAGATCACCTCTGTCTACAGGGTCGGTTGTTTTTCCTTCACGTAGCGGCCTTCGGAGCCTCGGTTGGATGGTGTCACATCCAAAAGCATGAAGGAGTAAGAGCAATTTGAAAGGGATTCACAAAGCAGCTCATTATGTAACGTCAGACTGAAACCTTCGCGTGTTTGCAACAGGACAAATTTCAAGAACGAAGAAAACACTTGTGTAAAAGGTTCAAGGCGTCAACTCTTCAAGACCCCGGCAAGTGAGGTGTTGCTGACTGACGGAAGAGGAGATGCAAACCATGCAAGACGTTCACATTGGTCACATCAACGCGTCTACAGAACGAACTACACAGACCACAAACTCAGGGCTCCGAGCAATCCTACCTTCCCGAAGCTACCTTTGCCCAGCACTTTTAGCATGGTAAAGTCGTTGGGCGTGAATTTTCGCACGCGTGGCGTAGTGGAGGAACTTTGGTCGTCTTTATCCCAGTCTAAATACTCTTCATCGCTGTCTTCATCTTTACTCAGTGACGATTGGTGGTGGTGGCTATCCTGGCGCAGCGGAAGGCAATGCAAAACAATGCAAGTGTTATTCTTCATTGATAAAAGAGGAGTTTTCAACCAACCTTTCCAAAACTACCCTTGCCAAGGACTTTGAGAAAGACGAAGTCGTTGGCAGTGAATTTGCGCACTCGAGTCATGCTGGGTTTTATCGGTTCTCCGTCTTTGTTCCAGATTGGTTCATATGGATCCATGTCGCTGTCGCTACTGTCGCCCGATTTGGCCTCCTTAATAAGGAACTTTTTGCTCTGCAAAAAACACCAGTTGCAAAACCAGAACTGAAAAGAGCAGACGAGACAAGACAATCTGGACACCTGCAGGAAATTATTTCCTTTTGAAACACTGAGTAAGGTGAGTGAACTGTTCAGAAACAAAGACTCAGCATCTCATCTCCACTCTGAAAATGCTGACAAGTCAACACTGTCAAGAAGCTTCGATACAACAAAAATGATGAGCGAACACAAATTTCCTGAACACGTCAGTTATTGCGGCTTCTCTTTTTTTGGATTGTTCAGCTTGTCACTAGATCTAATTTTGCTGAATTGCGCGTGCAGTCCAATGGCTTTGGCTGTGACACACATGAAGTCAGCAGATTCTTTGGTTGAGAACCTTACTTCTGATTTGCCATCGGAGGTTTTGGTCCTGGAGGCGGGTGTCGACGACTTGTTCGGTCGAATACTTTCGAGGGCTTCAGCGAGGAGCTTCTGGTTCACGCCGCACAGGTTCGACACCTTCTTTTCGCACTTGTGATGACAGTTCAACGCACAGACTGAAAGAAAGATTTTTCAGATGCAAATCATGCAGCAAAATTTTGACCTTTTGTTCTGTAGATCTACGCTCTGTTCGAAACACCGAGGCGTCGGCACCAGAAGGGTGCAGGTTGGGCAGGTTTCGGGAAGTACCGTATTTTCAAAACACGCATCAGTTGTTCAGTTTTTCTTGTTCGGAACTCCTTTGTTGACACCTTCCCCTTCAACCCCTGTTGGGCTGTTCACACGAAAACCAGCAGCATTTCGGGGAGGGGCTTGTACGTCAGAAGAATGCGAACAAGTTTGGCAAAACTCAAGGATCGAATGACCACGAACACACCTGTCTTTATCCAGAAACAGCTTCAGTGAGCAGAAAACGTACAAACATTTCGTGTACCTTGGCATTTGAGTCCTTGCCGGAAGAGACCATACAACATCGACCCACAGTGATCACAAAACGCAGGTGACAGGTAGTTGTTCACTTTGAACTTGTGAGGCACGTTGATGTTGAAGCGCTCCGTAAGAATCTGCAGAACAGAATTAGTCATGAAACACCTTGAATTTTTCTGGTTGATTCGCTGCGACTGCAGCTGGTTTGTGAAAAGGCGTGTTGATTGTGGACAATGCGTCTTTTGTGGAAGGAGACCTCACCTTTGTATCCCTGCTGTCCTTTGCACTGCCCGGGCACAAGGCGAGCATCTTGTCGTGGCATTTCTTGTGGACAGAGCAGTGGCAAACTGAAAGTATCATTCAACAAAGCATCAAATGTCGCCCTTTGGCAAATGCGCAAGGAAATTTGTCAGAGCTGAGCCGAAAATGCAATCACGATTTCATACAAATGGATATTTATTTTGCTTCTGGAAGACAACAAATAGCTTACGTTGGCACTGGTATCCCTGTTTGTTGAGACCCCTGAAAGAAGAAATTGGAATAGATGTCAGGCGTCGACCAAACAGCACCGTCTACTCTCGCATCACTTTGTTCACATTTGAAGAAACAGACACATTTTTGCATGACCGAATGACAGAACTTCACATCGGATACGCAAATGGAAGTGAGCACGTCTGTTTTCGCTTCCTCGCAACACTCGGACTTCAGTGATTCTCGCATTTTTTGCTCAACCAAGACAGAAGGCATGACTATGTCGAAAAGTTTTCGCAAATGCGAAGTATGGGATGTTCAGCCCCAGCTTTGTGGATTGCTGGCAGAGACTTTTCTGCGATCAAGGCAACGACACTGAGCCGGCTGAGCACAATGCGGTTCCATCAGAGCAATTGAATTCGCCCAAGACCCACTCAAAACCAAAGGGAAACGCGTGTGAATCCAAATGGTCTCTTTTCCGTCGACTGCTGTCGCGACCCAGTGATTTTGCAGCAACAAGTGAAGGTTTGGTCAAGACTCACTCAGCTGCGAGCCAACAGCTGTGAGAATGAGACGCGACCATCAGCCGTGGGTCGGGCCCTCGCGCGTCCCTCCACTTGACTCGGCCCCAGGGCCACTAATTGCGTCAACCTAACGATGTCAGCGCCATTAAGGGATGCGCGCTCACAGAGGCAAGGAAGAGCCGACTGCCATGAATCGGTGCGGACTTTATCCGGTTTGTTCCACCGCTTTTCATCATATTAGCTAAATTCACGTCAAGTCGCCCCAAGACTACTTCCGTCATCAGCACACCTAATGGGGAATCTCCTTTATCAGATGCTGCACACCGAGATGGGATCTCGCATCTCCCTTGGGATTGGGACGTTTTCAGAGGGAGGGACGTTCAGCAGTGACGCTCCATCCAGGAAAGCAGAGACTTCATCAGACCTCACAACTGTGTTGCGTCTATTTCTTCACCCCCCCCCACTCGTCATTGGATTGAATTTGATGGGTCTCGACGACCAAAAAACGTCCTTTGGAGAATTCAGTGCGCCCACTAATCTGTCATGGAACGGGCTTAATTGCCTCGAGCGATGAGCTTGTAAAACGCAACTTCAAATGAATAGTGACGGCCAAAGTAATTCCTTCGGCAGGAGCGTCGCAGCGCTCCGACGCGGATCAAACGAACTCGTCTTCCGCAGGGACAATGGAGCCCGGCTCTGCCTGCAAGACGTACGAGTGTGCGCAGAGCCACTGAGAGACGACATCAGTCCGCGTTGTGCTTTACGACCCTGACGTGTTGTCACGAGAAGCTCACGGGTTGTCAGGTGACGCGCCGGCTCCCAGGACCACAGAACCGCTCCAAGGCAACAGCTTTTGTCGTCATTTCACGTTCCGCTTCCAGTCCATTTCGGAAAATGAAACACCTGTCTGTCGCAGAAAGCTCTCAATGGAAAGCGCGCCGAGTGGCAGGTTTCCCCCGGAAGCTTTTGGACAGGTTTGACTCCCAGATCAACTGCAACAGTTCTGCACAAGAAAAGTTTGCCAGGAAAACGATTCGAAAGAAGAAAATTGTACCAGTAACCACACCAAGTGAAGACCTGTCGCGCAGCAATCGACTCGACTGGACAAGGTCCTCAGCATGCGTGTCTCTATTTGAAACTTGCGGAACAAAGCCGAGCAGTGGCTGTCCCTCGCGGTCCGCAACTCAACAATGGATTCAAAAGTTCCATTCAATTTGCTCTTGCTCGTACCAACCACACGATCAGCCAACACTCCTTCCGTCGAAGACGACGAGTTTCTTCGTTCCTCTTGTTGCGCGAAATTTTGTTCACGCACTGCACCGAAAAGCTGCTCGTTTGCAGTGCAAAGAGCTTTTGTGTAACAGGAAGAAGTGCAGACAAACTGAAGATTCTCGGAAACATAGCGGCAGTGTCTTCGATTTCATTTTGTTTTCTGAAGGAAATTGCCATGCCTAATTCTCATGGATAACAAGCAGTTTGCATTTCTTGATCGAGACTGCAATTCCAAAGAAAGTTTCGCAGCCGCCTGAGAGTCTGCGAGTTCCTTGACGCGAAGTGGGATTACAACAACGAAAACGCCAGCGCAAGTTTTGGGCCGTTTTGACAGCAAGTCGACGCAAAAGATCCCAACCCTGTCATTGTGAATGCTTGAACTCCAGCTTTGAGAAGCCAATCTCCCAGCTACAAGGCAACTTCATGTTCAATTGGACGGCTCTGTAAAGTGAACATCGTTCGGGCCTTGCCGGAATTTACAGTTAAAGATTCGCGACATGTTCTGCACTCAGGAACTGGACACAATCGCCCTTGGTCTGATCAATATCAGGCCCTCTGGTGCCAAACAACACTCCAGGTCCCTGTATTGTCCCCCATTTGCTGTTTGTGAAGGAAAGTCGGCTCCAAGAGAACATTCGCGGCGGATCTTTTGTGCGGAAGTGTGGAGCATGTTGAATTGATTTCGTTTGTTAGAAGGATTTGTCTTAATTAGTGCGCACTGTTAATTGAGAGTCTCAACACAGCAGCCAAATGTGTTGCAAGCTGCTGGGGGGTACTTTGCACGTGTAACTGTCTCTTTTGTCAGAGGTGGGTGGACCTTCTCTGAAAGGTATTGTGTTCTTGTCCTGAGAGCCTTTACAAATCTTATTTGTGCACCTCAGTGACCTCACCCCCTCTTTGGACTTGGGGCGCGCGCGTGTGTGTGTGTGTGTGTGTGTGTGTGTGTGCGTGTGTAAAAGCTTGGGAACAACTGACTTTGGAGACGAGTGGTCATTCTTGTGGTTGGCCAGACTTTTGCGCGTTTGAGCAGATCCAACAGCAACACATCGCACAAAACGTGAGCCCACAAAACTGTTCTGCCACGAAAGACAGACACAGCGATCAACAGTCGCTGACACTGCTTGATGAAGCCGACAGTCATCAGCGCTGATGTCCACAAAAAGCGCCGCTGTTCCAAACCAGCTGGAATCTTGCAGCAGGGGATCTCTTCTGATTGCTTCAGCAGATTACTGCCCTCAAGGTCCTCTGCCGATTCCTCGCACTCAGAAGAGCAGTCCATGGAAGTTTCACAAGCACGATGACCAAGGGTCAAGGAAGTGCTTGAAGAGACAAGCAAGATCTAGTTGGTCGTGTTTTGTGTCGCACCAGGGATTCGAAAACATCTGGGGAAAATTCCTTCCTGACCTTCTTGGTCAAGTATCGGCACAGAAGCAGCAACAAAATTCCGGACATCCAGAAGAACAACCAAACAAAGTGGGTGGTACAAACACACAACCATCAATTTCCAAGAACTCATCCCCAAGGGAAAACAACCGCACCACTCACTCCTCTTGAGAAGGCAGAAACAAGATCTAGAGATCTGTGCTGCAAGTGTTGCTGACTTGTGCAAAAGTTTGTTTTTTTTTCTGAGTGAGGTCATTTGTTTTTCGAATCCACGCTCCAGCAACAAAATTTTATTCAACGCTTGTCGACCTGCTCGGCCGTTCATTTCGTCCCAAACTCGGATGATGTTCGAGGCATGAAACGTCACAGACAGCATCACATGTCATTCCTTCTGACATGTCACTGAAAGACTTTTATGAAACACCATCTCCCGTTTCATGAATTGTGCGTCTGTGCATCGTGCGCAGAGCTAGATTTCGAATTTCAAGCTGCAAGCAGATACCCACGGCATTTCCACCAAAAATGGCTCCCGGAACAAAAATGGATCTGCACCATGGCATACTATTTCCGCACAAATTCAGACTTCGAAGCATACACTTTGCGGGGGAAAACTGTTTTTGATGCACAAGCTTTGAAAAGTCAAAGAAGCAAATTGCATTTCCAAGGACACTTTTCTTGGAAAGAGGCTCTGGGGTCCCATCATGCAGGAAGCCACCAGCGAAGTAATCACAAAACGAACGAGCAGACGCACCAGCATCCTCACCAATACTCACCACATAAAATCCCGACAGTAAGAGCAGAACGTTGGTTGGCGGAAAAATTTGGCAATGAATTTGTGTCCCTTGACTTCGTGGACTTTTTGGTGCTTGACAGCTCCGCGTCGGCGCGTGATGCCTCCGGCCTCCGCCTTGTCCGTCTTCGGTTCTGGTGCTTGCTCTGCAAAGAAGTTCCAGATGAGTTCTACGTCAGAGAGAAACCGGTTCCAGTTTCCCAGAAAACCGTGCTCTTGTCATGCGCTCTCCGTCACGTTATCGCCACATCGATCTTTGGCCTTCAATTGTCTCTTTCGCACTTTCACTCAAATATTCAGACTCTAAGGATCGTGCGCCAATGGAGCTTGCGGAGAGGTCAAACCACATCGACGACGATGTGGGACATGGGACAGTGAGATCACACCTGACCGGCCTGTGGCATGGTTGATCAACGCTTGGTCCCCAGCGACGACAGCAATGAAACGTAACTTTGGACAAACTTTGTGTCTCGGAGGCAGTTTTCGCTCTGATAGGTAAAGAAGCCAAATCCTTTACAAACGACCTGAGCATGAAATACCTTTGCACCAATGCCAGGTGACTGTGTTGTGTTGTTGAGCAATATTCAGTCTTGTTACAAGCGAGGCAATTTCACGAAAGAGAATTGAGGGAATTAATGGCAACAACTTGAACAATAACGGTAACGATGACTGGAAAACAGCCAAAAAGTGTTCTTGCTAATCAACCTGATCCACCCGGTGCTTACTGGAAGTAAATGATCAAGGTCTCTGAGCAATTTCACCAACGCAATATCAATCCAATGTCACAAATCACACCAACTTGAAAGTAACAAAGCGAACTGTTTTAACTTTGCATTCTTTCACACCAGATCTCTCATACCTGTCCTACTCTGTTGTGCTACCCCATCCATAATTTTGCACCCCTCGACACAAAAGGTGATGTTGCAGGAAACCACAAATGCCTTAAAAACCTAGCAAGTATATTTTCACAAATCACTGAAATTGACCATTTCGGGCTTGCCTTAGGACCCAGCTTGGGAGCTGTGTACACAAGCAGCGAACCTGGAAGTCGAGCAATCTGTGAGGCCGTGTACATTTGCGAGGAAACCGTGTGTCTCGTGTTGCCTGGCTCAGGAAAAAAATCAGTGCATCAAAAAATATATTTCGTCCAGGAAACATTGTGTGGTTGTCTTTGGAGGGCAAAAATTCGTGAAAAATGCAAAACCGTTTTCTTTGACGCTGTGACTGCCCTGGCAAACAGTGTGCGGCTGTGCAATCTTCAAGTTCCACACAATTCACTGGGAAAGGGGTGGAAAAGAAGAACCATGCAAGCACCACAAACCAATCTATCACGTCGTCTTGGCTCGAGAAAGGCGATCCTCCAGAGCTGACTCACCGCAGTAAATTCGAACGCGCAGTGATTTAAATCGCACAAAACAACCAAAACTGTGCCTGGATCACAGCCTGGCATTTCATCTTCCATGTTTTGTTTCACACGAAACCGACAAAATACACGTAATTTAAAACACTGCGTCAAAATTAGTCTCCAATTTTGTCAGTTTTTACAACAGAGAACAGCAAACGAAAGAAGATCTAGACACTAGTTTCTGAAACTGCAGAACACTCGTTGTGCTTGGTTAATATTTCCGTTAAAACCTTGGGTTGATTTCAAGCCATTTTTCAAACTGAAGAGAATCATTCTCAACTTACTACCCATTGTGCTTTTACTCTTTTCTAAAGAACGAAAAGGAGAATGGTTCAATGAAACACGTGAAAATAAATTTTGGAACAAAATTGTCAATCACAGATACGATAGCCCTGGCGTGGTTGTTACTCGTGAGGCACAAAGTGAAGTTCGCAGTGACGCACACTGAACAGGATTCCTTGCAAGAACCGAGCATTTGGCAGCAACACTTTTCTCTGCGACTTCTCGGAAATCAGTGATTTTACATCTGCAGCTTAGTACTTTTCATCGATGAAAGGAAAAACAAGAGAGAATGAAAAGTAGGTAAGTGCAGACATGACAGAACAAACACGTTGGAGAAAATGTTTGAGGAATGCAGCATTACAGCTCACAACTTTTACCTTCATTTTCTGGGAAGTGTCGCACCTGTATGAGCAAACGACCGGATGGCTTCAGATCCAGCTGAAAAGACAAAGCAAGAATCGTGTCAACGACGTCCCACGGCAACTGCGTTGTCCATCCCGAAGGCAACAAAACAGTTGCACGTAAAAATGATCTCACACAACGCTGAACGCAAAGCCAGCCAAATAGGGCATGATCGCCCAGTCTCTGACATCAAAATGACACGTTGATGTTTGTCTCAACGCCGAGATCTACAAGATCTACTCACCGCAGCGGCAGCTTTGGACGGCTGCATGTTGCTTTGAGCCAGATCCAAGAATATATTATCCAATTAAATCTTTGTCAACGTGCAGCACACAAGGCAGTTTCACTTTATGACGGCCAGATCCGCAGTGTGTCACTGCATTTTTCTCATAGTGACGCTTGACCTGGCAGTTACGGTGCGTTCACATCTATTTTTGGCAGCAGGAAGGAACACTGGCAAAGCGACATACACAACACAGACATGTGAAAAGTTCTGATTGGTGAAAACTGCTACCAGCCAGTCACGAGCGCGAAATAAAAATTCCCAGTGTGGTTTGGGTCTTCATCAGGATGATGCGCGACTACCAGCAGCACGGACTCATGTTGCAATAACATTTCACTGGGACGAGGGGAAGGGAGGACGTTTTCAATTTGTCCGTAACAACATGAATATATTTCCTTCAATAACACAACCGCTTTGCATGAGATCCTATCAGTCGGGCAGCAGCGTCTCCTTGGCCCCACTACTGTGGAGAAACTAATCAAGCTAATTGAAGCGGTTTACATCCTCAAGACGTCCTCAAACACCGACTCCCGAGCAGCACCGCAAATGGCTGCGGGACCTGGACGTGGAAAACAAAAGTCATCATTCCCTATTTCCTCTGCAGAAAGTTCTGTCAAACGACGGTCCTCCGCAGCAAAAATTGCTGAGTCACATCTCAAAGGACGGAACGGTTTCCACCCAACAGAACTGAATTGGCACGGCAAACAAGGCAATTTGGTCTGCACTTCAACTTCAATTCAACGGGACGTTTGTCGTGCTCAAACAACCAATGTACGTCAATTTGCTTCCTGTCTCTTCCCCTCACCTCAATGGAAATATTTTTGTCGTGTTGACCAAGCACGAGTTTTCCAATTGTTGTCACGGAATGAGGGATTTCCACTCAGGGGGTGTCCAATTTTGAAACTTTCTGTTGTCTCATTGCAGTCCTCGCACAGAAATTTTCCAAAAAAAAAAAGCAAAAAAAGCACTAATGAAGAAAAAAAAAGCAATTTTTGAAGAAAAAAAGCACTTTTTGTAGGGCTTTCTATCATATATTCTGGTTTTAAATCAAGTCTTGTTTCAGTGATTATTCTCTGATTATGGCTGAAATGTAATATATTTGTACTATTCTCTGATTATGGCTAAAATGTAATATATTTCTGCATA
>JAAUXT010134999.1_pt1 | contig 28259 bp, 25 predicted proteins | sample 7278171 | NCBI WGS metagenome assembly JAAUXT01 (sample SAMN14350112, study PRJNA611818) | marine sediment metagenome | isolation source: surface marine sediment (1.8m) | place: French Polynesia: Moorea | collected 2018-08
AGAGACCCTCGTAGTTCTGCAGAACTGACTCTAACCGACTCTCTGTCGCCGCATTGACATTGCTGTGTAGAAATGGGAATGTTTGGTTTCCATGACATTGTTCCAATACAGAACGGATCCAAAGAGACCTGCCCGCCCCTCCAAACTCAGTGAGAAATGTTGTTCCTGGATCGGGGGTCGGTGGCCTGGTCCCCTCAACACCCCTTATTGGCTTTCATCCACTGCTCTTCTGTGGCAGTCACTTCTTTCAGGGCATTGTGGGTTTTCACACAGGCAGGGCCGCGTCAGAATTTTTGACGCTGGCATCTAAATTTTGATGCGCAGGCGTCAAATTTAATCTGACGCACAACGAAGAGCAACAAAAGATAGTAGCGAGTTCAAGTGCCACGTTTGAAATTGAAAACGTCAATGTGAACCTCAAAAAAAGTTTTGCATACCTTAGCTTTTCCTCATTTTAGAAGTAATTCTTATTTTCAAACTATTATTGAACAAAATTGACCAAAAACTAGGGTTTCTCAAGCAGAATTTTTCTGTGTAAGGGTGTCTAAAGTTGATGCGATATTGACATTTTCAATTTCAAACGTGGCACTTAAACTCGCTATTGTCCAGTCTGTTCCCCACGTCGCGTCAAAATTTTGCCGCGTCATCTGTATGAAAACGCTGGTTGAGCTTGCCGCACGCTGGCCCCCTGAAGCCGGCTGGGACAGGCTTCTCTCCCGTAGCTGCTTCAGCGGATCCAGGGTCGGGGTGGGGTGGCCAGGTCCCCAGACGCCCCACGCCCCTGGATCCGTGCCGAGATCCGTCGCTGGGAGCGATTCTCACCCACTGCTGCTCTTGTGTCCGTGGTCCACCCGTCTGTTCCGCCTGAAACAAGAACCAGATGTACAACTCAAACGGAAACAGCTCCAAGAGCAGCGTTGCAAGAGCAAAAGTGTTGTAAACAAACCAGCACACCAGCAAGACGCTTTGACCAGAAGCCAAAGGTATACCCAGGGTGTGTGTGTGTGTGTGTGTGTGTGTGTCCAGTGACCAGCTATCAAGTCGTTTGAGTGCTCAACTCCTCACCCCCACCCCCACCTTACTCGAGTGAGGACCTGGCGAACCCAGCTCCACCGGTTGTGTCTATTCTTCTCCAATCTTTTGCAGCCCATCGCTGCTTTCTATCCACTGCAGTTTTGCAGTGCCTCAGGCTTTGAATTCTCATCTTAATTAGGATTGCCTTTTTGTGCTCATTTGTGTGAGCGTGTAGCAGAAAAACTCCCAATAAAACTTGTTGTATTGTTTCACATGAATATAATCACCCAGCAAACCACTAAAAGCTCCAATCCTAGGTTGCTGTCTGCCACCATCTGGAAACTTAGTGTCAGCACCACAAACAATTCCCACTGCCATGAGCCACAGTGCCATTTCTGAACAACTTGAGAGGTGCTCTTCTTCAGGATGAAAACTGACTGACAAAAATGCTGAGCAGCAAAAGGGTCTTGAAACAAGAAGCAAACTTTGTCTTGTGAGAAAAGCCCAGTGCTAAACTCAGCCCAATTTGAGAAGAGAAAATCACAAATGAGGAATGAATTTTCAGAAAATCAGCGAAACCACAATGCCAAGCACAAGTTTGATAGGATAGTTTCACTTCAAAATCAATCATCACCCAGGAGAAAGAAGAACCAGAAGATTCTTCTTTCTTTTTGAAAATCAAGTGAAAATAGGAAATCAAAGTACCACCATGGGGACCCACACTGAATGGGTTTTCACATGTCAAAACAAAGTGCAGAGAGTTGTCCCGCTGATTTTCCTCTTCTACATCTTCTACATTTTGCCCCGAAGAACTTCAGGGAAAACTTATTTCACGGTACAAAGTTACATGGAAGATTATGTCTCTGATGATTCTCCAAAGATATGGTTCTGTTACATCAAAGTTTTTCTCAAAAAGAAAATTTTGTGGCAAGAAAGCAAAGTAAAACAATATTTCTTGAGAAAACATATTTTCTTGCCAAACATTCTGATGTGTTTTGTACAACAATCTATGGGTCTATTGCAAATGTCCACAAAGTTACTTGAAAGGAAAAGACCTCTTTTTCACATTGATGCATTGCTGTACCTGAGAGAGAATGGTTTTCAGGTGCTGATACGCTTCACATAAAATAAGACATCTGACATGTCACAGCAATTGATGTGTGCGTGTGCATGTGTGTGTGTGTGTGTGTGTGTACAAACATGTGCGTCAAAAGACTCTTGCTGGTTTGTTTCCAGTGACAGTCAGACCCGTCAAAGCTGGAATGTTACCAGGTTGTTTGTGGTCAAACAGATTGTGTCTTCCCTGTGATGGTGTGGGTTGGTCTTTTCACTGGTTGTGATGTCACTGTTTGACAGTGAATGAGCACTCTCACAGAACACAATGCACTGCTAATTTCTGACATGTCCTTTTTTTGAGTTACTCAACAGGATGCACACCTGAACAAAACACTGACAAAAGTTGAATTGGTATTCTGTTGCAGTTAGTTTTCCTTTTTGTGATTTGAAGTTTTGACTGTTTCAGTTGACTTTGGCAGAGGATGCCCAAGATGTCATCACAGAACCCTGTGGTTCCATCAACCAGGTGATTCATGTGATGAAACAAAGAGACCCTTCAAAGACCTTTGCAGCTAAATATGTATGGAGGTTCAAATTAGACAGAATATTTCAGCTCAATATGACATTCAAAGGTATCAAATTTGAATACATGAATTTACAAAGATGTTTTGTTGGACAAATGGTCATCACAAGTCAGAACAACTACAGCAATGACTCTTTGACATATTGTGGCAGACAGTCTGTGCTGGAAATTTACCCAAAGTACAATGACATTTCCCTTGCGCTGTCTTTCTTGCATTTTGTCAATGTCAAGGTCATGATGACATTTTTCTTGATTGACTACAATCAGGTGTGCAGTTGGCCAATCAACCCAAATAGGACACTAAATTTGAAGCAGAGTTTGTATTTCCCTCTCAAAAATTTGTCAGTTCACATGTATCAACTTGTAGTCAAACAATATCAAAACATAATTGTTGGGATATCAACAGATTTTTTCTTTTCAATGGTATTTGATGGTCCAGGAGCATTGTCCAACATTCTCACACCTGTCAATCAGACTACTAAATTCAGGTTTTTCCAGACATCTGCATTTCAGAGCTTGGTCAGCATTTTGAGACACCTCTCCACAAGCATGAGCCTCCCAAATGAAAAGCTGTTGAAATACTGGGCCAGTCAAATTTCTGCATCACATTCACCCATAAATGACACAAAAACTGTGACATATTCTGCTGTCAATTTTTCCTGTACTCCAGTGATCAGTGTTGACAGCTATCAAGATGGTGGATTTGCCTCAAGTTATGTCAAGATAGCAATAAACTCTGTGGTAAACAGCAAACATGAGTATTCTTCTTGCACTTACTCAGGCCTGGCTGCTTTTAATTTGATTAAAAGTTCTGTGCAGGATATATCAACCATCTGCTTTTCTTTCAGAGGGTACAAACATCAAAATATTTATTCTCAAACACCAAAAGTAATTCTTGTTTTCTATGAATACTCAGAATACACAAGTTTGAATGCAACTCTCACTCTGTCTCAAACAAATTGCAGATCCATCACTTTGAACACTTGTTTGTTTATGTTTTCATGCTCCTACTCTGGAAATGACTGTGACAGTGTGAAGCAACACCCAGATTTGAGGACCCAGTGTTTAGGAGGTGGACCTCTCTGTCGAAGCAGGGCAGCCATATTCCCCAGGGAAAGGCTTTGCATTGTTGTACAACTGAAACACCATGTGGATTTCCTTGAAGATATCAATGGCAGTTATGCTGAACGGCTCACACGCAACCAAGCAAAACGCGCCATTCTACGCCCTGGCTTCCAGTTCTTTGAGAGGTGTGAACTTTCTGGTTTGCAGTTGTATTTCAAACAGGATGAAAGGGTCATACATATCAACACCACTGGATTCATTGCAGGTACAGTTTCCAAACTATCTTGTTTTTTGAAGTCCCCCACCACACAACACTTCACTTCATTTGTGTCACATGTAATGAAATAGTGTTCCAGGTTGCAGGGAATTCGTTGAAGTGAACCCAATAAAGGATTTCACTTTCACTCAAAAGACTATTCCTGATCATTCATACCCTGACCAGTGTAAATTCAGCAGACCCAGCCAAGACACATTCAGCACGGCAAACAGACGCTACTACTCTGACAAAGTCGGACCTGCGTATCGTGATATATCTCTTCATTTCTCAAAAACAACACCTCTTATTGGGGGCAAAAACCCCTGGATCACTGTTGTGTTTTCGCAGTTTGAACCCAACACCTGGACAGATATTTTATTCCACAAAAAGGATCATACTGTTCCTCAATTGAAACTTCCCCTTTCAAACAAAATGTTCTCCATCACAGAATTGGTTTTTCTTTCCAACAGTTCAACAAAGAAATTGAAAAAATTGGGCTCTGACGAATATGAAGCTCTCCTGTTTCACTTGATTCAAGGTGATCACAATGGAGAGACAGCAAGCATGATGGTGGATTTTCAAACAAAAGTACATCGGAGACTTTATGACATTATTGACAACTTTCGTTTGCAAGCAAGTTTCAAGTCAGTTGTCAATCTGTCTCCCCAGGCACCACATTATGGCGTCAAATTACCTGGAGTTCCACAACAAGTCATTCTTACCAATCTGAAAACCAGAAACATGTCACTCAATGTTTTCTGGTTGCACATCACAGAAAGATCTTCCCATTTTAGGTCATTGATTCCAAGAAAGGTGCTTTCACATTGTATTGCGAATATCATGTGCTCAAACTACATTTTACTGGATGAGAACTTCTTTTCTAAACACAAGGTTCATTGGAGAAACTGGGAAAAAAGAATCCTTTGTCAGCATGCTCCAGGAGCTCCAGGGGGTCAAATTCTTCACATAACAAGTTGCAGCCAGTTGGACACTCGGTCTGTGAGGGCATACACAGTTCATGAGAGGTACAAGTACAAGACACATTACCGTGCACCTGTAAACACAGGGATATGTACCACTATTGTTTGGTGTTTGAACTACTCTTTTCCTTCCAATTATTTCAACATGACGCAACATTATTATTTTGCATTTGACATGCTTTTCAATTTTTTTGAATGGTCTGCTTGTGTTGTGGAATCTAGCAAAACACAAAAGTCATGGATTCAAGCTTCACAGATGTGTACATCCCATGAAGCTCATTTACCACTTTTGAGGAGCAAAGAAGAAGTCCAAGAACTTACAAGTCTTCTCAAGTTTGACACAAAGGTCCCACCTGCTGAAGTAATTTTTATTGGTTTGCTTTTTGGAACAAAGGTAAGTGGTGTACTTTCAGGTGTGTTGATGTTTTGTGACAAAAATGAAAACACGGACATGGACAGGCAACTTTGGTCGACATGGTGAGTATTTTTTTCCATTTCCTTTCAGGTGAGAGGAAAGTGGGAAAATGGAGACCCTGTGGCTTATCAATCAGAACCCAATCCAAGGAATGTGTCTGTGTTCACTGGTTCTTTCAGCTTGAAAAGTTTTCACCCCCTAAGCTGCCCACAGACCCCTTATTTTCCCTCATCAAAATTGAAAACCAAGGATCACAGAAAAAATAATCCTTCTGAAAACAGGAAGAATCCCTGCAATGCTATGTTGGTCACAAATTTGGACGACCTCACATGGATACAGGTTCCATGTCATGAAGAAATTGCTGATGTTGTGTTCTGTCTCAAGGAGCTGCAAACGGAGAATATTTCTCTGCAGAATGATGAAAATGTTTTTTCTCAGAAACAGTGTATCATTGTGAATGGAACTTGTTTCATATTTGAATGGAAAACCTGGAACACCCTGAACTTCAGAAACACCAAAAAATTCACATGGGATGTGACAACTCTTCAGTTTCTATTTGATGCAATCCATATGAATTTCCCACCCATTTTCACCACTGATTTTCAGCATTTGTTGACATATGAGACAATCTCCAACACAATGGCATTTTCATTGCACGACATTACAACTTCATCTGAAGGGTTACATGTGATCATGATTGAAAACAAACAGCAACATGATGTTGGCAATAATGTGTTCAGGTGCAAGTCAGGTTCTTATATCTCATATTATTTTGTCTGTGACGGAACAGGTGATTGCTTGAATGATAATGATGAAGAAATAGGATGTGAATGCAATCACTCACAGACCTACTCAAGCAAATGCAAGTATGTTTATTTTGGTGATGAACAAAATAACAGAATGTGTTCACATTTCTACTACACCTCAACAAAACAGACTTGTGAGATGTTTTCTGATGTTGAGTCTTCTCAGACCAGAGACAGTTCACCAGGTAGCGAATCGGGAGAAGCTCTTCCTGGCCTGACTGAAAAGACAGATTTTTGTGTTGCCTGTGAGCGTCACGCTGATGCTAAAATACCTGTGAAATTTCGTCAAGAAGGCAAAGAGCAAAAATGCTCAATACCAGGACAACTTCAGTGCAACAAATGGAATTCCAACTGTTACAATATCTCTGAAATATGCACATTTAAATTGGATGTGACAGCCAAGCTTTTTCCATGTGAGAATGGTGAACATTTGCAGACTTGCAGGAAGTTTGAATGCAACATGATGTTCAAATGTCCTGGTTACTACTGTATTCCTTGGAAATATGTGAGTGATGGCAAGTGGGATTGCCCAAGTGGGTCTGATGAAAACTCACTATTTAGCTTGACCAAAACCTGCAGCAATATGTTTATCTGCAGAAAATCTCAAAGAGATCAGATGATATGTGTTCATATGAATGATGTATGTGACACACATGTTGACTGCCCCCTGGGTGATGATGAGTTTTTTTGCACTCTGAAGGACACAACTTGTCTTGCTGAATGTGACTGCTTGACTTTTGTCATCAGCTGTCATGACATTCATCAAAAAGACACATTTGCTCTATCCTTGCTTCCCTACAGAGTTATCAACTTGAAAAGATGTGATGTATTTTTCATGGAAAATTTGGTCCACTCCCTTCTTGACAATGTACATAAAGTCTCTGTGAAGGAAACTAACTTGACAGAAATTTGTCATTTTCTTCCTTCCTTAAGAAAAATGTTTTTAGTGAACTTTGAACAAAATGCAATCCAAGCAATTCAAGCCCATTGCTTTGCAAATGCCCCGAAACTAAAAACAATCCAACTGAACAACAACAGAATTATGTGGATAGAGAAAGCAGCATTTACAAATTTATCTGAGGTGTTTTACATAAATATCACAAGTAATTTGTTGTCAGTTCTTCTCACAGATGTAATAACAAGTTGCCCCTCACTAACAATCGTGGACATCAAGAACAACAGTTTGACTCACATGTCTGAAATAAAGTTCACTGAAGTTTCTCTCAAATTCCTTGTCACAGACAATTTCAGTCTGTGCTGTGTATCCCCTCCTGAGATTCAATGTCTGGCACATTCACAGTGGCATGAGTCTTGTGCTGATTTGCTTCATTCAACAGCTATCAAAGTGGTTTGCTACATCATTTCTGTCCTGATTGCTCTTCTTAATATTCTCTGCACATGGTTCCAAGAGACTTCAGCACACGGAACTTACGTCATTTTTGTGGGTGTTGCCAGCTTAACTTATGCTGCATATCTCTCCATATTGTGGATTGCAGATATCATATTCAGTCACACCTTTCCCAAATGGACAATAGCCTGGACATCAAGTTCACCTTGCTTTATAGGCTTTGCTCTGTGCATGTTTTATAATTTCTTTATTCCCCTTTGTCTTTGCATGATGTCTGTCGCCAGACTGATGGTTGTTGCTCATCCCATGAGCACAAAATTCAAAAAACAAAAATTTGTTTTGAGATGCCTCTTGTGGGTGTTCTTTTTGGTATTTGGCTTTGTTCTTTGCATGTCATTGTTGACATGGGCATTTTACTCAAACATACCACTGGGAGTGTGTTCACCATTCGTTGATCCAACTCACAATGTTATTTTGATCAAACTTTCTGTTTCTTTTGCAGTCGCTGTGCAAATGTCAGCTGCCATTGTGAATTTTAATGTCTACATTCAGTTGGTTGTAGCAATTCTGCAATCTCGCAGCAAAATTCAAGAAGCAGTTTCAACACACAGATCAAACATTCCATTGCTTGTCCAGGTTATTGTTTTGACTGTTTTTGAAATTGCCCATTGCATTCCAAGCTGTGTGATCTACATTTTTTGTTTGAGCAATGAGTTTTCAATTCAAATGGTTGTTTGGGCAACAATTCTCATATCAACAATATATTCCTGCACAACTGCTTCTGTGTTTCTAACAACAGCAGTGAGAAAGAATCTGAAGGAGAAAAAAGGGAATAAAAGGTAGGAAGGAACACCTTTTACTGGCTTTGGATGTTTGGTGTGAATTAGCACCTTAAATTCATTCTGGAAGAGGTGGTCAACATCTATTCATTGTTTTATTCTTGAAGAGATGGCAAAAATTCTTTGTAATACTGAGTTGGTGGACAGGAAAAACACTTGACTGAAAATATATTGCATCTGTGTTGCTCTTTCGGTTGTCACAAGCAAATTACCATACTGCGGGTTTGTTGTTGTTGTTCTGTTGTTATTTTTGCTGTATTGTTATTTTTTGTGAACAATGAGAATGCCATGGGCATTGAGTCGCGCTGTGAGTTCACGAATGCTGCACATGTCACAGAGAGTTTTGGAGAACACAGATCACAAGTCCAACTCTGGAGTAGATATTGAGTGAGACAGGGGAACACCCACAGCATATCAAATTTTCAGAAGTGCAAAAAAATTTCTAATTCCAACTCTAGAGTAGATGTTGTGTGAAACAGGGAGGGGGGATGCTCATGCAGCAAGTTGCTGTGTGACCCCACCCCTCCTGTCTCACACAGCATCTACTCTGAGGTGACCAACTTGGAGCAGAAGTGTGAGGCGGGGTGTCACACAGAATCTCTTTTTTTCGGGGGGGGGGGACAACGACAGATCAACCGTCATTGCAATAGTCGCGCTTCTTGCGACCAAAAACACAAAAGCTTCTGTTGTCAATTGATGCGGCGTCATTTCGTCCTGACCATGTTGGTGTTCCCCCTGACCTGCAGGTCATTTCATTGACTTGTCCTGTGGAGACCTGAGGTCATTTCGTAACTCCGTAACACCCGGAATGACTGCAGATTTCCAGGCCATCCTCACTCACACGCACTCATGCACGCCTACCTGAACACGCTGGCGACGGTCCCGGCGAGGGAGGCGGCGGACTGGCGGAGCGCGGCGGCGTAGCGGCCGTGGCGGCGGCGCGGCGGGTCGGGCCGGGAGGCCCCGGCGTGGCGCCCCGCCCCGCCCCGCGTCAGAGCCGCTTTCTGAAGGAAACAGACGGGAGGCGTCAGGACGTGAAAACAAGAACACCAGTCAGTGTTTAGACGCGTCCTTGACCACCGGGACATTTTTAGTTGCCTGTCTGATTTTGCATCGTGGGGGCCGAATGGTTTCCTTTCGCGTTGACTCCCTAAGGGGATGGCGTTGAACCTCTGGACAAATCTACCTCCCCTGGGAACAGACCTTACCCCTGATCCACACCAAGCGCATCCACACATATATGCACACCAAGGTCACAGTGCACAGTATCACGCATGCGAAGGGAAAAGTTAATGGGCAATGAGTAGTTGTGTTGACACGAGCAGTTCCGTATGTCACCATGATTGCAAATGGGCTTCAACCCCATCTGTGTGCCAGTGCACATGCGGAATGTCATACAAGCCATGCGTGATGCACTGGCGCATGCCATGGGGACTGGGGTCAGATATCTGTCCTGCTACCATGGAATACACTTTGTACGCTACGGGCCTGGAGAGTCGGAACAGGCAACAGGAATGGAAGGCCCTGGTGTCGTTGTGTGGTCCAGAGAATCACGTTTGCTTGTTTGCAGACACTTTGTGAACTCACGCCTGGGCGCATTGTCCAGAAATCATTTTCAAACCAATGAGATGCAAAGATGCACAAACAGCCAAGAAAATGCCCCCCACACACCAACACTGACACACGTGCACACACACACCACAAACACGTGCACGCACGCACACACACACACACACACATACCTCACACCGGGAGTCTGGGCTGCAGAACTTGTCCTGCAGGCTGTCGTTGGATGCCGGGCTGAGGGCGGCGCCCCGCCCACCCCGCCCGCCCCGCCCCTCGCCCAGCAGACGCTCGTCGCTCGACGCGTCGCCCATGACGTCATCCTCCAGCGACGTCGACGTCGCCACCACGTCCACGTCAGCGTCACACGAGCGCGTTTGCGAAACGCATCGGCGTTTGGCTGCAAAAAAATAAAAAGCGTTTGTGCTCTTCTCATCCCTGAAGCAACATTCATGTTATCACAAGAGCAGATGTCAAATTTGCCATTTCGAATCCAAAATTTTGCTTTTCTTTCTTCCGCATCTGATGTCACCTCCCAGGGTTCCGTTCTGCTAGAGGTGTTTGAGTCGGGTTTCATTGGATCTTGAAAAATACGCGTGTTACGAATGGCCAGAAGCCCTGAACCAGCACAGATGCCTGGCATTCTCAGACCACTTTTAAAAATGGCTCTGGACCCATCCACTCATCAGGGCTCCAAGTGGCTCCATCAATAAAACAGTCGCAACCAGACACCCATGTACGGAAAAATCTATGCCTCGTCTTTTTCTACCGGGCACCCAGAGATCGCCCTGTTGGTCCGCCCGCGGATCTATTCCCAGCATCAGCCCCTGGATTGCTGCCTGTACCTGCTCCTGAATCTATTCCCTGGATCAGCTCCTGGATCCCCGCCTGTACTCGCCCCTGGATTTGTTCCCTGGAAGCCCTGGACCTGCCCCAGGATCTCTGTGTGGATCAGCCGCTGGATACTTGAACGAATCTGACCCTGGATCCCCCGCCTGGATCCACTCTCACCGGAAGACCAGCAGGGGGCGGTGGTGATGGCGGCGGTGCGCTCGAGGTGGTGCTCGCTCTCCGTGTGCCGCACTGCGCCGTCACAGCCGTTGTTCGAGTTCGAGTTCTCCGCGCTGAAACACGCAGCACATCGTCATGTTTTGTCATCTGCGATGCATTGGTGACAACACGTGGCAAATGGTCTCCGACATCCTCAGCGCCGTACATCACACCCGGTGTAAGTGAGGCAAGCAGCGTGTCCACAGAGCCGAGTGCAAGACATGTGCCACATCCACTGACTTAGAGGGGAGGTGTGCCCATGGAGGAGGTGTACCCACTGACACAGAGGAAAGGTGTACCCACTGACCTGGAGGGAGGTATACCCACTGACCTGGAGGGAGGTATACCCACTGACCTGGAGGGGAAGTATACTTACTGACCTGGAGAGGAGGTGTACCCACTGACCTGGAGGGGGATGTACACCCACTGACCTGTTGGGGAGGTGTACCCACTGACCTGGAGGTGGAAGTGTACCCACTGACCTGGAGGGAGGTTTGCCTACTGACCAGGAGGGGAGGTGTACCCACTGACCCAGATGGTTGGTGTACCCACTGACCCAGATGGTTGGTGTACCCACTGACCTGGAGGGGAGGTGTACCCACTGACCTGGAGGGGAGGTGTACCCACTGACCTGGAGAGGAGGTGTACCCACTGACCTGGAGGGGAGGTGTACCCACTGACCTGGAGGGGGGGTGTACCCACTGACCTGGAGGGTATACCCACTGACCTGGAGGGGGACGTGTCGGCTCGCAGCAGGTTGCTCATGCTGTGGGAGCGGCGCTTCTCGAGCCTCGCCAGGTCCACGGGGAACAGGTCCTGCTCGACGCTGAACGAAAGCGGACTGTCGCTCGAGTCCGAATCCGCTCCCTCCAACCTGCAACAAGGCGAATCGTGAGGTGAACATTAAGAGTAAAGAGATGTGTTGAGAGTTATATGGACAGGCGCCCAATAGAACTGCGGGAAAGAATTGAATTCAGAACAGAACACACCCCTTTTACGCCTTCTTGCGACGGACACCGTGAGGCATTGCACGACAGAAATTTTGCTGCGTGATAGCAAAGGGAGTGTATTTGGTCTTGAGCAGGCGCGAATCCAGGGTGTGGTCATGGGTGCAGAAACTGAACCAGGGGAACCAGAATCCCTTGGTGTGATCCGAATACTGGAGAAGCGAACGTGAGCCTTGCAGCACAAAACAATGAGCTGGTGGCGAAATGACGCATTTTCGACCGTCCTTCCATACCAGGTCTGTTTCTCTCAAACGTCAGGTCCCACTTCCGGAAAAATACCTGATGGCATCAACTATGGGTTGGCGGTCGGTGCGCACAGACTCCCGCGCGGAGAGCCCGGTGGAGCTGATGCGCCTCAGGACCTCGTGGCTCCACCTGGCGCGACCGGAAGTCTCGTCCACGTGCGCGTCGACCACGTGGTCAGAGCAGCGCGCGCTGACACCGGAGCAGCCAACAGCCTCGAAATTCTGACCTGCGTGTGGGGAATACGAGTGGCGCCGACTGGACAGGTTCAATGCGGGGGGGGGCGGGAGTGCAGCACCCACAGAACTACACCCCTATGAGTGCTTCTTGCGCGCGATCAAACGATCGGGATCGGGAACAATGTTTCATCGCAGAATGAAAGCTTTGTCACTGCACGCCTGCCCTGGATCCTTTATTCTTCCACAACATTACCCTGCACGGTATCTGCTGGAACGACACGTGATTCGCCAGCGCACCGCACTCACCGGAGCCCAGTCCAGCGACGTTGCTGAACGTCTTGCAGGGGTGCGGTTCCGTCTGCCTGTGTTCCAGCGCCCTCTCGCGCACCATCTCCTCGTCAGCTCTCCCCTCGTGCTTCGCCCTGTGTGCCCCGTCGCTGGAGACCTCGGTCAGCTTGCAGCGCTGCAGCTTCTGGGTGATGAGGGCCTGCCCAGGCTCGTCGTAGCGCTGCCCCTGACCTCTCTTCAGTCTGGATCTGCGTTGTTCCGGATTCATGCTGGAAGGATGCAGCAGATCTTGACAAGGGTTGAACCCCAGGAGGCTCAAAATCATTGGGGTTGAGACTTGATCTGTTTGGGGTCTTGCCCCCCCCCCCCACATATGATCCAATTCTGCGTTTTCTGTGGATAAAAGAATACGTCCCAAGACTTTGTGCCTTTTGATCTACAATCATGCTCCACATCCAAATTCTTGGTCTGGATCCAGACTCCAGTTCTCGCGCAGGTATTTTCGAGATAGATCTTAATTCTGGATCAACCCAAGAGTCCAGATCTGGATCCAACTGGTTCGGACATCCTTGTTTTCAGTCAAAATCCAAAATCTAGATTTGTCGCTTTGGACTTCTTTCCAATGCAGTTGGCGAAACGATCTGAAAGCAGTTCTCACTGAACTGGCGACAGAACTCACGCTGAGGTGTCAAAACCTGTTGTTTCCAAACAAAAGACAAAAGTGAAACTGAAGATTTGTTGACGTTGACGGGAACACGCACCTGTTGTGACGTCACAGGTTTTGCGGTCTCCAGGCGCGCGGCTGATCACGTGTTTCGCGCCACATACCGCGCGGGAAAGAAAGAGAAAGGAGTGGCGAATGAATGAATTGATGAATCAATCAATCAATCAACCAATCAATATTTTCTGTTCAATCTTGTCGGATTTGAGAACTCAACCTTGCTTCAAACAGGTCCAAACACTCAGGAACATTTTGCCCTTGATGTTTCTCTGTCTCGTGGTCTTGACAAGCGTGAGATCATGGAAAGTTTTCTGGGCTCGCAAGAACGACGCAATTTGTCTTGATACATGTCTTCTCATGCAGAGTGCAATGTGCAACTCTTGTGGATCCACGGGGGCCCTGGAGCCTGGCCCGTTTTTCAGTAGATCTATTGGGCGAGGTGGGGCCTGGATCTCTGCCGGTGACTGCCCTCGGGAGCTCCTTTCAGCGGGTCATATTATAGACGGTGAGTGAGGGATCCAACTTCTTATTTTGATGTGCAATCAGCTTATCTTGGAAATTCAAGTTCAAAATTTACCCGTTCAGATCCGGGTGTCAAGCAAGGCCAAACCGCAATCAGATGCGGACAGACGGCACATTTCTTCCTGGTGCGTGAACAACAACGCGACCACATTGTGGTCGTATTGTGGTCTGCTGCACACAAAACCTGCACAGAGAGAAAAAACAACCTCACGAGGGCCCTGAAGACCAGCCCTGGTCGCTTGTGTCCCGCCTGGTTTCAGGAAATGAAAACCATCCATGAGACTTTCATTGAATACACTTGTACGTTCCTTGCAACAATTACAGCGTTCACATCTCGGGGTGGGGGTGGGAGGTTCGCTGTCTGCGCCTCTCCAACAACCCCCCCCCCCTCGGCCGACACTGACATATTCAAAATTCTTCGTGTGGACCCGTTCGATATCCCTTCGAATTCGCTCCCAGCTGCTGACGATTGATTTTGTGTGTCTTGTTCCACCGATGAGCAAGGTCTAAAAATACATCAGTGGCTCTTGGGGTGTGGCGCCTCATCCAACAGAAATCCCCTTGTCTCAGCCAAAACTTTCCACTGTGAGGTCAAGTGGGTTGTTTTCAACCAGGCGACACCCAGAGCAGGAAAAATTGAGTCATTCCAGTGGCCTTTATCCGAGAAGTGGCAGTGAACTAAAAATAGTGCGCAGTCATCGCTGAGCCTGGATTTTTCCACAACAAATTTCCGCAGTGGGCGAGATCGTCTCATGCGAGGGTGTTCCAGATTCTGGTTGCAATGGGGAGAGGGGGCAACCCCCGGACCTGGGGCCAACACTTGCTTTCAAGGAATGAACAAGAAGAAGAGAGACAATAGGTCTGGGGAGGCTTTCCATGTTTCCTGGAGCTGCCCCCGACTCAAGCAACTTGTGTACGCGAAGAGATGTGGCGGTTCCTTGGGCCCAGATCAGCAATGGGTCTCAGTGATGTTCGCAGACATTGAGCAGAACAATGTGAGTCAGGATGGTCAGAGCTGTCAACACCTGCAGATACTGTATCCTTGGATGTTTGGTCTCCCTTCGATCCTAGGATCCCCCAGATCCCTGGATCCCCTGGAAACTCCTGAGCAACACGAATGCCACAAGTTGCATACTCAGTGTTTGTATTGGTACCCCGATGTATTTCGAGTCAACATTGACACAACTCCCTTCGATCACTGTGTAGAGTGGACTTCACTCATCAGACGACAAAGTGTTTGTTTTGAAAACACACCACGTCGTGACGTTATCATCCGTCACAGGAAATTCCCTGTGCGTTCAAAACACGGGGCACCCGTCATCAGACCACAACACTGTTACACCATCTCTGCAGACATTGCACTTGGGCTGAGCGATTTGTTTGTCTGGAAGATGTGTTCAATATCGCGGAGAGGCAAGACTTCAGGAGCCCGAACTCCAACCTGAACCTGGTATGAAGTGCAAAACTGGTTGTGCACCTGGGTACACACAACACTCAGCGGCGAAAGTTTCCTTTTCTCCAGAGCACATGCAAAGGGTTGAGGTTGTTGTGGGATGGGACGAAACCTCTGACCAAACTCAAACCCCAACGTAAGAAAAATCCATATGTTTGGAATGTACGGCACAACAAATGGTACAAGTACATACACGAGTATTGGCTGCGGGGTTCAGTGAGTGCAGGCCCCCATATGCTTCCTCTACCGCAAGCATGAGCACGTGATCAACAAGTGTACACGTGAAAGCAGCGTGAAGGAGCACGAGACAAACAAGTCACAAGACAATGAGAACTGACAGGAGCGCGTGAAGCTGCCCCTGAACATTGTTAAATTCAAAGGTGCGACCCAAGCTGTTGACATTGAGGAAAACACGCACTTTGTGTACCTGGGGCGCGCAAATTTGGGAGATAAATTTGTTTGGTGGGGTTGAGGGGGTGCCATGCCGTGCATAACACACATATACGTTACAACAAGTGGACAAGCCCACAAAACACAGTCCTGGCTGACAATGCTGCATCGGTGAAATTGTGTGTTTTGTCTGTTCACAAAAGTGCAAAATAAATCACAGGACGGTGATACCCTTTTCTGTGTGCGTAACATGTTCACGTTTTTCCAACATTTTGACCAGCTACGTACAGAGAAACGTTTTCAACAGAGCTGTGGTTCCTTTTGGCCACGACTCGAAAATGTGGCTCAGGCGCAGATTCATGTTGATCCAAAGTTCAACCACCCGTATCCTTTCGACGAAAACCCTCTCCAATGTTGTAAAATGATAACACCATGATGACAGAACACCTCCCTCTGAATTTCACCTTTGCATTTGAGCATCACTAGAGATCGAAGATGGTGTGTCACACGAAAGACACAAAGCAGGACATTGGGATCAACTGCCCAGAGACAAAAGGAGACAGTTTGCACTGTGAAACCAAAGAGAAAGCATTCTGAGATTTGAAACCTTCTTTTCCTGTTCTGCTAGGAGGTTGACAATGAAAAGTTGAACATCAGTCTGGCCGGGTGTGAGACGTGAATGTCTCCTTTCAAAGCTTGTTGTTTTGCATTCTGGTTCCATCCCTGGTTCCACCCCACAATCCACCCTGGCTCCAGCCCTGCACCCACCCACAGATCCATCCCTTGGTGCATCCCTGGATCCACCTGGAAACCACCCTGGATCCGTCCCTGGATCTTTGGCAGGCTCTGTACGGAGTGGCAGTGAGGACCAGTTGAGGAAGCAAGTGAATCACAATGCGGGAACTGCGGTGGGTGATCATCAAAAGGAACCGCGGCGACGACCCATAGATCAGCTATGGTCTGGTTCCGCTGCCTCATCAACAAGAGAACAACACTCTCAAAAATAAAGCGTTCAAAAAGCGTGTTTTTGATGTTGTTTGTTCACACGTTGTGCATGAGTGTTTTGTGTGTTTACAATTTGTTGTTCCTTTCACGTTTGAATGTTAGCGCTGTTTGCAAAACATTTTTGGCTTCACAATGGCATTAATTTTTGACAGTGTTTTGTCCGATATTGAGACCTGATGACGGTAGGATTTTCCGTGCTCATTCATCTTAACGACTTTTCAAAATGTTCCTGAACTCAAACTCAACAAACCACTTTAATTTTCGTTTCGAGAAAACAAAGAAAAGTCAGTTCCTCATTTTTCTTTTTTATTTCAACAAAATTGAAAAAATTGAAAATTGAACATTCAAAAGTTACACACAAACACACATGACACAGCGGAGAGAACGATCTCGAACTTTGTTTGAGTTCGCAACTTTAGATCCCGCAAAAGTTTGCAGGGAAACTAGAAGTCAATCATTTGCACTCCCGTTTGTGTCTCTAGAATTCCATTTGCAACAAATCTAAAAATAGCGACGGACCAAGGACAACGACAGACACATTCTTCCATTCAAAGATCTGTTTACATGAGGCGCACACCACAAAAGCACAAATTTTACACATGCAACAGTAGCAGATAAAGGAGACGTCAGACAAGTGTACTGTTGAACAATTGCAGGGAACACGATTTCACGTCTGCCGTGTGTGCGTGTGCGTGTGTGCGCGTGTGTGTGGTGCGTGTGTGTGTGCATGTGTGTGCGTGTGTGCGTGTGTGTGCGTGTGCAGTGTGCGTGTGTGCATGTATGTGGTGCGTGTGTGTGTGTGTGCATGTGTGTGCGTGTGTGTGTGGTGCGTGTGTGTGTGTGTGCATGTGTGTGCGTGTGTGTGGTGTGTGTGTGTGGGTGTGTGGGGTGGGTGTGGTGCCTGTGAGTGTGTGTGGGCGTGTGCGTGTGTGTGGTGCGTGTGTGTGTGGTGCGTGTATGTGCATGTGTGCACGTGCGTGCGTGTGTGTGGTGCGTGTGTGTGCGTGTGCGGTGTGCGTTCGTGTGTGCGTGTGGTGTGTGTGTGTGTGCGTGTGTGGTGTGTTCGTGTGTGCGTGTGTGATGTGTGTGCGTGTGGTGTGTGTGTGTGTGCGTGTGTGGTGTGTTCGTGTGTGCGTGTGTGATGTGTGTGTATGGCTCAATCTAGAACACGCTGATAAACATTCGACCAAACCTGGAGCCTTCTTGAATACCACCGCACTGTACAACATCAACACAACAATTAACGCAACAATAAGGCAGAAACAAGAACGGATATGTGCACAGAGTTAACGAAGCACGGAACCTCCCTCCGGAATAAATAAAAAGTGTACTTTTGTAAAAACAGGCCAAGCGTTTGCTGGAATACTGTCTTCCAAAGGAATACTTGATTTGTTGGCCGATTCAATTTCTCCCACCAAAGAAACACATGCCAAACACACACACGAAATTCCTCTTTTTGTCACCAGCCATCATAGCATTTTCCGTTGCAGCAGTCTTTGTTTTGGCCACGATGCGGCCCTTGGGTGGTTCCAAGATTTGGTTCAGGGGGGGGGGGGTCTGTCTGGGGGGTGAAGGCCCCCAGAACCAACCCAAAAGCATTTCTTGACCAACTGTTTTTGTTCAGCAGGACCAAACCGTTTTGCTTTTCCTTGTAACATTTGGTGCACCCAATCCCCGAACTGGATCATGGATCCGCCCCTGGATCCGCCCCTGGACCCGCCCGCCAGGGGTCGCTGTTAGCTGCGTCGGACCTTGATGTTGAGTTTTCGCGCGATGAACCATGTGATGTGGTCGAGCTCGTCCGGCATGTCCTCGTCGACGTCGTCCGGGGAGGTGCGCGCCCACAGGTAAAGCGCCGTCAGAGGCAGCCCGACTGTGAACGCCACCGCGAGACACGCTGCAACGAGCAGTCGACACGTCAACCAAACACCTCAGACCTGGACCTTGTGTCTGGACTCGACCCTGGACCCTTGACCCTCCATGGGTGGTGCTGAATCGTGTTTGTACGAGCAAGAACCCTGCAAGTCCATGTTGCGACACCTTGAGGGGTTCTGGTCCCTCCCCGCGGTGCCTCACGCTCTTTCTTTCATTGTGATTACCCTCCACCCACCCACCCACCCACCCACCCACCTCCCCTGGGAGCAGCGAGCTCTGCACCCGTCTCCCAAATCAGCGTTCTTACTCCACACAGCCCCGTGTAGCTCTCACTCCCTAACCCCACCAAACCTTTGGTTTTGCCCACCACCCATCTTGACACGACAAAAGTCCCTCAGACCCAGGTCGACGCGATCTCAGGACTGGGTTTTGCCCCACCCACGCCATTCCTGGCTCCGCTTTAGCTCTCTTCCACCCACAAAACGCAAGCAGATTTCTCAACTCACCCTTACGGATCCTCTTGAAGGATCTTTTCTCTTTCTTGATGGCGCGCAGTTCGCACGCTCGGCACGGCTTGTCTCTCTTCAGTTCCCCCTGCGTGCGACAGGGTTGTTCGTTTTTCACGTTCTGGTCTCGCGTCGCCGCGGCGCAGACGCGTTCGGTTTGAGCAGTCTGAGTCTCAGAGCACCTGATGCCGCTTTCTCTGAAATAGGACGTTTCATTGTAAACGCTCATCCACTGAAAAGTCAGGTGTGAGTCTGGTCAAAAACATGTTTGCTGCTGGCTGCGTCACGCGTTGCGTCCCAAACACTCCTTGATCTAACTGCAAAGTCGCCCTCTGTCCGACCACTTCCTGGACCCCTGGATCTGGCTGGTTGCCTAAAGACTCTGTCCTGAACCACCAGCCCCTGTACAACCACGTCAAGCTGCTGAGGAAAAGACGATGATCAAACTGACCTGGACCGGAGCCGTGCGCGCCGGTGTCCGGATCGTCCTCCTCCTCGTCGCACGAGCCGTCGCCCTGGAGGAAGGCGAGCAGGTCCGGGTAGAGCTGCGCCCCGCCGCCCTGGGTCAGCTGCGTCAGAACCAGCTTCGCAAACTCCTCATCTGTTGAGAGAAACAAAGTGGATTGAGTTAAACTGTGAAGGACCTGGAATTCGTGCGCATAGGATTGAGGTTTCAGGTGAGTGACAGTTCGCTTGCGCATGCCCTCTTTTTTTGCACAAAAAGGAATGTTGACCAAAATTGATTTTTTTTCATGTTCTGCAGCAATGCGGGACAAAGTTCGTGCGAGATTCCAGTTGATGCGGAAGTGTCCCTTGTACCGGAAGGTGGCACACCTGGGCACTCCGGGGCGGTGGGGTTGAAGGGGGGTGGACGGTCCCCCGCCGAGGGTCCTCCCATCCCTCCTGCTGCTGCTGCTGTTGCTGCTGCTGTTGCGGTGTTCGTCATCCGTGTTGAGTTGTGCACGGTAAGAAAGGGAATCAATTGTTTCGGGGCAGATCCAACAGTTCTGACCTGCCACTCTTGGTATGTGCTCCTCGGGGTTTCTGCTAAGATACGCCGCAATTTTAGTTTTCCAGTGCAGTTTGGTTCAGGCATCTGAGATCTGGCAGAGCGTCTGAAGTGTCGACTGTTTGTTTTTCAGGCACAGTGAACATTGGTGAAAATTGTCACTTTGGCGTGGTTCGTGTGTGTGTGTGTGTGTGTGTGTGTGTGTGTGTGTGTGTGTGCGTGTGTGCGTGTGTGTGCGTGTGTGCGCGTGTGTGCGTGTATGCATACATGTGTGTCGACAGTTTCTGCGCTTGGTCAGAAAGGGATCAGAAATTCTCTCTGAGCATTTTGGAATTGTTCCGCCACCTCTGAGAAGAATTACCAAATTTTGAAAACAAGCATTGTTGAAAACGTTTTCGAAGGTCTAACGCTACCAGAAATCGCGCGCGAACAAATCCCATAATAAAATCTCTTGTTGCGTGACATTTTACTCGCACCAGCCTCCCGCACACGCGCGACTTCTCTCTGTAGGCAACAACAGTCCTGCCTCAGCCAAATCCCCAAGTGTAAGTGATTCCGTCCAAAAACTTTTCAAAAAAAATCGCTGCGAAGTTGATTTCTAATCTGAGACACTCACCTTCTTGACTGGTTGAGATGATCCGAGAGAATTGCCTCAGCGTTGCTCAACCCTCGTCTTAAGTACGCATCCCAAGCCCGTGGTTTTTTTTCCCCCGAGCCTGCTGCGTAAAATGTGACAGCGTGGTTTCAACCATACTCCATACTCGTCTTGAGTCGTGACGTCATCAATTTTCCCCAGTCGGCTGGCGATTCTCACGCCATTCCTGTGATCCAGCCCGTCATGTGATGGAAGCAGCGCCGGTGGAACCAGCTCCCATGCACAGGTCCAGGGGGAAACCCAGGCTGGGGCGTTTCCCTTTTAGGCCTGACGCCCCCGGCCCCTTGTATCCCAGGCCCCGCCCTCTCGCCTCTGTTCCAACCATGGCAGAATGTGAGAGTCATGTTCTGTTAACCTGAGCAAGAGCAAGATTGTAGATCTAGCTCCACGCTCTGGCTCCCCATGCCAGGTACTGGGTGTCATGCCTGTTTCACACCAGATGCGTTTCGTCCATGTGCAGGTCAATTTAAGCTGCGTCGCGAAAGCTTGTTTCACATTGGAGAGAGTTGTCAAATCCATATCCGGTTTGACCCGTCCCATCCCTGAGAGCGCGTGGACGTTTGTCCAGCAAGTACTCAGGACACGTGAGAAGTTTCCAGTAGAGACAGGAGGTGTGTGTTTGCTCGGTGACCAATCACAGCACATGACAGTTTGTTTTGACTGCAGAGGCCACGGCTGCCTGGTACTGAAGCACCGTATATGGTTCGTTTGGTCCGGCGGGGTACACGAGCACTCGTGATCTCCTCATGATCACCACTTGTGCCCCACGAGATCTGCTGCTTTCAGACTCAGGAAATTTCCACGTTGAATCAATGTCCCTCAAGATCATAACTCAGCACATTCTTCGCAAATTACCAGTTGAGTAAATTCTGTCACAAACAACAGACGTAAAAAGACGCATTCCTTTCCGATGTCCAAAAGCCTTCCCTTTTCCGATGACAGTATTTTGTTCGCACGTGTTTCCCAACACGTGGGTGTCGGTTCAGTTGTTATCGGCTTGATCCAAATTGAATGTTGTATCAACAAACCAAACTTTCACAATTGTGGAAGCGTGTTTCGGATACAACGGGTGTCAAAGACTTGACCTGCAAGAGAGCCTCCCCCACTGTGGCTGAGCGCCTGCAGAGCCAGATTACAACCTCACAAATACAAACTTTGTCGAGATTCCTGGGGTCGGGGCGGGGTGTCCAGTCTTCTCTGTGCCCCCCCCAGGCTGACATGGTTGAGACTGCAGGAAACAAAGCCAAAGCCCATTGGTCAAGGTGTCCAGAAGTAACGTAGCTTGTTCCGTGCAATGCAAAGCATGTGAAGCAGATTTGGCACAGAATCTGAGCGTGTCTCAAAACCGTCACGACAGAATCATAACCCCCCCCCACGCCCCCACACCCAAGCAGGCCACCCTGACTCAAAATCCAGATTCGCTCGGCCTGAAATTCAGAAGATTCGGGACTCCATGTGAAAGTTGTTTTGGTCCCAAGTTTATTGAAATTTTGGCGGCACAGGAGTCGCTAATCCCGTGACGTCAGTGCATCGCTTCGCACCGCTGACCACAGATCCAAACAAACCTCACAGCAACGCGGCAGGCAGAGAGAGCACACACACGCACACACGCGCACACACACGCACACACGCAAGCATACGGGCATTCACAGAGACGCACACGCGCCAAAGCACAAACGCACGGAAGTGCCCGCACGCGCACACGCACGCGCACACGCACGCGCACGCGCACTGACACACACGCACCTGCGCACACGCACAACTTGGGGTGGAATCCACTCTCCCCGGACCCCACCCCCTTGGTTCAGTGACGATTGCTCTCAGTTTATAAACTGCTCAAACTGCACTTTGAGGAACTTCTTTCTGATTCAAAAACTTGAAATCCTTTGATTTTCTCCTTTGTCATAAAATTGATTGGATGTAAGGTATTCATGTGTGCTGATGTAATGGCAGGAACATCACTTTTGCGTCGCATAGATTTCGAACAAATGTTTTATTGTTGTTGCTGGTGTGAGTGTAGAAGGATCCAATCTGGTCCCGCCGCCTGGCGCGAAATAAAACCACGCGCTTTGTTTGTGATAGAGTTGAACTCTCTGAGGTCAGCAAGTCACGTGAGGACAGGTAAATATTGTTGTGCCTTGTCTTCACATTTGTACTCAACAACTTGGAAAAAAGTCGTTTGCCCAAAACAATTCATTATCGTCGGGCACAAAAAGGTGCCTTGTTTGTTTGTTTGTTGCCAAAAGGTTGCGTCGGGAGTGTGTGTGTGTGTGTGATAGAGAGAGAGAGAGAGAGAGAGAGAGAGGAAGAGAGGCTGCAGAGAGAAAGAGAGAGAGAGAGGAAGAGAGGCTGCAGAGAGAAAGAGAGAAAGAGAGAGACAGTGAAAGAAAAAGAAAGAAAAGATATAAGCAGAGTGAGAGACAAAGAGAAAGACTGCACTTGGCGTACGTGCGTGTGTGTGAATGCGTGAGGTGCATGTGTGGTGTACGCGTGTGGATGTCTGAGACCTGAACCCACTTCAAACCTCCACCTCCTCAGTTCGTTGTCGCTAGTCTACGCACTGCATTCCATTCCCGAACAAACAACCACGAATGAAGTACATTCACATCGATCTCATGAGGCTTTGGACACTTTTACAGTCTCCAAACTGAGCGTCAGTCACAAGACAAAGGAAGCGTTGACTCTGTTTTCACAACACACAGAACGCTGTTGTTGTTGCAAACACAAAGGTGAAATTTTACTTCCCATGGGAGAGTATGGTGCGTGACACGTCAGCAGTGCGTCAATCTTGAGAAAGGAAGGAAAGAACCAGAGCTCAGTGGATGGCCGAGCTGATGTCAAGCGTGCACTTGCCTGAGGCACAACGCCATGAGCCCCCTCCTCCCACCGCAAAATGCTTGTTCCTCCAAGTTTGTGCTGCAGGCACAGAATGTCAAATTTTGTCACCTCTGACCTCGAACGTGTATCTTCTGCAGGTGTAGATCTGTCTGGGATCAAAGTTCACAATCCTGTGTTGCATGCAGGCGCACTGATGTCAATCAAGCCGTTTTCGCATTGGTTTCTGTCGACGTCAAGCACAGCAGAATTTTGACGTCGACGTCAAACTTGAACCTGACGCTCAATTGGTGGGCGTCAAAAAAAACGGTCCACACCATTCCTTGACATCATCAAGAAAAGTTGCCACCAATGTGAAAACACCTTCACTCGTGCGAACCTTGCCTGATCCTTGTCAAGGTTGGCACTTGGTTAGCTCAACCTCAGATCTGACATTGTGTTGTCTCTCCCTCCCCCCTCCCACGCACACCACAACCGAAGCAACGAAAATACATTGGAGCCGCCCCTCCCTCGCCGCTCCACACTCCAGGATCAGCCCCGCGGCTCGTGTGTTCACGAGAGAGGGCAGCACACGCTCGACCGACTCGTTTCCTCGTTTCCTTTGTGACTCGTCCTGTCCGTGGTTCGTGCATCAGCCCACAGGGGTCTCCACCGTGCTGCGTGCACAAAGAACAACTTGTCATCAGGCGAATCCAACAGCCTCCAAAATCTCAAAACAAAAATTCTCCGCGTCCTGATTTCATGTCAGGTGCAATGTTTTTTTGCATTTTTCGTGTCTCCATTCCCTCCTGGACATCCTCTCAAGGGTTTCGACCGTGGACTGAACAGTAGGCGCCCGAATTCTCACACTGTGCGAAACGCCAAGCTGTAAAAACACACGCACCTTGAAACGCAGCTGAAAGGTCCATCGAGGATTGAGAAGCGTGTTTCTGCCCTACTGGCCCTGGTCCCCGGGGCAGGAGGTGTCACTGCTCTGACCCCGATGCGTCGAGAGCACAGAATTTCGGAACTGGTGAGAGAGTCAACCAAGCAGACAACCAGACACGCTCACAAACACCCGCACCATGCAAAGAGAGAGTACCTTCGCACACAGGTCTGCTCACGCATACACGCACACGCACGCACACGCACGCACGCACGCACACACACACAACACACAAAAGTTAAACAAAACGCATTATTGTGCGCTTCGACCCGTTTCTTCTCAGAAGGGGAGCACTTCGACCAGTTTTTCTTGGACGTGGAGGCCAGGACTCTGTGCCCTTGGATCCTCTCCTGTGGGATGATCCCTGATCGTTTACAAATCAGAGCTGCCCCTCTCCCGCGGCACCCGCTGCCCGGGCGAGTCTCCACGACAATAGATGCGCCATTATCAGCGCTATCTGGGAGGGAACACAGCTCCGCTTAATAGACAATCTTCGCAGAATGGGGCGACATAATGGAACACCCTCCCCAGGGGACCACCGCCATTGTCCCTTTGAACTACAAATTTGTTTTCCTCAACAGAGAAACTTGTTCGTTGCTTCTGTCGTTTTTCTTTTCGTGAACCGTGATCTTGAAATTGAGCGCGTTGAGTCTGATTCACTTTCACCCTGTTGTCTCACCCCTGTGTGTTTTCTTCCCCCTTCACCAGAACCCCCCTCACCTCCCACCCTGTTCCCTCCCAATAGAAACATCACAGGGCTAAAAGCCCCCATTTACAGCATTATTACCCCTTATGGAATTTTGCAGCTATTAAAACGCAATTGTAACAACCTTTATGCAGCGGCCATAAAGGCTGGCTCGGCGGTGGAATGGCTTTACGACGCCCGGCCCGCTGCTGCTGCCGCTTTGATTACGCGAACCGGTCCCGATGATTTTGTCAACGCGATCCGATCAGTGTTGGTTGCAGCGTTTTGTGTGTTGTTTGTGCAGTGGATCCAGGGGAGGGTCTGGGGTCTGGGGTCTGGGGTCTGGGGTCTGGGGTCTGGGGTCTGGGGTCCAGGGTCTGGGGTCTGGGGTCTAGGGTCTGGGGTCTGGGCTCCAGGGTCCAGTGTTTGGGGTTTGGGGTGCAGGGTTTGCAGTCTGGGGTCATGGGTTTGGAGTCTGGGGTTCAGGGTCCAGTGTTTGGGGTTTGGGGTGCAGGGTTTGGGGTCCGGGGTTCCGAGGTCCGGGTTTAGGGTTCGGGGTTCGGGGGTGGAGAACCAAGTCGTGTCCCACACCCCACCCTCAGAGACTCCAATTTAGGAGTCGCGACAAAGCTTCGTGGATCAACAACAGCTCCAAGAGCAAAATTCAGCTTGTCACGAAAAAGACACAATGTATCTGATCTGAAAAGTTGTAAAAGAAAAAAATGGTTCGGGTCATCGGGGGCGAGGACCGTGGATCAGCCCCTCTGTCCCGTCCAGCAACGGGAGCGGGTGACACTTCGGATGAAGGGAGAAATTCCCCTGTTCCTGTCATCACGGGAAGAAACTGTTTTTCCAACAAGGAGCCAGCTCCACTCGGGTCATGCAGCCAAAACGTCTGGTGAAGAAAAGGTGACAAATGAATCGGGTTTGAAAAGCAGAAAATATTTTTCCACAGCACAACATTTCTGCGTGTGCAATTGTTTTCGAGTTCCCACGAAAACTTTACAAACTTGATTCATGCTGTTCTCGATTTGGAGACGTGGCGCCTGCTGTATTTGGTTCGAGTCGAACACGTGTGCACGTGTGACATCACTGCAGGCTCCATAACACGCCTCTGGCTCTGCAGTGTGACGTGGACGTCAGTTTTTGACGTCAATTTGACGTGGGCGTCAGTTTAGACATCAAATTGACGTCAAGGCCAGTTTCAAGATGACGTTGACGTCAGTTTCAGACGTTCACTTGACGCCGACGTCGGTTTTGGACGGCCACGGCTCCAACATGAAAACGTCTACGCCAGGACGACGCTGTCGGTAGCGTCGCTTTACGTGGATCGGAAACGTGTCACTTCTCTACAAACACACGCCATTGTTCCGTTCAGATTGTTCCTTGAGTCACATAATTGTGTCATTTCGCAGCCACAATGAGTATTTCCCAAACAATAACATTGTTGTATTGTTGATGGTTCCCAGGAGAAGGCCGCCGGAAGGAGGAGATCAAAGTGGCGTCGGGTTGTAAACCCGTCGAGTGTTGACTCCCGTCGCCTCCTAAGAAAAACATGGGCTTTGGGTTGTTTGCTGTGGGACCTCGGCAGGGGTGGATCTCAGGGGTTCCTGGGGTGGGGCTGATCTTTGTAGGGTCAGGCCAGACCCCGCCTCAGAGGGCTGGATCTGATGGTTCAGTTATTGAAAGCTGTAGGATTCGAGCCCGCTCCTGCATGTGCGGTGGTATCACCTGGTTACTGCGAAGAAACGCACACGCACCCACACATCCACGCGAACCGGGACACAGGCACGTCTGCACGTTCAGGGTATTAACACAGGGCTCACTGAATAGGGTATCCATATCCGAGGGTACACACCACAATGACTGAAATTTGCGTACCCAGGGGCTTGAACCAATACTTAACCCGGATGATCTGCAGAGGTCACACACACACAGACACACACACACGAACACACACACACACACACACACATTCACACACCCGGGGAAAGGGATAATTTTTGTGGCGGGGCTGTTCGAATGAGGCAATGAGAATCCATTCAACAGATGGTGGACACATCATGGCGAACTTTTCCAACCAGAACAACTTGCACTGAGGGTCCAAGAAACAATGTCCAAAAGGACGACGCACAGACAAAGGCCAACCTGACAGACGAAAGAGTCCACGTACACGTGCACCTGAAGACTGCCTCTTCCAGCGGACTAAGTGGCACGGCTGCTGACCTCGCGCTCACCCTTCGGATCCACTTGGACCCAGCGTGCTTCACCGTGATCATAGCATCTTTACAACTCGCTTAATAACTCGGCTCAGTTGTAAAATTTACAGCCCTCCCGCTTTAGTATCTCCGCCACCAGAGAATGGACACCGATCCAAATCATTTCGCCCATGATGTCTTGTTTTCGTGCAGCGGGGGCCATTGTGGAGAGAAACCAGCGAAAGTAATTGAAGTTCCATTTGAACTCTTTACTCCGTCGCTTGTTTAACACCTGAAGAAAATTGCATTTTGACCCCTATTTTCGCAGGCTCCATCACCGGGAGGGGACGACTAAACTCTGATGCAGGCGGGCAGAAACAGGGGTGCGCCCGAAGGCAACTCGAGCAGCTTTTGCTGTCTTGTGCAAGACTTTTTTCAGACAGAAGTTAACAATTTGGGTCCGAATTTGGCTGAAACACAAGCTTGAAGCGTGCGTTCACAGACAGACAGACACACACGCACACGCACACGCACGCGCACAGACCTTGGTTTGGTGATTTGTTCCTTTTCCTTTGGATTCACTCGTTTGTTCATCTGGAGTGACTGACTGTGGGAGGTTGTGAGTGAGTGAGTGGGTGAGTGAGCGAGTGAGTGAGTGAGTGAGTGAGTGAGTGAGTGAGTGAGTGAGTGAGTGAGTGAGTGGATGTATGTGTGCGAGTGCGTGAGTGAGTGAGTGAGTGAGTGAGTGGATGTATGTGTGCGAGTGTGTGAGTGAGTGAGTGAGTGAG
>JAAUXT010034203.1_pt1 | contig 28256 bp, 29 predicted proteins | sample 7278171 | NCBI WGS metagenome assembly JAAUXT01 (sample SAMN14350112, study PRJNA611818) | marine sediment metagenome | isolation source: surface marine sediment (1.8m) | place: French Polynesia: Moorea | collected 2018-08
AGTGCACCATCAACATGATGGTCATGCATCGGTAAGGACTGCTGCTTGTTGCGGTCGCAACATTCAGCATCCTACATACTGTCCTGGAAGTCCTTGAGACCCCCTCGTACTTCGTTGTGGAACCGACCCTCGCACTATGTGTTAAAGTCCGAGTCAGAGGTGGGTGCAACACCAGACAGAGACAGAAGGAAACAGCAGGATGACGAGCACAGACTCCAGCAAACCCCAACTCCAGACAGCACCATGAAAAGGAAATCAAACTTTCGTATTCCATGGTGTGTGAGTTTTCTTTGGTCGGAGACCTCGGGTTGTTTGTGGTTCTGCCTGAGCTCTTGGCACCACCGTGCGACAACAACGAATCCAGAGTCAAAACTCAAGCACAAGTGAACAAATGTTCCGCAAAACCACGTCCACCGTGCTGTCTCACACGTGCATCATTTTCCAGAGTGTAAATTTCTTTGATTGACCCATCACAGGAAGTTTTCCTCACAAATATTCCTCCCTCAAAGGATCGGATTGATCCGAATGATCATAAAGCGAGGCTCACACAGCGCCGTATCCATCATATCCAGATCACTCATGGTGGGCCTCGGCCACGCTGGGTGCGTCGCGTCCTGTTCAAATCAATTCGCGCAGCGTTCACTCACGACGCATCTGCCTTGGGTTTGTGCAGAAACCCACACGTGGCACGTGAAATAGGCCCAAGTGTCCACGGTGTGAGAGGGATCACAGTGGGGAAAATTAGTGGGCCCGGGACGTTTGAATTCAAGGTAGCGCGGCTGGGGTCTCCAATCTGGGGTTCATAAAGACCCTTGTTGGAATAATGAGGAAGAGACTGGCAAAATTTTCTCACCACAAAAACTGGGATGAGATTTGCATGTGGTTTCGGAGGTATAAATCTCGAGAAAAGGGTTGAACGAAAACACTCAAAATGTACTGAGGTGCAGGGACTCACAGGAGATGGTTCAGGGGGGGATCTTCGGTTTGTGCAACTTTCAAAGTGAAATTCCCTTTGACCAGGCTTGGATCCAGCCTGGCTGAAGTTTATGTTCTGCCCATGATGGATGCACGTTGCTGTTACGCAACTGTGGGGTCATCAAATCAAAGCGTCTCTCACCCATCAACCTGCCGGCGCCGTCCAGGATGAAACCAACACCAACAATTGCAGTCGACGCCTTTGTTCGTGCAAAAGATACAATCGACCACCAACCACCATCACCACCACCACCACCAACAATAACAAGTACAACCACCACCAACCACAACCACTACCACCACTGCCACTACCACTGCCACCTCTACCACCACCACCCCAACCACTCTGTGACGACCACCCTGACCAAAACACAAAGGCATTGCTGCAGCTCCTCTCACACCCTTAACATCTGCTGAAAGGACGGCTACACAGCCTGAACCTGGCGCACGTAAAACGAGCATATTCCGTGGAATTCATGTGTGATGTCTGTCACAGTGGACGCTTAATGCGCACTAAATCCCGCGACGTGCATCGCACGCTTGCGTGTCGCCCAAACACTGAATGCTGATCCAGAGGGACTAGGATCCTGGGTTTACTTTCGTCCTTGATAACGCTTCCACTTTTGGGTACTCCACCATGCGCAAAGAGGTTTTGGGCTCCTTTGAGCAACGCAATGACGACGGGGCTCCGACGTGTCTTCAAAAGTTGTGCTTGACTTCCATATTGTGTTCGTACAAGCCTCGACGCAACGCTATTCAAGGGTTTTGGGAACACAACACACGACACAGTCACTGTGAAGTGAGGAGGCTTGTGAGAGACTGCGCGGTTTTGACGCCTGTGACCTGTGGCCTGGCATGCATTGTGGCTTGGCTGTCGATGTGAACAACGATGACAGTGTCACGGGTGGGGGCGTGGGGGGAGGGACAGGGGGCGGGGGCGGATCCGGGATCTCATCGAGCTGGTCCACCCAACCCACAGGGGGGATAGACATTTTGCTCACGTATGACGGCACAAGGCTGGAGGCTGTTTGACCCTATCTGCGGTCAGGGGTCTGACCTTCTGCACCCTCCGAATCCCGCTCCTGGGGCTGAGGCTCCGTCCTGTACTGATGTGCGTACGACGAACCTCTCATTGTATCGAGCTGCGACCTTTCTGCAACACCCATCTATGCGATGGGGTTGCAGCTTTGTTGCCCAATTCAAATACATGTCAAAATGCCGCGGCTCGCACAGTACCAAGCGACGGCAGAGTCTACAGTGGGCAGCACGTCGTTTTGATGCGACAACCATGGTGCGAAAACATGGCGAACCTCGCGCTGAACCTTGTGAGGACCACTTAACCTGTGTCGCGGTCAATTTTCACTGCGGGAGCTCACGGGCATTGGAAATGTGGGAGCATAGTGGCCCAGGTCAAACCAACGAGTGAATCGTGTTTGCCACATGTAGCACATGTATCGAGATGGAGTTTTGCGTGCGTCAGGCCAACGACGCCACACGTCAAACTGACGTTTGAACATGGCGTGGGTGACGCGGCGATGAAGGCAGCGCCAAACGCCACCGCTACATCCCACCACGTGACACAGACATCGGGAAAGTTCAACACAGAAATCTCTGAGCCTGTTCTTCGGACTGGCGCATTTTGAGGGCGTAATAGAGGGGAATGAGATGGCCTATTTCCATGCCCCGAGCACATTTCCGGAGCTGCGGAGCGGCCAGTTGAGCGCAAACAAACGGCGGACGCGGGGCCAGTTTAACGCGTCCTAAGCGTTCCCACGAGACACGCATGTCTCACTTAACCAGCGCGTCCAAGAAGCTCTCAAAACTTCAACACTACCACAACCCTCCTGAACAACGTCAGTGTGGCTTCGCACTGCCCAGTGCCCTGTGACAGGGTCTCAGAATAAATGTAAGGCAGGTTTGCAGGACATTGTAAATTCGCTGTCCGTTCTGCTCCCGTGGACGCTGCGCCATCGAAGCGACACACACCTACCTAGTGACAAGGCGGAGCGCATACACAGCGTCACCACCCACAAAAATACTCCAGATTCGCAGCGCGTTTCAAGTACCGCCCAGCCGCGCACTGGTGCGGACTCGCGTTCCACAACGCCCAACAACCCGGGTCTCCAAAATGGTTGAGCGAGCAGAGGTTGGGTCAAAATGGACAATCACTGAGGTCAGACATCAAACAGTTCGCGGGTAGGCATCAGTGCAACAGGAAGTATGCCACACACTCACCGCGGCTTACCCGTCACCACAGATAGCGTGATGGTTCCCGAGGTATCACCAGCATACGAGATGGTAAAGCACCGTGTCAGCTTCAAATCTCCACTTACCTACAAAGACAGAGAGAATGGTTCGTGTGTTACAATGGGTTAATTGAACAGACTGATTTGTAATAGCGTTGAACCTCAAAGGGCTTTGCGCTTCTCTTCAATCCCAACAGGTTGGGGACACAACCCCAGGGCCTGGATCCCATTGGGGTTTGTTTCTTGGGGTCTGGTGTTTCTGCCGACTGCAGGAAGTCGGGAATCCTGGGCATCCTCCTCACACTGGATACATCAAACACTGCATTCCCGCACCAAATATTGAGAGTTGTGTTCACATAACAACGCATTGCTCATAAACGGGAACTGCATAGGCCGCAACGCACGAAGCATTCAGTTTGAGCCAGGCCTCTCCCAGGTTCACCACCGCTGCAGGGAATGTACGGGGTCGAGTTTAACACAGTGATTGCCAAGGGAGACGTGTTTGAAGCAAATCAGGCGGGAAGACCCTTGATGACAGAGTAAGTGAGCCCTGGGGACGCGTGTGTCCAAACCAATCTCACTTACGGGCTAAATAGAATAGCGCGGCACAGGTTAGACGCGGCGGCAAACAGCCCACGAGACGACCAAACTTCAACAGGCGAACCGAGTTCAGGTTTGGACGGCAAAATTTAGACACGTGTGTGTGTGTGTGTGTGTGTGTGTGTGTGTGTGTGTGTACACGTGTGTGTGTACACGTGTGTGTGTGTGTGTGTGTGTGCGGACGTGTGTACTCGTACGTTTGTGTGTCTGTGCACAACAGGACGGGCAGAGCACGTTGTGGGATATTTTGTGCAATGGCTTCACGACGCGAAGGCTGCAGACATCAACCATCCAGATGAGTTCACCACTCGTTTTGCTCGTACACGAGCAACTGAAGCATCGCAACCAACGACACTTTCCGATGCAGTTGTGGTCCAGGGCAGGGCCTGTGCAGCCGCACAGGCTTTGTCACAGGAGGGACCATGCTTGTCTCACCAAGTCACCAGCACCAGACAACTTGCACAGGGAACATCCAGACGAGTGTTTTCATACCAGTTCCAAAGCACATCGATCTCAAAAAGGAGTTCTCAGAGGGATCCTGATTTTAACATCACATCTGTTTGGTTTCCACAAGATAAGAACACGAGTGTCAAAGGAAAGAACCTGGAAAGAACCCATGTTTTCAGCAATGAATGCAGCAACCCTCAAACAGGGGACCCCATCAACGCCCAAAAATGTGCAATTCGCAGATTTGTGCCTTGCGTCAGAGGGGCGGGGGAATCTTTTTCTTTGCATCCGTCCTTGCCTGACAGTCTCCTGTCTCTGTACATCGGTGCACCAAATGTCAAGCCTTGTAGATTGAAGCTCGTGCTTGTTCTTCTGCTCGTCTTTGGTGAACGTATCTGTCAGACAGTTCTTGACGCGCGTTCCTGTTTCCCTGCTGCATCTTCCCCTGCATGGGACATGCCCATTTAAAACGCATGTTTACCGATCAGCCAATCTCGCTCCATACATCACAATTTACACGACAATGTGATGCTCTATATTTGGAAGCTGTAGCGTTTGCAGGCTGGGCCGTGTTCACACTGACGGCGTCAGGTCTGGCGTTGCGTCCCTGGACAAACCAACAGGAGAAGCTTCCACCAAGAGGGCAGACACGCTGAGTACCACCACCACCACCAGAGTGACAGCTGCGGACAGGGATACCAGATACCCCCACCCCACCCCCTCAAACAATAATTTCAGTGGCCCCTCCCAACAATGTGAAGATTTGCTGTGTGTACCTGTCCTCAGTAGCCCCGTCACAAAAAATTGCATTCATGGTACTGTGTACTGTGTACTGTGTCCAATCTCTGACGTGCACAGAACGCAGTGCGTGACGCCTCCAGCGTGAAGCCGGCGGTGCAAGATGACACACGCCGTACTTTGCCAGAATTAGTGTCGGTGTCTGCAGACTTACATGCGTCGCGTTAAAAAGCCGTGTGCCGCTCAATTAGTGAGTAAACCAAATGTATTGGCGCTGTCAAAAGTCCAGGGGCTCAGAACACACTCGTTTGGCGTCAAATAAGAAAGGTGTGAGCACCACGAGGACTTTTGTCCTTTTGTTTTGTACTTCTCAACTTACCCGTGGAACAAGCAGCTGCAATTAAGAAGCATGCAGTGCAAAACCACGTTACATTTCTGGGTGCATCACATTCAAGGTACATCACACATGAAGCACATGACATGTTCAATGTCCATCACACACAATGTGCATCACATGTTCAAGAGCATCACAACCAAAAGTGCATCACACGCTCAAAGTGCATCACATTCAAGGTGCACCACATAAGGTGCGTCACACAAGCGAAGGGCAGCACCGCAGTTTCCACAGGGCTCTCGTGCACCCAATCAGCAGCACGGTGCAATCAATGCGTTCTTCACCGAGTGCACCTCCCAACAGTGCAGCCAGATCTGGTGCATTTCACGCAGCAGCAGAGTGCAGCCGAGTGCATCAATTTTGCTCGACTTGTACGTTTTGTGTACGCGCGTCTGATCACTGTCAAGCTGCAATGGAGTTCCAGGGTTTGGTTTGGGACGACCCGGTCCGTGGGAGGGCCTGACCCTGACTTTTGACTGAGGCAGTGGGAAATGTCTTGGTGGTTGGTCTGCGATAGGTTCTGAAAAATCACGTCAAAATGTCATTTCACAGGCCGGGTGAACACTGGGTACGCCGTGCAACTGCTGCTCTTGTGGATCCTTGGTGTACGGAAACCTCGGTCTCGACCAGCGTTGCATACTCAAAGCCTCAAAACTTGAGCAATTTTTTGGGGCCGAGGACCTTGAACACCAAGATTTGCAGGAAGCAGTGCACGTTGCAACTCTGACCTTGGGCGGTGAAGCATCCCAGGCAAAGGTCTTGTAGCCAGCACCTCATTTTTCGGGTGTCCCGAGATTCCAGCACACCGGTCTCAGCGGCACACCGGTCTCAGCGGCACACTGGTCTTGGCAGCACACCGGTCTCGGCAGCACAGGTCTCAGCAGCACACCGGTCTCGGCGGCACTGGTCTCAGTGGTACACCGGTCTCAGCAGCACACCAGTCTCGGCAGCACACCGGTCTCGGCGGCACACCGGTCTGGGCAGCACACCGGTCTCGGCAGCACACCGGTCTCAGCGGCACACCGGTCTCGGCGGCACCGGTCTCAGTGGTACACCGGTCTCAGCAGCACACCAGTCTCGGCAGCACACCAGTCTCGGCAGCACACCGGTCTCAGCAGCACACCGGTCGCGGCAGCACACCGGTCTCGGCGGACGGCGGGCCCGAGCCCGGGGAGATTGACCGGAAATAGCCCGGAGCGGCCGCATTTAGCGGGAGGAGCGTTCGATTCATCACTCGGACTGTCAGCGCGGGCCGAGGAAGCGAAATGGCTAATCTACTCCGCTGAAACAATTGAGACGGTGGGGATTTCACACCAGAGGCGTCAAGCTCTGAGACGCTGTACACGGTCATGTGAGATGCGTCGGAGGGTGTGCGACGCAGTGCAGTCTGGGTGCAGGGGCACAACGAGTGACGCATTCAGTGCGCAACAGGCCTTGTAGGAGCAAACCTCTTCTGAAAGTGGCGTCTCCGTTGTGAGAACGATCCTTTCAGGGCAGCAAGAAGGTCGTGTGGAGTGGGTGTGGTTTTGTGCACAGATCATCATCATAGGGACGTCCTCTTGGTTCAGGAGCACTGAGTGAAGTACTGGTGAGAACAGAGCACGGAGTCCCTGTGCCAGGGCTGTGGAAGAAGTTTCATTTGGTCTGCATGTCATTCGAGCCGTCCCAACATCGTCGCGGTCCAGCGGAAGTTTCGTGGACAACCCTCTACGTTGTCAACACCAAGATGATCAGAGGCCAGTCGCAATTTTTACACAGGAAAACGAGTGCCCTTGCGCTGGAGTGCGAAGAATTCTTTGGGACTATGTTGCCGCCCCCTGGACCTGTAACCGGGGGCAAAAACTTCACGATGCAGGATCCAGAAAAGAAATCGCATGGAGTTTTCAGGTTTGGCTTCAAAAATGGGTCACGGTCAAGCAGAAAGAAACGCACTGTGCATCTGCACCGCCACTTCGGCTTTTGGAGCCTCGCATCTTTATTCATTCTCCACGCAACATCCCGACACCAATAAAGAGCAACAGGCCAAATCCGACCTGACAGTCCGGATCAAATAAAACAATCTAATAACACACGCCGAATCACTCCCCTGCTTTGTTCCTCATCAAAATTGCCAATTCCACATTTTTACCCCATTATTAACTGGCGGTTTCAAAATTATGGCTTCATCTATGCAGCTTTACACGGGGCGCGGAGGAATCCTCCAATAAAGACACGGATCTCCGCAGACAATATTAATGGGCCACGCAATCGCTTATGACCAGCCGGGCTCTCGGTATTGTGGCGTCCCCGCAGCCCCCCTACCGTCGCTGTGGAGCTAATATTTCACACATCCCGCATCAAATCTCACGCCTCATTGGTCGGAAAATGAAGCGTAGAAATTGGGATTTTTTCTCCCAACTCTCCTTTTTTCCCAGCATTTCTGTTGTCAAGAAATAGGTCCAAGACGTCTGATTTGGAATTGCACTCAAACCTGATCAAATCCACCCAAATTTCTCCAACCCATCTCTCTGTCACCAAGACGTAATATGACGTCACGAACGTCAGGGACACAAACTGACGTCATCACCAGCACTCAGATGGCGCTGTTTTGTACAGGGCATCCGCAATATCTGGCCTCGGTCTGGCGCGACGGAGGCAGCCGAGATTTCCGTTCGTCTGCCGTCCCCGTCCACCACGCTCATCCCTCACGCTGTCCTCTTATTGTTTTTTGCCCATATTTAAACGTTTCTCACGCTCTCGTGCTTTTTATTTCTGGGGGACTGGGTCTTTGGCGAGGGATCAGGGCAAAACTCCCTCGGTGAGTGATGCACGTGGGGAATACAGGTTGACGCATCCAGTGTGACACAGCCCTGGTTTTTCGTGCAGATGGACACCAAACGACTCAAATTGACTCGGACACTTCCAAGAACTTTGCACGGATGAGATCCTCGCAAGAGAGGGCCACAACACCCACGGTCACAAATGTTGCGGAAAAGAACCTTTCCTGAGCAACTGCAGAAGATTTTCAAAGTTGTTTCACCACAGAAGTCTCGAACATATTGGTGCAACCAGGTCGGTGAACAAGCTTTCAGGTACAATTGTTCCCATTCGTGAAAATCAGCTGATGTTTTAACAAATATCTCATCAATGATTTCAATTGATCCCTCCTATCTTGAGACTGAAAAGGCTTTTGTTGGACTCAAAGCCATCGTTGGCTGTCTTACACAACACACGACCGTACCAGTACTTTCCATACGTCTGTCATTCCACCTCAGGTTTCCAAAACGTCAGAAAAGTTCAGCAGATCAAAACCGCCAACGCGCGGCCTTTGGGCAGTTCACCGATTCGAGCACCGTCGGTTGGCGGTCGACCGCCACCACCACCACCACCACCGCAACTCATGACGCACGTGGTATGAACAGCGCCCACAACAATTCGCCTCCCTGGTGCAGTATCCTGAAGACCGTTTCCTGGTACTACTGCTTCGTTGCATATTCTTCATTAAAACTCCCAGCCAAAAAAAAACGCAGCCTCCCATAACGAGCCCCATTAGGAAATCTCTGGTTGCTTCTTAAGGCCACTTTGTGAGCACAAAGAACGGAGAAAGTGCAGCACGGAACAACGGGCCACTTTACATGAAAGCGGCTCGCTGAGGTTTTGTGGGAAAGCGGTCCATTTTTAAATTACCTTCATCCCGTGATTTCCGGGCCCGCTGGCTGTGCGCGGGGTCTGGGTCCATGCAGCAGGGGTGATCCCCCGAGAGGAGCCCACCCCGCGTTCACGCTGGGTACGTCATGGCGCTGGGTGCGTCGTGACGTTGCGTCCCTGCGTGTGCGCTACAGCGTCCTCGGCGACACAGCGCGTATACACGTGTGCAGTGACGCAATGCATGACGCACCTCGGGTGAAGCCGTCTTCAGGAGGGAAACGGACTGTGTGGGTCAAGCAGGGAAATGGGCCCAATTGGCGGGAGGCGGAGGTGAGTAAGTGGGAGAGGCAGGTTGTGCCAAACCAGAAAAATGGCGCTTTCTGTGGCGTCTCAAAGCATTGAAACGCGACATCGTGAGAACGTCAAGAGCGCTTTGACAGTTTGTGGAGGATTTCTCTTGGGTTCGTGCTCTGTTCATGGGTCGCAATGGTTCCGTCAAGAAGCATGAGAACATAAGGGTGACATGAGCAGACGGAAAGAGAGGGAGAGAAAACGGGGAAAGACTGGCTTAACTTGAAGGTTGAACAGAGGGCGTTACGCTGCAGCAACAGCACAGCGTGAAACACTGGAAGCAACCCATGTCAAAGATGGAAGACACACCAAAACTGAAAGGGACAAGAATTACCCCAACAGCTTCTTGCAAATTTGTGGTTCAATAGCAAATTGGCACCTCCGTTACTGTTTGCTCTGACGGTCTGACCCGCTTCACACCGATGCGTCACGCGTCACCATCACGTCCGACGCTGCAACGCAGCGGGAGCTGGAACTGACCTGGCGCACGTGTTTTGAGTCTGGTGCCTGGGCTCTGTGCAGGAAATTGGGGCGTTTCACTGACGCGGGGAAAATCTAACATGTTTGTATCGCTCATCCTCATCTCAGTTGCCATTCAATTTGCAGATTCCTCCATAATTACCTCCTTATCTGTTGCTGTGGGAATCCGGGGAGGGGAGGGGGTGGGTGGGTGGATGGGCGCGGGAGAGATACGGGATTTAAAGGGTAATCCAGACCCACGGGACCGTCTGCTGAGACCCAGGGTCGTGAAACAGTGAACACACGGGACAGGCTACAAAGGGACAATTGACTGGTTATAACCCCCGGCTTTGGTCGCAGACGAGATCCACGAATGGCCTTGAGTGGTTGTCAATCACGAATGGGAAATCTTGATCTCAGATGAGATGGTGGGATCAGGGGTCAAGGAGTGCAGAATTCAGTGTTGGGTGTCGCATCCAACACGTCCGGTGCATTGAGTGCCAATTACACCATCGTGTCATCCACTGCAGCCTGGGGCTTTGCTGCGGTGTCTGAGGATAGAGGGGGACGGGGCGAGTCGGAGGGGAGGGGGACGGGGAAAATCCAGAATTAGAACCTGTGACAGGATATCTGCAGAGCATCCACGAGGAAATCCCATCCAGATTCCACCACTTGACCCTCTCAAACAATCCGCGCTCACAGCTTGCAAAACACGCGTTAATCTGTTGTAAAAGACCCCGCAAAACCACTCACAGACCAGACTGGATCATATACAGGCGTCACTCAAAAACGTAACACATGTCATCAATGCCACGTGACAAAAATAACGTCAAATCAGATGCTTCTTTACACAGCGCATTCCACACAGCAGCATTCCATGCACATGTAATCTCGCATATCTGGCCCAGATTCTGACATCCATTTTGCCTCTCCCATCATAACATTGGCCATTTGGAGCATGTGGCTGTGTCGCGGCGGGCCGGGGCGGGTATTGGCAGTTTTGCATTGGCGGCTTCCGACTGCGGTTCTGATGGAGACGGGGGCAGCGTCTCCACTCCTTCCGTTCACACGGAGCTGTCGAGCCTCCTCACGAACACAGAGACGGGCCTCACACTGGACGCGTCATGCGGTTTTCACATTTGGTGACACGCAGTCTTTTTTTGACGTCGGCGTCAAAATTTAACATTGAACCCAACAGTGGAATTTTGACGTCAGCCCAGAAAACGACTGCGCGTCACCCAATGCGAAAACCCCCTCATGCGTTGCACGTCATTGGGCATTGAATCTCCAGAAATGTCACGCGATGCGTCCTGTACGTCCGCAGGTCAATGGGTGCTGCGTCGTCGCCTGTGACAGAACGCCAACTGACAGGACAAGGACTCAACGCTTGACGCATCCAATGTGGACCTGGACTGAGCTGAGCTTCACACTTCACACCAGATGTGACCTTGTGGCTCAGCTGGCGCAACTCGGGTCAGATCCAGTGTGAATGAACTCAGCCAATGTGCCTGTCCTCAATGACCTCGGTTCCCAAGCTGTTATGCCAACCTTGGTTCACTGTACGTCGCTTAGGTGTTCACAGATAAGCGTCATCGTGCACACGTGGTGCACAGCTACTCCTGCACTCTTACAGACACATCATCAGAACACAGTGTCAACCATTGCAAGAAGAGAACCATCTTGCGAACAACCTTGTATTGACCATCCTGCTTCGTTTTATCCATCGAAAAGCACGTCTCGTTACAAAATCCTGTTCCGCACAGGACGCCCCTGCTGTTCCGCCTCTGCGTGTGCTCGTCAACCCCTCAACGCAGCGCCCCTTGTCCCAGGCCTCAGCGCACGACGCGTGCAGCGTCACTGTGAAACGGGTCTGAATGGCCCCTGTCCGGAATGACAGGTAATCTGGAGTTCTTCCGCGTGACCTGTGGCTATGGATAATCCGGCGGAGAGAGCGCCCGACTTCAAACCGCATCTGTCGTGACGACCATGAGAAAAACACAAACACATCACTGTGGAGTAGATGATGGTGACAAGGGTCTGAGCACAGGATTTGAAACCTTTGTTTTGCTGGCAATTTTTAAAGCAAAACCAAGGACTCCAAAACAAAGGTTATTGAGGTGAGGGATAAGTTCCCTGCATGCAGTGGGGTTGCAATCCTGCTTTGTGTGCATGGGTTTGCCAAAGAATACCATTCTCCTCACACAAGGACTCACAAAAGGAAACTTCAAAACAAATGTCCAATGCACACTGAACATGTGACGCGTTCAAGTCCCAAGCCAAGGGGCAGTGCGTCACTGACGTCTGCAGTGTGACACACACCCGGTGTGTGCGTGCGGGTAAAGACTGGTGGACCTGTCACTCAGCCTCGGGTCCGGCCGCGCGGCGGCGCCTGGGCCTCCGAGATGGGTGTTTCCCTGGATTTAGGGGCTCCCGGAGGCCCGGCCTATTTTTAGCATCCTCTGCTATATGCGCTATTGACTGGTCTGAATGGATGGCAATTGGAATGGGCAGCATGCGTGGGCCTGGGGTCTGCAGACATGTATGTAAGAGTTGCAGTGGATCTAGGCGACTCCTGGGGCACTGGAGGCCCTGGCTACACTTAACCCTCGAAAAATGGATAAAGTGAACTCAACTGCGCTTGATAACACAGAGAAGTTCTGCAACTCGGCCCAGTGGATCCACCCCCAATTCAAAACCTTGGTTGCGGTGCAGTCACGTGATGTTATCTGGATCCACCACTGAACGACGGAATCGAGACATGGAAACAGAGTCAAGTCGGTTCACGTCATTTCCGCTGGGATGCCCCCAATACATGGAAGAACAAGTGGATTTTTCTCCGTTGTTATTCAAATCCACGAGGACTGTTCCCTCGAGCTGTTTGTTTTCTTTCTTTCAAACCTGTTCTGTAAAGCAAAGAGGAAGTTGTGGCCAACAACAAAGGGTGCATTTGAACAAAGAACAGCCCGTTTTCACTGCGTGCATGAGAAAGCAGCGAAACCAGTCAAGTTGTACGAGAAACCAGACATCAGCTGATTCAGACCAGGAGCGAAGGAAAAAGAACAGTTCTCACTTCATCCAGGGAATAACACTCTTGACTCTTGAAATATTTCTTGGACGCGACATGAATGCAGCGACTGTTTCTCCTCGAGTGTTTACGGCAGTTTGATTTGCGGCCGAGTCCATCCTTTCTCAGCCTCCGTGATCAACGCGGAATTCCAATGTAATTCAACCCCACAAATCAAAGAGTCCAAGACTCTCGGGAACCAAGCACTGTTCTCAATGCAAAGTTTCAACAACTCTGAATGTTGCAAACTCCACAAGTTGAGTGGTGTGTCTCAACCAGTCACCTGTCCTTGAAGCCTGTTTCATACTGAATGCAGAGTGGGTTGCGTCACGCACAAATCCGTGCACGGGCCCCTGCGCTCCAGGTGACTTGCACAGGGAGGGAAGGCATGAACACCCTTCAGCTGGCAAAGCTGCGTTCACCTGCATACCTTGTGTCATAAACATCACACCTCACGCTTGAACCTTCGTCGGGAGGGGGGTCAACTTCAATTTACAAATCTATCAAGGACCAGGGACACAATTTGTGCACGCAGGGAGACGGGTTCTCCCCCCTCCCTTGCGGATCACCCAATTTATCGCCACGCCCAATGGTAAACCTCCGGGTCAAAGGTCAGAAGAATCGCGCACCTGGATCCGAGAGAAACCACGTGACCTGTATCCTTGAGTCTGGATCCTCAAATTCTTTCAACGACTTGTGTCCAAAATAGCAATGCGCAGGGGACAGACACTGCACGGGTGGAGTCATGATACTTCTGTGAGTGTGTGTGTCGGGAATGCAGGATCCGTGGTGCGGTCTGGACATTGGGAGATGAGGCGAGGAGAGTGATGCGCGGCATGAGAACGAACCTACTCACTCTCAAACACAGGGGCAGAACTGGGCCTCAATGACGCTTGTCCCAAACCAAGGCCCTTCAAACCTACGTCTGCATTGGAACACGTTGCATCTCTCCATGCAAGGTTCTGCACCAATGCTGCGTTCATGGAGTTGATTTCGGGAGGGCCCTGCACGTTTTCGATGCATCTTGTGCCAGAAAACCCTCAAGCCAAACTTTGCTGCTGTTTTGCATGTTTGAAACGGACATTGTTCTCAATGCACCGTGATGTCTACACAGCTGCATCACACATTGAGTTGACAAAAGAAAGGACCCAATGCATTGGCCACTGTTCCCCCCGAAACAAGGGGTCAGAACCACGAATGAAGCTGTCTCATTGTTTCACAGTGTGGAGATGGACTGAGGAATGAGTGATGAGCAGAAAGACTCGGGGTCCACAGAACCAACCCGCAGCACCAGGCAGCACCAGGCAGCATGTCAGCCGCCCCGGCCGTGCGTCGCACAACCACAGACCCAGGACCTCAACGGGACACCTTCAAACCAGGCTCACTTCATGCAAGGACTGAGGCCTGTACCACAGCGAATCTCGTGCGTTGTGCGTCCTGACATTGCGCCTTTGAGCGCAGCGTCACAAAGCAACAAACCCTTGTCAGACGATGTTGTCGTTCAACGTTCACCGTCCTCAAAATGGACGCTGCGCGCTGTGGATAATGAATGCGGCAACTGGTGGACTCTGATCCCAACTTTTCAAATTTTGCATCTCGCAAACAAGCTCTGTATCAGTTGATCAATGGGCGCACGACAATGCTACATCCGTCACCTTGCGCATGCATGGCCACACCTCACGACGCCCCCGGTGTGAACCCGGCCCCCGTCCCGGTACATGGACGAGTTAAGCCCGGCGGGGCGCACCTCCGTCACACGCCGTACAAGCGCCGCCGATCCCGGGGAGAAATCCCGCAAACAGCGCCTATTGATTCAGCCCTGTCCGTCCCCCACCTTCAGCCATAAATCTCCCGCTCCTTTCTTCCGTCTCAAAGAAATAAGATACCCAAGATATGTGTATTTCACCCATCTTTTTCCTCGGTTCCTTTGAATGTGTGTCTGCACTCTCAGACCATGGAGTATCCACGCAGACTGGATGACAGAAATTGCAGATGGTGGTTCTGCCACTGCGACTCAAAAAACACACAAGGTTTCGTGGATTTCACAGCAGAATTGGTGTTTTTCACAAACTAGTTTTGCACAATTGAATACCTGGATCTGTGGAACCAACACAAGGGACGAATCCGTGTTCAAGTCAAAGAGCGCCGAGTGCACTGAGCACTCAGCTGCGTGGGCCAAAAGCCTTGTACAGGAACACAACGTTCAATAAGCACCCTCCCTGTGTGCACCCTCCCACCCCCGAACCGGAAGGCTTGACGGTGTACGGTTATGGTTTCTCCAGGAGAGTGCTGCACAATGCGCGAATGCGGCGTGTCTGTGCATTTATTGCCGAGATGGAGTAGCCGAGTCTGGGGCCGCAGCATTTTATCCCCGTGCAGGACGGATGTGCTGGATTCAGCGCAAACAGAAACGACGCACTCGCAGCTTGAAGCAAGAGGAACTTGGTGGGAGTGTGATTTGCTGGCTGAAAGAAGCTGCACTCCCATTGGTGCAATGGTGCATCAGTTCAAACTTTTTAGGTGTTGAAACATGGTTACACCCTTCATATTCAGACGTTGACACTCTGTGCATTGTCCCTTGTTGCAAGGACGGCGTGGCACGCAACATCCTGAGGCCTACATCACAGTGAACGGGTCAGGCGTTTGAGCCCCTATGCGCGTCGACAGGCGTGCATCACAGTTTCACTGATGCACACAGGAACCTGTAGCACGACGCACCCACAGTGAACCAGCCTGGACCAGCTCACACGCTTCACACTGACTGCTCAGCGTGGACATCCGGTGCGCAGTGTTGTCCTCAGACCATCAACCTCGCATTTCCAATGCAAATGACAATTGGAATGCAACTGAGCACTGCATCCAGAAGAAGGAATCTCCTCAGCTGGATTCTACAGGACAATACGGAGAGACGCAGAAATGGGGGGGGGGATGTTTCAGGATGCAGACCACATCTGTGAGCAGAATCAGGACCAACGCAACTGACAACTAAGAGACTGTATCCACGGCTGCATTCAGATTTTGGGCCAAGGTCACAAAGCCAAGGTCACGTCACAAATACCCAATCCTGTTGCACGTCCACACATACGAGGCACGCTTTTTATGTTTCCGCTGCACGGGCATTTTGGAGAAGTGGGTTTTTTTGACAATGCTGATCTTCAGGATTTATTTGAAGGAACACGTGAACAATTTTTAAGAATAACAAATGTAAAATTTTTCATGCAGGAACACTGTGTAAATCCATGCTGAACATGAGTAAGATTTTGCCTGGCAGCGGAACAACAAAGAAAACAGTCAGTCAATCAGTCTTGGTCATCCTCCGAGGAGCTGTCACTGCTGTCTGTGTTGCCTTTGGTGAAGAGTGGGTCAATTTGGACACTGTCTCCTTTGAAGTATTCACCCTCCACTTGCACACAATTCCAGATCAATGTCACCACTGCACAAGAGATCAATGTTGTCCTGGGAGATCTGTTTCCTGGTGTTCTTCTGAGCAGCTGTCAGTTCTGTGGGCACCAGTTTGGCGACTTTGCGGCTGAGGTTGAGTTCCTTCTTCATAATCCTGATGACAACAGACATCTTCAGACCAGTCCGATCACAAATGTCACACAAACTCAGTTTCCTGTTCTGCTCCAGCAAGTCTGACACCAACTGCACATTCTCAGGAGTCGTCTTTGTTCTCAGCCTGCCACTCTTCTTCTTGTGAGCTGTGCTCTCATCGCCAGACTTGAAACACCTGCTCTAAACTCGCACCTGAGTTTGAGACATTGTGTCATTGCCCCAGACAGATTTCAGTCGTCTCCAGCATTCGATAGGTTGAAAACCTGACTTATAAAGGAACTTCAATGTCACTCTCTGTTCAGACCGTTGTTTGGACCATTCACTCTGTGCAGGATTAGCTTAAAAAAGCAGGAGACAAACCCAAAAGTTTCACATGTTGTCACTGTCGCACTACAAACACAGTTCTGCCAAGGTCGTGTGACAGGCTGATGGAAATGGGTCAAAAGATCGACTTTCCCAAATTAGGAATGGGAATCTGACTGCATGCAGGTGATGACAAAGAGCATCTCTCACCATGTGCAAGAATTCAACATTCTCGAAAAAACCGCTCCTAACAAAAAAGACTTGCAGCGGAAACATAAAAAGCGTGCCTCGTATGATGCTTTCCTGTCACCTTGCGTCACTTTTGTCGCCAATTTGAGCTCATGCTGGACCAACACCTGACGCTTGCAGTGTGTAACAGATTCGCCTGGCCCTTTCCATGCAGCCGCATAGCGCAGGACCCATATGGAAGGCCTTATCTCCACGTGGAAACATGGAGATCCGAGGCTCAGCATTGCGTGAATTGCTACGTGCATGTAGACACAGGACCGACACAATCGCTGTTTGGGGAATCAGACGCACAGCATGTAAGAAAAGGTCCTGGTCGCTCTGGGGCCGCCGCAGCGTCCCTGGGACTGTGTCCTGCCGTACTGTGGGTGAAGGGGACTGCAATCCCACTGTGGTTGCAACATCGAAAACAGAGGCGACCTTGCAATGCGAACTGAAGGTCACCAGATTTGGAGTGAGAGGAGCTACCGCTCTGCTGCAGCAAAAACGACAGAATTTGCTGTCGTTGCATGAGTGCTGCAACTGCAATCATGTTCCTGCAGCTTTGCCACATGTCCTCAACGACGTGGTCCCTGGATGCACAAGGACGGCGCTGCAGCCTGAGCTGAAAACAGCCGAGTTTGCCTCAATCTCCCTGAGAAACCATTTGCATTGCCAAGTGTCCAATTCATGTGAAGGGGGACATTTCAAACCTGCCACCGCATGCAGCGAGGCCAGTCTCTAACCGGATGCGTCGTGCGTCGCACATCTCCAATAGCGCAGTCTCAAGGTTGCGCCCCTTCACCTGGCCTGTGGCGAAACGGGCCTGATAATTTCTGTCATGCACCTGAATCTGTCCTCATCAACAGGATGAACACACCCAATTGCACGGCGTCAAGAACTCAGAACGTAAATACACTTCCCGTTGGTTGTATGTTTGACTTCAGAAATGCACGGTCCTTGGAAGAAACGGAGCTGTGTTCATCTTGAGCAGCCCTGATTCACGCCAGGATGCCTCACGTGTGAGGGTTCAGCAAAACCCAATGTGAGAAAGAACCAGATCTACTAAAAAGCTGTGCAGCAAACAGCTGCATGGAATACACGTGTTGTGATCCACGTTTTCCAAGTGTCAGTTGTGGAACTGCGAGAAATTGCAAAATATCCACATTTTTTTGAGAATTTCATGTGTGTTTTGTTGGTGAGCAAGCAGGGGCGAGTGGGCTGTAGTTCACACCGTGGCAGATGTATGACGCGTTGTACTGGGAACTGCTGCAATGCGATGTTCACTGCCTACCTCAGCTGCTGGCGACGCATCTTGGGGGAATAGCAGCCTGACCAAAAAAAATCTTCCAACTGCTGCCACCAATCAAACTCATAAATGTTACGATTTCATGAGTTGCAACACCAAAGATCAGAAAATCTTGGCCAGGACCCGACGAAGCGGAAGTCACGGCTTCTTTATGGCTCCGAGAAACGCCCTGTGTTTTTGTGCCCGACAAATGGGATCTTTTAATGGGTGACAAATCTTGCTTACTTGTCATGTTGCACTTAATAATGCATTGCGAGCAAACAGATGCACTACGCTTCCAACTGACATTTGCTAAGCAAGACATTAATTTTTGACAAGCTGCCGCGCGCTTTCACACAGACACAGGACAAAGACATTGACACCTCATTCTGCAGTCAAGCCATGAATTTTGCAGGAGTTTCTACGTGTGAAACTTGCAGGAGCCTGCAGAACCAGATTCTTACTTTCTCCTCAGTGAACGAAAAGTTGGCACGCCAGTGCAAATTTGTCAGTGCGTCAGTCAAACATCATTGACACGGGGACAGACTCGCAGCTGCATGTGTTGTCATCCCATGCGATCGTTGCCCCGCGCAAACAAAGCATTTTCTTCTCTCCAGGTGAGGGCAACGAGGTTTTCGCATGCGCATTGCAGCTGTGCAAATTCTACCGATCCGTCACCGGCAGTGCATCGTGCTCGTGCGCGCATGTTTTGCGCCCATCGACAATTGGGGCGTCAGTTTCACAGTGGATACGTCAGCGTTTCATCCCTGCATGGGATACACAGGTGGGAGGCCCCGTCCTTCCCAGGATCAGACCCAAAGTGCCGCTGACCCCACCTTGTCCCGAGATCAGGAAGCTTTGGATCCTAGACCCCGTGAATTGTCACAATACATGTACAATCGTCCACTTTTGACGATGCACCCATGTATGGACTCGGGTTGGTTTGATTGCACATGGCAGACAACCGAGATCCTCACAATCGTGGGCTGGAACTCGCAGTGACATTTTCTCGCACTTCAAAACAAGTATTTTGTGCCACTGCGCAGGTGCATGTGCATGTCAAGTGCGCCTGAATCAGAAGCTGCGTATGTCAAGTGAATGCGTCGCACGTCGCTCTTTCACTGTTCTCCGAGCCTGATTCACACTGCAAGTGTCCATTGATTTGTACATGAACACAACGTACAATGCATTCTACGTGAGACAGGCGTCACACCACACACACACACACACACACAAGCGCTTCGTTTTCAACGTCACGTTGCTGCAGCTGAAATGCAAAGTTTATGGGCACCACGCATGTGTCGTACAAAGTGCGTCAACGTCCCCTGGAGCCTGTGGTACAAAAGGGGGAGTTTCTGTGTTATCTGCAGAAAATAATCAATTTCCATTTTGTCCCAACGTCGGGTCTCATCTTTTTCGTTCCCACTGTCCACACACAACACTTCTGCACATTCAGCAAATCCTTGTCACTGTTGCCCTTTGTTTACAATTCCACTTCAGAATCTGTTATCCCACCCTTCCGTGTGCCCTTCCTCTCCCCTGGATCTTCCTTCCCCCAGTCACCCGCTCGCCTGCATCTTCCCTGCGCACCTTGCCCTCCCCTGAATCCTCCCCGCCCCACGCTCTCGCCAGCACCCTCGACCATCCCTACCCACCTTGCCCTGCCTGTCCCCCTCCCTGTGCCTGTCCCTTTCCTGGACCCTCTCTACCCTCCCCTGGATCATCGAGAGTCTGCACAGTGATCACCGTTTGACACGCACGCCCTCGGGACGCCTCACACACACACAATGCTGATCCCTGATCCACACCCACGCTGATCCACCGCCGCCGCTGCGCCTTCAGGCAAACAATCTCCCATTCAATTTTTATCGCCTTAGAAAACACCACAAACACACCTTTTCTCTGGTCTTTGATTCAGACCATTTTCTCTTGGGCTCCCTCAAAATTGAAGCCTCTTCATCAAAGAATCTCACCACTGAAGTCCACGAAAGATGGTCAGTGTCACATTTTGACATGAGACCAGAAAATACGTTTGTAGTGCTGTCTCTCAGGGCGCTGCCCGTACCTTTGATCATACCAAGCTCATTGTCTTGTAAAGCAGCTTGTGATGGATCCGGTGTGAAAAGTACACCAAGCCACCTCTCTCCGAAATTTGTTGATGACGAATCCATCCATCTTAAAAAAGACTACGTGCACGCTTTTTCTCGCTGATCTGCTTTGGCCTCCGAAAATCAACCACAACAAAATTCCTCTTTCAGTTTCAAATTTGACACGAAAACAACCAGTGCTGTGAACCTCCTTGTCTGTGGGAGAAGAATTCGTCATGGCACATTGGGAGCAAAACCAGGCTTTCTTGTTCACCACACCATCGATCAGGTTTTAACACGTTAAGCCAGGCGTTGACACGAGACAGAAACGAGGCCGATTTGCCTCACTTTCTCTGCATCACTCTCCAATCATCACAGCATCGGCATGACGCAGCCAGTGTGAAAAAGGCCCCAGAGCAACAACCCTACAGAGCTTGTTCCTGCTAACACAGGGATGGATCCACCTGAGACTCTGCAGGGGCCACGACACGTGGAACCTGCCCATCCTGGAGCCAAAGCTGCATCTCAGGGAGCATTCAGCAACAATGGCCTGAGTTGGCAGTGGAAAAAAACATATTTGTCACGTGGCCCGGAAGCCCCTGGACCCTGGACGCATCTGCCCCAACAACCCAACCGAATCATCCCTCAACCCATCCGCGTGACCTCAAACCTCCATATTCGACCCAAATTCCATCTCCAGGCTCAAGTAGAGGCAGGAATCCCGCGGCTAAAATGAGCCATCTGTTCAGTACTAGAGAAGTGATCAGTCAAATGTAAGACACTTTATATGATTCCTGCGGGAGCATGTCAGGCTGCGGTATGGGCCTCGACGATCAATTGGGTATTGGCTGGATGGAGGATTAGCTTTTTCAAACGCGTTTCCCCGCTGTTATTTTTGGTGTAAGAAGCCCTGAGGTGCTCAGGGGGAAAATTCCTCAAACGCTGCGGTGAACATTGTGTTCGTAACAGGCAGGAAGCTTGAGTCTGTTCCCATCCCTATTGTCAGCTCCTTTCTCAGATGTTCCTCTGTACACTCCCTGTATTGGAGCTGCGGAGTTTATTGTCTGGAACCCCCTGACCTCCATACCAACGTAGAAACGTGGTCCGTACTCCTGGCGTCTGCAGTGGCTGTGGCTGGGTTTATACTCGGTGCGTCACGCCACACAACGTCTCTGTCACAAGCTTTTGACCTGCGCTGAGCCTTCACATCACGCTAAGCACGCCCCGCCAAGCCACGCACGACGCATCCCTGCAGTGTACACCGCGCCTCAGCCCAGACGCGCGGCTCTCTGGATATTGATAACATATTTGGGCATGAAGAGGACTGTGTCCAGATCTGGCCGCAATCCAGCGCAGATCGCGCTGCAGTAATTGAGGCTTCTAACCCAGTTTGATTTATGCTTGAATTTTTTTCTGCTGCCCTGGCTCGGATTGATTTGCTGTCTGTCTTGAGATGTATTTTTGCCATTGCAGCGTTGTGTAGGAGAGCTGGACAGAGAAGACCGATGAAGGTCAGTGTGGGAGGGAGCGGCAGACAAGGGCGCAACAGTTCGTCTTTCCCGCAGACTGCAGCACCTCCAATGTCATGAGGCTGAGTTGACACTGGGTGGTTCTCGCCTCTGCAGGCCGTTGTGTTCGGCGTCTGCTGTGCCACGTGGGGCAGGTTGTACGAGATCGGGACAACACACAAGGTTCTTCACAGGCTTCAGGCCACAGTTTCCCCTTCAGCGCGTGCACGCTCAGAGACAGCAGTTTTGAGCACGTGTGTCAACTTGTTGAAAAGCGCCGATGAGTCTGAAAAGGCCTCAGATCAGGCGTTTCCTTCTGCTGTCAGCAGATTCTTATTGTTCTCTTCCTTGACTAACAACGTGTTTCATTCAACTCTTTTTCTTTGTGGTGTTCTCTGCAGTTGTGTCATTTTCACATGTCAAAAACATCTGAATTGGAATTGGGTCCCTCCAGGGGGTCCTTCAAACCAAAGGCTGGATCGGCCCAATGTCATGCGAGTCGCCATTGAGCTTTTCTCGGAAGGTTCGGTCGGGGAGGGAGCAGCATTTGCACTTCTGCGTGGCTCGACTCCAACTAATCAGACGATCAATCAGCTGATCTCCCAGTTCCTGCACAAGCTGTGCGATGCTCGCGAGTCCAGGGGCGCATCCAGAACCCGGACTCACGGGTTCCCATCGGCTCCACCCAATGAAGAGTGGGCACTGGCACCAGCAACGGGTATTTCACTCAGTCGTTCTCCAAATCACGGACACGGAATGGGAAACAAAGCAAGATGGTGGATTCCAAGCCCCCCCCCCTTTCCAAGGGCACATTCAGAACTCACGCAGGATTTTCAAGCTGCAGGCATAATTCCCCCCAATTCTCGTGTGGAACTGCGATGGAAACAAGAGGATCCCAGCCTTGATTCTTGCTGACAAACGAGCACATCCTGCGTGGATTTTACTTGGGTCAGGGAATGGTGCGAGTAAGCGAGACTTTCCCCCTGGATCCGGTGGTCCCTCTGGACCCGGAGTTCACACCTCCAGAGAGCGTGCATTTGCTAATCACTTTTTAAGTGAACGATTTTGGCTCGTACCTCGGTCACCTACTCACAACGTACTGCTGCACGTAATACCATCAATTTTTCATTGCTTTATCCATTTCGTGTTTTGCACTGCACGGTAATGAAGGAATGACATTTAAACAAATCGATAAAATTAATGTGTACAAAATTTGAGTGGGGATGACTGCAGTGTCTGCATGCACCTGTACTCCTGTGTGTACATATTGTATCTCTGTGTGTCCTCCTCATCACTGCTATGTGATGCTCCCTTTCGGAGTTTTTCTTGTACTCATGGCTGTTCTGATGGAACCAACCCAGAGCGGGTCCAGGTATTTCTCGAGCCCAACGCCGGAACGCGCCGTGTTCTCGTACAACACACGACCATCCCTGCCGGCGTCCAAAACGCCCACTTCTTGCCCCTCTGCTGGTTACACAACGTAACAGTTGTCAAGGAAAACTTTTTTCACGTGGTTTTCTTCCCTTTTGCCAACTTTTTCCTGACTTTTCAATTGGATTCAAGAAACTGTCACTTATGCTCAAGACTCTCCTTTTTTCTGCGGCATGGGTGATGCACTTAATACTTTGACGCCACAACAGGGGGTCGAATTCTCTGAGCCCTTTTCAAGCCGAACTTTTTACAAGCTCAAAGCTTTGTGCACAAGTCCTTCAGCGTGTGCAAAATACCAGGATCTTGTGCAAGTCTGGCGGATCAAAGGGGGAGGTGGGAGGGGGCGGGGGTTCTGCAGGAGCTCGTCTGATTTTTTTCGCAAAACAAATCTTCGCAAAAAACAGCACAATTTGTTCGTGCAAATTTGCCAAATGTGTGAACATTTCTAAAATCTCAGGGCCTGCACTTTTTTTTTGTCGCAAGCCCCGCAAGGCAACCCACAGTTCTTCACAACCAGGATCCACTCTGTACATTTTATGCAGAAATGTTTGTGCGCCACAGAGCTCAGTGCAATGCTAGAGACTTCATGCTTGAAGGCTTCAGGGCAGAGAGCGTTTTTACACAATCCCAAATAAAGTCGTTGTTCTGTCCAAATCCATTGAAGTTTGAGAGATCTTTCAATGTCAATTCTTCAATTCATCATCTGACACACAAGGTAAAGTCCCGAAGCCAAAAATAAATCGACCCATAAAAACGAGTCTCACTGTTCAGAGATAAGACCAAACCTGCAAACACCTACAGGTTGTAAAATTCACGATCAATTATTTGATATCATCAAAGCTTATCAATTTCTCAGGTGTTTTGAGAATTTTAAAGTCCAAGTTGTCCCAAATAAGGAGACACGCCATGTTTAAATGCACGTCATTTCTGGGTCACAACAGACAAGGAACTGCCGAAGCCACCACTCCTATGAAAGGTGACAGAAACTCACCTTGAAAAGCTCCGTGAAGAATCAAAACGACGCCAAGCCGAAGAAAAACGCCGCCGTCCATTTTCCCTGTCGCCTCCGCAAAACTTCTCAATAAGATGAAGCACTTTTCAACTCAAATCGTCCATCCAAATTCCTTCACTCTCTCCCCGAAGTTCTGACAACGAGCAGCCCAAGGTCCATGCCTCCTGCAGTTCGAGACCTCTCGCCTTCCCCTGCAGCAGAAGGAATGGTTCTCCGGGCCTGCAGCGCGCCGTGGTTATAACTCCTGTGCTGAAGCTGCTCTGTCCGATCCAGCTTTGGGAAATCAAACCGTTTGTGACAGACAAGTGAAGATTGTCCGTTTTACTCTGGTTCCCTCAGACGCAGAGTTCCCAAACTGCCAAACATGGGACGGGCGTCAGCCAAGTTTTTCAAAATCAAAGAAAATTGTGACCTTTTTCGTGCAGTTAGAATTCCGAGTAAAACTGTTATTTTGTGACAATTTTTCGAGAATTCAGGATGTATGTGTCACAATTCAAGACGTTATTGGCCAAAATATTTGGCGCACGCAGCACCCTGGAGGCAACGAACGGTTAAATGGGGACAAGTGGCGCTCGCAGCGACGCCTGGCGAGCCTTAACGGAACGACTGATGCAACCCAGTTCAGTTTGGTACAAGTGTGGGTGACATGCATCATCAGCACATTGTCTGGAGTTCGTGTATGGGTTTGATTGAAGGAAGCTGAGGCGGATTCTAAGAAGCGCGGGCGGACTGAAATAGACTCTAGACTCAATTTTCGTTCGGATCCTTGAGATGGGTCAAAGGGTGGGCCCGACCCTACTTCTTTCAAGAAATTTTTTCAGGGTTTGCTCGGTGGGCGGCCCTGCCTGAGGGTCGAACCCCTTATACCATCTCGGCGCTTGAAACAAATCCGGTCGATTGAAAAGGTGTGCCCCCCTTCCCACGAATAAAACACCTCCACCCTCACACACATGAACTCACGCAGGTACTCGTACGCATGTGCTTTCGCACAACTTCGCGTGAACTTGGAAAGTGAGAACAAAAACGTTCGCAGCCAAAAAGAACACTTTGGTGCATTGCCCGCAAATATTTTCTGTACGATCCGCCAAACCGAAGCGATTCTTTCCCTTGAGGTCTTACAAGGGCTGTGGGGTTGGCAGGGTCCTCAACGAAATGTCGGGTCCACCCATTTCTTTGGGCAGAGTCTTGTCTCTCGTCACTGGATCGAGATTCGTTCACTGCAGACATGATCAACGCGGACCTTCAGGACTTGCTGAAATCTTTAACATCCGTAAAGATCTGTTTTCTTTGACCTTAACTGTCCATCAGAGGAGAGTACGTATGTACGTTGGTGAAAACAAAAGTGACAGTGAACAGTTGTACATCTGACCTTTTACGAGTGTCTGTCAAATCAAGGTGTGTTGATTTTATAGTGTTTGTGTGAACCCAGACACACTCCTCTGTCGATAAATTTCTCGCTGATATCAAAATATTACGGCAATGAACCTACAACTTGAAGGTCAAGGAACCAGTTTTTGCGAAAAGTCTGCGGGAAGAGAACGATCATTCCGTGTGAGTCATGCAGTTCGGATCAGATCAGGTGGAGTTGTGTAAAGTTTGAACTGACTTGGAAGAGATTACAACACATTTGGCGTGCTGTGTGTTGTTTTGTGCACCGGAGGGATCCAGGTGCAAGTTGTGCCCGCAGATCTGAAGCGCGTCACTCGCCCAAGAAACTCAATGGACTCTCAATGGGTTTTTTCCCTTCTTTTCCGGCACAACCTGTGGAATAGGAGCCCCCCCCCCCCAGTGGAATTGGGGCTCATCTCAAGTTTAAAACTAAAACAATGGAAAATCATTTTGATCAACTGTTCACACTTTTCCCCTGAAGTTTTGGGTTAAAGCCTTTGCCCACTGGATGTGCTCCTTGATCCACAAAACAACAGGATTGTTCCTGAAGTTGCGTGCGCGCACCGTGATATCAACCTGCTGCTGGTGCAGCATTTATCATTCTGAAGGCAATGTTTCGCAATTTCCTGCTGTTTGGTTCGGGGAGTGTGGGCCAGTGATAAGGTGCGAAAAAGCGCAGCCCACCTCTCAAATATGCCGCGGCACTGTTCAACAGATTTTGCTTTCAGTCAACGGCAAATTTTGCTTAGTTCTGAGTGCACACTTCAGGCAGGTGGAGTCCTTATACTCACAAGAACGACGCCCTTGGTTCCATAGTTTGTGTGTGTGTGTGTGTGTGTGTGTGTGTGTGTGTGTGTTGTGCTTATCTGTACGTGCGTATATTTGTGTGTGTTTCACAGGTGTTCTGGGCTTTCTCCCAAGGATCTACAAACCTGAAGACTCACACTGTCCCCGAATTCAGAGGCCTTCACCTCGCACCTGAACAAAGTTTTGGATTCCGTCAGTACCACCCAGGTCCAGGTGTTCTGGGACAGCGCGCAGCCCGGAGTGCTGACAGTGCGCTGTAATCCAGGGCTCAATGGGAAAGTCTTGTAGCCGGCTCACCTGGGCGATACGCCTCGTCTCCGCCTCCGCAGGTTTCACGCTGGATGCGTCTTCCGCTTCGTCCCAATGGAAGTGAACGTTGGGCGAAGGTGTGACTCAGCGACACGCAGTGTCATTGGTTTGGGACAGGGATATGAAAAACCTGTGTCCAGTGCAATTGCTTTGCAACTGTCCTTTCGTGTCCGCAGGACCGCAACTCTCTACAGGCCGCACTGCACACAGGAAAGCGCGATCAGCTCAACCTGCTTGGTCAGTGGACAGATTGGAGAGCCCTGTCCTTGGGTCTACCCTTGAGTCTACATTTGGGTCTACCCTTGGGTCCACCATTGGGCCCGCCCACTATATTGTTGTCGTTGTTGTTGTTGTTGTTGTTGTTGTTGTTGTTGTTGTTGTTGTTGTTGTTATTATTATTATTATTGTTGTTGTTTGTTGCGTCAGACCAAATTGTCATATTGCAATCCTTGACCCTGATTCTGGATATAACCACAATCAGCTCAGTTGCAGGTTTGGTTGGGGAATTGTGTGGCATCAGGACAAGTCAACTGATCATTTTACATCATTAGTGGTGGAGGGATCTTGTTGCGCATTCGCAGAATATCTGGGAAAACAGGAAACTAAAGTCTAGAATGCTCTTTTTGTGGGTGGTGCTCACGTTGCAAATTGGCAGGGAAAATGAGCAAAATATTTTCATGATTGCCAAAGAGACTGTGTTTTTTTTGGGTGGTGCTCATTTGTTGATGAATCCAACCTTGGCGATTATTTCTTTGTGTGTGTCAAATTGCAGGCTGCACAATTTTGCGCAATTGCGCCTGGAGTTTAGCTTGTAATGGATCTTGTCCTGAGGTGGAAGGTGGTGGGTCGTCCTTGAGCAGCCGTTTGCAAACTTTTTTTCCTTGTGCCTTGTGCCTTCTCCTGTGCCTCACGGTTGGAGTTCTCTGAGCGCTTCTGGTGCCTTGCATGGAGTCCACTTCTCTGCAAGCGTCTTGCAGAAAATACCGATCACCAGGAAAGCGTCGATTCGTGAATGTGTCCTCATGTCTCCGCGCAGCAAAACAATGGAGAGAAAAGCAAGGTTGTTTTCAAGCAGAGTGGTGAAGGAGAATCTGCCTCCACCTGACAATAAAACAGACACCACACGAGTACCACTTTCACCCGTGTTTTACACGCCCCTTTCCCCGAAACTGAGTTCAAATGAGTGAGTGAATGTTTTTGGATCGGAGTGAGTTTGCGCCATTAGAGAGTTTAAACTGGGCGTTTGAGCGCGAACTTCAAACGCCAAACGCCAATGTCGCCCCTGGATCTGACGTCACGGCAGAATTCCCCTCAGAGCGATGCAATACGAAACGTCGAATTGTAACTTTGCACGTTTGAATTTCAATTCAAAAATACAGTATGGCAGATGCTGGAAGAAAGAACCAGGTTGTTATTAACATACTATTTGGACATTTCTGAT
>JAAUXT010060839.1_pt1 | contig 28244 bp, 38 predicted proteins | sample 7278171 | NCBI WGS metagenome assembly JAAUXT01 (sample SAMN14350112, study PRJNA611818) | marine sediment metagenome | isolation source: surface marine sediment (1.8m) | place: French Polynesia: Moorea | collected 2018-08
ATATTGTTCTTCTGTTCCTTCTTGATAGTTGCAATGCAACAACATTGTTTTTGACAGCAACAATCATGACTTGTGAAAGAGAAACCGTTTCATTTGAGAACTGCTTCGTATCACTAGAAATTCCCTCTGCATCAAACAATCCCACTGGTTCATGCACTGGATTCGCTCAAAGTTCGGTTTTTGTAGACGTGAGGCTGGATCATTCCGAACACGATTCCTGTCCTGATGAAGAACTTGCGGAGGATGGAGCGCAGCTCCAGCTTCAGGTCGTACATCATTGTCTCCGACAGCAGAGGGTAGTACTCCCGCGCGTGCGCTTTGAACTGCCAACAAAACATGCTCGTTCAGATCACAGGGAAACTTCTCATCGTCTTTGTGTTTGGGCATTTGGAGTGGGACGCATGTTATCGTTAAAAATCCAACGGCACCAGGAACCTGAATCTGACGTTAGCAGCCACAGAGAAAACCTTGAATATGACTGTCAGTAGCAGTTGGTGAGCTACGAACCCGCTCGTCGCTGAGTTTGAGGATCTTGGTGAGGAAGAGCAGCAGCAACGTGCTCCACGCCTCCCTGTGACTGTCCGACGTCAGCGACAGGAAATACTTCAGTCCATCTCGCCCAACTCTGCACAGAAAGGAAATAAAAAATTCAGCTGTCACACACACACACACACACACACACACACACACACAAACAAACCAGCCATCATAAAATATATTTGTGTGCGTGTGCGGGTTACGAGATAAATGTCCAGGGCGATTTAGACTGTTGTGACAAAATGCTCATAACAGTCCGGTGGATATTTCTTCAGAGATAGATCTGCACACGCCCGCATCAGCGTGAAATGATTATGCTCTGAAACAATTTGAAATCTGTGAAAATTGAAGTGTAGATTTTGCAATCTCGGTGGTTTTGCGAGTGGCCGATATCTTCGGAACTACTGCTTGGATTGAAATGAACTTCGCACCAGTGGAAATCTGAGAATCTCAGATAACTCAGCATTCCACTGGCGCCAAGATCGTCCTGATTCGAGCAGCAGTTCACATGAACACTGTTTTATTTTCAATTCCACGAATTCACGAAAACAGAGGACCAGTAACAAACCCTCCCAAAATTGCAAACTTCGAGATGTTTTTCAACCACTTCTACTCACCCAACATGGTTTTGTCACAACTGTCTGAATCCGCCTTGCACAAAAAATCATCAAACACACGAATAGAACAAAAACACATCACGACGTCGTGTTGTTTTTGGCCACAAACAAACGATCACGGTTGCTGTGAAACGCACTGGTGGTGTGCACACGCCGCAAAGTGTTTTGATGCGCGCGCGCGCGCGCGCGCGCGGGGGGGGGGGTGTGTGGGTTTGTTTGGGTTTGGGGTTTGTGTTTTCGCGGGCTTGTGTTTGGGTGCGCGCGAGAGAGAGAGTGTGTGTGTGTGTGTGTGTGTGTGTGTGTGTGTGTGTGCGTGTGCGAGTGCGAGCGTGTGTGTGTACGTACGCGCATGCGTAAGTGCGTGTACGCAAATGTACGTTCATCAATTTTGCGCAAGTCTGTCCAAAAGAAACTCACCTGATAAGTCTGTCTTGAGTTTCGCCCCAGTGGTCACGCCGCATGTCGTCTGAATACATCCTGAAGAGAATGCGCAGCGTGCAGGCCAGGCTCTGCGTCTCCTGCTTCAGCAGGTTCGGCTTGGACTTGCCCCGGAACCCTGCGACAGATTGCGAAGTGACTGCGATGTTGCGACGGTGCGACAGTGAACCGCCATCGGGAGCAATCGACGATCGGCGTACGAGGCTCTTGGCGCCCAAAACATTCAGCAACTCGGTTTTCGTGTGTTCGCAGATTCAACAGAAAGCTTGTTTCTCACTGAGAAAAGCGACAGTCGAGGTGACAAAAGCAAAACCAAACCAACAAATGTCCTTTTTCAGTAAGTACTGTACTAACAAGTGGTGGCAATAAAATCACAAGCGACTTTCGAGATGAAGACAGTGACATTGTTCGGGTGGTCAACCAAACACAACAAAGAACACAAGCTTCGGCTTTTCCAAACGGGAACAATCTACAGTCGAACTGTCACCTAAACAGGAGCTAACGGTGTTGCTACAAATCAAGGTCCCTGGAAAAAGGTGTTAGAAATCGTATCCAAAAAGCTTTTTCAGGACCAAAAAAATGTCACAGAGTTGCTGACATGCAGACATGTGTAAGATTTTCTTTACCGAAACACAGCTTTAGTGTGTGCGGTAAACTCTGCCCAATCCCTAAAAATGATAACAACGAGGTTCAGAACGTGAAGGGTTTTTGCGACTTCAGTGCAAATTTGCTTTCAAAAACTTCCGAGACGCGTTCATTGCAAAGACGACTCAGCAGTGATCAAACAATGTCCCCAACCCGATCGCAATCAGCAACGCCTCGAGTGCTCCCAAGAAATTGCCCAACCTGCACCCAACAAAAGTTCAACAGAACAATTTCTTCTCTCCTGCATCACAATTTGTTTCAAAGCAAAACAAAACTTTTTTTTCGATCTGTTACAAGTTGGCTGTTTGAACCCCAACTGTCTCCCAACAGCCCAAGGAGTAAACGCACAAGCGAGAAGGCAAAGCCAAGTGCGAGACTTCCTGTGAACCCACCCGTCCACCCTACATTTGACACCGAAAAGAAAGAAGTGTCGCAAAACGTGAATAAACGAGTCCGTAAAATTGCACTTCAGAGCCGCGAAGAGAAGAGAAGAGAAGAGAAGAGTCTTCAAAAGAAAATTTGGAGAAGCAGAACGAATCTGAAGAACTTTTGCTTGACACATACCTGCTTTCCACAAGAGATTCCTCTGCTCGTGGTTGGCATTGAACTGCTTGGCAAAGTTGTGTGACTGGATGAGGCAATCGACGAGCTGGAAGAGCTGCGGCGAGCTCAAGTACTGGTACATGCCCTGGTCTTCCTTCTGCAGCGTGTCGAAGTTGGGCGACTCCAGCGAGTCAGCCTGCAATAAGTCACGCTGATGGTAAAATGATGACACAAACAGCCTGAGCCAGATTCAACGAAAGATTTATTTTCGTCGAACTGGTTGCCAATTGAAGACAACACGCACACAGGTACACAGAAACCGAACGAAACCAAGAACATCACTGGAAACACACGAGAAAGCAACGAACACAAGTCGCAGAATTGACACCGGAGCGTTTGCGCTCACGATTCACACCAGTACTTACATGCTACCACGCGATGCGATAAATAAGTGGACTCTACATACATGTTGACCAACCTGGGCGGCGGCAAGGTTTTCCTGGTCCTCTTTCTTGCTGGTGGCCGGGAAGAACACGATGTTGTCGATCGTCTGGATCAACTCCAGCTGCACCACGCACTTGATGAGTAACGACTGAAACATTTTGCTTTCCGAAGGGACCCCTGAAAGCAACACAGCACCTCGTCACTGCACCACTTGATGTACATTACACCTTCGCTGTTTTCAAAATCTCATTTTTTGCTTCCTCCCCAACTGGGCAAGTGCCTCGCGTCTGATTACACGACCAAAACTTCACAACGCTGGGCTTCACAAGAGTCCCACAGACACACTTTTTCTGGTCCAGATGGACACAGATGATATGTCCGCAGTCCTGTCTCGAGAGGCTTGTTCTCTAAGACGCGCGGCTCAAAGACAAGAGTCGCTCCGCCTCAGGCCGGGAAGCGGTCCCGCGAGGAAAACCATTGAGAAACGAAAGCGCACTTGTCCTCGGTATCTTGTGTTCCTTGGAGTCTTGTGAACTGATGCTGTTGATGCTGTTGTGACTCTCGCCCCTCTGCAGCACTTCGCTCATTGGATGCTCCACAGACAACTGCGACGACAACGACTTGTCATCCTGACAAAAAAAAAAACTGTCTTGAAGGCCACTGAAGTTCACCTCAGGATCGACGAACACCAAAACGCAACAAACTCACTCTCAATTCTCACTGTCTTACGGCGCTGAGGATCTGTATTTTATCGAGACACATCTTGGTTTGTTTACCTGGTCCTCTCTCTCGTGCCCCGTATCGTGGTGCAGCGCGGGAGACCTGGGGTCCGCGCTTCCGTCCGGCCGCCACGTCAACAGGTTGTTCGGCAGCGTCGTTTGGAAAATCATCAACATGCAAGTGCACGTCTTGTTCCACACAGAATCGGAGAACTTCATCCCATTCGAAATAACGACGTTCTCCAGGCAGTTTGTGCCAGATCTCGCCAACTGCTCATTGTCTGAAAGATCAAAGTGCACGTGCAGAGCAGCGAAGTCGACCAAAGCCCGAATCTACCCTTTGTCCTCATTTCCCGCGCGCGCGCGCGCGTGTGTGTGTGTGTGTGTGTGTGTGTGTGTGTATGTGTGTGTGTGTGTGTATGTGTGTGTGTGTATGTGTGTGTGTTGCCTCACCTTGCTGGACGCACCACTTGAGTTGGTCGTACAGTTCGTCGAGCAGGATGTGGTTGAGCACGTCGTAGTACTGCGTGAACACGTCCACGATGGCGTACAGAGCATGGTTGCACGTCGTCGTCATCCACTCCGCCTTCTGCAGCAAACACAGCCTCAACTTAAGCACGACATTCAACGGAACGCTCAGAACAAGAGATGACCGAAGTCTTCTGGCCATGAAGAAATCGGTCGTGAAAAACTACCATCCCAGTGCAAACTTATTATGAATCTATTTGTAGCCACGGATACGCACAGTGAACATCTACGTACAAGATGCTTCTCTGGTGAACCAGAAAACAGGTGAAAATTCAACTACGTGAATACCAATACAGAAAACTTGCATCCAGGATTGAGCATACATCGCGACGTGTTCCACAGAAGTAGCGCGAGAAGAGGAAAGACTGGCAATGGCTTACAGTGCTCATAGCGGAGGTCCGTAACTCCTGCGCCGCCTCATAGACCAGCTCGTGCTGCCACGTGAGCAAGAAAAACACCTTAATCCCCGTTACAGATCAGTATTGAGTGGCGCGATTCCACCATCGCAGCAAGAGTGAGATTTCCACACAAGGCTGCAGCGTTCACTTTGCAGGATTAGACAGGATGTGTGCAAGTTTTGGATACCAGCGAACAGAGCTGCAACCCTGCGGTTTTGTCACACAGTAACTGAACAAAATGGCACACATTTTGTCCGTCAGAACCAGAATGGCGCTGCAGCATCACTATGAAAAAGTCATTGTTTGTTGTGAATCAGACGCAACTTTAGTGGCGGCAAGCACCAAGCAAAAGCACTGACAAGACAGCGAACTGGATTGAACAAGAACGCCTGTGTAGACATGCACCTCGACGATATTGAATTTGTTCGCAACAAAGTTCTTGCATTGTCCGGGATCAAAAGAAATGGGAACACAAGCTTTTTGTGTCATTTCAGACCTGAACTGCTGGTACTGATCCAGCACATCAAACTCCCCGCTCACAAAGAAATTTTGTTGACACTTCAGCTGGACCTGAGCAAGTTTCGGCTGGGGGTGTTGGGAATGCAGCGCACAAATAGTGGGACACAAATGACCGGAAAACGACAGACCGACCCCCTTCCCCACTTCCAAGCAGATAATTTGATCATCTTCAGGTGGACCTTGACACACCACCTTTGACGGGTGTTTCCGAAAGTTTGGAAAACTTCACACGTCTGAAATAAAATCTATGTGTGTACAAAAGACATCCGGTTCCCAAAGGGTTAGTTGTCAAAAGATTCTGGACGAACCACTGATTAGAAAATGCGCAACGATGATTTGGCAGTCTACGCGCGTTTTCATTGTGGGAAGACGCTGCAGCGCACATCATTTCGGTTGCTGATTTCTTACATTGACATGTGTAACATGCGGTGACGATCATTCCAAGAAAATCATGGTCACATTCAATCTGTGAGGCGATCCGTGAACTGTTCGCCTTGAAATTCATCCACGAACCAAACTTGATAATCTGGTGACAGATCTGTGGCGGTTTTCAATCAAAACAAGCAGGCTGAACTACTGCTAGGTGTGCATGTTAAATGTTAGGGTGTTCAAAACTGACGGTGCTATGAAAGTTGCTGTCTGGTCATCACAGTTGCTCACTTACTGACACAGCCATTCTACGCCTTTTCCATCACAAAGGAATTTGAATTCCGGCAAACACAACAACCCTTCCCAGGATCAAACCACTCTTCCCAGGATTCTGCAATGTGGCACGAACCTCGCTCTGTGACTCCGGTAGCTTCATGTTGTCGAAGATTCTGAAGATGATTCTGAAGAGGTCGCGCCACCAGTGCGGCTCGAATGTCTCTCCGTACGTCTTCATGATTTCAAACATCACAGTCAGGCCTCTGCAACAAACGCGCCATCATCTCACAACCCCAACAAGAGCACGTATCCGTGAAAGAAACGTGCATGACCTGAGCACAGACCACATTGGATCCAAATCACCCTTCTCTCCACGAGAAAATTTTACAACGCGGACGCACCTGGTGCGGACGTCAAGCTTGCAGCGGTTGATAATGCAGGAGAGTTCGAAGAGGACGGGGAACCAGCCCCGCACCCACACTCGGTCCTCCTCGCTCACAGTCACCTTCTGGTCCGGGTCCCCGATGTGCTCCTTGAACATCTGTGTGAACGAATTGAACACAATGTTTACTGAGACCGGAGAACGGATGTCGATCACAGTGGCATTCGTGCTTTCGGAAGCCACTGCTTCGCCTCACAATCTACGCGTTGTTCACATCTCGCAAAATCGTGAGATTCAGGCCACCCCTTGAAGACTGAGCTCTCCCGAGCCTTTCTCAGCGACCATACTTCAACGCATGATTCACTTAACACTACAAAAACAACGAACAAGTTCTTCAGTGGGTCAAAAATGCTCTCCTCAGCGCAAACATTTTTCGCAATTTTCCAAATCCACTGTCCAAACCAAGCCCGACAACAAATTTGGTTTCATTAGAATCTAATCCTCCCGACTCGCAACAAGGCATGCCACTGTCGTTCGCTTGCAGTTAGTTCAGATTTCTTGCCTGACAAAGCAGGGCTGCTTCAACTCTCACGTACAAGCAGACGGGATGTCTGTGCTTCACAAGTTGTCAGAGGCAAACAGAATCAGTCACAAAAACATTCTGCAGTCTCGCAGAAATTAGAGGCAGAAGGGAGAGTGCCGTTAGTTGGCGAAGCAACTGTGAAAATTGAAAATGAAGAAGCTTTACCATTGCTGAAGTTTGTGAGTCAGTCTAGAGCACAAAATTTTTACAGCAAGATTCAATTGTGTCTTAACAGTGCAGTCAGTCGCAAAACCTTGTATACTTTCGAAATGCACAAACAGTTCATTGAAACGTGGATCCCTTTTACCTTTGCTTCAACTTCCCCCACATGGTCTACCAACTGATGTGCAGAGAAATAATGCAACTTTGATTCGTTTGCAAGAAATTGTTCACGTAAATCAGCAGGTGAGGCCGCTACGCGTATTTCTCACTGCAGATAGAGAACCCAAGCTGCTGTTCCCAGGGTGAGACTTGCTAATTTCTGCAGGAGCTCGGTCGTCAGAATGAAAGCAGCGCAGGATCGTGTTACAGCGAATGAATCCCAACGGACCAGACATCGTCTGTTGGACAGGTCCCCGGTTCTGCAGAAACTGAAACACAACGCACCTGCGGTTTCTCGGCCACGTAGCGCGCGCAGTTGCGGATGAGCCGTATCGCCTCCATACTCGTATCGGGAAACGCCGCGTTGCACGCGAACTCGGACAGACATTTCACAGCGTCTTGGAATGAATCAAGTGTTGCAGCGAAGTACTTCTCGAAGATATTGGCTGCAAGACAACACCAACTCGTCAGACACAATGCTGCTTCGCTTTTCCACACAAACATACAAACATTACGTTCACTAAGAACAAGAACAAGAACATTTCAACTCAAGCTCCCCAATGATGTGCACCCAAAAACTCACAGATAATTTTTCCTGTGGTTTGGAATGCGAGTTCCACGATTCCCTCGTCGTGGTCGGCGGCGGCGAGGTGGAACACACTGAAGATGTTCTTCCAGCCGGACTTGATGTTGGCCGCTTGAGAATTGACCATCTGGGCGACGCAGCGCACCACCATGTCCCGGATTGTCGGCGACCTGTACGAGCACGGCGTTGCCCAGAAAAAATTCAACTTCCCTTTTGACTAAAATGACAAACCATCAAACGAGTTCAGGTCCTTACCTGTTTTTCTTCATGATATGTTCAAACGGCCGCAGGAAATCTTTCTGGAATCTGAAGTTGGCAAACTCGCCCTTTTCCAAAAATTTCATGGAGAGTTGTCTCAGCGAATCCACGGCAAAGAAGGCGATGTCTTCATTGGGATTACACCCGACCTGTGCACAAGAAGAACACAAGAGATCCCTGAGGTTCCGTACCCATAACAGATCCTCAGCACTTTGCGAACTTTGTTTCCTGCGTACCTTGTTGAAATGGTCGCCAAGCACCTGCCAGATTCGCGACCACTGCAGTCGGATTCGCCCCATGTTGTAGTACGAGATCTCGACGAGCTTCTGCAGACTGAACATTCGCGGATGCGCCACATTCGCCAGTTCGTCCAGAGACACGGCGCATAATGCCTTCACAAATTCAACTGCAATCGGACGAAGCACATCAGAACATCACACGCTGCACAGTTTTGTGTGCAAACTGCCCTTTGGGCACCAATTGTCGAGCAACGTTTTCCAAAGAAGGAAGGTCAGACGCGTGTTATCAAGCATGTGGAGTCCTGGAACGTGACCGCACAAGTCCAAACATGCCCTGAAAACAACACAAGGTTCGCACCAATGGCGTCTCCGTCGAGTCTGACGGAGCCGGTGAAGATCCTGTCGACGGCGACGACGACGCTCTGCGAGCTCGTCTCTCCCATCGACTCCTGCAGGTGCGCCATCGTCTTCGAGTCCATCTTTCCGCGCGCGATCACTGTGGCAAAAACAGGGCCCTGGAATCCACGTGCCTGCACAGGTATTCGTACAAGCGGACGCACCTTGCTTCTTGACACATTAAATTTATTTTACAGTCATAATTTGCACAAGGTTGGGAGTGACCCTTCCACCAAGCATTCCTCCACCACACACACAAGCAGTGTTGGCAAGGGAGATGTCCAGAAGAACAACAGCAAACCTTCAGGATCAAATGCTTCTATGGGCTGCCCTTTATTGGTTTGACTAGGTCCTTTGATGTATCGCGTCTTCACTCCGGTTCCGATCAACTGTGCGAGTTCCAATTGCGAGATGCACTTCAAAATCTGGAAGCAGAGGGGCGATTTTTAGCTCCTGCAATTTGCGGGAAAAAATACACAAGTGCCAGCAACTCCATTCTTCACTCACCTCGAGCCACGACTTGCCCAGGTAGTTCCCGTCGGTGTGCGCCACCGAGATGAGCGTCTTGATGGTGTCGATGTTCTTGGCCTTCATCTCAGTGATGGGCGACGTGGCGGTCAGCAGCGTAAAGCGCGCCAACGCCTGCACGTACGCGTCCCGCTCCAGCTGCAGCGCAGTGCAAAATACGCCTTTCGTGGGTTTGGTCGACAACGCCAGCAGACAATCAAAACCGCAAAAACCAAACGCAGTTTTACGAAGCAGTATGTTGCCAAGATGCCCACCTCCATGTGGAAGATGCAGGCAATTCGAATAGCACATCGGATTCCGTCCAGACATAGTGTAGCAATATCCAAATCATCACAATCTTGAAGCCCAACGCTGAATGCTGCGAGGAAGGGTGTCCATGCCAGCTAAAATTCAATCCAAGCAATACAATGAGCGAAATTTAAACTCTCTTCAGACAGGAGACCTGAAAACAATAGCAACGCCCCGTTCATTGGGCGTGGTCCCGCAACTGTTCCTGGCGTCGCACCTTGAACATGGGTCTGACGTGCTCGAGGTGCGTGGCGGACGTAAAGTTGGACTGAACGTGGCTGACCGATTCCATGAGCGCCTTGGCGGTCTGCGCCATGTACTCCATCTCCATGTTGTACAGCAGGCGCCGCTGCTTCTCGTTCGCCAGATCTGCGGGAAACAAACCCAAATGTTGAGCACGAATGAGCGCGAATATTTTTGGAATCAGCAAGGATCAAAGAACGAGCTTGGACTTGGCATTTCAAGTACAACTTTCTCGTCACGGAGTTCGCGCCAAATTTCCTATATTCTGCGACAAACGCCGAAATTTCTTCTGCAAACGTACCCAGTTCGCAAAACAAAACTGGGTGAGGTCCAGCTCCTGTTTTCACAAAAGCGAGGAAAAGTGATCGATTCACACAAGGAGCATGCAAACGCAACATAGCTGTGCGCAAAACTGATCACACCAAACACTGGCGACAACTGTCACAACTCTATTTGGTTCTGGGTTGTACGTTCTGTCCCACCTGTCTGGCAGATTCTATTGAAAGTACACCGTTCCTTCAACACAGAACAGGCAAACAGACGGCGTGCAATCAATTTAAAACGGCTCGTGAGCCAAGGGTGAAACGAAAATTCTGACTGGGAAACTAATTCAAATATCCACAGCAAAATTTTGGTGAACGCAACTGAAACTGAAATCATATGCGTCACAACGAAGCTGTATCTTACTGGTCCCGGGGGTAATGCCTGGTTTGTCTTGCGAGGACGCTTTCATGGAGATTTTGTTCTCAGCTATCTCCTCGTAGATAGCGTTCAGGAAATCCTCCGGCAAATCCTGGGAGTCATTGATCCCCCTGTTGTTTCTGATGAACTCCAGTTTGGTCATCTTGCGTCGCACCTTGGGTCGAAAAAGTTCGTAAAATAGTTTGTCAGACAACGTCACCCAGTGGAACTTACTGGCTGAACTGGAGGAAGGAGTCACACTGGGTCGGTCTTGTGCCGTCGCCCTCATCTTGATCTCTTGGTCGGCGATTTCGTCGTAAATGGCACAAAGAAAGTCTTGGGGCAGGTCGTTCGACTCGTTGATGCCCCGGTTCATTTTGATATACTGCTCTTTCGTCATCTTGTGCTTTACCTGCAACGCTCAACGACTTATGATGTGCAGAAATTCTGGCGAAGATAAACTGCAGAGAGGCAAGTCGCTGTGGACTCGACTCACTCCATTCCTACAGTACCTGATTGTTGTGAAGGTCAGTCGTGAGCATGATGACCGAGTAAGCAAGAACGTAGGCGGCATCTGCACTGGCGAAGATGCTGTTGCTGTGAAAGGAAATGGATTCTGCATTGCCTGGCTGCTCTCTTCAACAATGGTACACAAGACAATCGGACAGATGAAAGAAACAATGAGAAAGAGACTTGCTTTGCGTTGCACTCGATGTATCTGGCAGCGAACTTCTCCATGAGGCGATCAATTTTCTGCGCTTCCCCTGGCAGCCGGAATCCTGCAACAACGCAACGCTTCTTTCAATCTCACAGCAACGCGCAGAACATCTGCTGATCAAACACTTTCAAGCCGAAACGCACCTTCCAGAAATTTTCTCAACGCGGGTACAAAGTTGGTGTTGTTGAAGTCCAACTGGTCGACATAGGCGTACATGACCTCTTTGTTGAACCTGCAACACAAACAAAAACGTGGAGAAATTGAAAGGAATTTCCATTCAAAACATTCCTTGCGACAGCAAAAACTGAAACATCTTACTTCTCATTTTCACCGAGAAAATCTCCAATGACGGTTTTGCTGACGCGCTCGTCTGTGTGAAACCACTCTGCAATGTCGTCCGGGGTATTCCCCAACAAACTCTGGTCCTGCAGATACTGAATTCCCTTCTTTGGCTTCTTGTTGAACCTGAAATAAACAAGTGATCCCCGACTTCCAACAAACTTATAGCTGCAACAAAAATAGTTTGTCGCTCTGACAGCGTCACCGCGACAAATGTCTTGCGGTTCTGTGACAGTGGCTGGCGCAAAATTAACACACAACACACTTCCACAGTTTTGGGAAACTTCGGTGGGCAAAAAAACTACATTTTGCAATCTGTGTTCAAGTACAAGCTTGTGGCGGACTCACATGTCAATTCCCGTTTCCCAGATTTCCTTCTGCTGCTTGAGCACCTCGAACTGCTCGGGGCTGTCGGTGATGTCGGTCGTCGACTGCGCCAGGTTGGACGAGTTGGAGTTGAGGGACGCGGAGCTGCCGTACGATGACGTCATGGTGCCTTTGCCCGAGTCGTTGTCATTGTCCGTTGTCGGATGAGGCTTGCTGTCTTGACCTGTGTTGAAGAAAGAGGACAAAGTTGACCGATCCGCTGGAATTGTACCAACACAAAATCCACAAGGCAACACCGATGCCTGCTTACCCAGATTGGACTGCGAGTGTGGGTTGACGTACAGGTCTTTGCTCCACTCCACCATGCACTTGAGGATGGACACCAGGCACTCCAAACCCTTGATTCTCATCGTCTTCTCCTGCACTGGACTCGCACCTGTCACAAACCACTTCAACCTCCATGTCAGACGCCAAAGACGGGAACTCGGTATTGGTAATGTCTTCCGACACAGAATCTCACAAGACTTCATTCTTACCCAATTCTATGGCTTGGCGACCTTGAGCTATTTTGGACAGGTCGTTTATGAGCCGTTCGAATATGTTCGCCAAGGAGAGATCACAGTCGTAATTCACATAAATGTCGACAACACACTGGGCGTCTGAAATGATCAGAGAAACAAAGTGACTTGAAATTTCATATCGACATCCTGTTCTAAATACCACCAGCACAAGCTGCTCAGCAGATCCACAGAGATTCAAGGAATGTTGTTTGCGAGCTCACCAGCAGTTATGCGCGTCAGAGCCTGGATGACCATCCACTTGTGCTCAAAACTGCTGCTGGGCGTCTCAAGAATGTACAAGAATATCTCTTTGAAAAATACCTGCAACAGAGACAGAAGTTGCGTGTCAGCAGACAGAACAAAACACCCACGCCATGTGTCAAGAAAGTAAAATCAAAACGGAGTTCGTCTTTGGAGACATTCCCCTCATTCACGATGATGTCACACACCTCAATTTGCATTTTCAAGTGTTGTTTGAAGTTTGAGAGTAGGGTGAGGAAAATCGCCAGCGACAGTTCAAACACCTGGGGAACCGAAGACACCCCTGCAACGAAACAATTTTCGCCGTCAAATACAAATTTTTCCTTTGGCGGCCAATTCCATCCCAATATTTTGTGCTGACGTTCAGATGAGCGTGCAACAAGAGATCAAAGATCAACGCGCCCGCGGCTCCATACAGCAGGCATTGTGCTTACAACATTCGTAGTTCCAGCAAACAGGCCACGGTTGCCTGCTTGCCACAATGATAATTAAAGATTGGTGTTGAAACCAACATTTTGTTTTGTTACCAAGGGAACAGCGGGTAAAACCAACCAGGGGGGGGGGGGCGTGGGGTAAACTAACCATTGGTTTTATTGCCTGCGTTTGCTGCTCGGCGGAATGCCGCGGGCAAAAACCAAAACAAAGCAAAACGAGAGATGGACACTTTTCGCACCGTTTTTGGAGAGCGCGACGCAGAGATATTGCTTGATGGCGTTGATGAACATGTCATTGGTTTTGAAGACGGGCCCGGCGTTCTGCAGGATCGACAGCAGCAGCTGCAGCGACAACACCTTGGAACGCAGCTCGTGTGACCTGCAGACACAAGATTGAACATAATTGCTGTTCAGGCGCCGCCTGCGTGTGTACACCGCTGTCAGGGGTCGGGCAGATCATTGCGACATCATAAAACTGTGTGTTCAGAGTCTTGACTTGACAAAGACGAACCAGCAGTTTGGAATTTGCTGCGAAGAAACAACGAACAAATCCCCAGTTCACATGAAGGTCTTACTTGGGGTCGGGCGGTCCATCGGGCAGCGGCTTCATCGACAGTTTGCAGAGGCTTCTGAAGACGAGGAAGGCGTCCTTCTGCAGGATGTGCGCGAAGACGCCGATCGCCTCGACGCCGTCGCCGCCCTCCTCCTCCGACGCCGCGACGCCTGCAGCAGAGCACGGCTCGTCAAGTCGCTTCGTTAGACTCGCGCCCAAGTTTGCGTGCGAGTAAATTTGCCAACGCTAACTGGGACAACCTTGTGGTGCGGTTGGTCATGGTACTCGTGCCCAGACAAATGTCTGCAGAAAACATCACATCATCTCTGCCGATGCTTTTGGCAGCCGGGGATTCATATCCGTGAGCACTGCGAGTCAAGCCAACTTCGGCTTTCACAAAGAACACATCGTAGCAAAAGCCCTTGCCCACTTTTGAATGGGTGACCGAAAAAAGTTTTTTGCACTGCATTTCTCAAGAAGCAAGACAAGTGCAAGCACTGGCAACTGGAGTTGCTCAAACATCACAGTTCAAGGTGGAGAACACTGTCGCTCTTGTTCTGAACACCTTACACACCACGGTAAAACCTAGCTCAAACCATGCAGTTAGCTCAGGAGCAAAGCAACCGAGAAAGTCAGTCACATACGCATCAGAAAACAACAATTTGCCCGTCAAATTTTTAAAATGTTTGGTACAGATACGAGATGAGGGATGCTTGTGGCCGAGACACTTTCCAAATCAAACGCCGCAATGGAGAACTTAGACACCAACACGCGAATTTACCGAGGTCAGGTTGTGTGGAGGGGGAAGTGGGAGCTTGTGACCCGGTCACAGCGGGAGGCTTCGCGTCCTTGGCGTCCGTCACGGCCGCAGCAGCTGTGGCGTCCTCGCCACCAGCTGCGCCGTCCGTCTCTTCCGCATCTACAGCAGAAACGTCTCGCCGTCCAAACCCACGCGTCACACACAGGCAGCGGGAAGCAACAAACAAGTCATACTGTGAGCCACGTTTTGTCCAGGGGTGACGTAAGAATTCACACACGAAGAAAAGACAAAGGTTCTTTAGACAAGCAGTCAGAACCCAAGGCTCAGTTCAGCCTGTGCTGAACCTCAAAGCGCTCAATGCAACCCTTGCGAGGTTTCACGCGCGACGCGCGTTTTCGGTCAGATGGCACGTTTTGTAGCAGAGGCAAACATTTGCGCTGGCGGGAAAGTTGTGCGTTACACGTCAAATTGCATGCCAATGCAAAAAACAATCTAGCACACGAGATCTCACACCTACTGGTCGCACAATGCCTTCTGTGGAGGAAGTGATTCAGTGAACTTGTTTTCCAAACTTATCAAAACACAGAATCACCTTTATCCACAACCGAACTACCAAGATAACGTCACAATGCAAAAGGAACACATGCGAAACCCACCCGCCACCTGTTGCAGAATATCGTCCAGGATAAAGCGCACTATCTCTTCTGCTGTCTCCTCCGTCGCTTCGCCGTCACCTGTTTTCGCAGGCAAAACACCCTTCACAGAACCAAACAAGCTTCCCAGCCGTCGTCAAAGCATTGCCCTTCAATGCGCAGTATCAAATGCTGAACTCACTAAAAAGCATCAATACCTTGATTAAATATATCTAATTATTTCAGGCACGAAGGCAAAAGGCAAACTGAACTTTTCTTTCATGTGTCTGGAAACCCAATCGAACCCAACAGAACAGAAACTGGGAGAGTCTTTCCGACCAGAAACATGCCTGACCTTTGGTATCTGGTGAGATCTGCTGTTGCGGAGATAAACAGGTAAAAAGGAATAAAATCTTGAGAGCAAAAGAACCACGACCACTTGCCTTCATTGAGATCGATCCCGTCGTCCACAGGACTGTCATCACGATCCTCAGCACCTTCATTGTTCTGCAGCAAAATATCCTATCAAGCCTTGGAAAAACGAACTTGACTGAACTGCTTGTTTTTCAATTTGTTGGCAGCAATACCCAACACATGTGAGAAAGAGAAAGCGACGACGTGCAAACCTTGGCCTCTCCCGCTGCTGCGGCCTCTTCCAACTCCTTCGCCTTCAGAAGTGCTTCCTGGGCCTGTCAAACAAACAGTGTCAGGGAAAACAGGACCCTTTGATTTTATCTCTTCTTTTCACACACGGCACGGATCTTATTGGTGCAATAAAAACTGGAGAGGTGAAATAAAACTTTCTTCATTTTTTTTGCAGTCAACCCAAACGCAATCGGTGTGTCACAAAATCAAACTGAGGTTGCATTTCTCACCCAGATTGCGTCCTGATTCAGAGCAGAACAAGACACCATCAACATTTTGACACAAACAACACAAAGGTCCTTTTCAGACACAATAATTATATCAAGAAAAACGAAGCCGAGTCCACGTGTCGACTCACCGCTTGGTTCTCCATGCGAGTGAAAATGACGTTGAGCATTTGAGTGAGCGTGGCTTTGGCCGTGGTCTGGTTGATGAGGCTCTTGGAAGCGAGATAGATGTTGTAGCAGGTGCGGACCGCCTGCAGAACGGTGCCCTCGTGCACCTCCACCGTGTTCGCCGTGATCACCGTCAGCAGAGCCTGCAGGCCAACGTGGTTGATTACAACGAAACAAACACCGAGTACAAACCCGAAATTTGCTCTTTGTTTGCCCGGCTTGGCTGGCAGATACGAGGCAGATTCCACGTCATCTGCGAAATGACTGCTCCCTGGATTTTCGTCAATCAAATATTTTCCAATGTCGACATTGTGCCGCACTGGCCTTTTCCGCGACAGAGACAAGGGACTTCAACAACCCCAGACATGACGTACCTTGATGATTTGCAGCTGCACACCCTCGTCTGTCTGAGGCCCGCTGAAGCAGCCACATATCGTCTCTACGATCCGGTCGATCAGTCTCTTGCCGGGAGTCGTGCTATCAGTCAAGTTTCCCGTCAAGTGGCCGTAGGCTATCAGTTTCTACAATGTGTGAAGAGCGTCAGTGATGCTTGCCCTGCAAAAAGTTTTCAGTGACGTTCAAGCCGACGCCACAAAATAACACGCGGCTGGTTGAATACTCAACTGAAAAACAAGAAAGCAGAGCCTCGGAAGGCGCTGTTTTGTTGTGAGCGGCCAACACAGGAGGGAAGCTGCCTGCTGACCAAGGGAGTCAGATGACAGCTCAAGTCAGGTCCTGGGGGTGGGACAAGACCTGATGGCATCATTCCACGTGGGGGATGGGGAGACTGATGACATCACCATATTCGGCCCCAAGTGGGACCTGACCTGATGTTATCATCTGTGTGTACACGTAAGTGTGTGTGTGTGTGGGGGGGGGGATCTGATGACAGCAACAAGTCAGTTCTGGGTGGGACCTGGCCCGATGTTGTCATACTACCCTGGGGGGTGGGGGTGATAGCACTATGTCAGGCCAAGGGTGGGACCTGGCCTGACACTATCCTCCTCTTGAGGGCGGGGGGGGGGGGGTGCGCTGACTGCATATGGTCTGCCCCAGGTGGGACTTGACCTGATACAACAATCCCACCTGGTCAGATCACGGCACCATGTCATGTCTCACCAGATACCAGCATCCTACCCTACCTCCCCCTCATACACAGACACACATACAGATTGTGTTTGCACCAAGCCCGCGGTCGCTGAAAACCGCGGGCAACAAGGCACCTGACAGACATTGAGTGTGGCTCACCTGAAGACAGTCGAGCGCTGTCTTTACGATTCGAGCGCATTTCGACTGGCACGCGAGTTCAAACGGCAAGAAGTACTTGTCCGCTTCGATTTCACCCGATTCTGTTTTCGGCAATGGAAGCGCGGACGATCCTCCCTCTTCAACGCTGGAAAGTTACAGTTTGAACATGTCAGTGAAGCTGAAAACAAGGTGGCGTTCGGTTCGCGTGTCTAACGAGAGCGTCTCGATGCCACAAAATCCACCGAGATTTCATGTGAAAAGAATAACAGGACATCCAGAACTTTTTTGCAAACAATTCCTTTGCAAACAATTCCTTTGCAAATTCAAATTTCTCTCAAGTTCACCAAAATTATGGAATACTCTTCAAAACAAAAAAAAAATCCCCTTCCTGTGTAAAGAAGGTGAGTGCCAAACAACCAACGGTCGAACAAAGAGAACTTCAACTTGGATGTTTGAACAACCTACGAGTACGGTATTTCACTTGTGATTGCAGAGCAACTGGATTGTAGGGTGGTTGTGAAGAAAACAGAACTTGACACCACCCAAAGAAATCTCATCTTGACTCGCGAGCTCATTCTCCAAAAACTTAACAATTACCACAGCTCAACTGTCCTGTTTCCGTTCCACTTTGCTACTGACTGCAGGTTTGTGTTTGTACATTCATGATTCGTGCGTGTATATGTGTGCGTGCGCGCGCGTTTGTGTGTACGTATGTGTGTGTGTCTCTCAAATCAAAAACAAACTCTCCAAAAGCGTACGAGCACAAAAAATTACGAACCTCAGTTTTTCCGAATCATTTTTCAGCTTCTCTGCAAATAAAAGACACTATGCAATGCTCAATACTCGTTCGGAACGCTGTCACTTGAAACCCTCAGCAGAAAATGCAGGTCGATCAAAAAAGGCGGGATTGGGGTAGGGTTTAGTGTATTCTGACAGGAACATCAATTCACGAAGAAAATCCACTGCATTGCAGCTGCACTCGTCCGCCGTTTTCGTGTACAAACAAAAACACCGCCTCGCATCACGGTGTCCGGGAACTCGTACGAAAGTCGCCAAAGTAGGATCCACAGATCGCGAATTTGTAGACACCAATTTGTGGATCACCCATTTGGTCCCAACCTTCCAACTCACGTCTGGACCAACCAGATGATCAGAAAGCTTTCTGCAGATCGGAGATGCCGGTTGATTCACCGGTCCATATGGCATCGGTGTCACGACACTAGTCTCACCACTCAAGCGCTCAATTGATTTGGATCGGGACCACAACATTCGGTGAGGTTCTTTCTTCACTGAGAAGTGACTTCAACTGCCAAAACAGGAGACGTACCAAGTGCCACCTCACAGGCCCTCTTCAGCTGAGTGTGATGGGCCTTCTTGATCTCCTTGTCCGAGAGGATTTTCTCCAGTGCACGACTCAAAAACATTTCTTTAAGTTGTCTCTTATCCTGCATAGTGAAGAAAAATCCACAAGTGCATCACACTTCATTTCTAAAACCGCACACTGTCAGTGTTTTCCTCAGATTTGCACACCTCCAAGATTAGACGACAGCCATCTTGGTAAATACTCTGGTTCCCAACTGGTGTCAAAGTGGAAAATGCCGAAATATGCACTGCTGCTATTTTCACCCCACAGAATGAATAAAATATTAAAAATATTTCCGTACAAAAATAATTTTATTCGGTTGACCGTTGAACAGAATTTTAAGCTGAAGTTTCTGTGTGTTGTAATCCACAAACAACAGAGCAACTTAGCTATTAGCTTTCGGGATCCTGTCAACCAACACAATGTTCGAGCACCAGAGTTCACCACTAAAGGCAATAGGGTTAAGAATTGGTACAGTAATCGATTATTTTATCCCGCCGATTCGCCGATAATCTGAACAAAACTGAAAACTGAGTAATAAGCACGCATAAATTTATTTGCCTTTTGTGTGGACGCACCAGCGGATCTGGAGGAACCCATGCCTCTTTCCTAACCTGCAAATGGTCATCCCACCCCACCTGCGCTCAGGCGATTCCTTTTGAGCTGCGTGTTCTGACGCCTGTGGCCGCAAGTTTTCAGCGTCAGGTTTTGGACATTGCAAAGAACAGACAGCCTTTTCCAAAAACACAACACTTCACACCAACCGGTTCGGAGGACCAATTTTCTTTGTCTCGAGAAAAAGTAAAGAGAAGTTTTACAGGAGACTGAAAATCAACAACAATCAAGAGTCTGACAGAACTGTACGGAAAATATTTTCACTTCTTTGAGACTGTGGAGTTTCACCTTGTTTGATCGAAATAATCAAAGAACTGCTTCATGTTCAGCAGTCCTCCCTCAACAATTAACTCTCCGGAGAAATAGGCTGCTGCTGGATTCCTCTCTTGAGCAAGAATACTGCGCCAAGTTTCGCTCGTCGTTGTGAGTACAAGGTCTGATTTCTCTTGTTTGCCCTCTATAACATCCAAAATACTGTTTCTCAATATATAAGTGTAAATTTCACCAACATCAGTAAAATTGAAAAACACAGTCATTGAAATACCTTCCACGTCTTCAGCTTTCAGGTTGGATGCCATAAGTTTCAACAGGGTTTTCAATCTCATGTTCATAATACCGTTCTTTCTTATGGATGGATCAGCAGTTGTGTCAATCAACTTGTAATCTTCCAGAGCAATTGTAAGATAATAGTTTCTTCCATTTGCACTGGTTTGTTCAGTAGCGAGTGATTTCAGAGCCCTCAAGCGAATTGCTTTGGCCCTTTCATGATCAGGGTTCAGCAAAAAAATGTGTGACGCCAACTCTAAGGCCCACTTTGCATCCCCTTGGTCCATCGCATGTTCAGCCATGTTGGCCATTGGACCAACACCCCCAGCCAACTCCACCAATTTTTGTGCTCGTTCTTTTGGAGTAACGGGAGAAAGTTGCACTGGGTCACCATTGAACCATCCGATGTAACCTGCGTAGGTTCCTTTTACAGACCACTCAACAGTTCCGTACAGCTCTTGAAGGTAAGGGTGCTCAGCAAGGGCTGCTGGGAGGCGAACTTTTCTGACAATCTCATCTGGACTGAAACCTCGGTTCATAAACCTAACAGTTTGGTCATGTACCAATTGAATTGCATCTCTGTATGTTGTCAAAAGATTGTAGATTTCATCTTCACCTGAGACAGAAAATGTGTGACTGGGCACTAAGAACTTTGGTCTGAGAGCCCTCATCTTATCAATCGAATATGCCCACTGCATTAGGTCCCTGTGAGGAGTACCTCTGATTGCATACAAATTTGGAAAAGCCCTGTAAATATCATCTGCACACAAAAATGTTCTTTTGCTCGGGATCCAAACTCCAATCTGGTCATCCGTCTCTCCGGGAATGTGCACAAGACGCAGATCAAGACCTGAAAATATAATGCTGCATTAATTGTGGTTGTATAGACTTTGCACAATATATGAATAACTTGAATCTTGTCTTTCCAAATTTTGTGAACTGACCTGCGATGGTCACATCAGCCTCATCCCCTTCCAGGAAGTGATCAGGGTACAGGATACCGATGTCGGTTTTCTTGTTGTAGGCAAGTCGGCCTCCGATTCCAGCATTCACTTCAGATGGTATCATGACTCCAAACTGTCGCATGGCTCTCTTGAAGCCCGTTTGGCTCGCCGTGAAGTAGCGATCGAGCTCGAAGGTCAGTTTCCTGTGGGCCCACACGTCAGGAATGTTCTCGGGATCTTCTACGAAAGACTAAACAAGAGACAGAAGGGTCTTTTTTCTGTGGAGAAACAACAGGAGAAACAACAATTCAAACCCAGGTGCACTTGAAACCAAAGTTACGATAAAACGTGAATGGTCTACCTTTGCCCCGAAAACATGGTCGGCGTGGTTGTGCGTGTAGATGATAGCCTTTATGGGGCTTTTGGACACAGTTCTCAGAGCTGCCAAAGCCTTGGAGCCGGATTGTAGAGTTTCAGTCACATCCACGATGATGGCACCTTCAGGAGCTTCTATCAGTATCGAATTGCCCAAAGCAAATCCGGTTGCCATGTAAACTCCACCAGTTACCTTCAGTGGAAACAAAAATCACTGATTTTCATTTTCGTCAACCCTGGCGAGAATCGACGGTGGATCCACCCCACTAATCACGTGCGCAGTTTTGTAAAACATGCCACACTTACCTCGACCACCTTTTCTTCAAACAGTTTTTTGCCATGTTCTGCCAAGATGGGGTTCATGGGAACATCCGCCAGCAGAGTTTCTCGAGTGTGTGCAGACTTGCTGAACATTGAAGACAGGAGGAAGTAGGAGACGAGCAGCGCGACGATTGCACCGACGACCCTTTCCACGCTCCACTCCGCCATCCTGCAAACTCCAAACATTTGCTTTGAAAGATTTCTAAAACACGCTACATATCACAATATGTCGCGCCATTCACGCAAATAATAAAAGGAAACACGTGCTATGATCGCTGCGAACAGAATTGATCATCTTCCAACAAATGGAGTAAAAACAATCATCACGGTCACTCCGAACAGGAACGTGGTTGAATCCAAGGAACAATTATCTGTTATCTGCCAGGGAACAAAACAACACACAAACCCAAAGACCGTAAATGTGAATCTGTGGTGAAACTTGGCATCAAAAATTCTTTCTTACCTTCCAACAACTTTGATCGTCAATTGAGCACAGACATGTGGACACAGTTCAAGTGCCAGGCTGGGTCGACTAGTCGCACTCACTTGGCTGTTTTTCTCAGGTGTTCCAAAAATTAATCCAATTCTACATTGTACTCTCCTTTATGGCACTCAACATGCATGCCGTGCTCAAGAGATGACGGTCACGGTCCAAACAGAACCAAGAAATAAGACCACTGTTGTCGAAAAGTCCAATTTTTGGTCAAGGAAACCAGCTTCAAATATGCGCACAGTCTTGCATCACAGGCATATTTTGGCCGGAAAACAAACTGAAATATGTTCTCGAGCGAAAGCACTGAAGACAAAGAGTGCATGGATGTCGAATGTGTATTTTCCATTTACAAAGTGATCTGGCATAAACGGTGCAAAGTTAGCATTCACAACTCAAGGCAATGTTGAAAAAAAGGGTTCAAACGAAACTTGAAAAGGTTCAGGCGTTGCGATTTTGTTGGCTTTGAACCTCATCTTTTTTATCTACTCTGATCAAAATAGTCAAAAAATTGCTTCAAAACGAGAAGCTTCCCTTCCACAACAAGATCACCAGAGATATATGCCGCTGCAGGATTTCTCTCTTGAGCCACAATGCTTCTCCATGTTTCACCGCTGGTGGACAATTTCAAGTCAAATCGTTCTGGGGATCCCTCCAACACATCTAGAATACTGTTTCTCAAGACACAAGTGAAAACTTCATCAACATCTGTGAAATTGAAAGCAACAACCATTGAAATCCCTTCAACATCTTCTGACTTTAGGTTTGTGGCCATAATTTTCAACATAGTTTTGAGTTTCATATTTCTAATGCTTGTAGCTCTTATTTTGCTGTCTGGGTTGGTGTTAATCAATTTGTGATCCTCCAATGCCATGGTCAAATAATAGTTTCTGCCATTTGCACTGGTTTGCTCTGATGCAAGGGATTTGAGTGCATTGAGTCTTATCTCTCTTGCATTTTGATGATCAGGGTTGAGCAAAAAAAGGTAGGAGGACAACTCCAATGCCCATCTGGTGTCACCTTGATTCAAAGCCTTTTGTGCTGCATTTGACACAGCCCCAACTCCCCCAGCCAGTTCAATGATTCTCTGAGCCCTCTCCTGTGGAGTTACTGGAGACAACTGTGCTGGATCACCATTGAACCAACCAATGTAGCCAGCATAAGTACTTTTCACTGACCATTCTACTCTGCCATATAGCTCTTGTAAATGAGGATTTTTTGACATTTCTGGTGTCAACTGCACTTTGGTTGCAATTTCATCAGGGGTGAAACCTCGATTCATAAATCTCACAGTTTGATCATGGACAAATTGAATTGCATCTCTGTAAATGGTGAGCAGATCATATATTTTTTCTTCACCTGAAATTGCCAAAGTATGACTTGGTATCAAAAGTTCTGGCCTCAAAACTCTAATTTTGTCAATTGAATATGCCCACTGCATTAGGTCCCTATGAGGAGTACCTCTGATTGCATACAAATTGGGGAAAGCCCTATAAATGTCATCTGCACACAGAAATGCTCTTTTGCTTGGGATCCAGACTCCGATCTGGTCATCCGTCTCTCCGGGAATGTGCACAAGACGCAGATCAAGACCTGCAATGAAGAACAAACGTGGTGGTGCTCGCTTTTCTTTTTGTCTATTCATATGTGGAACAAGTGCTGGACAGTGGATTTCTCTGTACGAGGTGAAAAACTGTTGTTTTAACAATAGACATCACAAAGGGCCAATTCTTCCGTGAATACAAAAACGCGAGTGAGTTTGATGTGATTTTGATGCAGCTGCACTTGTGACACACAAAAAAACTTGATTGTGACATGGCTCCAGGTGAGAGAGGCAAGCTTTTTGCGCCATCACCAAACACATTGGAAGATGAATCATTAAATTCCGCGTTGAACGATGTGGAAAATGTGACAAATCGTCAGAATAAGCTTTGAGTTTTCAATGAGACTCATCCTCAGTTCGAGTGTGTCCTTGTCTCTCAGTTGGTGCACTGACCTGCGATGTTCACGTCCTCCTGGTCCTCCTCGAGGAAGCGGGTCGGGTGGAGGATCCCGATCCTCCGCCCCTCGCCGTAGTTGACCCGAAGCCCAATCCCCACGTTGGCGACGCCCGATGCCATGATTCCGAACTGGCGCATGCCCCGCCGGTACCCGATCTGGCCCAACATGAAGACGCGCTCCAACTCAAATGGCAGCGTTTTGTGCGCCCAGACTTCCGGAGGGTTTTCTGGGTCCTCCACAAACGCCTGCAGGTAGAGTGCAAAGGAAGAGGGGCATATTCCTGCAGGCATCACTACTCGTAAAAAGGCCACACAAGTTTGTTCTTGTGCGAGACGAAAAACATGATCTGCTGCTGGGAAAACCTGTCTCATTTCAGAGTGATCTGCTTGTTTCTCCGGGTTGTTTTTTTTTCACTGTCATTGGGAAGAAATCACACTGGTTCCCACCTGAGCTCCAAAAATATGGTCGGCGTGGTTGTGTGTGTAGATAATCGCTTTTATGGGACTTTTGGACACTTTGCGCAGTTCCTGCAAGGTTGATTCAGCAGCCTGCAGACTCTCGGTGACGTCCACTACGATGGCGCCTTCAGGAGCTTCTATCAGGATCGTATTTGCAATGGCGAATCCAGTTGCCATGAAGATTCCATCCGTGATCTGCAAAATTGATCAGGGAAGCCCTTTGGTGAAGTGCCGTGGTCAAATGCAAAGACGTGTACACGCACAAGTTTAAAACTCAGCTCCTACAGCTCGAAGACAATGGACACAGCTGGGAAATAGGCCCCGACTGGTGAAAGACCCGTCTCCCTGCTCCTTGGTGTGCGTTTCTTTTTCAACCGGAACTCACGTTTTCTTTTCCGCTCAGACAGACAGTCCCCAGAAACACAAATCCCAGAACGGCAAATAAAAACCGCAACTGGGCCAAAGAAGAGCAAGTGTTACAAATTTGTGTGCATGCCAAAAGCCACTGCAATCTTGTCATAGTTTGTGTGGCTGCTCCTACCTTGAGAACTGTGCTCTCAGGAAAATGCTTGCTGTGTTCCGCCAAAATAGGATTGACCGGAACATCGCCCAGGAGCGATTCCTTGGTCGGCGCAGTGTTCCAAGAGAAGATGGAAGAGAGACAAACAAATGAAACCACAAGGACGACAACTGTCAGTCCGACCCTCTCAATGCTCCACTCCGTCATCGTTCTTCAGGAAAGAATTCCTGCAGAAAACGCAAAGTCGTCGCCGAGTCTGTCAGGTCAAGATATTCTCATTTGTGTTCTACATTTTCACCAAATAGAGGTTCCACAGTTCAAATTCAGCGATATTCTCGTGGGTCCGAGATTGGGATTGCATGGGATGAAAAGAAATTGCAACTTGCTATTGCCTGTCCAATCAAGTGTCACTTCAAAGTTGTTTTTTTCTCGCGCCGTGTCGTAGCTTTAGCAGACCCAGGATCGTGGGACGGATCGCGGGACAGGGGTGGCAGTAACGTGTGTTTGCAAACAGGAAGGGGAGTGGGGCGAAGTGGACTCAACTGAAGCAAAGTGAAACCACCCACTCACCAACTCCTGTCACAAAGCAGACATGACATACAGAGGCTCCAGACACAAAATGTTGGTGGGCTGACCAATTTTTCTTGCACGTTTCTTGTTTACTCCAGATTATAAAGCTGGGAGGGGGCGTTTTTGCAGAACCTGGACCGCAAAAATAGTTGCAATGCGAACAGACAAATTTTGCTTCACAGAAAGTACAGGCGTTGAATTTGGGTTTGTCGAGTGGGGAAGGGGCATGGCAGGCCCTGCCCACCTCAGATTCTCACTGTGACGGAAAAAATGTTGGCAGATGCCGAAGGATAAGTTATGAACATTTGTCCTTTGTCACTCAACTTGATCGCATGCAGTGCATGTGTTGTAAAGGGAAGCTGCTGCAGGGAGTGTTACTTCAGGGGGTTTCATGACTCTCAATGACCTCAGAACTGCGGCCTCTCGCAGTGAAGCTGTTTACATTCCAAGGGAAAAATGTGGAAACATGAAGATAATTTTTGGGGTGGAGTGACCACATGCTCAGGAATGCAGTGCAGGTGATCTTCGATTGTATCCTGTGACCGACTGACTCAGTGTGACTGCCAGGGATCCTGGATCAGCCCAGAGGAAGCTACGTTTCAGCGGACAGTCAGAGGCGCAAACTTTGTGTTATTGTGTGTTTGGAAGCCAACTTTCAAAATTTTAATGTGTGAAGAGGAACAAATATTTCAGAAACTTTGCACTTGCAGTGTGAAAAACATTTGGAGGGGAGTCCTTTGGGGAGGTTGCACCATTGAAAGGTGCTTTTTGAAAAAGCGACCGAAATGATAGCAACCAAAATCAAAGCACTTTGAGGTAGTATCTACTGAAAGTATGTGTACACCTATTTCATAGTCAAGACGAGGATCAATTTTAGGAATCTTTTGGGCTCTTTTAATTCTAGTTGGGTTGCGGATAATGTACTGGAAAGGATTGTGGGAAGTTTGAATTTTAGGGTTCTTTGGGGTCAAAAGTTCAAATTTGAAAGCATGGAAAATATGGGGTATGAATGTAGAAATGGGTCTGTATCTCAGAAAGTATAAATATTTGGTGAAATAAGTTATTGATAAAATATAGTGTATTGTTTGGGGTTTGAGAGGTGGTGCTTGATTCTTAATTTTTGAAAATATTCAAATACTTTTCAGGTGGGGTCAAAGGTAGTATGGAAAAGTTACTTTTGATGGAAAATTTGGAAATGGATATTGGATTTTCTTTTAGTTAATGTGGATATTGATGTGAAATGAGGTGAAAAAGTTCCATTTTGTCAATTTCATTCCATTTGGGTGTGTGCTTAATGAGTTCCCAAGTTGTGGATGTTGAGTAGTATGGCAAGAATTTTAATAAAAAAATAGTTCCATGGAACTTGCATGATTTGCACTTCAAGTTCTACTTACCCCATTTTGCCTGAAGGTCAAAAGTCTCAGGCAAGAGCAAAATTGGAACACTGCCAAATCACAAAGAGCCATTTTGATCAATTTCCTTCCTAGCACTTTGTCCTTGACCAAGAACAAATCTACAGACCAAATATGAACACAATTGGAGTACCAATTTCACAGAGAAACTGCTGTACACATACTTTTGGAAGAGGATACCTTTTGTCTTCGCTGAACCGGTACCTGGCTGGCACAAATCACCAAAAAGCAACCAAAATCAGAGCAACTGAAATCAGAGCAACCAAAATCAGAGCAACCGAAACAAGAATTTCCTCAAATCACCGCGAGCTCCATGGAGATATTTTTGTCGGGGTCAGAAGGCACGGGCCCCTGAGGAGGATCACACACACACACACACACACACACACACACACCAAATGCTGGGGTCTGTTCTTTTTGATTTCTGTATCCCCGAATTCGGGGCCGCGTGTGGGGGTGTGGAGCTTCACCAAAACGCGGCAAAAAGAATAGGTTTTCGGGGCTCTGATGTCAGAGCAGCTTCAGTCACATGATCACGCAAATGGCGGCAAGACGCTTGAACATTTCTGAAGACGATTTGGCAGTATTTCTGTGTGTGCAAGAAGTGATTTCTGAAGACGAGTGTGTAGTTGGAAGTGGTACTCATCAAGGAAGAAACAGGCAATGCGGCTTGGTCCTAAACTCAGTGTAAGTGATGTTTTTTGGAGATTTGAAATGTTGAGTCTTTGGCGCCGACTTAGATCTAGATGCAGCTTCGTGGTTGTTCAAACAGTCAGTGCATATGTACTCTCTGTGTGCAGATGAAGAATTTGTGCTGACGTTGATGTGCAAGCAGTTTCATGATTCTTCTGAGTGTGGGAATGGTCATGTCATGTCTCTACAGTGTGCGCGAGGAAATTGCAAAGCAGAAGGGTTTTGTGAGCGATTTGTCGAACTACACCTGCCAACAATGGGTGGAGTTCTTCAGGATGAAAGCGTCTACCGCGCAAGCATTGGTTGAGGAAATTGGTCCTTTCTACAGACAATGTGATGGTAGTCTTGAATTGTCAATGAATTTTTGTTTGCAAAGCAGTTTGAGTTATGTGATCAATTCGGTGATGGGGAGTCTCTTTCAGGGAGAGGAAGGCCACAAGTACATCTACAAGAGCAAGTATTGATGCTCCTGCATTTTGTGGCTCATCGTGGAAAATATGGCCTTCTTGCTGACAAGTTTGGATTC
>JAAUXT010037739.1_pt1 | contig 28232 bp, 41 predicted proteins | sample 7278171 | NCBI WGS metagenome assembly JAAUXT01 (sample SAMN14350112, study PRJNA611818) | marine sediment metagenome | isolation source: surface marine sediment (1.8m) | place: French Polynesia: Moorea | collected 2018-08
TGGCATAGCTGACCTCGGTCTCCACATTGATGGGCCAAAGGAGGTCATGTCGTCAGCCACGTATTGAGGGCACGTCGGAATTCCACCGCACGTATTTGCTAAATCTCCCCACTGTCCGACAAAATGGGACAAAGACAGTTTTGTTCAAAATCGTCTCATTTTCTTGAGCAGCCACTCTGAGGGTCACGCAAAAACGTTGCCTGATTCCGAACCCTTTTCTGCAAGAAAGGTCAACGATGTTCAACCAAACACCTTCGCGAAATCCAACACTTTCTTTTGATAGATTTTTCTTTAGTGAAAGAAAGCGTCGATGCCAACCTGTGTGCCAGAAAATGTCTTGTGGGGCGGAGGTTTCTGACGCAACCGTCACATTCCTGGGGGTCGCAACGTGAGAAGCGACACCACCGCCTCCATTAGAACTGCGACTCACAATGACTTCAGAAATTCAAAATTCCATAGGTCACCAAGACAAAATGCAGGTTTCATAATGTTGCCGTGGCGTAATGGCCCCTAGCGACAGGTAACCAGCTGGAGTTGTCACCTTCGGGTTGTCAAGGCAGTTGCCTGTTGTCACTCTTCATCCCAGGATGCTGTTGTCGGTTCTGTACCAATCTGATTTGCGCAGAAACAGTGTCCTTTGGTGTTTTGAAAGAAAGGAAAAACTTTTTGGGCCTCGTCTGAACGCGACAAAAGAGAGAAACAACACGCGCGTCATTTTTGTTCGACAGCTGCAGTTGAGAATGCGTTGACAGCTTTTTTTTCTTGCGGGGGGGGGGGCGTTCAGCACAGGTCTGCAGGTAGCGGTTGAGAAACTGAATTCTCAGGCTCAGATCCAAGGTCCAGAGATCTGGGCTTCCCAGGTCATGCCCATACAAGTGATCTGTCACAGCCCCAGAAAGCTCAGGTTTGTCCACAACAGAGTGTGTCTGTGGCACTGGGTGTGCACGACTGAACGATTGGATTGTGAAGACAACATCTTTATCACGCAACCCTCGGATGTGAACTTCAAAAATCCTGAGCATTGCACGACCACAATACAGCAACGCGGTTATAATTGTCAACATGGGACTGAGTCCCTGAACCCTCGCCTCCTCCACAGGTGCTGCTGAGCCGTCGATTTATTGGAATCAAACATGTAATTCCTCAATGCGATTTTCCTCATGAGTGCGCCACTCAGGCGATATTTGGACATATTTGAAATGAATAAAACACACTTCTTCAGGATGTTTTGAGGGTGCGAACTAATTGGGCAACGGAAATGACACTTTTTCAGAAAAAATGTGAAACTTTTTTTCACTCACGCGCAAAGCAACTAAGTCTGAGTCAGAAGTTGTGTTTGTACCTTTCTGCAGGGTTGCAGGTTTAGATCCCGAGACCGGATGATGTGGGAGCAGAGAGACAAATCGTGATGGAGAGCGGAAAGACGCTGGGGACAAAGACATGGAGAAGAAAGAAAGAAAGAAAGAAAGAAAGAAAGAAAGAAAGAAAGAATGAATGAATGAAAGAAAGAATGAAAGAAAGAAAGAAAGAAAGAAAGAAAGAAAGAACAAACCAAGTATACAGACAGACAGACAGACAGACACACACACACACACACACACACACACACACACACACACACACACACTACACTACACTGCAGTCACAAACATGCAAGTGTTTTGCAGTTTTGCACTATAATTTGCGCACCCTGCACATTCACTCCAACAACACTCACGAAAAACAGCAAATCCACCTTTTGGCGCAGTTCAAATGCTGCTGACCTGACTTTGAACTAACTGGCGTCCAGACTTAACTCTCAAATCCATCTCTCCGGTGCTTTCAGAAAACGCTCCTCCGCGCACGATCTGTTTGCAGTTGTAAATTCAAAGCAAATACACGGAGCACAACGCGCAGTATTTTCTCAGCAAACTCGCGTTGAATAGAGAAAGAGAAACACTGGCCACCTGAGTGACCAACCAGACACTGTGAAAAATCTGGTGTTGGTTTCAAGAACAAAACGCAACTTGAGACAAAATGTGTTTCTCTTGTTCCCCAGAGAAATTTGTTTTCCAGTTTTCTGTGTTCGGGAAAGAGATTCAAGAATTTTTACTTTTCTTGCACATGAGTCTCTCATGAATTAGTTTATTTGACCTCTGAGCAGTGATACAAAGATTTTTTTCCATTTTTTCTGAAAGAGGCTTCACTTGTCTTTCCTGGATCTTCTCATCGTTTCCATTTCTGCACCACGCGAAGTTTTTAGAGTGTTATTTTGTGGTCAAAGCTAGAAAAGCTACTTTGATTCCAGTTTACCTTCCAACCGGAAAGGCATGACTTGTTCAATGACAGAAATGGAGGGAAAAGGGCCAGAGCGATTTTAAAAGGCCCAAAGAAAACAAAAATATTGGCATTTGAAATGACCTTTTCTCAAAAGAATGTCACTTCCACAAATGGACGGCAGTCTTAATTTCAGAACATTTTCGAATTAGGTCGCTAATTTTGCCTTAATTTTTGCCAGAATTTGCATGAACCAAAAGATCCATCAGCTGAAGCAGTTGGAGAGACTGCATTGCTGACTGTTCACACATGGGCGGGGCAGATCTGAACGCATTGTCCGCAGACAGCGAATTTTCCAAAAAATTATTGCATCGCAATGTTTGCTCATAACACGCGCATTGTGTGAGCAAAGTAATTAAAAATATGTTTTTCACCTCAAATCCTCATGAAGGTCCCACCTCCATCTAAATGACTCATTGTCCCTCGTCACGGCTTCGGTGCTAAAGACAGGTTTTAATCGCAGCCTTCATGTTGGCATTGCCACGCAAACTTCTGTGAATCATAGACTTGAAATAATAACATCGAGGTGTTACTAAGTCCTTGGGAATGCCACATGTTACATGTTCTCACGTCACTCCCGTTTTCCCGCTTTTTAACAATAAATTTCGTATTTAAGTGTGATAATAAGAAGGAAAAGTGCGTTTGGGCAGCGTCGTGTTGACACAAACTGCGCTGTCGCTGCCAGCAGCTCTCTCAATGGTTACTCTGTCGTCGTCCGCGTGTTGCGTTGAGGTCAAAACGAACAACGAACGAACGTGCACGTTGAGAACTCCAGTCTCTCCAGTACGTATACGTGTCCGTCCATTCACAATTTGTTTGGTGTTCAACGCAAGATTCTTGCACACCTTGACAAATTTGAACAAACAAATTAATTTTTCGTCCTTCAATTTTGCTGTTTACGGACCTTCGATTCACGAAGAACAAGTGAATGAGCAATCACGTGTATGTTGAACTGATTGCCAAAGAAACCATAATTTTTCACAGTGCACTGAGATTGTTGGCCAGAACTCCGAAGTCTTTACATCCAAGAAGGGAGAAAGTTTACCTCAAGTCTGCAACATCCAGACAAATGTCAACCAAATATCTTGGAACAAATCAAATCGCAAGTGCAGATCCACAAAGGGAAAAACGCGGTCGAACGGTGACTATTCTGCTGGATTCGTGCCGTTTTGACACAGAAACACCTCCAGTTTAACTTTCCCAAGATTTTATCGGCGACAGGAAAGGCTTGGCCAAACTCGCCCATTTCAGCCTTTTTCCCACAACGTACAAGCTGGTGCACCAAAGATCAGAACACCGATATGTCAACATCTATTGCAAGTGTCTGAAAGCGAGAAAGCCTCCTTTGACACTTGACCAAATACCTTTGGGAGCCAGGGTCGAATTCTCTTCCAACTTCGGTCACCAAATGTCAGCCTTACCTAACCTTCCTTTGGACCTTCACTTTGAGGTTTTACTGCTTGCCAGAAAATGGGGCGTATCATTGCCAAAGTACAACAATTAGAGGCAAAGATTTTTCAACAGGACTGTTTGGTGCAAGTCGTCAGTCTGAGGAATAATTGGGGAGAGTCCAAGGCAGGAGGCAAGCCAAGCCACGGAGCCCCTGACTTTCCCACCCTTTATCACGGATCCAGCGAGAAAGAAGCCCAAAGCAAGACGCCCTGGTACGAGGAGGGCACTGAGTCCACAGAGATTGGGAGACGGACACAGCGTTTGCGGACGATTGAAATCTGTGATTGATCTGGTCGTCGACGAACACGACCAAAAGCAACGCAAAAATCCTGAATCACGAACAAGCCGATTCCAAACCAACTCACACTGGGTTGTGCCATTGATCAGTGAGAAGTTTGTACTTGTGAGAGACGATGAAGGACCCGAGCCTGCAGACGTGATGTCAGGAATAAGGGACGACAAGTCGTTCCATATCACAGACGTAATCGTCGAGACAAAGTCAAGATTTATTACATGATATGGAGTCCCTTATTCCACATGCAGAACGACCAAACAAGTCGATTACTGAAGAATAAAGTTCGACCAGTGTTGTAGTGTGAAGAGTCAGTCAATTTGTTTGGTCGTTCTGTACTCTCACAAACTCCGGTGAGAACCAAAGTGAGGAGGGCCGACCAAAAATGTCATTCCATATCATGGATGTAATCATTGAGACAAAGTCAAGACGATTACACCTGCAGAATGACCAAACAAGTCAACTTCTCGACACAGTTCGATAACTGAAGAATAAAGTATGACCAGTGTCACAGTGTGAAGAGAAGTCGACTTGTTTGGTCGTTCTGTATGGTTCTTTCTCACTTGTGAAGGACAACACCTCACAGCAAGAAGTCTCAGCACAGTGTGGCAAATCAACTTCCCATTGACGAGAAACACAGGAAATACAGATCCACAAAAATGGTTGCATCCCCAGAATCAAGGGAAATCTCTTTCTCAGCCACTTTGTGAGAAAGACACGTCTGACACAATGAGAGATGGGAAGCTCTAATGCTCCCCAACATATGGCGCATAGTCACTGCCTCGCGCTGCGTACCTCTCCCGTACACAACAGGCCACAAGCGCTGCCTTCTATTCACGGGGCTGATTCGCCGTGTGCGTGTGTGGAGTGATTTGTTGGGTGGGAATCGGGTCGGTAACTTTCACAGGTCGAGGTGAGACGAGGCTGCGGTTTGTACAGGGACAGGAAATTGATCTGTGGCTGATGAAAGTGATCCGCCGCTGGGAGACAAACCTGGGACCCGACCAGATCTCCGTGTGTGTCGGATTGTCAGTGTTTCTGTTCAGCTACAGCGAAGTTGCACTCACTTCTACTGGGTCAGTCTTCGGACATTGTTGAAAAAAAAAATCTTTTTTTTTGAAGTTCTGTCTGACGGAACCCCAATTGTGGTCATTTTCTCGGAACCTGATTGAACCCGCGCGCTCTCCGCGGTCTCTGATCAAAATTTCAAAATTTACTTTTTTTATGGACATTTGAATGGCTGGCATCAAGAAGGCAGCACCTGATAAGTTGAAAATGCGGACGGGCTGCATTATTACTGTAATTCCAGTCTCTCCGTACGAATAGCGAGCGTTCATAAAGTCCCCATATGAAACCTGATAGGACCAACTGCAATGCCTCGCAAACCACGGTAAACATACCCATGCCTCCACACATGGTATTTCGCGCCCATTCAGCGTCCAATCTGACTGAGGTAGAAATCAGAAGCAAAACTATAATTTGCGCCAATTTTCAGCCAGAGCTACATGTTGGAATGTCAGAGTGCTGGGTTTTGCACCTTGTCCTTCCACATTGTGAACTTTGCCGCAGTTTGAATGCTTTGAAAAATTATTGTCCAGACGTGCTTTGCATGCGATAAGTTCATACTTGTGCACTGGATCTTTTGAACAGAACGCTCGGGTCACTAACACATTGAAAAGTGCTCAGAGAGGGACTTTGGTGATTTTAATCTACTTTGTTTTGTGTGAGTATATTTTGTGTGACTTCCTTCTCGGAACCAGGCAGGGAGTTCACGACTCGAGATGGTCAGTTGTGCCGGGAATTTCGTTTTCTTCCGTTCAAGAAGCCTTGGAAATCCGGTCCAGATGCGTCGCTCACGATTTCTCGAAGGAACTCCTGTTCTGTGTTCTTTGTCCCCGTCCCAAGACCAAAACTTGTTTGCTTCCCCTTCCCTGCCCAACTTTCCGCTACAGGCGTAAATCTTATTGTTGAGTTTACAAGGGTCCACATGACAGAAAAGTTGCTCTCTGATCATACCCGGACAATTCCTGTTGAATTTGAATTTGAAGTTTTTATTTGGTGCGAAAATGCCCTTGGTCCAGGCGAGTCGTGTGAGCCAAACCAACCCAACCATTTGAAGGCTTCAGTCACTGGAACCAGTGGCGTCACACAATGAAGGCGGTCGTCCTCAGAACTACACCTTGAACAGTAAAAAAAACTTCCAAATACGGCTGAGTGCGTGTCGACATCTGCAGTTCAACTTGCGAAAATCTGATGTTTCAACATCAAAGCGTGACGGCTAGAAAAATAATATCCATCACTTTTTGGCGAGAAAAAATGAAGCAGGGGCGGCGGATCCACGGAGTTGGGGCTGCTGCCTGCAGGAAAAAAATTTTACGACACTATTTCTGGTGCAAGAAAGAGCAACCACATCCTAATTTTTCTGGAATTGATGCTCTGGATCCGCCGCGATGTCCTGGATGTCGCTCACTCCCTCACGTCCCGCGGCTCAGGTGATGATGACGAACACGGAGCTCGAGTCTCCTGACGCGTTGGTTGAGATTGAAATTATGTGTTGCCGGAAAGAAAAAATTGGTTATCAAAATCTGGTCTCCCACAGAGGAATAGGGAATTGCTGTGTGGAAAGTTTTGGCGAATTAAAATTTCATGTTGGTTCAACCAAATGTGAGAAGTCAAGATTTCCAGATGCTTGTTTCAGTCCGTCAGTTCAACTCTCTGACACTTCGCTCAACTGCCTGTCATTCGTTCTCGATCCCATTACTTTCTTCTGCAGATCAGCTTGCAAGGTTGTGTCAACAGGGACCTCACAGCCGACCCCCTCCGTCCGATGCAAACATGTGTGAATATTCAAAGGACATCTTTCTTTTTTGTAAAGATTGTTCCCAGCTGGAATCGCCTCATGAATGTTTGATCCACTCTCACCTGGATCTCTCCCTGTGTCGCGTCCTTTGACCACCACGCAAGTGTTGCCTGTTCACGAAACGTCTCGCAAAAGACAAACTTGAATCGCGCAGTTCTACCTCTCTGTGTCGTTCGGTTCCCAGGTTGCATGCATGTGCTCTGGTGGATCGAGGGGGTATGGGGCCTTATCCTGAGCCCCACAAATCTATTTTGCAGCTCTATCTCAGCCCCTTTGCAAAGAAGTTCGGACCCAAGTCGGGACTGGGTTTCCCGCACCTTGGGCCAGACCTTGATCCGCCAGAGACACTTTCCGTGAGGTTCAACCGCAAGCGAGTCGAACCAGAGGAATGAATGCAGAGGCGTGTGCGACCTTCCTGACCCTCAGCGCTCTCCCTCGCTCCAACTCGCAGTCCCAAACCATCACCTCGTTATCTGTTCATCTCCCTCTGAACGATGATAATTCCTCACAATTGTCCTCTGTGATTGAGACGACAATCAGTGTTCAGCACGTGCGCGCCTGTTGCATTCACTGCCGAGCATTTGTCTCCAGGTTTACACCAATTTGGTCTCATCATGATCACTTAAACGAGCAGATTGGAGAACTCCGAAAAGGGCTCAGATGTATCAGAGATGAGCACAGGGGCGGGTTCAGGGGCCCAAGTGGTCCAGGGGCCCTCACATTGAATCTCTCCTCTCACCCCTTCACAACAACGGCGTACCTTTCGATGTTGAGCACTTCCACATTTCTTACTCATTCTCCTGTGATGTCATGGTTGTTCTTGCAGCGTCGGGACCAAAACTTCTGACGTTGTCGTGCTGGATTCTTCTCCAGTTTGGGATCACTTCAGAGGTGGGGGGGGGGCTCTCACCCGTGGTGCTTCCCTGGACCAGAACCCCGGATGATCCGCCCCGGGTCACGTTGCGTGATTCCTGGACGATTCTCGTGACGTGGGCGCAGATGGTGGGTGATAATTGGTGGAGTTTGATGTGAGTGATAATTGGGAGGTTGCGGGTGTGGAGGGTATGGAGGTAAAAGTGACTCGTGGCGAGGCCATCAGAACAGGCCGCGGTGCGCTGAGTGTTTGTTTAACGTATGATCAAGGAAACCTGGAATGGGTGCAGTGCTGATGGGTTCTGATGTTACGTTGATCTTTGATGTGTGGAAGTTTGAGAAAGGAGACCAGGTCGCAAATGTCAACTCCGAGGGACCCTGGTGACGTTAAGCCTGTGTTGTTCTGTGGTACGTTTGGGTTCACACATCCTGACAAATTGGTTCCTGTGAAATCACACAACGACTTTTCAAGACCTTTGGTCAAGAAATGAGTTGATGATTTTACAGGAACCATTTTTCAGTGTGTGAACTCACTTCTGCTGCAACGAGATCACCGCAGCGTGGTGGAAACCCCATTCACTCCACCCAGGTCAGTTCTTCGGGGAAGCAGGCAAAACTGAAGTGGATGAAAGACCAGATCTGTTGAAGCGTTGGTGTCACTCTGAATGATCACCTATGAGCTGTGGTCGGAAATTGCCTGTGAAATCTGAGGGAAAGTCGTGATTCTAACAGGAGAAGAGTCTGCAGTGTCAGACCAATCAGTGTACGTATCGTGCAACTCTGTCCAAGTCGAGCAAAAGGCAACAAAAATTTCATATCCTCTTCCGGTAGCCACCGCCTTGCGAGTTTCTTTCCCACCTCTTTTTATCCCTGTGCATCCTGAACCTGATTTTTCCATCGCTCTCGCCTGAACCATTTGAATTTTTGACGCTTCCATCAAGAAATCAGTGCGTGCGTGTGCCTCCGTTTAGGGCGCTCCCTCAGCCTGACGCACCTGGTGCTGGTGGTCGGCTGCACAGGTAATTGGGCCTGACATGTGAGACTGATGGTAGGGTTCGGAGCATCAGGGACCAGGGCAGCAACACGTTCGGAGGAGTAAAACTTCACCTTGAATATGACGGGGAAGCTCAAGTGTGTAATTTTGGTTGTTCTTGGCATCTTGACGCACAACACTGACCGTGCACGTGCGTGACCGCGAATCTCAGGTGGTGAAACAAACCAAAGGAGTCGTCCCTCCGTTCTGAACCCTTTCGTTTTTGCCATCAACAACTTTGTCGGCTGGTCTGTTTTCTACACGTTTGCGTCAGGACAAGTTTATTTGCTCGAAGCCGATATTTTTATCACACGTTTTTCGTGTGAAACCAGAAGCTATAAAAAAGTCTCGGCGACCCACTACGTCAATGCTGAGTTCGTGACTGAAGTTTGAGTGATGGAAAAGACGTCTGTATCCCCACGACGTCATCCAATCTAAAAGATTCAGCACAGACGTCGTGAAGCGCTGCAGGGACCAGTCCCATCTCGAACCACCGGAGTTTCCCCTTCTGACCCCCAGACCGGACCTGTCTCCCCCACCAGTCGGGAAGATCCAGCACAGGAATTGTGGAGCGTTGCAGGGACCAGAGTCATTTTGACCCACCGGGGTTTCCCCTTCCCCGCAGACCCCCCCCCCCGCCAGACGACTGTCACCGATGAGCCACGTGTCGTTGAGGTTCGACGCCACATCTGCCCCGCACGTTCATTATGATATCATCTGAACAAGACCCATCACTTCCCCTGATTGGATAATTGCAGCAACTCACACTTGTTCGCGTGTGATGCAAAAGTGAGAGCCGAGGAATTTTGAATTTTTGCACAGACTGGTTCAATTTTGTGGAGGCATGTTGACCTTCAAACGCACTGTATGCAGACCTGAATGGGCTTTGGTGGTTCTTTTCCTCATGTTGACCAGAGTGTGATTTAAATGAATTTGAGCCACTCATGTGTGGGTGGGAACCCCGAACAAACATATTGTTCCACTCCTTTTGTGCGCTCTTGGCACAAAAACATCCACAGTTTTCAATGTTGCAGTGGCCGACACCTCCATCCGTCAACCCCGAAGCCGGAGAGGATTCAGGTGGGTTCGTCAGGCGAATCACCTCGAACAATCATATGAGCGAGTTTTGCATCACCAGTGTGAGCTGTGCCAGAGAGATATCCAGTTCTGCTGTTCGGACATAGGGCCTGAACTGAGGGTGCCAGTCCCTGAAGCTGTCACAACAGCTGAAGAGCAGGGCATGGAGGGTGAACAGCAGAGTGTTTGTCCAATGAGATTCAGGGGGAAATGTTGATTCTGTCTGCAAAAGATCAAAATGTTTGTTGTCCACATCAATCAATTCAGAAATTGGCTTTGTCCAAACGTCCTCTCCACTTTGAGTACGAAACCAATACCAGTCCTGTGTTTGCCCGCCAACTTTGCGTGTGTTTTCCTCATCTGGCCTGACACCAGAAAGCCATATGGTCAGTGCATGACCCTCCCCTATCACGCGTCGGCCTCTGCCAACTCCCATTGACAGGGCGGTTTGAAAGCTCAAAGGGCAGATTTGGGTTTGAATGGCGGAGGTTTGTTTTGCAGGGTTATCTGATGTACGTCGCGCACGCACGGAGATGCGATTGGTCATGCTACTCCCGGGGACGTCTGACCACCTTGGTTCCAGGGAACGCAGGTTCTGAGTTGAGAGTTCAGAGAAGGCAGACCCAATCCTGAGTGGGTCCGATCCTGCTGGTGAATCTGTCTGAAGTTGTGCTGACTGCAAATGCAAAGGGTGGAAGTGGGGTCCGAAAGGCAAGGATCTCGCTTGCAGAATCCACCAGGGCTTGGTGTGAGAGCAATGATGTGTGGTTCAGTTTAGGTGTGGAGAACGAAAGGGTGTCAAAACAAAAATTTGTGTGATGAAACAATGAGTTGTTTTGTGCGCCAGGGAAACGTTCACCACTCAATTTATCCTTTTGTGAGTGACCGCTGGTGGTCGTGGATTTTGTCATCAAATTGACCAAATTTGGTGTGCGCCACTCGCAGTGAGGACCCCTGAGGTGCAGAAACACCAAGTTGGAGCAACGCATTGTTTTCAGATTCTCGTTTTCTTGCGCGCTCTCAACGGCAAAACATGACATGACTCCCAGAAGCAAAACACAACACAGTTTAATTTTCATTCGTGTCAAACTCAAAACCCACTTTTCAAAAGGTGTAGACTATGACGCAGATGTCCAGTCACCTCTGCGAAATGTTCTGCTCAGCGGCCAAAACACACAACACTGAAGGTTGTCATCAAGTGCCTTGGCACCAGGTTTCATAAACCAGAGGCGGACCCAGGAGTTCAAGGAGCAACCCAACACATCCACTGGATTTCCAACCTTTAGACTCTACACAATGGGAAGGTTACATTTCCAATCCAAAGTCGGGGGAGATCCTTTTCCAGGTTCAAGGGGGATCCGAGGACATGGGCTCCAGGGTCCGCATCCAGAAACAATGTGTTTGCTTCCCCCTTGTTGTGAAATTCGTTCATGTCGCAAACAAAGCGAACACAAAACAGCCTCTCCTCTTGTCGTCGTGGTTTCAGTGACATCTTTTGGCAATTTATGATGAATATTTAACTGTGGAAAAGGTGGGGCCTTTTGATTGGACTTTTGACACCTTCTGAATGGGGGACGTTTGGCGGAAAACGAAGGCTGAATGAGACCAGATTGGCGTGGTGAGGTGGAACAGGGAGGCTGCCAACGTTTGAAATGCAGGGTGTGGCACCCAGACCCCGCAGGGGGCAAAGAGGAGCCAGGAAGGGGCCAACCTGGAGTCCTTCAACCTCAAACCGTTCAATGTTTCTGAACGTTCATGCACACAAAGCTGCAGCAAGGTGTAGTGAAGATATTTGTGTGGATGATCCTGGTAAATTTGAGGTCCAACCCCCCCCCCTCGTCCGGTTCATGTCCGCGGAGCCACAACCCATACCCTGCTGTTGACTGTTTGAAGCTTATCGACGTTGGCAGGCTGACCATATTGAGAATAAATGCGCAAACAATAGCGAACAATGAGAGAATTGGTGTTATGACCTTCCAGCATGCCATCTGACACCCGAGGTGTTAATTGTGCAGATAATTCTGTGGGAGAGAGAGAGAGAGGCGGGCAGGTGTGAAACTTGTGTAGAAAGTGTGGGAACATTGGCCGATGAAACTCGTCACTCAGATCCCGCTCCACGAGAACCGAAGGACATCGTGTCTTGATCACTTTGAAGCTTATGCACCACATTCACCTGAGCGTACGAGTGAGACGTTCCATGATATATATTGACACGAGCGTCATGTTCAGACCAAAAGTTGCCCCCCCCCCCGCTGCTTGTGTGATCCTCACCCAGAACCTTTCACTTTTGGTTGAAAATCTTGTAAATTTGATTGAGGACAAATGCTTTTCTTTGTTTTGGCATCAGAGGCCACGAAACCCGCCTCGTCTGCTGGCGAGTGCAGGAGGTTTTCATCGTGCTGTTACTCGCACACCGGATTGGCTATTCCAGGTCTGGAAGCTTTTCACAGTCACCAACTGTTCCACAAACAAGAAAAAAACACAATTTTCTCTTGGCTTGGTCGAGAAATATGTTCCTTTTTTGAAGAATTCGGCGCCTGTGAAAACTCGTCGAACAAGCCGAGCACGAGACGCAGGTTTTCGAGCATCACTGTTCTCGTGCCCAGGCCCCCTGTCGTGCCTGGGATCAGCTGTCGGACGAGCACGAACACTCCCTTCAAACTTGTACTGTCCGGAAGAGAGAAACTGACGCCCCTGATTAACTCGTGATTGAAAGGCATCCGATCACGCAGAAAGATTTTAGTTGGAAAAAGTCAAACCAGAAAAAAAAAGTTTTCTTGATTTTGAACTGAGTCAGACTGGGCGAGTGCGGTATGACTCACGCTGTGAGGTCAGTCTTGTCTCTTTTGAATCCTCAGCAGCTGGTTGATTGTTCTCAAAATGTTGCTGGTGGGTGTGCGATCGATGTTCCCTCAAACTGACCGCGTCACGTGTCTTGTTTCACCTCCTGACTCGTCTGAAGTTGGAGATGACACACGATTAAACGAGGTTTTTAATCAGTTTCTGCATGTCTGCTCCTAGGATTTCAACTCTCAAATAAAATGTACAAAAAGAGACAGCCACTCTGGATGACCTCTCATTCCCACAAATCGAGGTGAGTTGCTTTTCTTCTTCAAAACTTTGCAGACGCGACAGTGAAGTTACGGTTGTCACCAAGGTGAGTAAATGCAACGCAAGGCAGACATGCAGCGGTTTGGTGGAGAACAGTGTGATTCTGTCCATCACAGTCGGAAACCGTCGTCGCAAGGGTTCGATGCGCACACAGCAGAAGCAGGGCTGTGCGTCAGTGTGCGTTCACGCCCAGGGAGTTCCAAACCACGGGGTTCGTTCGCTTGTGATCGAACAAACTCTTTGTCACAGAAATGCTCTGCTGGAATCACAACGACTCAAAAAAGTGCGACTTGTCGTTGAGTCATTCAATCTCTGAAAATAAACAAACATGTTTTGGTCTGAGACCTCCAAATGACCATCACAATTGATCTATTGGGTGATTGACATGATTGTTACAGGAGCAACATAACATGGCAAACATCTATTTAAACTCTGAAACACAAAACTTGTTTGCGACTTGGTAAATTCGTGGCAGCACAGTGACAGTTTCAGTCTTCAAGAACGCCTGCTTGGTAGCTTTGTTGTTTTGCGCGAAAGGCTTGGTCTGAGTTTTCAGTATCTGACCAATTCAGAACTCGAGGAGACGGACATGTCGCTTCACGCTGACCTCTGCGCACTCGTCGTCACGACGTCTCTCCTGTTGCTGAGCGACGCGCACAACGTCCACGTCAAACGTCGCCTTCCGGTCAGTGACGTTACGTTCGGGCGTCGTTAGTCGAGAAAGTTCTCAGAACACACAGTTACAAAAAAAAGCGGAACGCACGAACTTTCGAACCAAGCGAGGCGTGACTGTCGTGAGTTTTTCGGTGCTCGAATCCTCGTCCCGAAAGAATAATTCTTTAGGTTGCTTCATGTCGAGCTGCGTTTTGCATCAAGTGTTTTGCGGCATCATTGACGCCTGTGCTTGCAATTTTTTTGCACCAAGAATTAGCTCCCACTGATTATCTGCAGCAAGCTACCTGCATCACATTGGGCATCACGTCAAATTTTGATGCCACCCAGCTTTTGCCGCAAAACACACCTTTACATTGGTTGGCGTCTCTCAGAACGGACAGTTCCGGGAGTGGAGTTACAGTCACACGGCGCCGCACGGTCCGGGCGTCACGCACGAGGAGCACGCCGCGGCCTCCTCCGCCGCCGCCGCCGGACCCTCCACCGCCCGGGGCCGCGGCGACCCCTGGTGGGACGACACGGAATCAGCGCCGTCACGAGAAACGTTCAATCCGTTCTTCGCATCACTCCTCAGAAGGGAGATCAGGGGCAGGAGCAGGACCGTCCACGCAGGTGAGCCAGACACACCTTTCTTGCCTTGTCACAAATAAGGGTTTTCACATTGGTGACGCAGCGACAAAAAATTGACGCCCGCGTCAAAAATTTGTGATCGGTCTGGACCGATAATTTGACGCGCGCGGCAAGGTTTTTGTCGCCGCGTCACCAATGTGAAAACCCTTAATGTGGAGCAAATTCCTGACGAAAAAACTTCCACTTGGGAAGCTTGTCTCTCCGTGTATGTTGCCTGTAACTCTGAGCAATACCAATGGGGCCGCAATAATCCACTTCCGGTTGTGTGTTTCCGGTCCCAGCGTGCGCGGCGGCGGCGGACGGGCAGCCTCGCTTCCGGTGCCCGTCCCGGGGAGGAGTGGAGTGCGTTGACGAGCACCAGGTGTGCGATGGGAGCCGAGACTGCCCCGGAGGCGAGGACGAGACCGAGGCCCAGTGCTTCTTCTACGATGTGGTGAGTCTGTCTGTCTGTCTGTCTGTCTGTCTGTCTGTCTGGTGGGTGATGTGTATGTGAAGTGAATGTCGGCCCCTTCTCTGCTCTCCCTCCACCCGAAAAGCAGTTTACAGCTGTCTGGTCTGTCTGATGTCTGATTGTCTGGTTGTCTTGCCTGTGGTGAAGCGTTTTCCACTCTCTTTCGTTGAAATGTCTGGTTGCTTCTCCAAGCCTTCCCTTCTGTCTGTTGGCTGGCACCACTTCCAATCATTCAGCACATTGAGGGTCCCTGTGCGATTTTGAAAAGACCACGTGTTGACGTATTTTGCAGACGAGTTCTCGTCTGCGCAGTCTGATCGAGACGCTCATGGGACGCGGCTACGTCAGGAAGTAGGAGACGCTGCACGTCTGCCACGCCCACTGGTGCAGAACTTGTGTGCACGAGTACGGAAGAACTTGTTCAACTGTTTGCGACTTTCATGCATTCAAAGCTGCTTTCCCACGAATCTCGGTGACTCTTGGAACGTGTTCCAGGACTGGTTCTTTTCTGGAGTTTTTTGTAAGATTGATCGGTAGTCTCAAGAAACTAAATACAAAAGTATTTGACAATTTGGGTCTTAGTGTGTTGCTTTTACATCAACTCTCACAAAGGTTTCAGAAAAAAAAGTTGACTTGCGCAAATTTTGCGATTGATCTGCAGAACCATGCAGGCAAAGCGGAAGCGACCGTGCGAATTTTGTCAAAACACCGCAAATTTTCGCCACCGCCGAGAACAATTCCTCGAATCTCTGTTTTGTTGTCTTGTTTTTGTCTTTTGAGACAAAATGAACTTTTTCAGCTCCATGGCAGACCAGATAAAACATTGTGAACCTGTTGCCTGGCCTGCTTTTGTTCAAAACACCAAAAAACTTGCTAAAACTCAGACACCGTCAAATGTACGGCAGAGATCCACCGACCTCTAAAGGACCCCCGATTGCATGGGGTCTTGCGGCGTGGAGGGAATCGGCGATGGTCCAAACACAAGATGTCCCAAACTATTCGTTCCCGTTCTTTTCGTGCATCGGATCCCAAACAAAGGACACGAAGTCACCAATGTTCTCGTTGAAACCCGCCTCGGACCTTTCACGTTTTCGGGTTTTGTGAAGATCAAATTTGGAGATTGTCTTCACCTGCGCGCACACGAGCACACCTTCACAATCTCCCATTGATTTGACCCACCTGAAGGAACGACCGCTATCGGCAGTCAGTGATTATTCTTGCGTGGACTTGGCACTGCTACAAGTACCTGTTTTGGAGAAGGAAACAAGTGACAAGGTGACAGCACTTGGCAACATACTTCAAAACTTGCATCAGGCCGCATAGAGAAACGCTGACAAATCAACCCTGCGTGTCATTGTACAAAAATAACTTTGGTGCAGTGCTTCGCTGGCAAGCAGAAAATCTTGCAGACGTGTTTGCGTACATATGATTTGATGGTCGTGAAGGGCAGTTTACATTCACAAACGAATTTCTGCACGCACTTGTCACCTTGTCAACACTTGCCAGACGACCAGCACCCGTGTGTAGTAACGGACACTTGCAGTCGGAGGTCATCTCATCGGAATGGCTGGAGAATACGTGTGCACGCTGAACGAGAAGAGTCTGGAGAAGGCGAAGCGGGAGCTGAACGAGGATCCGGCCGATCGACTCAACGCCGTCGAGTCCTTCAGACAACTCATCAAGACCAGAGCGCCGCACATCACGTGCAGCTTGGGTAGGTCGCCGCACATGCAGGGTGTTTTAATTTTGGCTCTTGATGTTGGGTGGCTTTTGTGGAATTTTATTCAGTGCAGAATCTCAGGCTAGGTTTATGTACTGGAAAGTGTCACAGTGCTGCGTGGGACCCACGCAAAAGTTGCGCATTTGCGAAACTTGTGTGTGTCCCACGCAGAACACCACGTGCTGTATGTTTTGACGTTATGAATTCATAGCGTGGCTATGGAGATGCATGTTTGCGCTGTGGCACTGCTCAGTATAAACCTGGCCTAAGTGATATACTTTGCGTTTCATGCAAGTTGGGTCAATAATGACAGGAACGTGCACCCATGAGTCATGCGTGCTGCGTGCACGTGGCATGTGTGGCTCCCGATCAGAACATTGCACCGGACGCGCAGTGGTCGGGCATCTTGTCTTTGCAACAGACTGCACACCGTTCCCAGCCCACAGTGCTCGATCATGCACGAATCCTTTGTCATCATCCTTTGATGTTTTCTCATTTGGGAACAACATGCAGTCGTGGAATTCATTGAATCGAGGGAAGGGTTCACGCACTGTCAATTGCGTCCCAAGGGTGCGTGAACTGCTCAAGAAATTTTGCCCTGGTTCACAAAATTCCCCCACACGACCTGCCAATACGGATACGTGCGAGTAAGGTGCGGGAGAGAAACGTGGGAAGCGACGGACTCGAAGGGGTGCGACACAAGATGCAAAATGCACCAGGGCCGCATTACACTTCAGTCACTTTGGCCTGGTAAACCTGGAAAGTGTCACAGCGCTCCATGCGTTCTTGCATGGGGTCTGTGGTACTGGTGCGTGCGGCAGATGACAAAACCACACAGTTTCCCATGCACAAATCGTGCATCACACGACTTGCATGGGTCCCACTCAGAGCACCACACATTCTGTATATTTTGCTGTTACGAATTTTGATGATCGCGACTCGGTTGCGTGGCAACCACGACGTGTGTTTTCGCTGTGGCACTGCTCAGTTTTAACCCAGCCTGATGGTCATATTCTCCTCCACAGAGACTGAGTTCCTACTGCGGTTCCTGCGCGTCGCGAAGTTCTCCCAGCTGGAGGCTCTGAAGCGACTGGAGCGCTACCTGGAGCTGTTTAACGTGGCACCGGAGTGGCTCCGAGACATCGACCTCAGCGACAAGAGGATCCAGGCCTTCATCGACACAGGGTGAGGCACCCAGGGTTCAGAGTTATCCTTCAGTCAAGGTCCCGCTTCCTCACAGGCCCAGGTCCAAACTCGTACCTTCTGCCAGAGCACCCAGAAGCCTGTGGGTCAAAAAGCAGGAACCAGGAAACACAGACAGACAGACAGACAGACACACACACACACACACACACACACACACACATACACACACAAACACACACACACACACAGCTCGTTTTCCCTTTCTCGTGGTCAGTTGGTCAGTGCATTTCATTCACGTTGAGTCAGGCGACTCTACTCAGAATCAGGGCGCAGATACGAGGAAATGTCGCTGGGGTTGAAGACAGTGTCTTCCTGTTTCCGAACAACTGAGACCTCAAAGTTAGTTATTTTGTCCTTGTGCAGGTACTTCATTCCTCTAGGATTCGACGACGATGGGTGCGCGGTTGCAATTCAAGACCTGGGTAAGTTTGCCCTGAAAAATGGTCTGTCTGTTGCCCGCGTGCAACGTGCTCGAACCACTTTCTTGACAGGATGATTTCAACATCTGCCACAACCAAGGAATGTACCCCGACGTACAACTTCATCGTCTCCTGCAGACCTGGGTGGAAATGGCCCCTCTCCTCAGCGTTCAATATTTCAAAGTTGACGAATGGACCAAAATGAAGAACCAACTTTTCGGCTGGATCCGTTCAGAGTTTCGGGAGTTGTGCATATCACGTGAATGCTACTGTTCCTTCTGCAGGCTCGTTTGACACAAAAAGTAAAGACTACGACAAGAACACGATCGTGAGGACGATTCTGGGCGTATCCGTGATGGCGGCGTATGACGAGAACAGCGTCGTGAACGGAGTGCGCGGCCTCATGGACCTCACCAAGTTCACCGTCAAACACCAGACCTTCTGGGACCTCGAGTCCACCAAGTTCTTCACGAAAGTGATGAACGTAAGTCATGATCCAATCTGGGTCCCGGCTGCATGCCCTCTGACCTCTTGAGATTTTTTTGCCCTTGTGTTGTGAATGGGGGGCAAAATTTCTTGTCTTGGCATAAACCACCCTTGGAGGTTGTCCCGTGGAACTGAATCCACAAGATAGGACAGAGACCGTTCTCCAAAGAATAATTGAGATTGGTGAAAAAAAAACAGGCTGTGTATGAGTTCAAAGACTATTCTCTGCAAATATGCCACAGGACAGACACGACGGTTTTGCTGTCTCTTCAGAAACGTTGCTGGTGTGCATTTTCTTCTGTCACCATTCCGCTTGCAGGGATCTTGGCCCGGGCGTTGGAAAAATTTTTACTACTACAACTGTGGACCTGTGTTCGAGACACTTATGGCAATTGCGTCACCATTCCTCAAACCAAAAATGAAGGAAAGAGTGAGTTTTTGTTTGCAAGAATAAGTAATGGCACGTGTGTGTAAGAGAGGGAGAAAGAAAAAGAGGGCGAGGGTGAGAGTGGGATAGAGAGGGAGACAGAGACAGAGACGGAGACAGAGGGAGACAGACAGACAGACAGACAGACAGACAGACAGACAGACAGACAGACAGAGGGGAGAGAGACAGACAGACAGAATGAACGGATGGATGAATGAATAAACGGATGAATGAACGGATGAATGAATGAATGAATGAATGAATGAATGAATGAATGAATGAGAGTCACGAAGAAACAGCCTGAGTGTCCATCCACTGAAATATCCCTCCATTCCACAGCTGGTGTTCATCGGGAGTAACCTGGAGGCGGTGTACGACAAGCACATCCCGATGAGACTGCTGCCCGTGGAGTATCTACCCGACGACTACACCGGACCCAACAACGGTACCATCAAGGAATGCATCCGTAAGTTCAGACCAATCCTGCAAGTGACACAGTACAGTTGTGAAGGTTCTTCTTGTGGGAGCACACATTTCTCAGACGCAAAGAAACTAGTGACCTTGTTTTGCACCGTCCTGAGCGAAAAAGGTCAGTAAGATGGAATTTCACATTCCTGCCCTGGTTCAGGGTTGAGCTGCCACTGTTGGTGTTGGTTGCAGAGCGACTGAAGGACGACATGCTGAAACCGGAAGCCATAGCCCGAGTCAAGTACGAGACGAGCGATGCGTTCCGATTGGACGAGAGCAAACGTCCCAAGGACGACCCGCCCCTGGCGACCTTCAGGAAACTCAACGTCGACTGAAGGACTTGCAGGATTGAGCCGCTACAAGCCTGCTATTACTCGTAGAGTCTGGAGAGAAAATCTTGCCGTTTCCATTTTTGTTTGGAGTTGCCAGAAACTTGCCTGAAGGCTTCCTGAAAGCGTGAATGTTCATTGAAGTCGCATGATGCTTGCATTTCATCCAAGCATCAAGCAGACAGTGAGGACCACGCAGTGACTGTTGGCATTCAGCTCTGCACACACACACACACACACACACACACACACACACACACACACACACACACAGACGTATATCAGAAGACGTCCTGTTTTGTCAGATCTGTGTGCCAAAGACATCAACTCTGAAATTGCAAGTGAAGTCCAATATCTTGGAGGGCCACTTTCTTCTGGGCTTTCTTTCAATGTCGAAGTATCATGGGAAAGTACAACGAAAGACAGACCCACACGTGGAGTGACAAATTGTTGGCTCCACCAGTGAGTCATGAATACAGAGCACTTCGAAGATAGCAATCTTCTTTCACAAGTGCACGTTGAACCTGAGAGAAGAACTCAAAGTAGATAAGATACATCAGCCAGGTCAGTGTGTCAACTTGGCTCATTTTGTTTATGTCTCTGCATGTAAGTTGCATTGCAAGGCGCACAATACTTTGACTGTCTGTCTCAGGGCGTCATGTTGTTCGGTTCCTGGGCTGCAAATATCCTTTTGACGCAATAAAAATCTGGAGTCACGAACACCCTTCGTGAAGAGGCTGCACCTGTTTCTCTTTTTTCCTCTCAAAGTGTTTATGCGAACCGCGTCATTGTCAAGCATTCAAAGTGCCATCAGTTGCAAAAGCGCTGCGGCTTGTGGAGACCGTTGCCAAAGCAAAGGCCTTGTGCGGGTGTCTTTGCTGACAGATACTTCATAAGGGGTGGATCCAGGTTTCCATCAAGGGGTCAGGTCCCCCACTTTGACATGGGCAAACAGGGAAATTTAGTGTAATTTTGTACCTCACAATAGACGCATGTGATGGTCAGTTCATGTTTGTGGAGCCTGGGACCCTGACCCTGGATCCACCTCTGCTCAGCGCTGCATTTCAATGGCGCGACCGCAAAAGTCACCGAGCGGAACTTCGGGTTCAAGAAATTCTTGAGCAGAAAATCTTTAGAAGACTTTGAGTGACTTGGCAGTTCTGTGTGAGAAGTTCGTGTGTTCTCAGGGCACCTTCTGATCAAGGAGAAAACGGGCATCGCAAGACAATTCAAGATCTCAACTTGCAGGTGAGTTTTCACATGCACTCACTGTGGACAATTATTTGTTTTGTACGAAAGAGAATGAAACAGGTTTTGAGAAATGAACCGTGGCTTCTGAGAGCGCATGCATGCGAAAATCTGTCTTTGGAGTTCTGTGAAGTGAGGGTCCCACACTGAATTCTGCCATGGAGGCACAATACCAGCAAGGTTGTTTCTAAAAATAAACAGATTTCTACAGCTGCCATCACAAATTTTTGTGTAATAATTATGGGTACGTGTGAGCGGGTTGTGAATGGACGAGAGAATTTTATCATAATTTTATTGTCAATCAACAAATATTTAAAATCAATCAACCAGCAAGGAGTAAGCCATCTCTGTCGTCCGTGCCTGACTCTGGAGGCTTCACTTCCTTTTGAACCAAAACAGGAGACGTTGAAATTCTTTGTGTACTCGTGCAACAACAAAGCCACTTTGTTGTTACCATTCCCCGATTGTTGTCATGTATCACTTCTCTGTGAGGAACCTTGATCACAGGAAAGCCACTGGGAAACAAACTCTATTCCATTCTTGAAGCACGCAATTCTCGTGCCACGTACACATAACGCTGGCTGCATGGCTCAGTGTCATTCCGTCCTGTAACACGACTGAACCAGCTCGCAATGGAACTCCAATCGAGCGATCCCTGACCAAACTCCAGCAGCTTCATCAAACCCTTTGTTGTCCACCGATCTGCACGTTCTCTCAGTCGGTCTCTATTGATTTTAACCATTGCCGTTTCGGGTGATTTTTCACGCACGCAAGCAAGCGCGACCCTCAACACAGCTTTCTGCATGATTGATGGGGAAAACACTGCATATGAAGGTCATCAGCTGTTACGTGGAGCCTCGTACCTGGGATTAGCGAGAGAAACAGGTGCATTGATACGGTTGCGTACATGTGGTGTGTGTGCGTCTGTCGGTGTGCGTTTGTGCGTGTCAAATGTTCTTAAAGCACAAAAAAGGTATCTTTTAGCTGGGAAACTTTTCGCAGGGTGTGTGTAGGTCTGATGGAGAAAAAGTGAGTAAAACGAAAGACGATCACGAAGTCAGAACACGATGACACTTCAAAAACTTGGGAGGTTTGGCACAGCCTTGAAATCCACACATGCGGTGCCCCCATTGCCAGATCGGTGGCACAGATGACCAAAGTTTGTTCTGAGAGCCAATGACAAGTGGGCAAATGGTTTCTGAGACACTGATCTGGCGATTGGGGAACGTCGGAAAAGGAGCGGACGTGTTTGCTAAACCTCCGTATCATGATGTGCGGACATGTCTGGTGTCCGTGGAATATCACATTCGTGAAACCCGCGGGACTAATCATGGGCTGGGTTCAGTTTTCTTGCATCACGAGCTGTTGAACCGGCTCTCTCTTCCAGCTGACCTCCCTGCGCCCCGACCATGGCGAGCGACCCATACGTGTGCACCCTGGACGAGAAGAGTCTGGAGAAGGCGAAGCGAGAGCTGAACGAGGATCCGGCCGATCGACTCAACGCCGTCGAGTCCTTTAGACAACTCATCAAGACCAGAGCGCCTCACATCACCTGTGGCATGGGTGTGTGCATTGTCATGGATCTGTCTCAGGGGTGGGGTGGACAACCAGTTCGGGTATGATGGCTGTGATGTTGTCCTGCAGCCACAACAAGACCAGGGTACCCAACATCATTTGCAGTGTGTTTGTTTTTGACAATCCTGGAAGCCACCACATTCACAGATGTTGAAATCACAATCCGCCTTCAAGCCACGAAAAAACTGCCAAATTCACAAAAGCTGTTGAAATCACAATCACAATCCCCCTTCCTGCAGAGACGGAGTTCCTGCTGATGTTCCTGCGTGTCGCTAAGTTTTCCCAGCTGGAGGCGCTGAGTCGCCTGGAGCGCTACCTGCAGCTCTTCAACATCAAACCCGAGTTCCTGCGCGACATCGACATGCTCGACCCCAAGGTGCAGGAGTTCCTCGACGTCGGGTACGTCCAGGGTACAGAGGGTACGACAAGGAGCGGGTACGACAAGGAGATGAAGAGGGAGGTTGGGTTCACAATCCCCCACAGTTTGGAAGCTGCATCGAAACCAAACAGTTGAAATCAATTGAATTAGGGTTTTCACACAGATGACGCGGCATCAAAATTTTGATGCGAGGCCAGGAACAGACTGAGCCATTTTCTGGCACTCTCCATTGGGTGTCATGTTAATGATGCCCGTGCATCACAATTTTGATGCGTGCGTCAAAAATTCTGATGCCACCCTGCCTGTATGAAAACCCCAAACACTCTTCCCATTTTGCTGGTGGACGACATGGCAAGCAACCAGAATTTGTCGGTGGGCCCAGGTCCCCCGTCCCTTGCTTGGGAGTCTAACCCCGGTTTGAAACGTTCCGGAAACTCAGGGACCCTGCTCGGCATTCATTAGAATCTAGTGCTCCGTATATTCCGTGTGAAAATCCCTTGTTTACACCTCTCAGATTTTTTGGTCAGTCTGCCACCATGTTTGCTCACTGTTTGCATCTTGTGACGCGTGTTCTGCAGGTACGCGATGATTCTCGGACACGACAGTCAGGGGCGTCTCGTCATGATGAGTGACGAAGGTAGGTGGCGCTCTCTCACCCTCGTTTTCGTTCTTCCCTTTTTGGCTCCTTTCTTCAAGCAGAGATGAGTTTTACACGAGCAGGAAACCAACACAGATATATGTGAGGCAGGCACGTCACACTTACTGCACTTTCAAGCTGTTCAGGTGAGGGTTGGGTGCCGCTTGAACCAGATGCCGTCGACACAGAGACCAAAAATAGTGCAGTGCTCAGTGATGCTTCTCTTTCAAGCAGTTATGCCGCCTGGGACGGTTGCACCTCCCCCCACCCACACCCGCCTGAAGGCTCAATCCCAACTTCTACAATTTGGCAGTATTATTTACAAACTGCTTTAGCTGATTTGACGTGTCGATTGAAGTGTAGCCCAGCAAAACATGTTGTGCAAACCGCCAAACTGAACGAGGTTCGTTCACCTGACCGTGCGCTTTTGCTGTACGCTCGCTTCTCCCTTTGTTTCATTGGGGTTCCTTTCTGGGGAGGGGGGGGGTCAGAAATGCCTTGACCTACTGTTGGCTGACCTGTATCGAACACGACGGACTCTTTCTTTGTTGTGCAGGAGCGTTCGACCCGCACGCCCCGGGGTTCGACAAGAAGGCGATGTTGAAGACGATGTTCGGCTTCATGCTGCACTACCCGCTGACGGAGAAGGCCGTCGTCAACGGGATGACCGGATTCGCCGACCTCACCAAGTTCGCCATGAAGCACCAGACCTTCTGGACCCTCGAGGATATGAAGCTGTTTTCTGCCCTGATGAATGCAAGTCCAATTCGGCTGGGTTTGGCGCAGGATGCGACAAGTGTCGTGTCTCTGTACACGTGAAATTTATGACGTGAAAACCAACGCGCAATTTTGATTGTTTGCAAATTGTAACGAAAGGGATGAACTACCGTATTCACCCATGTGTAAGTCGCACCTGAGTGAAACACGCACCCCAAATTTTGTCTTGATTTTCTGGTATGGGATCACATTGAAAAAGGAGAAATCTCAGACCCATGTATCAGACACACCCCAAGTTTTGGTGCTCAATTTTATCACAAAAAGGTGCGTCTCATACATGGGTGGATACGGATATAAATTTGGGGGACGCCATGTTGTTCAGGTAACACGTCGCTCAGTGTGACTTTTTACATTTTTTTTCAGGGTGCGTGGCCAACCCGCTGGAAGGAGTTCTTCTTCTACAACCACGGCCCGATCTTCGAGGTCCTCTGGCAGATTTTCCGTCCGTTCTTGAAGAAGAAGATGAAGGATAGGGTGAGTGTTGAACATTGATGCCAGATCCACACTGCGTGTGTCGTCAGTTGCATCCCTGTGCAAGTTAAGTGGCGCTGTTTTGGGATTTGGGGCGCAACGCCGCACAAATTCCGACCTTCAGCACTCGTTTCGTTCTGTGGTTCGACCTTGTGGACGGTGTTCCTGTTGTGTGGCAATCAAAGATTTTCTGTGCATGAAGAATACGATTGTACTCAGCTTTGCATGCTGCTTCAACTGAGACAGGCGTCGAGTCGCAACGCATGACCGACGCACCTCTCTTTACGCACGTTTCCGGTGTTTGCAGATCCAGGTGTGCGGCAGTAACCTGGAGGCGATCTACGACACCAAGATCGAGATGAGGCTCTTGCCGCAGGAGTACCTCCCGGACGACTACACCGGACCCAACGCAGGGTCCCTTAAGGACCTCATCGGTGAGTACAGCTCCACGTGCGCGCGGGGCAGCAGGTCGGGGAAAGAACCTGGTTGGGTTCAGGCCACTCTGACCTGAAAACAGAACTTCAATTTGAAAAAAATACGAGCATCACGCAAGAAGAACCTGTGGCACGAGGACTCGTTTGAAAACGAAGTCACAGTTGATGGTCTCGTGGGGCGGCAACGACCCTGGAAACACTTTCAAAATCTCTTTGAGATACTTGCTTGGAGATGTTCATTTTCACAAAAAGATATTTTTTTGACAATTTGCTCATACACGCTAACCCGCACATTCATACAATTGTCACAATCTTTCCTTGAAGATGTTTTGACACCGACAAAAACAATGTCAGAAAAATGCTTAAGCTCTCGGGACGGAAGTTTGATGCGCAGACGTTGTTGATGACACAATGACAAGATTCGTCCATCTTTACAGCGGACGTGAAGAAGGAGCTCTCCAAACCGGAAGTCGTCGCGAGGATCAAGTATCTGACGAGCGACGCGTTCCGATTGGACGAGAGCAAGCGGCCCAAGGGTGACCCGCCGCTTGAGTCCTTCAGGAAACTCAACGTCGACTGAAGCTGCGTTCGCGTCGGGGTCCCAGGCCGCGTCCACGTGCTGCGTCACGTGACTCGTTGCACCCGGTTCTTTCTCGCACTGCCCCATGTGGGGCCGCACATGCGTAAATTTTGGGGATTGGCGCCACTGCTTTTTGTGTGTGATTTGCTCTGCATGTGCCTCAAGATCTGGCGTAGTGAACCCGGTCACTGTTTTCCGTTTTGACTCCTGCCTGAAATCCGCTGTTTGTTGAGAAGAGAGGGTTCTCACACTGCAGAAATTGGTTCCTGTGAAATCACCCTTTTGGGGTTCTTTGGATAAGAAAAGAGTTGTATGACAAAACAGGAACTTATTTGCAGGGTGAGAACCCATTTTGACCGTGTTGCGAGCACATACGGCAGGTTTTGTGACCACAGAGTTGTAGAAGCTCTCTTGAGGACCGTTGATCTTTTGCGTCTTGGACGAGTCTGTTGAAGCTTTGTGTTTCTTTGTCGATGTATGATGTTGAGTACGACAGCAGTATTGTGTGTAGTGGAGTCCTTGTTCTGAACACTCTCAAGAGGCGATGTCGAATTCCGTTGGAATTTTTTCAGCTTGCTGTATTTTCACATTGTTTGTGTTTTGCACTGTAGAGCACGTTGGTCTGTGGTCTACCGATCACACACGACAAAACGAGTACAATATTCAAGTGTTAGCACAGCTTCGCTCCATAGCACAGGTGCCGTTGTAGATTTGGTCTGGTATCTGGGGTATACAGGTGTTTTTTTCTCGTACACGTGAATGGAACCACCAATATTTGAGATTTATTCAGACACTCTGAGCAAAAAACCTCTGTTGGCTGTTGCAAGGTGAGATTGTGAATGGGAGAAGAAATTTTTGACAGCATTTAGTGATCTCAATCAGAATCTGTTGACTACAATGGAAGCTTTCCAATTCATTGTTTTCTAAGTGCTGGACGGAACTTCAGACACAATCTTGTTGAACAAAAGACGCTCCATGGTTTCATCCACCCACGACTTTCTCACAGGAAAGTCGAGATCTCTGCTGAACAACTGACGGAATGACGTCAAAGTTTTTGAACCATGTCTTGTCCACTTCTTGCCACAAATTTTGCAAAGAACAAAGCGTGAATAAACAGGAAGGTAGAGTCCATATTTTCGTTCGTCTCACTGCTTTCTTGTGGGGGGAAAGGAACGCTCGACGCTGGTTGACGCCAGATTCTGTGTGTGCATGTGTGTGTGTGTGTGTGTGCGCGCGTGTGTGTGTGTGAAACGCCAAAGGCAACTTTTATGGCACAAGAAAACTGCACCTGATCTGTCATGCTGGCAAACCATCAGTCAAAGAAACCAGACACGTCACTTTTATGCAAGACACGACTGCCTCAAAAGGCTTTTGAGAGCGCTGATGACCTTTTCTGTCGGGGAAAACTTTTTCATGCGGGTGTTGCTCCAAATTTTCTCCTTTTCGATGCAGCCACGGTTGAGTAAGATTTGGGACACACACGGCAGGAACACAAAGCTACATTTGTCAGACAGCAGGGACTGTGAACGGTTTTGCGCTTTGTTCCGCGTGGATCCACTGGCTCAAGTGGCAGAAAAGAAACAACCCACGAAGAAAACGCGTGAACGCACGAAGCTTTGCAGAATACAGCGCGAATTTCTCATTCGACATTGAAGTCTGATGCTGAAGAGAGGAAATCAGCTCGACATTCCACTTGCGTGAGACACAGACTTTCCAACAATGGACTGTCCCCTCCTCGATCCCAAGAATGTTTCCCTCTCTTCTGTTGAGTTCTCTGGACAGGGTCAGGAAACCTGAGATCCAGCCCGACTGCCTCTTGACCATATCTGTCTGAACTGTGTCAGACTTGCTCTCTTCACTCGAAACCAAAGAAGACACTTTCATTTGCTTGTCTAACAGTACAGTTCCACGACCCTGAGAAAAAGCTTTCAGTTCAATTCAACTGACATGCATTATTTTTCAACACACGTAGTATACCTCTGAGTTGGCTCCACTGATAAGCTTCACTCAACGCGAGACGGCAGCGCCACAGATCAACGCGCATCGTATCTGGGTCAAAGCGTACACGGCGAAGCGACGCTCACCGACCGGAAGTGCGACTCTGAGAAGCGTTCTGGTGGGTGAACATTCCGACAAAGATCAGCAAGAAGTTGCCTTTTTTGCAAGCATGCTGTCTTGCCAATGGTTTTGTCTACGAGGGGGATCCCAATGCTGACGGTGCAGTGCATGTTGTATCACCTTGTGCACTTGGGAATTAGGACGAGTTGACACTATTCTACAGCCACAAATCACTGAGTTGACCCCTCCAA
>JAAUXT010139201.1_pt1 | contig 28232 bp, 36 predicted proteins | sample 7278171 | NCBI WGS metagenome assembly JAAUXT01 (sample SAMN14350112, study PRJNA611818) | marine sediment metagenome | isolation source: surface marine sediment (1.8m) | place: French Polynesia: Moorea | collected 2018-08
AACCTATCTTGTGTCCAAAAATGGTTGAAATCGGTCCAGTAGTTTTTGAGATATTTGACCTAATGTGGTGTGGGAGGTTCGAATCACCGCGACCTCCATGGAGGTATTTTTGTTGGTCAGAAGTCACCCGTCTGACTTTGGCAACTGAGTTGCGCAACCTTCGCAGTTGAACTTTGTGGAAACATCTGAAAATGGTTAAAGCTAAACAATCTCAGCGCAATGAGATCAAATTCTGTGTGCATTGCAATTGGGGTTGTCAAGAAGTGAGACAGTGTGCAGTCACCCAGATTCATGAACAAAATGCGCTTTATGCTTCCCAAATATGTCATTGGTACGCAGTTTGTGCTGCTGGGGGGGGGGCAAGTGGAAGCTCTTCCGTAACCAGGACAACCAAAATGATGTACCCCTCAAACGATCCAGCAAGTGAGAAGTGTTGTGACCTGAGACCGATGACAACTGTGAGACAGGTGGCCAGGAGGACCAGATTAAGTGCCAGCAGTGCCTTCAAAGTGCTCCAGTCCAATCTGGAACTCAAAAAGAAGACTGCTTCGTGGGTCCCACATCTGTCAACAGGTGCTCAAAAGCAAGTCCGTGTGACCAGATGTGGTGCAGCTTTCACGATGTTGGGGCATGGTGGTCAGGGAGATCATGTGATATGCAGTGACGAGAGCTGGTTTCACACCAGGGATCCAGATTTTCGTCATGAGAATCGACAGTAGAGGTCACAACAATCCAAAGCACACCGCGTGTGTTCAGGAACAATCCACCCTGAAGTCCATGCTGGTAGTTTTCTTCGACCATTTTGGTTTGGTTTACCGGAGGTTCATTCCAAATGGACCAGGCATCACAGCTCAGGTGCATCTGGGCATTCTGCAAAGTTAGTTTGAGGGAGGCAGTCTGGTGCAGAAGACCACAAATCTGGAGAAGAGGGCACTGGGGACTGCCCCATGATGGCGCACCCATGCACCACAGCAACCTTGTCCAAAAATTGGTTGCAAAGTCCACAGATCAACATTCCATATCTACCCTACTCCCTACGGTCCCGACCAAAACCCACCTGATTACTGGCTTTTCTGCATTCTTTAAAGAAAAGTCTGTGGTGAACGTTTCCAGGACATCCAGTTGATGGAAAACACTGTCAACCATGAGATCGGGCAGATCCCCATGATTGAGTGGCAGCATGCAATGGACTACATTCCCAGGCTCAGTAAATGCATTCTATCTCAAGGCAGTAACTTTGAACATCAACAGGCATTGAGAGGAGTGTCTTGCCTTGACTTCTGTCCAATTTCGGGAAAATGATGATTGGAACTGACTGATATATTTGAGGTGCCAGATCGGTAGGCGCGGTCAATCACCTTTGCGCACTGAACTTCGACACACATTTGTCGGCAACACATTTTTGCACACCTTTGAACCAATGTCTCTGCACTTGAGAACCACTAAATGGAAACCATTTTGAAGTATTTTGGTGCCTTTTGTCTTTTTTGCGTAAATTTAATTGAGCAAACCTTGCAGTGTCATTTATTCCGATGTTTCTCTGCGTATACACAATGATTTGCGAACAAACAAACAACAAGAAACCCACAGAAACTGTGTGAACACTTGTGTTAATGAATGTAGAGTCAATGCGAACTTCACAAAATCTCCTGGCAGTGATCGTAAACTTTCACGTGACCTTTTGTCTCTTTCCACAGAGATGTGGATGGCAATGCGAATTTCACATGAGGTTTCATGCGGTATCGGTTGTTGTCAAGTGCCAGAGACTTCAATTTCGAGGGTCTTGGTTGACAACAGCCGATGTTTGTCACACAAAAAGGGAAATTCAAAGCTTTGTGGCTGGCATGGTCATCCGGCACTCGAACCGGTGGAAACAAAAACGCCAAATTTTGCTGTGCTGAAACGAACACAAGCTTCATCAAAGCACGGCGGTGGAACATGGTACATCTCGTTTTGCCGAATTTCCTTAAAATCCAATTCTGTAATGCATCATATCACAGAAAGGTGAGTCCACAAGGAATAAGAGATCTGACTGTTGACTCATTGCATGAATAATGGAGGGTACTTGGTCTTCCGCGGGGACAACGCGGTGGTTTCTCCTTCAGATGTTCCATTTCTCATTGTGATGAAACTGCATCTGACTCTCCCAACACTGACCCGCAGAATAAAGCTGTGGTCAAGGCTCAGAAGGAAGACAAAAAATAGCTCCATGGAGCTCGCGGTGATTGGAGGAATTAGAACTTGATCCTTTGTGCAGTCCGTTCACTGTGCCTTCCGGTCGCTGTGTTCCAGTTGCTATATATGTTCTGGTTATGATGAAACGATAGAAAAGACAACAAAATAAGATATTTAAAATGCACCAACATAACCAAATTATTTGTACCTTGAACATGATTGTACAAAAAGCTGATCCAAATCTTTGCTGAATATATATTTTGAACACTTTCCTAAAATCTAAAATGTAAACCTCAACTTTGACCCCACCCAAAAACTAGAAACAAAATTTTGAAAATGAAAAAATTAATGTTACTCGTCCAACACCCAATCAATATCTGTCATTTCAACAAATTCTTCCTTCATCAAATATATTTGTCCTTCTGAGATATTGTCTAGTTTGTGTGCACAAGTGAAGTCTAAATTTTTGACCATACAAAAAATACATTTCACCCTTACAAACCCAAAAATTTAAACTGAATAAATTCCTCAGTGAAGCATTATCCTTGGCCAAATAAATTGAAAAGGCATAAAAGATCCACATTTGAAAATCATCTTCACCAAGAAAGTACTTCTTGCCCTCGACGTCTGCAGGTGATTTGTTTTGGTCGGTCATTGTTCCGGTGGCTCACAGTGGGTGACCTCGAACAATTGACCAACCTCCTCCTCAAAGCATCAAAAAGATACCGCATCGAAAAGAGACCGCATCGAAAAGTTCTTGAAAGAAGCAGTTGCACAGCAGAATATCATGTTCCACTTGCGCGCGCGCGCGCGCGTGTGTGTGTGTGTGTGTGTGTGTGTGTGTGTGTGTGTGTGTGTGTTGTAGTCCGTATGAACTGTTTCGATCAGCACTCGCACACATGTGGAACTTAATTGCTGAGCCCAAAGTGTTCTTGGCAGTGATGGAATGTTGCTCGTGCAGAGCGTTGTACACTCCAAATCTTAGATGCCCAGTGTGTCAAAACCTCATCAATCTCGAGAAGCTGCGTGATCTTTGACAGTCTCCCACGGACGTAATTCAAAAGCTGGTCGATAAATGGGATAGGGCACCTGCGACAGGTGTATCTCCGCTAAAAAAATGATTTCCCGGGAGAAAATGTTTCTAAAGGATGTGCAAAGTAGTTGTCAATGTGCGGGGACTTCCTGCTGTATGCGACCTTCATTCGCAATGGATAGTGGGGCCTTTTGAGAACAAAGGCCAAAACCTCCAACGTTTCGGTCAATGACACGACATCCCAAGCACAGAAAAATAACCCTTGTTGCTTGTGTGCACCTGTGGTTTGGCGCCTGAATCGAACGCACTCTCGTTTCTGTCTTTCTGTATCGTTTGGGACTTGTAGACAGACTCGGAGAGCTCGCACCCACTGAATGCAACCACGCAGCGACCCGAACCAATGCTTTTCAACGGGCATGGGTCGCTCGGTGGCTCATTTCTTTTGTTTTTTGCAGGCTCCAGTGCAAGTACTGGGCCTCAAAAAAGCCAAGGGTGGCACTTTGGAAGCACACACACACACACACACACACACACACACACACACACACACTCGAAAAGCATTCCACCTGACCAACAAAGGTTTGTGTCTGTGACGAAGCAATTGTTGACGCTGAGACCAAAGTCTCGAACTTTGTCCGTTTAATTGTAAAAAGTGTGTTATTCTGGTATCTCTGATTGCCCCTGACCAACACCTTTGGAGAAGTACCAACAAAGACCACCCCTCAAAAGAAAAAAGAAACAAACCATGAAAATATCAATTTTACGAATCAACAACTTGTCATTGAACCCTGAGAATCCAACCTGATGTTGTTTCTTTGGTGCCGATTTCTATGGTGATCCTTTTGATCAAGCTGAGTCAGTATGGCAGCTCCATGTGACAGGAGCCACTACGACTGTGACTGACAAACTACCCTCTTCTTCAGACAAAATTAGCACAAAATCTAGGAAATTGAAGAACAAAACTTAAACAAGTAACCGAAGAGATGCAGTATCTGTTTTGAGTTCACACAGATCAATTGAGATGTCGTTGGTATGCAGCTATCCACTGTATTTTTTCAGTCTTGACTTGCTGATGCCATGCACCAGTGCGGAAGTCAGCATGCTTGCCAATGCGTCCACGGTTGTTGTGAAATACTAAGCGCAATGAGTTGTGCTGCATTGTTTGAAATTCATGCAGTGTGAACATCCAGCTGTGTCAGAATTACACAGGCTTTGGCGATGGAAACCTGATCTATCATGCATTCTTCCGCAACGCCCTTTGTTCTGCTGTGTAGTACCTTGAACGCAGCTGCACTTGCGTTTACACTTGATTGTGAGTCCCTCTGTGTACCATTTCAACACAGCACTAGGTGTGTAGAGTTGTGTTCGTGTCAGATATGTGTGGCCAACTTCAGCTTGATAGCATCGAAATCAGCCTGACATTTGCTTTCGAGAGGCCGGGAACAAGACATGTGAAGCGCGCATGTCGGATCCGACCATCAGTTCGGTGTGAATGCGGGACGCAGTGTCCTGTCTACCACGCTCAGCCGGCCGCCTCTGTTGAATTCAATGTAGCTCAGCGTGACGTTATCTCCCAGTAATCTGTTCCCAGGCGTGAGTGAACCCTAACGTCATTGTCTGGTCAAAACGATGCACCTCTGAAAGATTTTTCTTCACGGTCTGAACTTGACAACATCGTCGACGGTGTGTTTTCAGAGCGGGGTCGATGCATATGATGCGCGGTTGCATGTGTTCGTTCACAACTGCAAATTGTGGATTCAGCCTGCTTTGGTCTCTCTTTTGAACAACGCATCATTTCTCTCAAATCTGCAGGTCTCCTGCCTCAGAAAGTTGCTCAAGTGAACATTCGGTTGAGAAGTCCTGACCAAACACACCAAACACTTCGAACTTGGACGTTGGACGCAGGACCTTTGTGAATGTCGACCATTGTGAGGGTCACAGGCCATCACCTGTACCCAGCGGAAGCTAAAAAACATTGACCGATGCACGGAAGACACCGCCTCGTTTCCTGCAACTGCAGAGGAAAGCGCTGTGTGCGACTGGGGCGGCGCTTGCATCCAGAGGCGCGGTGTGGGTCCTTCCCCCTTCCCTTGCATGCAGCAAAGCAGTGCAGAAATCTGAGCACTTAGTCGCTCATTCGTTATGCACATTGTACGTTGGTAAATAATGGGAGTTTTGATTTCCCATCACGAGACGTGATGATGTATTGTTTATTGTCATGCCCCGAAAGTATTATGCGCGGCACTTTCTCCTCCGGTGTTGTGCACCAGAAAGGCTTCAGTACAAAGCTTCCATGAGGAAAGAGGGAAACTGATAAATGTTTCAACAGCTGCGCTCTGAGTAAGTTTTTGTGTTCTTCTTTCAACGGCCACACAGGGCTGCCATGGCCATGGCCATGGCTTTATCCCACTCAAATATTTTTGCCTGCCATCAACGAAAACAACTTTGATTTTCTTCCTGATTTTCAATGATCAATCTATATTTTTTACCGGTATTCTGAATAGCACAAGTCACTTTAAAACCTTGTGGATCGGATTATCTTCGCAGAATGCAGTTTCCGAAATGACGACCACGAAGCCTGGCCCAAGTAGCTTCTCCAAGCAGATGTCACCAAATGGATTCGTTTCCTTCAACCCTACTTTATTCGACAAAAAGGCTCTCTCTGCAGCAAATGCTCATTGCTTGTTTGACACGGAAAGGCCATAAGGGACGCTTCTTTATGAGCACGCAATCCCTCCTGCAACAGGAAAAAGTCACCTTGATATCGAGAACAGGGAAGGGGCCTAATTAATCCGCCCACCGCTGGCAACCAACTCGACGAGGGAAGCTATTGAGGTCAAGTCGTGGTTATCCATTTGGACGTGCCGAGGAACCATGAATTTTTCATGGCATCTGGTGTCGTAGCTTTTGGTGATGTTTGCTGGCTCAGCTGTGTGTTCGCGTGCTGCTCTGCATGGTGTTGACGAGGAGCAATTTCAAGACAAGAAGGGATTCCGGGGTCACAGCACAGATTTGTCAGTTGGTTGTACAATGCAGTGTTTGGTTGAGGCTTGTTTCCTCGTACTGATATCATCTGTCGCACAAGGGATAACGTTCAATATCCTTGCGACCAGGATGAACACCGAAGCCTTGATTTTTGCGCGTCTGTGATTTCAGACAGAGTGGCAACCTCTTCCCAAGGGTTGACGCGAATGTTGGGAAAAAGGGAAGAGAAGAACCGTGAGTCGAGTGGTGAGCCGGCGAATGGAGGGAAAGAATCGGTTGCGGCCGGTCAATCTTGAGTGGTTTTCCTGACGTCCTGATCAACTTCCAAATGACACGGTGAACTATTCAAGAAGCGTGACACAGTACATCCCAACTGACCAGAGAAGAAAACAGTTCCAAACAAACATTTTGGTTTGCGGAGATAAACTTGTCCTCGTTTTGTTGCACACTCTTTCTACCGGCTCTGGGCGCACCTGCTTTCCAAACAAACCTGGAAGGAACTTCTTCCGCAGGAAGCGGCGTGGAGGAAACGCCTGGCGCCGACGATATCTCAGCACGTTTGGCTGAGCGAAGGCGGTTGAAACGCAGAACGCGGGTTTCATGAATGGCAATGCAACAGTGAGAGAGAACAACGCAACAGTGAGAGAGAACAAAGGACATTCACGAGGGGACTGGGGGGTGGGTTCACACGGAATGCTTGGTACTGATGCTTCTGAGGTTCCTGGTTTTCTGCCCAGAAGGTTCATGTCCAACAGCGTGCAATTGAGGTTGAAAGATTTTGTCAAAATCTAAAATCTGAACTGCAGATTCTGTGGTAACCTTGAATTGGGTTCTGCAGAAATGTTCTGTGCAGAGGATTCTGTTCAGGCGCTGGACATGAGTTTGACGGTTCCAGCAAATGAAAAGGTTTCGTGTAGGATTTTGTCGCCATAGGACTTTGCTGAATGGTTCCGTTTTTTAAAATGGAGTCCAGATTCATGTGTCAGAATCCAACACTTTTGTTCGTCGACCAGAAACGGCGCTGAAATCGGATATAAATCACAAAACGAAACGGCAAGTCAAACACTGCGTTGTCAATCAAGTACCACATAATTTGATTGTCTCTTTGACGATGGAGCCTCTTTTCCGAGAAACTGCAGTTGTCGTATGAAATGTGAGGAAATATAAACATTTATCTTTCTGATCGGATTCGCTTCCCTTGGTTCTCAGCACTGAAACGGCCTTTGTATTTCGTCGAAAGAATGGAGGTTCCGAAGGTTATAGAGTGGTATCTGTCCCCCAACAAGGGCGAAAGCTTTCCTCTTGCATCACAGTTCCATAATCGGACACACATTTTATTTTCAACAATTACGTGAAAACAAACGTCCATCTGTCTGCTTCTTTGACATTTTTTGACGTTGGGCACCCTGAGGCAGTTGTATGCTCTGCCCAACAACAAAACCAGCAGGCTGAGTGAGGTACTGTGCCGTTGTGGTCAGGGTGTGGGGTCACACCAGCCACGCTCCAACAGAATTCACTTTGGATTTCGCCTGCATACGACCGTAAAAAGGATGGTCAGTTCCGTTCTAGATGTGTGTGTGCGTGTGTGTGTATGTGTGTGTCTGCTAACCGATTTGCATGCACTCAAGCTCTTGGATCAGCAGACAAATTCAAACTCACGAGGCCAAGGATTGCTGAAGGCGAACCACGCCGAACTCGAGGACCTCAAAGTGTGTTTGTTTTCACACACTGTCACACAAAGGAAAAATGCTCCGTCCAGTCTCCGAATTAATTTCTATTCAGAGAGACAGTTCGAAGTGGAGCCACCTTGAACCAAAACCTGGAAGTCCGATTGGACCGACGACCACAACAACAAACTGCTGAACATGGCAAGAAGTCAACGCTGTCAAGGCAAGTTGCCTCCGAAGACAATTTTCACGCCCTGTTCGTTTGCCATTTCTTCCCAATCGCAGGAGCAGGCAGGTTTCGCATGAATTCTGCTCAAGCGAAGGGTTCTTGTTTTCTGGAATTTTAAAGTCTTTCTTTTCAGGTGTTCACCGCAGGAAGCTTCCAGTGAAACAAGGACAAACTTCATGTTCGGGAGTCCAAGCAGTGAGAACATGAGGAAGTGCACCCTCAGAAATAAGTAGAGAAAGTTCTTCAAAGAAAACGCAGAATGCACGAATCTGAACATCATTCTCTTGACCAAACAAGCAGGCACGAGTGTTTGAGCACAAGCATTTCCTCAAGTCCTGAACTGAAGTTCAAAAGGTTTTGCCGTTGTTTCCGGGCAAGAAAGGGAAAACTGACTTTCATGTTTGAAACAGGGAGAATCTGGACAGAACAATGCGAAAGGGCGTTCTTTGGATGTGAGTGGCTGGTATCACAGCGGATGATTTACTTGTTGTCAGGAAAGGTTCAGTATTGATCCCACGTCTGGCTTCTTGTGATAAATTCCTGTTCGCTCAGCTTGCTCCACGTCAATAGTTGCTTTGGAAGAAAAACAGAAATTCGCTCTTATGCATAGTTCTTCTCAGTATTTTATCAAGGTAAATATTCAAATATAACAGGAACAATAAAAATGGAAAGACAAGTGGAAAACGGTGTAAAGATATGTACAGGAAGCAAAAAATCCATCACATTGGCTGAAAGTTGATAAATGGATTTGGAAGTCGTTACACTAACTTGTAAATAGCAGAGTATGAAAATGTCGGACTCATTTACCGCTGGACAATGACAGATACTTTTTGAACATCCAATTTTGAGAGAAAGGTCGCCATTTTGTTGAAATTTGGACAGAAGGACACGAGTTCAGGGCACAAAGAAAGAAAAATCGTTGGCATTTGACCTGTTTGTGCGGCCATTTGATCCGCAGACTTCATGCACAGTTGACGTTTGCAGAATCGAAAAGAGTCAAAAAGGGGTCGGGAAATCGCACGTGGGCCTTCGACGCCAGTTTTCACATTTCTCTGAGATTTGACTCCTTTTGAAACAAACAAAGGGTTGAAAAAACATCGTTCACATCAGGTCTCATGATCTCACAGTGTTCTGTTGATACAACGACAGCTTCTTCAAACGGGTAAACATCGAACTTCACTCGATTAAACCCACTCAAGTGTTGCGTGTCATTTGCTTCAGATTGAAAAGTAATGCACATTGTACTCACGCGCAATGAACTGTGTGCAAAATAAATTCCAAGTGTGGAGTCAGTTCAGCGACATTACCGCCGTCCTGAAACTCCATCAAACAGAGCATATTCAGCAACAACATGGAGTTTTGGCCTACGTCCCTACAGTAGAATAAATTTACACCTCAACAAGAAGTTCAACAAATTAGAAGAATGAAGGCTAGTGTGATAAAATTGCAGAAGGCTGAAAAGTTGAAAAACTGTTGTTGGCTTGTCCTTGATTGACAATTGTCACGTAACTATTTTGGATGCTTCCACGACGGCACAAGACAGCAATTTGCGCAGGTGTGCGCTGCTTCAAATCAATATTCTTTCAATGGATGGTGCAATTACACTTCCCTAGAAAGGCGATCGTGGTAGTCTGTACGTCTGCCTTGGTTGTTTTCACAAAGGGACAAACATGGCGCAAACTTGTGCACAAACACAATTGTTATGTGCAAAAAACGCCAGCAAGCTCATTTTTGCAGGAAAGTTTCGCTGCCTCTCCAGACAAAAACTCAGCTTGTACTCGTATTACAGTTTTGCTCAATTTCTCATTGCTAAGTTATTGCTTTAAAAACACGATGTGAGGTTTAACCTTCAAGTTGTCTTTTCCTTCAGAGTCACTGCGAGAAACTGTGCACACCACTACTGGAGCGTTTCCCATGCAGGACAGCGGGGTGACAGGGGCAGGATCGCGCACTGGAGCAATCAATGAGGGATGTGACGGCCGGCGCCACTCAGAAATGAAAACAAGCCATTTCACTGTTTAGTCAAAGAGAAAGATTAATACCACGGTCCAAATTCATTACCATAGATATACAATCATTGGCAATGTGCTTGTTCTGTCTTTTCCAATGAAGTTACTTTATGAAATATGCAATTGTCAATTTGGCACAGCTTGTCTGCAAAGAGAGTGAGGGGAGGAAAAGAAAGGGAAACTGTGGTGCTTCAATGGTTGTCGCTGCAGCCATGATGAGATGAAAGGCGTCGTCGAATTCACACGATTCAATGGTAATGTGCGCCATACTTTGAAGGAAGGATTCCGTTGCAGCACTTCTGATGGGCGCACTGTTGAGTAACCTCCCATCGCGTGGGCCTTTATGTATTTTAAGTTTCTTTACACAAGATATCGAGTTCAGTTAGCTTGTGTTCCTTGCTCGAAAAACTGTGTTGGCCACTCTTGTGTTTGGGAATGTTTGAGGTGGAAGCGTCTGCGTACGCCCACTATTTGTAGATGGGTCGAAAGTTGACAAAGTTCTTCAGTTTCTGTGGTAGTTGAGGCAGTTGGTCGATGGCGTCTTTGCTCATGTGGAGACAGATGATCGCCCTGCACAGCTCGGTGAGACGTAGGATGGCGGGCACAGAGTGCACATCCATGATGAAGTCAGAATCGAAGCGACTCGAATCCTCGTGGTCGTTGTTTGGACTGAGGTCGCTCTTGACCCTGGGAATGGCGAGGTAGCGCCCGTTCAAGGAGAACTCGGGCATCTGCAGTGCTTTATACGCCTTGATGCGGAGCCCGTTGTCGAAGGAAGACAAGTCCAAATTTGGGGGGCCTTCGTGAACACTGACGGCATGCACAACGTCCAGATTATTGGAGTTGTAGATGAGGACGCCTGCGATCGCCATAGTGACGATGTTGTCGCTGACGTAGCAGATCCTGGCGACGAGCGACGCGAGGAAACGGCCGTCGGGGCTGTAAACGAGGTTCTCTGTCCGCTGCAGTGTTTGCGGTGTGATCAGACCATTGCCTCTCGACCTGGCATCGCTCCTGCACAACATCTCGTCTGTGGCAATGTCAATAAGTTGAATCTCGGCCTTTTCCCCTTGGTAACCAATGGCCAGTCGGCGCCACTGGTATCGGGGATCAAAGGCGTAGACAATTGTCTCGCTCTCGCCGAACAAAATGTCACGTAGGTGAGCACACTTGTCCTTGTTGTATTGAAAGAGCTGGATTTTTGCATTGGGGACTTGCAAGCTTTCACTCCGTCGCGGTCTCAGCAAGAACTTGTTGTAATCGGGAGAAATGGTGGCCTCGAGCAAACAAAAATACTCCTGATAGTTGTACATGATAATGGTGTCGTAGAACGTATCACACTTTTTGGTAATCAACAGCTTGATGTCCCGGTTGTCGAAGGAGAGTTGGATGATGACAATGTCGTCCCTCGCGCCGATGACGCTGCAGCCCTGGTAGTCCGCAGCCGGCGAGTTGTAGTTGGGCTTCCGTCCCGCTCCAGTCACGCTCTTGACAAGGCGCTTCAACGAGTAGCCGTGTGAAAACTTGATGTTGTGAATTCTCCACCAAGTGTCCTTGCCCTTGCCGTCCTTCTCGCCAATGTACAGCCTCGGAGACTGCGTAAAGGTGCAGTCATTTTCAGGAGTGGAAAGCCAGATTTTGGCCTGGATCATCAGCGTTCGGTTCTGGCACGCCCACGGACATGCCTGGAACGTTTCCTCCACGTGATTGTAGTTCACCCGTTTGTCAAACCCGAGTTTTGGAGAAGTTTTCTTCCACCAGTGTTTGAAGCTGCCCTGGTTCAGAGACTCCCACTCGTAAGAAATTTTTGGAGCCGGGACAGGCGGTTCGTATTTGCTGCCGTGGGCTCCCATCCTGTGTGCTTATCTGCAAACAGAATCAATACTGTTCAATATAGCAAGTGCATACACAGCCTGGAAATTCTATAATTTCAATGATCTATGCAAGATCACAACATAGATGTTTGATTTGAATGCTCAGCGTCGCTTTCACCGCATGCAAGCAGACGACAAAAAACTACCTTGGTTCGCCTCCGGTTGTCGATCAGCAACAATACGAAACGCACACGATTGTATTCTCATAGCTCCCGTCTGTACACACAGGCTTTGTTGAACAGAAAGGCAGGGATCGCGAAGCTGTACACCATCAAGCATTGACACATCATCGAGTGGATATTGCAGATAGCAAGCTGGGCCAGTTACCTTCCCTTCTCTTTTGAGTCGTAGATCACACCGGGAAGCGTGATGTGTGCAATACAAACAGGTTCAACACACCCGAGTCCTTCTCAACCTTGACACCAAACAGACCACACAGCACCGAATATTCAAGCTTTGCAAATCTCCTTTCTCAATCCCTGTTATGAGTAAAACAGGACAACTCTCCAAGGTGAAAAGCTGGTTTCCCTCCCGGTCAAGCGCTGCATGTTGGTGCACTGCAAGATTGAGGAGGTACGTCAAATGCTTGACAACCGCTATATTTATTCTGAAAGTTAACTTGGACTTACGACCCATATGACACAACAACTGACCATAAATAGCCTCCCAAATATAATTACACGAGCGTAGAGTTCGTCCATCACTGCTAATCACTGCGGCTAAGTGGCTTCTGACGAAAATCCGCAGGGTCTTCCGTCCACAAGGTACCCTCTCCATCAAACCTAATTGTAATGTATTGGGAGCCAAGCACGGACATTGCTGGTCGCCCATGGCACAGGCGCTCACCGTGCTTGGAGTTTCCTTTTTCCTTGTTGTTGTTTTGCGCATGGGTGTGCAGTGAGATTTGCTTGCTCTGCGGCTCGAGGGAACAAAGCGCAATTTGCAACTCATTTACTGACCACTGCAGTGAAGCTGGTTCCTGGACTCCCGGGACAGCAGAACGCAGCGACTCGTCCCGGAATTTCATACATCTCGCCAAGAGTGCTCGGTGGCCACTGTTTTTCTTGACTACTGTTTGATGTTTGCATCAATCTGGGAGGTTTTGATCATGACGCTTTCATGAAAGGCCGTCTCTGGCCGAAGCTGTCTGTTTCCTTTGCCACACCAGCGGTGTTTATCTGTCTCCCACAAGCCTTGTCTTTTCACTTGGGGGGGGGGGGCAAAATCAAGAGAAAAAGAGATCGAGAAAAAGAGAAACTTCTTTCAAATGCCACTGAAGGACCACCAGCAACAAGAAAAAATACACGAATTATTTCCACAAAGAAAATTTCCAGTTTGTCCAGGCATGTTTCATGTTTAGGTTGCATAATTCATTCGTTCTCCACGTTGCGTGCCTTGCCATCAAAAATTGAGTGGGCCTGTTCACGAAGAACGTTGTTCTCTTCAGGACCTGTTGGACCCAACATCCATTTGACGTGACGTCCGTTTCAGGTGAAACAATGCCTGCACACCGCTTCTTGTGAGCGATAGGGACCTCTTCTTGATCTTGCTCTCTTGCCTGTGATTCATGATTCATGAACGCTGCATCTTCTGAACAACAAGGTCCACGGTTTTCGAGAAATGAAAATTTCACACACTTGTTAGTTTTAAACTCACTCCAGAAAGCTGCTGAAAACGGCTGTGACAGAGACAGAAAATGCATACCGTTCCCCAGCTAACAAGATTTGCATGCAAAAGGCAGAGTGGAATGCCTTTTTCGGGATTAGCCTGGATATATGTCATACATATTTGATAAGAAAGCTTCTTTGCAGATGGGCACACTTCATGCCAGTTCACAGAGAAGTGAACGAAGACACTGTTCTGGCGCATGGTGAAATTATGCAAATCTGATTTAGGTGTGCGTCTGTCACACTTCTGCTGTCCCAGCTAATTGCAAATCTGATATTTGGCTGGGAAATTTTGCGAACACCGTGGTGTCAGTGTCACTCTGTCAAATTTCCCAGCATTATGTGCACGAAAGCAGAAGATGCATGCAGGTCCAATGTTTCACTCCTGAATGTTTGATATGAAAAGAACACCCATGGACATTTTCTTCGGCGGAAGTCAACAGTATGGATGGCAGTGATGGTCTGAAAGCAGTGGAGCGTTGCCCGTTTAGCACAACAGCAAAGTCGTCATTTTATATATATTGGGGCAAATGCGGACCAGTGACATACGATCCATTTGGAAAGAACTATTCTCCTCAGGCTATTACGGAAGATGTAGGAAGCAGTCTCTCACTGGTTCCAAAAAATCGATGAGCTATTTCATCCTGCCACTGCGTTCATTCAAATTGATCCAACAATGCACGCTTGGATGCGGTGGTAGTGGGACTCAATTTGAATTTCTCAATAATGACCTTGTTGGGCTCGAAGAGTCGGAAACGGGCTGGAAACAGGCGACAATAGCAGTGTTTTTTTTGCCAAATGAAACCTCCGGAATAGACAAGACCAGACGTTCAGATGTTTTCACCATTCTTCACAACAGCTTGGCAAGATTTTATGCGTGAGCTGCCGCAGCACGATTTCGCACCAAAACGAACCAAAGTGGTCCGTTTGACTTGCAAGAAGCTTTACACCCGACTGTCATTTGGTGGGTGTTGAAAAGAGCTCACGAGATTGCCCGGCCTTCTTGAACTGGCAGCATGGGACGCGCGCTGATAATTGACGTGTTCTACTTCAGTGCGCGGTGCCACTTGCGTTGGTTGTCAATCGCTCCATATTGGATCGATTAATGGTATGTGTTCCTGTTTGATAAGGTGTTGCACAGCTGCATCGGCCTCGTCGGTTCAGGACGGTCTCAGATGGTCTGTCAGTTTGTGCGCTGGAGGACGAGGCAGCGCAACACTGAATGTGCGCAGCAGTCAGTCATTCTCAGCAATTTCGCTGCGAACATCGGTGTCAGTCGCAATGTCGCCACTGCTGGGGACGTGTCGAGAGTCGCAGCTTCTGCAGATGTTCTTCCTTCCACAGAATTGGTGTCCAACGCCTCCAGTTCCGGAGACACAATTTCCTTATTCTGATCGTCCTGAATGCTTTTTTTTCGCTGACTCTTCCTCGAATTACACTCAACGTGAATTTGTGTTTGATGTCGGCCACACAGTGAAACGTCAATCGCTGCAATCCTGCTTGTGCATGAGCATCACAACGCCCCTGCAGCGCAAAGCAGTCCTCGCCATCAATGTGGTGGTCGTGTATTACAAGCCTTGTCTGTGGCTTCATTGTTCATCTCAAATTTTTTGGTTTATGTATTTATTAGACAGTACAAAAGCTTTGTTGTAGTTGGGCGAACGACACTGTTTCTTTCACTTCGAAAGGGCACACAACACTCGATCACTTTTCCACACTCTTTGCAACGCAAATGAGGAAAACATGTAAACTTAACGTGGGCAACTTCAACCGAGATAGGGTTTAAAGAGCAGATAGTTTTTCAGTGCACTCGGCAAGGGCAGCAGTGGTACATCGTTTGATTTCGTGCACAGAAGGATTGTGATACGACAGAGAGTTTGCAGGTGAATGACGTTCGGTACGAGCAGAACGTCCACGTCAACAACAAAGGACTCGCTGTTATGATACTTTGGCCTGCGTGGTACAGCCAAAAATTTCCCGCTGCTTGAGAACATGGGGAATATGCAAGCCGGGTACAAAAGTGTTTCCAGCGGACCCGTCGGGCAGCTCTGATCGATACCGTGAATCAACTCCAACGTGTCAGAGCAATACACCAAAACACCCCAGATTCGGATCTTGGTCCTGGTTGTCAGAATTGTGGAAACTAGAGAAGCAAGGAATCGACCATCGGGACTGTAAACTAGATTTTCAGCGCATTGCTTCAAGCTTCCATGGGAGTTATTCTCTGCAAGAATCTTTTTTTCCAGCAGATCGTAGACCCGCACCACAGAGGCATATTGGTAACCAATTACTATCCTCCTCCAATCGTAGCGGGGATCGAACGCAAACACATGGTCGCGGCGCACACCGGCTGAAGCTCTGCTCGCCTCGTCAGACGTAATGGTCATCAAGGGTCCAACCAAGGTGCATTGGCCGTTGGGCGGGATATCGACAAGCTGAATCTCTGCTGTCTTGGGCTTGTTCCCAAATCTGACACAGTAGTAGGCGCTTGGCTGCAACAGCAATTTTGTGCAGCTGGGACTGAGCAGGGCCTCCATCACGTAAGGGCCGGGCAGCGTTCCAACGCGGTGGAGACCAACCACCTCCAGCACCTGGCCTGACCTTCGGGTGACGAGGATGTCAACTCGGATGGGTGATTTTCTGGTGACCTGGATCACTACGTAGTCGCTTCGCGCTCCTATAACGTTCACACCTGTGTAGTAGCGCTGTCCGTGGATCGTGGATGTGAGCAGAGAGTCGAGCTTGTAGCCCGGAGGCAGATTGACTGGGTACCAGGCGGCATCCTGTTTGTATGGCCTCTCTACCGCAAACATCAACTCGCCTTCTCCTTTGTTTTTGCTGGTGGCTCCACAGGGCACGAAGCTTTCAGGATGATAAGCATCCCTCGCTTTACAGTACACATAAGCCATGAAATGCCTGCCTTCCGTTGACCAGGGCTGCACCAGATCTCCGTACTCAAACCCACTGAGGTTGATGTGGTCGGCGAACCCCCACACCAATGATCGGCGCTTCAGGTGCCATTTTCTCCAGCTGTACGTGCCGATCACCTGCCACGAGTCGGGCACGCCGCGCATCCAGTGTCGCACGCCGCCACCGGGGCCTGAACGGCGTGACCTGCGCTGGTCTACACTCTGACTGACTCCCATCACACACAGGATTTGCGTATCAGTGCCATCTCGAAGCGAGCGGGTTCATCACTGCTCTGTCTGCCTGTTCCTATCCTGCAGGCTTCTGATCCGGGCCAAGCACAAGGCTCGCTCGCTATATGCGGTCAGTCCTCCTGCAGGAGATACACGTCCGTCTTAATATGCGTTTCGCTGGTGTCGAATCTTATTGATTTGACAAGCTACACTACAATGCAGTTGTGTGCTCTGCAGGCCGTTGCAAATCTTGCCCAGGAATAGCGACTGCAGCGCTCGAAGAGAGTCAGGAACAAGCATTTCACCTGCCATTCCGTGCGAGCGAGCGAGTGAGCGCAGCAATATCCTCTGTAATCCACTTTTTCTCGTTTCACTGTGATGGCTCAGAGTGTGATTGTTTTCCGCATGCCTGCAGTGTTTGTGTGGATGGTGCCGAGCTTGATTGCTGTCTTAACAGCTTGTGTGTTGTTCGTTCTTGATCAATGCAAATACATGCATGCTACCTACCCATCCATTTTATTCAACGGCACTTTTCCAGTGGAAGCGAGCGATGTATGGCTATTGATTTAGCTTCGTAGAAGAAGTATAAATGGTCCTTAGCAAATGAATGTATTTACCTACTTGCCTGCAGCTCAGGAGACCTTTCTGGTGCGCACATTTGCTTGGTTTGCACATCAAGATTCACGTTTACTGCACCATCAGCTGCTCCAAGGTCACTTACCTGACCTGAGATCAGCACTTCTCGATTTTGTTCGTGTGTTCTATCAGGCCTATTCTTGTGCCAATGGATCAAGTTTTGACCAAACAGGATCTCTCGTCACGACACAACCACTCAAAAGTTCTTCCGTCCACAAACAAGATGAAATAGCCCGGTGCACAAATCTGAGTCATCCAACAGAGAAAACCAATCGCAAATCAGTGTAAGTGCAGGAAGATTGTTTTGAACGTACCTGTGGACTGAAGCCGCGGCCGGTGAGTGTTGTAGCGGCATCCTCGGCGGTGTGCAGCACGGGTCTGTTTGCTGTGGTTTTGTTGCGCAGCGGGTGGCGGGTTAGAACAGCTCTTCAGCGCAGGAGAGACATTATCAATGTGAAGCTCGAGACCAGAAAAAGGAGAAGTGACTGTCGAGTTGACTGTGAATGAAAGCAGCTGAAGCTGCATGTATACCAGTCCCCCTTCTATGTTGATGAGGCAATGGAGCATGCACCAGGAGGCCGATCCATTCGCCGACAAGCATCCGCAGCCTCTTACTTTTTCCTATTACCACACCACCGGTGGCGGCTGCAGCAGCTTTTCCGCTTGCCTTTTCTGGGATTCTTTCCAGTGACCCAATCTATAATCACAGTGAATAAGTATTTGCGCAGAGCTGCACGCGGCACTCTCCAGTTGAGCTTCCAAGCAGCGCATTCTGAAGGTCCAATATGTGTAGTGGCTGCCTTCACGCACAGCCTTCAGGCGTCAGTGAGTGCACAGTTTTATGGCGCTGCAACCTTCTTCATGACTTTCTCCTTGCTGGGATATTAAGTTCCTTCAGACATGACCCCAGGCATTTCACTTCTGTCCATAAAGTCTAGAAGGAGCACTTGTTTGAGGACTTGGGTCTGAAATGTCTTGACAGGCAATTTTCTTTCTTTTATTCTGCAGGCCGGTTGATCCGCGCGTGGTTCTTTTGTTGATTGGACGCAGTGACGGGGATGAGACGCTTTCGGCCGCTCTTAGTGAAACTTTGAACGATTCAGAGACACATTCACTCAAGCGGACATCAAAAATAAATTGTCTCCTTTCGTGTACGCGAGACTTTTCTCGACCTTCAACGGCCTTTCACTGGAGCCAATTTCTGTACAATTTACAGTCTCTTACATTCAGGCAGTTTCTCCGTGCTCTCCCAAGCAATGAGGATAAGACGTCGTGACAGACGCGCAGCCCTTTTCTGCCGTCTGTTGCATCGGTCACAATGCGATTTGCCCTTCGATCGCTGTCTTTGCACTTTACCTTCGTTGAAGGTGACATGAGATCAAAGCTGCAGCTCGCCCAGACAAATCGAGTGCATCTCATTATTGCGCCGGGAACAAAACATTGGAATTCCGTGGGTGCAGTGTGGCGAGGAAAGGTCGGCAGAATTCTACTTGTTCCAGAGGACCAAAGAATCGTGAATAAAACCAAAAATCCGAAAATGCACTGAAGTTATCGCTGGTGTGGAGATCCGGTGTGTTTTCAGTGGACTGAATCAGCTGAACGCACTGTTCTTGGAAGCTTCCGGGATTGTGTTGTTGTTCCTTTTGCGCAGCCATAGATGGCAAAGTACAATCTGAAGGAAGTCCGGGGATCATCACTCTATGGTCTCAGTAATCAGCCTGGTTCTTGTACTTGCCGCGGCATGTCCGTAGACTTTGATTCAACTGGTTTCCCAGGCTTTTTGTGCGAGGAACAAATTATTTCTTCTCCGGCCAAGCCGCCCCAGACCCAAGGACGATAGAGCTCGGCCCACCTTTGTTCGAGTCGGACTCGATCCAAGGGGACACGTGTTCTGTTGCCATCAAACACTTCAAAACTGCAGGAGTAGCATCACAGACCCACTCCAATGCAAAAACACGAGGGAAAATGAACAAGAAGTTGAACGCTTTTTTCTGTCTCGAATTCCTTCACAAACCGCATAAGTGTGGTCACGTCGTACAAGTTGAGATCTTTTCTTCTTGCACCGGATTTTGTGGCGTGATTTGGTTTCGAGGATCGTGCATCGTGCATCGTGGTTTCAAACAGCTCTGTTCTGAGGTTCTACGATTGGGTTTTGCTCACTGGTCACACGGCTGGTCGGGTCACTCGTGCCTGGAAAATTTTTCCATCCTTCGCGCCATTTGGGCTCTGTAGGTGGCCTGCTTCCTCCTCCAGGCTGAGTTTTGTTTCTCACGTGGTGGCCACGGAGAGCAGACTTGACCTTCGGAACGGGAGACATTGCTCAACCATAAGTTACGCTGACAAGACATGCCTATCTAAGAGCCCTGTGACCTGCGCAAGAGCAGGAGCCTGATTACTTCGATGAAACTCTTCAGAGTTTGGGCTTTCAGGTCAATCCTGCATGCAGATGCAACCTACAGGAGGTGCATTTCCATCCACATGTTTTGGTGGCATCCTGGTGATGTTTTGATGAAAATAATCCACTGATTTGGCAACGCACACCCTGCAAAGATTGCGCCAAATGTGCACGGTCATTTTTGTGGAACATCCTCATGCATTATTTACGAGTTTGTCGCTTTGGTTCTCACAACTTGTCAATCCGTTTGCACGCAGCAGGTGCGGCCGCCGCCCTGCAGGGCATCACACAGGTTGCATGGTTCTGCGTGCAGCCAGACTGAAACTAACACGGACTCCATGCACTTCTTTGTCTGGTACAGTGTTGCAGGGAGGAACAGAAATTGAAACCAGCCTGAAAGAAGAGAACGTGATTCGGAGCCGAAAGTTTTGAAAAAAGCTTTTCCCCACACGAAAGTAGCCAAAAGCAGCAAATCAGAGAAGAGTGCTGAGCTGGTGGTCCTTTCCTTGGGCTCCACACACTGGAAGCAGATGTGCAATGGATTTTATGCAAACCAGTGTTTTGAGAATGGACCTTTGCCAACGAGAAACAGACCGAAATGTTGATCTGGGCAACTTTGGGATGGGTCTGAAGTGAAGGGAGTTTTGGTCCATTTTTGGAGCAGTTTCGTGGTCACCCTTGTTTGGTAATTTTCTTGTACACAGTAGGAGGTGCCATTGCCATCAGAATGTGAAAAACATGATTGAAACATACCCAGAAGTGTGACAGAATGTTGTTGTTTTTTTTCTTTACCTGGGACCTGGTCCTGCTTTGGTTTCTCTGTTGTGTTGGAGGCTTTGACACTGCAGGACCAAAAACAAACTCCTACCCGTGGTTCGGGAGGGGGGCAAACCAAATGATAAATTCCTGACCAACACTAGAGACCTTTCCTGCTTCATTTGACTGCATGGAGCTGGATCGTTCCTTCACTGAAACACGTTATGGAACCACGCGCTGCGTTTACAAGCGAACACGCGAAGGTGTTCTGGGAGAAGAAATGTCACAGAAACTAACATTGACCGCTCTTGCAGAAATGCTGCCGGTCATGCGATGGTGTGTTTCATGGAACCGCGTCGGGTGCGCGTTTTGGAATTGTTCCGTGGCCGACAGAACTTGTCTTCCAGAGGCCACAGCCATTTTTTCGCAGGTTTTTTTCTGATTACAAATGACAAACTCAAACAACAGCGTTCTTGCCATCTTGGGCATGATGCCCTTCTGTGGAGCGGCTGGCGAAACCTCAAACCAGGTGGAATGCTCACAATGAGATCGATGACGCTTCACGGGTCTCCAAAAATTACAAAAATTCGTTTCTCCTCGCAAGTGTGTTGTGACCTGTGACTCGGCCAGCCACTCATGAAACTTGTGGAACCGTTGACTTTCTCAGAAATCTGACTTTCTGGGACCTTTGAGTGAGGCCAACCTCTGACCATGATGGGGGTTCTTACTTGAGCAGAGCTTTCCAAATCAGAGTTACAGGTTTGATGAAAGATGGACCAACTCACAGAACGGACTCAGAGATCAAACTGAGGCGGTTTGACTCAGTCGACGACGTCTGGCCAAATTTCGTGTGTTCGATTTACGCGTTCCGGCTATACTGTAGCCGTGTGAGCCCAAATTTATGGCTAACTTCGCCCACTTCACCTCATCTCCAACCCAGGTGCGAAGTGGCGCCACTTTGTCGCCGGCCAGCCGCATGCCCATTGCCATACTGGAGGACACCTTTTGTTTCATGAAGTTTATTTGATTTCAAGGGGTACGCTTTCCGTGCCACGTGCCAAATTTGACGCCACCAGGCTCAGTTTCGTCGAATATGTTCACTTGTGTCTGCATACAGATTGCGACTGAAGACACAATCAGCTGCACAACTGTTTCCATTGACCACTAAACCGTGCACACCAAATATTTTGTAACAACTCTGATTTTTCCTGATGTCAAGTATCAACAAGGTGATTTAAAATTTGAGTGACCGAAATGTGGGCGGCCGAAACAAATCACCTGCAGGCAGCATTGACAGAAAGCACGTGAACACCTGTTTCCTGCTGAAGATGAATTTCAAATTTGGATCTTTCAGGTCTCTTTGAATTTGTTTGGGTCAAAGTTAAAAATAATTGATCAAGTTTGAATTTTTGAGTTTTTTGAGGGCAGAAAGAGCAATTGTTTGGGGCTACAAAATTTTGGACTTCACTGCACAAAGTGGGTGATATCTCAGAAAGTACAAATATTTGAGGAAGGATATATTTTGATGAAATGTAGTTCCTTTTGATGGGTATAGAATGACTGTCATTCTTTTTTTTCTATTTTTAATTGTTTGTAAATGGTCGGTGGGTCAAAATTTGGGCATAAATTCAAGATTTTGGGAAAGTGTTAGAAATGGACATTCAGCAAATATTTTTGTCACCTTTATGTGTTGTCAGGAAACAAAGTTTTTTTGGTACAGTTAGTTTTGTCACGTTTGTCACGTTTGTGCATTCTACTCTCTTTGCGTTTCAGTCGCAAACATTTCCGTTCCATGCATTTCGGTCGCTCCGTGGAGCTATTTTAGGGATACGTTTGTTGTGGGAGCGCAGTGGGCGTCAGTTTTTCGTGTCAATTGTAAGACAACAATACACTGTTCGTTTTGATTATCAAAATGAAACGTGTTTTGAATCTGAGACGCAAGAATAATTCTCTTCGTTTGTTTTATTTGTTTCAACATTGTAGTAGACATGCACAACTGTGTACTTCTCCAAGTTTTTTCCGCTGCAATTCTTTCTTTTTATTTCGTTTGCTCGTTTCGGTTTTCTCGTGGATCACTCGTGTGTATCTGCCGGATTGTGGTGCCACTGGTGAAAATGCATTCTCATGCAGTGACCCTGGTAGTGTGTTACATGGGAGATGATTCAGGAATGATTTGTTTCTTTGGCAGGTATTGCCTACAATCACGTGCTCAACATAATTCAGACTTTCTGTCACCTCCACGACCGCATGACGAGAACACTACAGCGGACTACACGTATGTACAATTCTGTAGGCCAGCATGCAAAGGAATGTTTTGCTTATTTGGGCGCGTCTGCATCAAGTCAACGCGAGATGAGAACTGAACTTTCGTGGATCTTGCACAGCAAGTCGTCGTCTTTTCAAGGAGAACAACACGCAGCTGGGGAACAGTTTGAGGGAGACGAACGTAGTCGAAGGAAACTAAGACTAGACTATAGCACCTTCTGATTACACACGCAGACACACGATTCACAGAGTATCATTCTCTGTATTCAGTCCTTTTCCCGCAGGTCCATTTGCAATGCGGGCAGTTGGGGTATCATCGCGCCCAAGAGCTCAGGCTGCTGACGATCCGTCAGAAACAATTCAGGAATGTGTCAACAGGCAACAGTTCTTGATCCTCTGCAAGAGACAGCGCGAGGAAGTGGAACACAGATGGAGTTCCAATGAAGCTTTCGATGAAAAAGTTTCTTTCGTGGTTTCATCGGAAAACAGAAAATTGGATCAAATCCAACAGTGCAAACTCGAGATTTGCAAAGAACGGAATGTGGCAACAAGAGTCAATGGCACTCCAGTTGTACTTGTCAGTGGAGGCTAGCCAAACTGGAAGCAAGAACAACAAATCGCGCTTCCACGTCCTCGGCCTGCGTTTCACTGAATGCTCAGCAGTCCTTATTGACACAAACTTTCCTTTGGTGCGAGGTCGGGGAACTCAGGATTCCTTTCTCCATTCAGCCAATACGTGATGATCGAGCCTTTGCCCTGGAAGTGAAGAGCGAAAAGCACAAGGTGAAGGATGGTAGACACACATTCAAGTGATAACTTGGTGGATTGTGCGTGTTCCTAGCGCCTGTACCTTCATTTCCACTGGTCCCCTCAACTCCAAGTCAAAAGTGCCGAACCTCTCGAGCAGCTCACTCGTCACGGGACTAACGTGGATCCGCAGAGCTGCCAGACACGAACACGTACGTGCACATAAATTTGACAAGTTGGGGAGAATCAGAGTGGTGAAGTTGCTAAAGATTCAGTCAGCCTCGCCTTGTCTGACCAGAAACCAAAGGTCACTATTGTCGGGTGTTTGTCAGATTGCCAGATTGGAACACAATGTGAATAAGTGTGCTGCAACCCAAACACACCTTCTCCGTTTGATTCCATCCTGGATGCCGTGTTGACTGTGTCACCGAATAAGCAGTACCTGGGCATTTTGAGCCCCACCACCCCGGCTACCGCAGAACCTGCACAATACACATCACGTGAGCATTCCGTTTCCACCTCTTTCCAGCTGACACACCAACAGGAACCACGAAAGAGAAGTCTGGCTTCACCTGAGTGGATGCCAATGCGTAGTTTCAGCTGCACTTCAGGTCGATGCCTGATTTTGAAGGACTTCACAGCATTGAGCAATGCAAGCGACATTCGGGCAATCTCTCGTGCGTGGTTTATGTCGTTGGGAACAGGTAATCCTGAAATTAGAGACAACGAAAACGGATTGTGACACCCAGACAAACCTTGACATTGGGTCGGGCAAGCACGACCAAAAAATGCTGACGTGCGGTGCCCCAAATGCCAGATTGGTGGCACAGATCTCCTGAGTTTGCAGTGACAGCCAATGACCTGTGACAAAAGGGTTTCTGTGTCACCGATCAGGCAATTGGGGCACGTTGGAAAAGCAGCGGACGTGTTTGCAAAAAACATCTGTCTTGAAGAAAGGTTTTTCGGTCGTTCGTGTATTGGTGTTTTTGTTCATTCTTACTTGCGTGGCAACTAAATACAAACCTGACACAACCATGTACGCATCGCCAATTGTTTCCACTTTGTAGACATCGAAGGTGCCGATAATGGAATCAAACGTCGTGTACAAGTCGTTCAACAGATCGACCACCTGAAGCACACAGAAGAAAACTATTCCACACACAGACGACAAGTGGCGACCGTGTTGAGTCTCGAACCCGTCGATTCAGATTCACGCAACATCATTGCTTTGCTGTCCGAAGTATCATGAGAAGCAGCTGGAGAAGGACAACCTTAATTTTTTCCCAGGGCTGCTACATTTCCTTTTTTCTCGTTCTCAAAAAACCAGGATTTACAACAGAAATACTTTGGCCTGAAATGCACTGTCAAAGTTGGTACGAGGTCCGTCAAGCTTCTCTTCACCACAAGCGCAGTTTACATTCTTTTCACTTCTTACTGAAGACAGCATGAGAACAAAGGCATCTGGTTAATCACTACTCAGAGCAATGTGTCTCAAAGAGTACAGCCATCACAAGATGCTCCTCAAAATGAGGTCACCCATCTGGGATGACTATGGGAAGAGTAAAGAGTTGCCATCAAGTTTTTCACAGCTTCTACAACGACCCTGAAGAATGCCACAGAGAATTGCAAGCAGTTTTTTCACATGATTGTCATGAACAAGGCTCAAGGTGGAGTGTGGCACAGACACTTTAGGGAGGTCATGTATCAGTCAAGGATAAATAAAGCAGTGAACAGTCACCCCATATAAATATTGCAGGAAGCAGAGGCATCAAAAGGGCAGTTTTTGCTGGAGACAAATAATTTTCCACTTTGCATTTGTTATCTTTTATCCACTGTGAGAGTTGATTAAAGTTTCTCTAATTTTTGTTCTCATTGGCCTGGCATGTCATCCAAATCTAGAAGTTGTTGACAAAAACAAAAAACTGAAAAGAAGTAACTACATTGCAAATAAGTGAATATTTCATCCCATTGTCATCCCAGATAGTGTGACATTATTTGATGATCATCTTGCGATCTACTCTTTGAAACATGTCCCAAGCAGAGCTCAACCAGATACCTTTGCTCTCATACGAGGGTGATCTCCGTTCTGACAGGCCGGTTCTCATGCTGAACAGTTGACGACCGGCCTGTCAGAACGGAGATCACCCTCGTACATGTTGTTTTCAGTTACATGTGACAAAAATGTAAACTGCGCTTGTGGTGAGTGAAAACTTATCACTTGATTGACGGGCCTCGTATTTCTGTGTGAAAATTTGAAGCAGAGGGCTTTCTGCTGAAATATACGTGTACAGCGCACTTGCACATCCCACAGGACACCCAATCAAGCCTGCGTGCAGCTGGACTCACCTGCAGTGGTGTGCTTTCAGAAGAAAGTGCAGTGAAACCGCAGATGTCACTGAAGTAGATAGTGACTGAGTCGAACTTCTCAGCAGTAACCGACTCCCCTCGCATCAACTGGCCAGCCACTGACCTGCAGACAACAGCCACAATCATAACAATTATGTATATATATCTGTACGCCTGTTTATCAGTGTGTTTGTTCAGTCCCCGTTTGAACCACACAAGACCATTGGATTGGTGTTTGCAATTCAACAAATTTCATTTCGTTTGGGCTCATTTCGGTCTTTTGATTGCCTGTTCTCGAAAAATCGCACCATTTTTCCGCGCCATAAATTTTCTTGATCTGCGCAGCTTGGCAGTTTAATTGCTGTTGCGGTTGTATTTTGTTCAGACCAGTCTGAAAATTAAGCAGTCTCGTGGGAAGAAATCGCAGCCCAACTGATTCAATTACTCACTTGGGGAGCATCATGTAGAGTAAGTCTTCAGCACGTTTTTTCTGTTCCAGATAGTCTGCTGTCCTCTCTTCGACAAGAGCCTCTAAATTGTTGGCGTACTGTTCCATGCGCTGCAGCAAGTTGTCAAGAATGTTTCCACTGTCACCGTCTCTGCACAGGAAAAGTTCACGTTCGCTTGCAAAAATGAATTTCACCTGGGGAAGAAATGTAAGAGAACGTTTCCAGTTTCTTGTGTGCTCCATGCAGCAGCTGCTCCAAGTCCCACAAGAAAACACGGCACGTAGAGCTATACACTACAAAAGCGCTCAAGTCGTTCAACTTTGGATACCAGTTGAGCAGGAAAACCGCCGGAGGTCCCTTGGCGAGCACAAGAAAGGTGGACCGAACAGGACCAGAGACCGACGTTCATTCCGAGCGGCCACGAGATGTGCGCTCTTGGTTCGAGAGCGGTGTTAGTGTTGCCGCGAAAAACTGGGGAATCGTAGCCCTGAGGTCAGATTTCGCTGCTAAACCTGCTCAATGACTCCATTTTTCTGTACCAGAAATGACCCTTTATGTTTTGCAAAACGTTATCACCAAGCCTGGGACTTTCGAACGAACATACCACTGACACCAACAATACATTCAACTGCCATGGCAACTTTGTCTGCACAAGTGTTTTCCAGCTGTTCTGGAAGGACGAACCCTTGAATTCTGGGACTCCAGGTTCTCTTTGTCTTATCTCGTGAAATTTCCAGATGAACGAGAAGGAGAATGACAACAGGCACTGAATCCACAATGTCCATTTCCATTGGGATGCCTTTGAGACCTCTGAGGTAGAAATCCAAACCCTTGATGTGAGTCTTTGGTTCATTCTCTGAAACAATCGGTTTGACATAGGCATTGCGTCCGAGTGCACATGAGTCAAACACAAATCCTGCCAGAGATTTGTTGGTCTTCTTTCCACTTTGCAGAACGGAATAAATAAACCTGAAAACAAGAGTCCTTTCACAGGACTTCAGGTGTCGCTGCCGCTGTCCACTGAACCTGTCGATGTTTGGTTCAACTGTGCGCCAACTTGAACAACATGAAACTGGATTTTTGACCGTTCTGAGCAGTGAAGGGACCCGAGGAGACAACCGTGCGAGCAGACCTTACAAACAAAACCAGTTCAAAAAGCGTATTCCTGTCTTGTGTCCTCAAAAATCCCTTTCACCTCAATTTGGCTCGCACGGCGCCACCAAAAAGGAAAAAGATGTCTCCCGACTGTGTTTCTCACATGTCAGAGCGGATCAGAAGAGGGCAGGGCCCACGCAATCAGCACTCACGTTGGCATAAATTTCTGTTTCCGTGGAAAGAAACCAAATGGAAAGAACGGAACTGCTTTTGTTTGATTTGGTATTTTGAAGCATAACCTGGGATGTCGAAGCTGCAAGCAACTCGCCAAAAAAATTTTTTGTGATGCATGTCATGTGCAACGTTGATCTCGGAACAGTTGCTTTGTTTGCTCGCCTAATGAGGATTTAAGTCACGCACATAATGTCTTCTGTGCAGTTTTCCACATCACTAACAGACTTTCAATTTGTCGCCGTCCCTCCCTCCCGCCCGCAGACTGCGCCAGCAGCGCCGCAGCTTTCACGAGGAGGGTGCAGAAACTGTGGTCCTGCAGAGCTCAGCGACAAAAGGTGCACACTCAACAGAACAACACAAAGAAACTAAAAGTTGCTTTGTCATCAGTTCTTGACCACATTGGAAGTACAGTGGTCCTTTGAGAACAAGCAGTCCTCGCACAGCAATTTTCCAAAAAAAAAAAAGCAAAAAAAGCACTTTTTGAAGAAAAAAAGTGCTTTTTGAAGAAAAAAAAGCACTTTTTGTGGGGC
>JAAUXT010003869.1_pt1 | contig 28215 bp, 28 predicted proteins | sample 7278171 | NCBI WGS metagenome assembly JAAUXT01 (sample SAMN14350112, study PRJNA611818) | marine sediment metagenome | isolation source: surface marine sediment (1.8m) | place: French Polynesia: Moorea | collected 2018-08
CGCTTTCGATTTTTTTTTTTTTTTTTTTTTTTTAATGATCAGTGATGGTCACTGCGAACGTTTGTATAGACCACACGCTTTTTATGCGTAGCATTCTTGTTGATTTTTTGTTCAAAGTTGGAAGTCGCTCATTTTCCCGACCCAAGAAAGGGTTGGGTCTTCCACGACCAGACTTGAATGGGTCCCTGGGTTTCATCTTCAGGCAGCACTGTGGGAAAATCTGGACTCCACAATCAGTGATTTTGACTGTCTAACCCAATGGGTCAAACCCAAGGATCAGTTGGATACAAAAGAAGGTTACCCCTCCAACCGTGTGTTGTTTGTGAATTCCTGCAGTTTCAAACCCGTTGGCATGCACCTACAAGAATTCAACAGTGATGCACAATTTTCAGTCAGTGTAAAACGCACGCACCTGTGAAAAATACAGACGACCCCCTCCCAAAGAAATTCTTCATGCCTCGAGGTACGGCGCGTGTCGACAGTGTTCTTGTTTCGGTGCGTCATGGCCGGCTTTCCCCTGGATGCGCCTTGGAGGCTGTCTCGCCAGCCCTCGAAGTGAAAAATAAAACTCTCACTCTGGACGCTCTGAAGCCTCAACCTCGACAGGGTTCGAGAGATTCACCAAAGAAAAGTAATCCTCACCTGCCTGTTTGCAGAGCTCACTGAAGATGTAGCCGACAAGAAGCTGAGTCGGAACGATGAACGACACGAATGAACCGCGGCTTGTAAAAGCCCTCTACAACTACAAAGGAGCCAACAATGATGAGGTGAGTAATGTATCACCACTTCAAGATCGAGTGACAAAAAAAAGGTGACTTGGTGGAAGGAAAAGCTCAGACATCGTAAAAGTTTGGAAAACTCATCCCGCAGAATGTGTGTCTCTGAGTGTTCATGTGTGACAAGTGAATCAATTCGTTGGACAACTTCATGAATTCACATCCAAAATGGTTTTGAGCGTCGTGAAAAGCTTGATCTACTGAACATGGCAAAGCAGCACCGCTTTCGTGTGACGTCCAAAATGCGCAAACCAACCAAAAGGCCAACTCCTTGTTTGAAAGCGCGTGGTCGATCGCGCACTTTGCGCAATCACTGTGGTGGTATTCTGATTCTTATGTGAAGACACACTGGGTCCCCCTCGGGCCTATTGAAGCATTGGTTGGGGTAGGACCAGCCTGGTTGGTCCAAACCCCAACCCCAAGGACAAACGAGCCAACTCGCCAAGCAGGCAGGCCAGGCGCACGAATCGCTGGTTGCGCTTTTTGACCTGCGATTTCTTTTTCGAGGGCAACAGACATCTATCAATGTCGATGAAAATCGCCCAAAGTTGGTCATTTGTCTTTGCACGCTGATCCTCCCGATCTCTTCCACGGATACTCTCTTTGTGTTCGCCACCCGCTCAAAGAAACCTTATCTCTATCCGTGGCATGTCTGCACTCAGCGGCAATGGCAGAATGAGGAATGACTCGGTTGCAGATTCACTCGACAGCTTTGAAATCGCTACCTTCCTACTCAATTATTGGGATCCACCAGTGAATTGCTGTGTCCAGAATGTGTTGCAAATGCCTCTGTATGATGACCCCATAATTTGGCAGCATAATGCATGATACATAAATCATATTTATGTGCATTTTTTGCTCATTGGTCACTAATTGCTCGTTTACTTTGGAAAGTAATTGCACCCTGTGGAAGAACGATACGGCCCACGTGAGAAATTATCATTCTTGTGTTTTGCAATGAACCCGCGCAGGCTGAACATTGGAAATTGTGAAGTGTGTGTGTATGTGTGTGTGTTGCAGTGAAAAGTCGTATTGTGGAAGCTGATACGAGTAAGTATTGAACCTTGGTGTTCAACTGTGGGGGACCTGAATCGCGTGCTTTTGAAGACATTTGCATCTCATTGTCCAGCTGGAACAGACGAAAGAAATCTGGTGAACACTTATGAAGAAGACATACGGGTGTTTACGTTTTGCAGCTGAACTTCTCACGGGGGGACATCATCACGGTGACGCAGGTCATCGAGGGTGGCTGGTGGGAGGGCACGCTGGACGCTACAACCGGCTGGTTCCCGAGCAACTACGTCAAGGACGTGAAGCCAGGTGCGTGTCGCTGCAGAAACTGCTGCTGTTGGAACAAGAAAAAAAGCCCTCACAAAACAGCCAAATTGTGTTTGTCTCTGTCTCCAGGACAAATCGTGTTGTTGGTTGTAATGAGAAAACTGCAAATTGACCGAATGAACTGAAACCTGTCCCTTCTCACTGCAGACGGGAGGCCGGGCGCGATGAGCCCGATCATGGACAACCAGCCGGGCGAGGCGCTGCCGCTCACCAAGCGCGAGTCGATGCTCTTTTACCGCAGCGTCGTGAGTTGCTTCTTGTGTCGCGTATCCATCGCGTATTGAGCTTTTTTGACTGGACCTTGAGAACGAGAATGGCGTCCTTCCAAACAGCCGGAATGAGTCCAGTCTCATGCCACACATTTTGGTGAAAACATCAAAAACTAAAGTTGCTCGTAATTTTCTTTCCAGGTGCTACAAAGTCTGTACGACACGGAACGGACCTTTGTGAATGAAATTCAAACGCTAGTCAAACTTTACCTGAAGCCACTTCACTCTGCCAATGTGTGAGTTTATGAAGATCACTAAACTTACCGAGTGTGACACAAAGGCCGCTGAAAAAGAGTGAAACAATAAGCTTTATTTTTCCGCTCGTGTTTTGGCAGACTTGTCCCTCACGAATACGCGCAGCTGGTGGGCAACATGGAGGAGTTGATCAGCCTTCACCAGCAGCTTCTGCTCACCCTCGACGAAAACTCCAAGTACGTGAGCGCACCTCGCTGGTGCTGAATGGCAGACGATTTTTGCAGCCGCTCGTTTCAAGCGTCTCAGAATGCCCCCGAGTCAGAACGCCTCCCCTGCCTTGCCCGAAACAGCAGGTCATTCAGGTCCAACATTGGCTTTCTCCAGATAGACATGAACGTGGACGTCTTTTCGGTCTTTGTCGGTGTCTCCGCTGGAGGAAAACTGTGTTCAAGTCACCCGTACGTTGATGTTGCAACTGACCCTGTTTTATTGAGTTCTTGTTTTACAGATTGGCTGTGATGCAGCAGAGAATTGGTGGAGTCTTCATGCAAATGGCTCCGCAAATGAAAAGCATTTATTCCGAATACTGTGCCAACCACCCAAAAGCTGCTATCATCTTGCAGAAGAGGAAGTGAGTACACCATTGTTTTCGTTCTTGTTGGCAATCACTGCACTTCGGCTTTCTCACTCAGTAGCGAACCAACTCTTCTCTGTCCGTTCAGTTACAACGTTCATTTGTTTGGCAGGGAGGAGTTGACGGATTTCATGGACGCTCAGGGCGCGCCGACGTCGACGGGAATCCACATCCTCACGACCAGCTTCTCCAAACCGTTCACCCGCCTCGACAAGTACCCGAGCCATTTGAAGGAGCTGGAGAGGCACACGGACGTACGTAGCTGACAGTGTGCAAGCTTGAGAGTTGATTCGTACACGCATTTCATGCAAGGGACGGAAGTCGCAATCAAATGTTTTGTCCATTGCAGGGAAGCCACATCGATCGAGGCGACACGCAGCGCGCGATCAGTGTGTACAAAGACATCTCGGTGAGTAGTTCTTTCAGACTTGACAAACACTGCGGTGTGATGTTCATTTGAACCTGCAAGCAAATCTAGCCGTACATGTGTCAGGGAGCAGTGTGTGAGCTGAACACGTTCGTTCCTTGCTTGGTTTCGAAACGTGCAAGCGAAAGTCTTAATCTTGCAGACGTCGTGCAACGAGTTGCGAAAACAAAAGGAGCTGGAGTTGGACGTGCTGAGCAGCAGCATCAAGGACTGGGACGGCGAGGTGAGCGCACAGCGGGCCGCTTCTTCATGTCCAATGAATGTGGTGAAATTTCGGGCTTTCTAGGCGTATTCTTCTTCTTCTTCACCTTGAGTCGTTGCTGGCGGAAAGTGTACTTTGCGAGTCGTAAGGTGCGTGTTGTTAGTTCCTTGACGTCAGAAATCCATTTGTTGAATAGGAACGGGACATTTCCACGCTCGGTGAAGTGATTTTGCTGTCGCACGTACACGTGCATTCCGAGAATGGCGAGCGCAAGGAGCAGTTGATGCTGCTCTACCCCGGAAATCTAGTCATGTTGAGCATCAGCCCACGCCTCAGCGGCTACCTGTACGAGGTGAGACACACACACACACACATACACACACACACACACACACACACACACACACACACACTGATCCGCTTGCAAAACTTAAGTCTCAGAGCAAATGTTCACTTTTTCATTTTTCAGGGGAAGTTCCCAGTGAGTGGAATGACAGTCAATTCTCTGGACGAGGATGAAGATTCCAACGCATTCGAAATCACAGGTGAAACCCTGACTACCTTGTGCATCTCAGCTCCGCAGAAAAGCAGTAGAATCTCGTCAGTCCGCAGGGTGGGGGAGTGCCCTTATTTTGACGACATGTTGATGTCAACGACACGACCATTGTCAACGACACCATGCAAACTTGACAAAAAAACTTGACGTTCTTGTGTGCATTTGGCAGGGAGTTTGATAGACCGACGGGTGGTGCTGTGCGCATCTCACTCGGAGCGCAGTCGCTGGGTGGAGACACTGCGGCAAGAAGCGACGCTCGTGCACAACCACATCAGCTCCAAACCTCAGAGCCTCGACATGCTGGTGAGGGCCTCAAAATCTTGAAAAATGGTGCTGCCGATGCGCATTGACACCTGGTGGTTTGTGGTGCGCGACACATCAAGCTGATGCAGCACTGAAAACACGCGCGTAACGTCGTGGTTTTAACTCTTGATCTCTGCAAGAAAGCTGCGTCCCACTGGAGCAGCTTGTCGCAATATTTTTGGCGTCTTTTGAAGAAAAGTGAAAACTTCGGAGGAGTCCAGGGATGCAGGACCGCATGACAAGGCGTCTCAAGTGCATGCGCGCAGTTCGTTTTGTACTGAGAATCGCCTCAGTCAGTGTTTGAAGTCTTGGTGTATCTCAGACGTTCCTATCTGGCAGGTACCGGCGTCGCAGGCGGCAGTGAGTCACATGACCAAAGCGAAGACGGCGCAGCTGCTAAATCACCACACGGCGGCGTCACTCGGGGGAGTCGGCGGGCGACTGAAGCCCTACAGCTCGGCGTGGTGCATCCGGCCGCGGCCGCCCGTCAAACCGTCGACGCAGCTGCACCGAGACGACCCGCTCCGCTCCCCGCGCAGCTCTCGCAAGGGCAGCAATCACCGCAGGAAGCCAGGTAACGCAACAACGTCCGCGTTTGTTCACCTGCAGGAAACTTTCCAGCCAAACAACCAACAATTTTTGACACGGTACTCATCGAAGAATGTTCAGAAAGTGTCATAGCGGCAAAAGGCGAGAAGGACAAAAGCCACGTCCAGAGGGGTCGTGGAAAACGAACGATTGTGTTGTCCCTCTCCGGCTTTCGCTTCTGGCGAGATCCGATTGGGAGAAGCGAACTGCTTCAGATCACCCGATCAGGATCCCTTGTGTTTGGTGTTGCACCGCGGAGCAATTAGCATCACCAAGCCTCGTCAGAGATGTTGGTAGATGACAAGGCGGACTCCCCTGCTTCACAGTTTGCACAGCGCGAAAGCTTCGCAGGTGTGGTTCACGAGTCTGCTTTCATGTGGACACTCTGACGACGACTGTGGGCAAAACAACGTCGGTAGTGCTGATTCTGGCTTTTCCTTGTAGAAAGAGCTCATTCGGAAGACGAATACTATTCCAAGCGAAGTTAGTACACATTTCTGTACGATGTGTGCAATGTAGAACAACGTGTGTTTTCCCATGGTTTCTTTCTTTTGATCAGTTGATTGAAAATGTTAGTTGTAGTGCATGGCACCGGGAAGGCGTTGACACACCAAGCGACTGGGGGGACAGAATTTTCATACGCGCGGCCTCAACAGCTGCATGTCCACTTTAGTCACCAAATAGATCTGATATGTCCTTATGCGGACACGGACTCACAGGAACAACATGTTGTCTCGAAGAAACGTCCGAGCATTTTATGTCCCGGTCAGAAGTTTGGCCGGGGTTGTGTGTGCATAACAGCTCATTGAGGCTGCGCGTCTTCAAAAATGCAATGTTCTTGATGGCCAATGCCTTTGTGTTTATTGTTTTGTCACCGGAGTGATTTAAGGTAGCCAAAATGTTCTGGTGCCCTGCTCACTCTGTTCCAGCCTTTCTTTTCCCATTGAGGTCGCTTGGTGGAAGCCGAGCCCGTGGTGTGTTGTGCCGATGTGTCATTGAGTCTGTGTCTCGTCTTTTGTGAAGATGTGCAAAGACTTGACAGAGGGTGAGAGGAGAACTTCGCTGCATTTTATTTGGCTTTCATTCAAGATGTGAACAAACAGCTTTCATCCAAACCTGTGCCGAAGTGTTTTTTGGGTGCATTTTCTTTCCAAAAGGTTCAACCTGACCCGTTCGATTCTTTGCGCAAGTTATTTCCTCATGAGCAGTTCGCTCATGTGTGCTACTTGTCGTTGCTGTACAGCTCATGGTAGACTCACTCGCTTCAGAAGGCCACTTTTGATGAAACTTGAAATGGCAACGAAGCATGTTCGTTGCACACGGAGTTTCAGATGAATCACGGAGCACGCACCGTGCCGTGCGAGACCGTGTGGTGTCTGAAACTCGGAATCAGCTATGCAGCGTGGAACCGTGGAATGGTGGAGAGAGATTCCTTTTTTTCCGTTGCACGAGACCACTGCATCAAGCTGCGACTGTTACCATGACGTCGCTAATTTGACTCGTTTCCGTCGCAGTTGACGACGCGAAGACGCTGGAGGACGACGCCGTGCTGCTCAAGGTGATTGAGGCGTACTGCACGAGCGCCAAGACGCGGCAGACCGTCAACTCGTGTGAGTACAACTGCGGGTTCTCCAACCGCGCACAGTTCCTGTGCAAAGTGCCGTACAGTCCCGTGAAAGACGCACCTCAACATCTGACTTGTTCTCTTTTGTGGCACTGAGGTCCAGTTGACGTGAGAACCCGTACCCTTGTACGAGACGCACTCCTTTTCATGCTCAATTTGGGGACAAAAAGGTGCGACCAAAACAGGGAACTCTACGGTACTGCTGATCAGACACAGATAGAGCACGTCTGATTGTCGCGCTGGAGTTGATTGGCATTGCGTGTTGCACGTGCGTGACTCGTAAACCTGGGGTCCGCCTCGTCCGGTCACGCGTTGAATCACAAACTTAATTCCAGTAGAACGACTCACAGTAACTGCTCAGATCTATCATAAAGTGATGCTTCAACTTGTAAGGGTGTTGGCTCGAGTTACCATGTTTCTGTACAATGTTCGTCTGTTCTGCTCTGTCATTAACTCTTCAACTTGCTTTTCTATTAATGCTGCGCACACTTACTGACTGACTCTTGGATGTACATGGATTTAACACACGAATTACTAACAGTGGACTTGAGGAAAATCCGCCTGACACAAACGGACGACACGATGCACGCGGTGCGCCCTCTGACGAACAAAGGCGCGCAGCAGTTGATCCAGGGGCGCGCTAACCTGGAGGACTTTGCGGCGTTGCACGGCAGCGTTGTTGGTGGCTTCTGCTGCACCAATATACCCATCACCAAGGCTATAGCAAAGGGATTCAAAAAGTTGTAGCGAAAGCTGCAATTCTTGCTGGACTGCACCTCTCGATTGTGAAGTGTTACAATTTGCTGAGATTATTTTCTGCGTGGGGAGTGACCGTGAAGAAGGTGCAATGCGAGTTGTGGTGAATCCAGAGAGTGGGTGCGGTGGGCGGCAAAATGTTCTGCTTTTGCCTCCAGTTGTGATTGCAGCGTGTTGCGAGAAATGTTGCATGTGTGGCTTGCGAGTTGAATTTGAAGGTGCTAAATGTTCCGAAGCATAGCAGTATTTTCTTGTTTGTAAGGATGATCTTGGTGTGAAGAAGGTGTGTAGATACTGTACATTTGTCAGAGACTTTCTGCGAGCAGAAGGCAGATGTGTATGCGACCGGAAGAGGTGTGTCACAGGACGAAACGCTTCCCACCGGTTTTCTCAAGACATGAAAAGACAGTGTTTTGTGATCAGGGGACGGTGTTCTTCGTGCGAGTGAGTGGTGCAAATATCCAGCTCATGCAGTCAACAACGTGTTGGTCGGTGGAGATTATTGTGGCACAATTTCCTGCCCTGGAAATGAAGTACCGGCAAGCAAAGCTTGTCTCTTTTGTGTGTATACTCATCTGCCGCACTGCACCTTCAAGTCTTGTGAGAACATGTAAACATTCAGACCTGCAGAGAATTTTTTGTTGCTTCAAACTTGGATGAGCCCAATCCACGAAATCGACTCACGCGTTTTCTTGACATGAAGCCAGAGTCCGCTCAAAGCGACTGACACTGAATCTCTTCTGTGGCTTCAGTGTGCGCGTAATTTCTTTGTTCACGCGATGCAGAAACAGCGATAGTTTTCACGAAATTGACACGATGGTATCCAACAATTTTTTGAAATTTTTTGGGCATGTAAAATGTGCTGGGCTGCCTGGTCTGTGCCGTACAATGGCAAATTTCACAAATTCCACAGTTGGATGGAGCTGGGTTTGTTGAGTCAGAAAATTTCATGCAACCTCCAGAAACTACCTGTCTTCAAGGACGCTCGTGTGTCTGGATGTCACGTTGGCATTTACAATTGTGAAACACGCTTTTGAATCACAAATTTATCTTTTCAAAGAGACTGAGAATTGTTGAATTCTTGCCACTTTGCTCAGGTTTATTGTTTGTGGCAATCTGAAAGAACCTTCACTCGTAACAACCGGAACAAATTTTCTTGATCTGCCGCCACCAATGGAAAAGTCACAGTGATGGATTTCACCCTGAAAGTTGTGTCTGTCCACGTGCTCTGCGTGTGAGCACAAAAACATGTTTGCCGAAATTTTGAAAGTTTGAGGCTTTTGAAACTGCCTCTTTTGCAAATTTCTTGTGATACAGTGAGCTGGTTTCACCCCGACCTTTTCAGAGTCAGATATCATTTCAGAGGCCACTTTGGCATTCAGAAAAACTGAAGGGTTTACAATTTTCGTCTGTAGTTTCACTTCCACTGTCTTCTACTTTCTTGAAAAGTTGCTGCGTTTGTGTTTAGATGAATCAAATGTGACGACAGGACGATATTTATCTCGCACACTTTGTATAACAATAAAAAGGCGCCCAAAAAGGCAAGGTTGTCACGTGTTTGTTGGGTTTCATAAGCTGCATGACTGCATGAGGTTTCATGTCGATCTTGTTGTGGCACTTGTGTTGCTGGACGTTTTACCGTGGCTTTCAGTGTGAAGATTCCTTTCTTCCTGTTTGTCCTGCTCTTGTTGCAGATGTCACCAACCTTTCTGTTGCAGTTTTAGCTTTCCGCTGGTTTCTTTTGGGTTTCTTTAGCTGTCCACAACTTTCGTATTTCATTTGTGCACAAAACTTGTGTTGACCCGCCTCTTTACTCGCATCAGTCATCGTTTCCTTGTTGTCGGAAAAAAGTTTCTGTTCGCCAAACATACACAGAACAAGGTTCGGGCAGATAAAAATCTTCGTGATGGTGGGTTCAATGCAGGTTTCACTGCATTTCGTGCCCCATTTTATTCTTTCAGTGTCAGTTATTCGCGCTTTGTTGTTGTCTCGTGTGTAAGGTGGTGTGTGTTATTTCCAGCGCTGTTCGACAGCCCGCACATGCTGATCGCGGAAGAGGAGAAAATCATCATCGAGGAAATCCATGGGGACCAGACGGTTTTCGAGGAGAAGTAAGTCTCTATGCTTCGGGCACTGAAGTGGAATTATCCAACTTGAGATCCGTTTCTCTACATTTGAGCTTTCAAGCAGAGGTCTGTGGGTTAAAATATCAACTGACCAGGAGATGGACATGTTTCGCGAGGGAGGGCACGCAGCTGAGGCTGACGTGTTTTGGTCATTGACTACTTGTTGCAGGACCTTGGTGGACACAATCTACACGATGAAGGATGACGTGAAGGAATTGAGGGAGGTCGGTAGCTTCACGTGTGGTTCTATTCGCAATGCGGGACGCTCGTTCTAAGATTGCGCTTTTCTGTCGCGCCGTTCGTGTGTTTGTGAACCGCCACAAGCCCACAACGTGAATCGTTGGGAGGGGGAGGGATGTCCAATCTCCTTTTGCAATGAAAACGTTCGTGCAGCAAAAATTTCAGCCTGGTGCCAAATGTCTGGAAGTTTCTGTTTTGACAGGAGCAGAACAACCTGCGTCGAGAGTTGGAAGAAGAGCGGCGTGCGCGGCGCAAACTGGAGACGCTGCTCGCGAAGTCGCTCCAACAGTTCGTGGACGTCAACTCCAACGAGGAGACTCCGGCGTAGCGCCGTCAGGACCAGGCGCCGCCACACGGCGTTGTGTCATCGGACACTGATGTTGCGCAGGCGTGGAGTGATCTGATCACGTGACAGTGCAAACAGTGACTGTGGCTCGTCTAACGTGCGATTGGCGGCGCAAGTGCTGGCGGCTTCACCAGCGATTGCCCCGGGCAAAACCAAATGGACCAACAGCGAGACGTGCACTCACAATTTGACCTCTTCCGACAGAGCTGTGTTGAGCTCAGGACGCCTTTCATGCCACAGCACAAAGATTGCATTTGGACCTTGTTGCATTGTTCTGGAAACAGTGCAACAGAGTCCGGAAGGAGTCCGTGTGATTGTTGGCTGACTCCGACAACCGTGGCATCCAGCACGTCGTCTCTTCATTCATCGAGCGCCGATGAGACTGATCAGATTTTCTGATAAGGCTCAAAAGAAAAGTGACGAACTTGTGTCTTCCAGCCGTTTGGTCAGGTCACAATGTTCCCGTTGAACTCAGCAGATTTCTAACTGCATGGTAGCCTCTGTTTTCTTTGTTCGTTTTTTTGAAACGCAAGTGTTCCTTGCGTACAGACCATGACAGTGAGATGTTTTCCCATTTGCATTGAATCCGCCTGCACGCACCACTCGAACTCCCAAGAGTTTACCGGTATCTTTCAAAATTTTGACAATGTCACAGTATCGAGTGGCAATGATTGTGATCGCGGCTGGCTCCGATGACCCACAGGCAAAACTTTCAACTCACCACTGCTGTCGGGTCTTGCATGGGCGACAGATTTGAACTGAATTGACCTCAGACGGCCCAGAGAGCAGGTCTGACATTGACTGTACCAAACTGTTGTTCCACGTACTTGTTTCTGTCCAGTCGTCCGTGTGTGTGCGGTGTGCGTGGGCGTATGGTGTGTGTGTGCGTGCGTGTGTGCGGTGTGTGTGCTGGGCACGATCGAAACATGCGCGTCTTGAGGGCGCACTTTGCGTACACATCAATGTTACAGGTCTGTGTGAAGGTACGGTTTCGAAGCCCTGCAATCTGCTGCCCAGCGGAGAGAACAAAGTGTGTGTTGACGGAGAATCTGCTTGTCACTTACGTTTGCTTCGCCAGTAGATTTCAAGTCGTCCAATGAAACGTTCTTCAGAAAGGATGCTTGTGAAATCTCGCACTGCACTTGGAGGTGATGAGTGGCAAGAGTGTTGAAATGAAGATGATTGGTGCAAGTGTTGTAATTATTTATTTGGACTGAAATGATTAAGTTATGGCACTGAAATGATTTTTGTGTGAAGCATTTACAAATCGAAGCGTGGTTCGTGATTGTTCCTTCGCGTTGTGTTCGTTGTTTTTCCGTCGTGCAGATACAACCTGCATTGCGGTTACGTTGTGACTTTTTTATTTTCCGTGACTCCCGTTGAGCCAGTGTCAGGAAGTGTTGGGTGCCTGAACCTTTTCCGCCGATTGTGGATCCCAGTCGTGCAGGAAAATATGGAAGGATTGTCCATCTCCCTGACACCGGCCATTGTCCTGTTTGTGTTCAGGTTGTTTCTCGAATTTGAAGATGTTTGTTGCGTTCACGTAGTTTCTAGGAAACAAAATGCGGTGCGTGGAAGACGCCTGCACAAAATGAACGAAGACCTGGAACAACTAAAACCTCTGGTTTTCGACTGTGGGTTGAGGATGGAAACTTATGCTTGTCACAATATTTGCATGAGTGTGTGTTGAAGACGTCCTGAATGAGCGATGTCCCAAACAGCTGGCCTTGTGGTGTGTGTCCGAGTCAAACATTCGAGTGTGTTGTCATTTTATTTTCGCTTGGAAAACGAACACTGACAAACGAACTGTGTTCGTTTTCAAAGTGAAAACAAAAGGTCAATCACTTCTGTGTCAATGCCTTGGCTGAACTGAACGAAAGAAAAAAAATGCAAAACAAGTCGATTTTTGTGTGCACGGTCGTTTTATTCTTGTTCAGAAAATTGTAATTATTTGAAACATGCACCAAACATGAAACAGCATCCTTTGAAACACACAACAATAGTTGTCGCCCACAAGAAAACACGACATAAAAACAATTACTTTGCTTCAACATCACCAGCAACAAGCACAGACAACCAAAACACGTAAAACATACAGTAAGTAGATCCAAATTTGTTCGCTTCAGCAAAACGGTGTGACGGATTTCAGTGAATGGACGTTTTACACTCGTTCAAGTGTGGACTGACTGAATAAATGACTGCAAATAAAACTCTTCAAAAGCGTACTCGACACTAAAACACGAGCACAAACAAGCAATGCCACATGCGACATTTTAGTCCGCACAAAACGACGTCACTACACTGCTGCAGACTACATACGCTTCGTTCGTGTTGATTTGCAAAAACGATGGACGGCAAAAACTGACAAACTGGTCACTTCAACAACTGACGAACTAGCACAGTTGACTCGATATGTGGACGAAAAGGAATTCCCACAAAAGTGCGGTGTAAGTTCGTCTTTCTTCCTTGGGCTCATCCCGCCGCCGGACGGGTCAAGGGTAAAAATTCAGTGGCAACGCTGTTTTCCTTTTTGTTGGCAATGCACCTGTTGAAATCACTGGTCCTGCGTAATTCCGCAGCGAAAATAGAACGGATGGCCACCCCCACAAGTGAAATTGCTTCTCGCCTGGCAAGAAAAATTGTTGGTCATATCAGATGCTCTCGTAGTTCAGCTGAACAGCACCACTAAACGTGAAACACGGGGTGGACCCAGGGACAAAGGAATCGCAGGCTCGAAGCAGCTCAAAACTCGCACACAATTCCGACAGTTAGCATCCGAACAATCCGAAATCCGAAACGAGCTCAGGTGTGAACGTCGTTATCACTTGAGGTCAATGTCGGAGAAATCGGAATCGAGGTCGGACACGCTGGGCACGGAGCTCCTCCCCGCCGTCGCCGCCGGACCCCGCGCGCTGCTTCCGCCTGCAGAACAACAGCAACATCAGCATCCCTACGCAACAACACCCGACACTTCGCGATGTTGGAAAGAGCTCCCGTTCCACAGAACTTCACAAATCGGAAGGATATTTTTCAGGCGTGGACGTGTGATGGCGACGGAATTAGTTTGGTTGTCAGACAACTCTAAAAAAAATTTCTTCAGCGGCTGGTCTTCTGTATCACACCATTCCACACGCCAGACAGGTGAACCAAGTCTATGTGCGCGTGATCTCGTGTGTTTGGACAGTGACAATGGCAAATCAAAGCTTTCAGACGGCTGCATGTCAAAAAAACAGCGCTGAAGGGCAAGAAAACAGCTTGGTTGTGCGGAAAAAAACGGACAGACGTAAAAACAAGATCCTTGTGACGATCACGCACCAAATTCCCAAATAAGAACTGGAACAAACTGAAAACTTGTTTGGAAGAGTTTTTGAGAGAGACGAGTGCAAAAGAGACCGGTCCAGTGCACGAAGATATGACAGCAAATGGCGAGACTTATGACTGGTTGAAGCTACCTTTCCCGTGACGCGTCACGCACTCGATACGAACGACTCTCGTGATGCTGAGGTGGAAGTTACAATTTACTTAGACACACGTGCAACGAGGCCAAATTTCTCACACAGTTGAAAGTTGGTCAGAACCATGAACTTTTCCCTGAAAAAACAGTCACGCTCTGATCAATGGTCACAACGTTGCCTCAGAAACCGAACCGAAAAGGGGGAACTGAACTGCCGAATGCAACCAAACTGAACTCTGCTCAGTAAATTTACATTCAAAAGTTGAAAGGCGAGGTGATTCCTTTGATGGGACTCGCCCAGTGGTAGAAAGGTTTGTTCGGCGCATGTGGGGGATGTTTGCGCCTGGACGACACCCTGGGAGGCGTGACCGGCACGGCGGTCGGTGGCAGTTTCGGGGGAGGGAAGGTCACGGACAAGTCTGTAACACGGGCGCAAATACAGCTCCGATTTCCAAATGTTTTTGAATTACAGCTGCGAACGACAACAGATTCTTCCCCGAGTCACCCATTCCAAAGACTGTCGAAAGACACAACAAATCAAATTGTAACATTTCAAAGCTGACGACCATTGTGTCACCGTCTCAGCCACAAAGGGACCTGATCAGCAGGACCCACCGTACCTTTGGACGAGCTGCCCCAGGCGCTGGTGCCAAACGTGTTGGTGGAAACGCTGTCGTTCACCGAACCCTTCACAGAACTCCTGCGGAACCAAAACGCACAAGACTAGATCTATCATTCTCGAAGTCTATTTTGACGTCCTCTTGGCAGTTTCACAAAACCAAGTGACCACAGCTGGCATGCTGAATTCCCGACGGTGTCAGGCCTGCGTGACGGCGGCGCAGTGCTCACCTGGCGGCGGGTTTGGCGGGCGGCGCAGCGGCGCCGTCGTCCTCCAGGGAGGAGACGGTGATGGACTCGTCGTCGTCGTCGTCCCAGCTGCTCGCGCGCTGCGGCTGCGGGAACAAAGAAAGCAAAGCGTTTGGAATCGAAGTGGCAAAAGACCTGCCGGTGCTTTACATTTGTGAGTCTGAACCAAAACCCAGGATAAAACACTTTCGCAAATCGATGCGATGGTGACACCTGTGTTTGTCTGGGGAACAAAGCGCACGATGTCTTTGCATTGATTTGACAGGACCCTGTAACAAGTGTCAAAACATGACCTTGCATACAATTGGACGTAAAGGAACACGGTTTGAAGGCAGGGACTGCGCTAGTCACCTTGGGCCTCGGTTTGGCGGCAGGTTCATCGTCCTCCATCGGCAGCGTGCTCACGCCACCCACCGGCTTCTTTCCCCTGCCCTGCAACACAACATTTTGGCTCCAGTTGTTGTCAGGTTCACATTGAAAGTTTTCCGCACGACGATCTGACAGCAGACTTTGTGTCACAAACGCTTCAGAAACGCGTGGTCTCCCGGAGCGTTGCAATCGCAATTGGCGTTAAAATTCAATTGGTTTGGAGCGAAACGGACAAGAACTTCCAGAGACGGACCAACTGGTGTGGTACGCAACGTACCAACTGCGTGGGAAACTAACGGGCACATCGACTCCACTTGATTTCATGCCAGCAAAACTCTTGTTATCTTGTGCAAAAACATCAGGTCAAGCATCGCAAATTGTTGTGGAAATCTGCACAACAAGAATTTTCCTGCAATGTCACCCCTGATGCAAGAGCAGATTACATTGGTTGCGTCCAATGCTGCGAATGTGCCACGAAGTTGCTTCGATGATGCGAACGAAAAAACGTGAACATTGCAACAGGAAATGTGAAAGAAGAGTGTTTCAAGACACCTGGCACCAGTGTCCGTGCAATTGTTCCGTGACACCCAACTCACCTCTCCACCCCCATCGTCGTCCTGAGGAAATGTCACAAAGAATTCTAGTTTCTTTGCCTCTAAACTGGCAAGCACACTTGCTTCAAAACGCGCGTTTGAGAAGCTCAAAGAACATGAGCTTTCATCAAAAGTGTGTTCAGTGTTTGCCGGCCTCAACACACCAACGGAGCGGGCCCAACGATCCAAAAAGCTCACTCCAAAGGTCGCGTCTGTGCAAAACTGCTCTGAAGATGAAATCGGACGCAACTGCTGGTGCAAACGTTCGAGCAAGGTTCTGGGGCAGGCCACCAAGACCCCGGATGTGTGCGTTGCTGACCTTGAGCTGCGTCTCGATGTTGCGCGTCATCTGCGACACCATGTCCCCGCCGACGCCGCCGCGGCCAGCCCCCTTCGGACTCGGCTTCAGCATCTCCTCCAGATCACTGCGGACAAGCGCAAACCGTGCCAACACCAAAAACACTTCGCGCGTACTCCATTCTTTTCTTATACCTCACCACAATAACCAGCAAGTTTGAATCGCTCTCACCTGGCATCATCGCTCTTGTCTGAGTCGGCGTCCCAGTCGTCCTCAAAACTGACCGACTTGCGCGGCAACGCCACTGGCTTCGCGTCCTTCCGCGCGTGAGTGGAGCCGCCGGCGCGCTGCGGAACAAGAGAAATGTGTCCGCACGGTGCTCAAGGTGAAGCAACATTTCTTGTGTTTACCACCCGCTCTTGTTGGAATTCCCGTTTGTCGCTAGGAGCACTTTCTCGCACCTGTTTGGCGGGAGTGCTGCTGTGCAGCGGTTCCCTCTGATGCCCGTGCGCTTCCTCCTCCTCGTCGTCGTCCGGGTCCCAGTTCCCGGAAACCCCGGTCTGCGTGCGGGTGCCATTCGTTGTGAAGGACCCTGTGCTCGATCCCGTTGACGTCCTTTGGAACAAAAACAAAACGAATGTCCATTGAAAGCAGAAATTTCTGGTGGTCAAAAATTGCCGTGATGGCAGAATGTCCCGATCGGTACAATTGCACATGAAGTGCCTCGTAAGATTTTGCTGAGAACGTGTATCCCTCACAGCTGTTTTTCGGTGGTGCGTGTGAAGCAAGCCTCAAGCCTGAAGTCCCAACACACACTTGCAAACAACACCTCTCTCACATCTGGGAGATTTGTTTTTAGCTGAAAGTGTCTGTTCAAATTACAACAGTGAAGAAGCAGTGTGCTCAGCAAGAAAGACCCTTTCACTGTTCAACCGTACGCAGGACAGATGACAGAAGTGCTTGCTCATGCACGTTACCTTCACAAACTCGGTGAAGAAAATTTCGAGGCGAGACTTGTCCAGGAGACAACCATCACACACTTATCAAACTGGACAGACCACTTGCACAAAAGAGCGAACCAAAGGTTTTGTCGACGGGCAGATCATCCCAACAATGGAAGGGGCGAACCAGAGGTACAACAAACAGAAAGCGCGAAGGGTTCAGGGCTCACACGGTGTGGCCCGTGACCTCTGGGCTCGCTCTTCGTGCTCAAGTCACTCACCAGGTGGACGCACCGGTACCCGAGCCCAGCGTACCTGAACGTCTCATAAACTCGAGCGTGTCAAAACTGTCCGTCTCTGACGTGCTGTGCAACCACACACAAACGGCCGAGTTAAAATTTTTTACGAACGGGGTTGACAGAGAAACACACAGTCAGAACAAAATGCTTCATGCACTTCACGGGTTTGCTCGTTGTTCGTGCACCTATTGGGCACGATCAAGTTTTGCCGCGCCCAAACTCGATTCAGAACAAGTGTTCGACTCCTCACCACCGCTCAGATATTTGTAAGACGCGCGACACAGGCTCGCAAGCAGTGCGCGTCCGAAAGGGCACCACAGAATAAGCAGCAATTTCTCAACAGCAAATTCCCAGTCACTTTGTGAAAGCAAGTTTAAGGCCAAGGCAAAATCTTGACGCAGTCGGTTGGCATACATCCACAGTGAAAAGTAACCCTGTTGTGAAGAAACACAGCAAGTGCAGGGTCGACGCAAGCAGCGTTCAAACAGTTGCGGAGTTAAGTGACCACGGAATCTGACGAATGAAACGTGAAAGGTGTGAAAACATGACAAGTGCGTGCATGTCGTTCTGGGAATACTGAAGCAAAAATGTTCAGCTGGACAATCAGGATTTCTGTGTCAAAATCCACACCCTGGTGATGGTGATTTTGGCGCAACGACACGAACGAACAAACAAACACACACATCGCAGAAAGGGGAAGCGCTTCTGGCTCAGACTGGACAACTTCTCAGAGACGGTCTTCACACACAGATTCCAAAAGAAGAGCTTACCCCCAGCTACTGCCTGTGGCAGTAAACTGACTATCTCCAGTGCTTGTCCTGCAACACATCAGCGAGACACAGTTGGTTCGACTCGGTCTCAACCTGCGTATCTTGCAGGGTTCGTTCCCCGAACAGTCACAGTTCAATGACGGATATGGGGTGTGTTGACTTCGAAACTCCACCGTTGGGCATGATGTAATGACGAATGTTGGGACGGCAGAAGCTGAACACACCTCGCACATCGCGTGCACCACACAGAATTGCGGAACGTATCCGCGGCTTCTGCAACACATTCCTGCTTGAATGTTTGGTGTCGTGGGCCTGGTTCTGCTGCGTACAATGTTGAATGGCAGTGTTCCAGTAACTGACACACCCTCACTCTCGCCCGAGGCGGTGCTACTCACCCCCACTGGGATCCCGACGTGCTCAGCGTGTTGGACGCGCCGCGGTGCGGGGGACTCGTGGCGCGCGGCGCCGGGGTCGGAGGTCCCGCCCGACTCGCCACCGGCACCGTCGGCTTCGGACGAGAAATGGACGGCGTTGACGATGCTCCTCGCAAAGCGCCCTGAATCAAGAACGGCGTTGTTTAGTCTTCCAGATGTAAACATTAAGTTGAATGATTCAGGCACCATTTTTGTACACGATGGTCAGAAATTTGCCCGAGGTTTGGGATTCGGGTCAAGCGACAAAGAAGGTTGCAATAGTGCTTTCAGGCCCTCTTCGGTTCAGTGAAGACCTTGCAGACACACCGATCGCTCTGACGCACCTGTGCAGAACGCCCAGCGCCGACGGTTTTCCTCGGCAGGGGCAAAGACGCCGCTTTTCGATCCTCTGCTGCACAAAAGTTCACAAGACCGTTTTGAGTGCAATGCACAACATCTGCATTTGTGAAGACACCCAGAAAATCAAAACCCCGATATCCGATTTGCGTTCTGTGTCGCACCAATTGCGTCCAGCATATTTGGAACTCGTTCGTAATGTGATTGAGCCAAAACTATTCAAAGGCTGGCAAAATCGAACAGACACGATCAACGTTCACGATACCGGTGGGTTTCTGCGGTCGTGGATGTTGAGCGACGCGGTTCTTCGCGACTTCTTCAACTTGACGGATGCAGGTCTGACGAATGTCGTAAAAATTGCTGAATTTCTGGTGAAGAAACAAAGACGAAACGATAAATTCCAATTTTCACCAGTGAAAATAGATCCAACACATTCCTGATCCAAACAATACACCAATTTTTGAAGCCGTGCAGTTTCTACAAATGTCACTGCAAACGTACATCTTCACAAGGTAACACGGCTGACACCTGCCCCAAAAGGCCGTGGACAGGAGTTGCACTTACGCATGTAAACCAAAGCTTTCTGTCTTTCGGGTGCAACTGATTTCCCGTCCATTGTCGCACGTAATGTTCTCCAAAACACAAGACATCTGCAACACCTGACCGAAATTTTGCACAGCAGGTACAAGTATTGCACGTGCAAAAATTACGCAGATGTCACACTTCCCCACGCAATCCAGGGCAATCTCCAGTGTCGAGTGAAATACACGAGCAACTTTTTGACAGCGCGTCTCAAAAACGTACAAAACTAAAAACAAACTCCACAGGAAATAACTTCACACAAGGCACACGCAACCAACAACTGCCTGAAAAGCTTCTTTCCTTCTTATTGTTTCTTTGGCTGAACGCTGCAAAATAGTCCTTCCAATAGGAAGAACATAAGATATCAAGACTTTGAGCGATGCAACGTCCGGCAGCCTCAACCAGCCGCGACACATGTGTTTGCTACTCAAAAAGGAGCGCACGCAGACAATGTTCCCACCTTGGCAGTTTGTTGACGTTCGTTCTTCAGTAGCTGCGTACTCGTGTGGTATTTGGAATCGGGGATCCCTTCAACGTCCTGCAAATGGAGGGTGCACATCGGTCACGTTCTCTGTCTGTCTGTGTGTCTGTCTGTGTGTCTGTCTGTCTGTCTGTCTGTCTGTCTGTCTAACACACGCGCGCGCGCGCGCGTGTGTGTGTGTGTATACGTGTGTATGAGTGTGTTAAAAGTATTCCTGAAGACTGTGGGAGTGCGTACGCACCCTGTTGACGCCGCGGCTCTCGAGCGCGTCGCCCAGCCGCCCCTCGACCTCCGCCCTCAGCGCCTCCAGGTGCCGCGGGTTGCTGCGCAGCAGCTCCATCAGCCGCGCGCTCTTACTCGTCAGGCTCCAGTTGCTCACAGCACTGGTGCCCGTGCTGATACCGGATTGGAGAGAAACGTGGACAGTGACAGGCTGCGCGCTCACCAACTGTCAAACTTCAACGCACAAAGCTGGAGCATATGGTCCACAGAAGTGGGCAAAGGCGAGTTTCTTTCATCGATAGCAACTGTCAGTCATATCAGTCTCAGGCCACTTCAGGGTCACTCACATGTTGCCAGCGGACCACTGCTCTGTGTCCGACTCGGAGGACTCCGTCTCGACCGGCTCCACCTGGGTCCCGCTCCCGCCGCCCAGCTTCGTGTCGGTCGTCTGCTGAACGTTTGTCCGCGGCGACGCCACCGGCCGCTGCTGCAGGTAAAGAAGTGTGACCCGTGTTTCTGACCCAAAAAATGCATTGACAAGACAGGTTTTGAAAAATTTACTTCACAACAGAACACTAGACGACGTTTTGAACACCTTCCTTGACACACACACACACACACACACACACACACACACACACACACACACACACAGAGAATTTGGACGCACTATGAGGACCGTTTTTGACCTGTGACCTTCGCAGTCACGGGGCCACAAACACTGAAGTAAAATTGAAGCACAACTGACCCCGGCAGCTTCAAGTTGCTGAATCCGTTTCTCTTGTGCATCGTAGTTCTTCTGCCGCTCCTGTGTTTCAAACAAAACAGCCGTTGGTGTTTTCAATCAAAACGTCCCCCGAGCACGTTCCTTCTCCACGTCCTCTTTCGCGCGCAGAATAAAACGGTTTATTAGTCACAACAGTGAAAGCTGCAGGAAAACCAACTACCGGTACTATTTCTACTGAGAAAGACTACAAACAATAGAGACTTTTCCGTACGTGACGAAACTCTCCGAAATCAGCCGAGCTCACCCCAGCAGAAACGCGTCCGACTGAGTGACTTGTCAGACAATTTGAAAACATGCACGTTGCAGGTGAATTCTTGTTTCTGACGTCCGACACAGGTGGATGGCTCAAAGCGAATGTCAGACGCAACGAACTGGAGAATTGGCGAAACGCGTACCTTCATCAGTTCTTGCACTTGACTCATATGGTCTTGATACTCAGAGCGCGCGTGTTCGCGAGTGGACTTTTCTCGTTCCGACTCGAGCATGCTCTTCTCTAAATCGTCCTTCAGCTGAAAACACACACCGCCAATGTTTTCCTCCCGGTAGGATCACTTAAAAATCAGGTTGGGTTGTTTTCAACAAACTAGTCGGGAACATGCCAATTTGAACAGAGGGTCACATTCACAGAAACGCATCCTGAGTTTCAATGGATTTGCGCTGAACTGTTGTCGCTGCCTGTTGGACTTCTGAACGTTTCACCCAATCCAAAGCTCAGGAAGTAGTCATGAGCAACACACACAGAAAGGAAATTGTCAACAAAGTAAATATCAGGCGAAAAACGTTCACCAATAGAAGAAACTTTGAAGAGTAAGACAACGCCACTGTCCTCTACTGACACAAGTCAACGACTACAAGAGAGAGAGGCGGGATTTTGCAGTCACGTGCCTTTGCGGAATCGCATAGAAACCTTGCGTGAGTTACATGACAAACACCATTCATTGGAAGCACAATCCAGGTGTTGGGTTTCAGTGAGATTCACTGTCACATTCAGACGTTTTCGTTCCGCACTGACAGAAGGCGCTGCCGCCCCAGCATGCACTGCAGAAGCCCGCCCTGAACTGCCGTGCCAAGTGAGACGAGCCCTGACCTTCTTGACCTCGGCGCGGTGTTGTGACGTCATCTTGTTGACGCGCTGCGTCCATCCCCGCTCCTGATCCTCCAGTTGCTGTCTCATCCCCTGCTCCATCTGCAACCCGTCCGCAATTGAAAGTTGTGTGATTTCAACAACTGAGTGGATGACCCACTTCACACAAAGAAAAGCAAATTCGCTGACGTATTATTGCTTCTGTGTGCGCGTCCTTGACGGGAGATGTTTATCACCTGAACGCGCAGATCCGCCATTTCTTTCTTCAGAGATTTGCGATCCTCCTCGTCGTCGTGCATCTCTCCCAGATTCGACATTCCCGCTGAAAGTTGATCACATGTTTTGAACTGAAGGGTCTTGATCGACCGGTCTCCAAAATGTAGAGAAAAGACAGCAGAACAAAGTTGGGATTTCACCCGAGAAAACCGAGGCAGGAACTTGGAGAAAGCACCCCACTCTTGATCACAGAAAAACACAAACCAAACAACGAAATTTGCGTCAGGCTACCAGTCGATGCATTTTGTAAAATTTTGCTCTAAGATCCCAGCTCAAAGTGAAAGTGTTCCTGTCAAGAGGCGCAAACATCTGTGGAGAGAAGACGTCAAAGTCGGGCGCTTTGCACCTTGTCGTTTCTGGAGTCGCTCGACGGCGTCCTGCGCCGACATGTATTTCTCGTTCATCTCGCGCAGCTCGCGGAGAAACATGTTGCGCATGTCTTCTATCTCTTTCTGTGGGGAAAAAATCGACAGAGGTTCTTACACAATCCACAGATCACACCTTTGCTGAGTGAAGACATATGAGCTGCCTCATAGAGAGCTAAAAATTGCAAAAGAAATCTGTGCTGAACAATTTGTTCCAGGGAAATTTAGTCACAGCCACGACATTCTGAATTCAACCAGAGACAACAAAGCAAAACCAAAACCATTCGTGTTCGCACGACATTTTTGGTTCGTTGAGAAAGAAAAAGAAATTTGTTCGTTACCTTTTGAGTGACGGCCTGATCCTCCTTCCACGTTTCGAAATCGCGCTTCATCCTGTCCTGCTTTTCCTCCACTTCCGCCTGGTGGGAAACAAAAACGCAATTTTTCAACACTACGCAAAACTTGAGCTGACCGAACCAAGACCTGTCCCAAGTATCTGAACACCGACGACGAGCAACCAACTTCCTGAGCCATCAAAACATCCGTTGTTCTGTCTCGTTCGCCGAAGGGAGTTGTTTGTGGTGGAGGATTGAGAACACCCGACGTTGACTTTCCCCACTTCAGAGCCTGCTGACAGTTTGAAAAGATACAGCAACGAAATGAACAATGAACCGTGTCACCTGGCTGGCAGAATTTTTGAAGTTTCTCTCCTGCACCAGTTGATTTTCTGTTTGTCGTAATCTCTCTTTGATTTCCTTCAGCTCGTTCAGCAGCGTTTCGTTCACTTCCACCTGGCCCTGCAGAACAGTGCAAACGTCAGCCACCCATTCGGCGTGTGAACACTTGTTCACCTGGGAAAATCAAACACACTTTGAATGTGGAAGCAAATGTTTCTGACGTCGCACACAAACGCACTGACCTGGGATTGTGCGGCGGGTTTGAGCTGCACGGTGATGGGTTCAGTGTCGTACTGACTGCCGCTGAGGTCAGGGTGGCGGCGCGCCAGGTGCGCCTGCAGGAACGAGTTGTTTACGAACGCCTTTGGACACAGCGCGCACTGCGGCCAAAAGAAGAAAGAACTAATGATTTCACTCCTTGGAATTTCATCAGAAAACTTGGGCACTTCACACTCGGATGATTTTTTCAATCTCCATTCTTCAAAACCCGTCGTCACACGTTCTCTCCCACCAAGAACACGACCTGTGTTGGAACTTTATTGGTCTCCCCGGTGTCAACTCCAACGCCCACTTCGGTGTTTCATTTGTGCAAACATATCCTGGAACCAGGGGGAAACAAAGTAGGCACTTCTCTTGTGCACTCTCACAAGACGTTCCCCACTGTGCGCTATTTGGGCCATTGGAGGGGGGCGGAGCAGATGAAGACAATGCCCGTGGGTTGGCATCCCATTTGTTGTTGATTGGTGCCCGGTGTGCTTGTTTTCATGACTGCTGAGAGCTGTGTCCTGACCTTGTGGTAGCTGTTGGTGCCGGCGGTTAACATCTGCTGCTGTGCGATCAGCATTTTCTTCCGCTTGTGACTCTCCTTCTTCACTTCCTCAGTCTCTTCCTTCTGTTTCTCCAAACTTCTCTTCGTTTCTTCATGTTCCTGCGCAAAAACAAAAACTCCGAAAGGTGGCAATATCCGTGAAGGTGGCGCAGATTGGGCAACCAAACGCGAGAAATCTCCCATCGTCGGAACTCGGATTTTGGTCCACCACGAACACTGGGACATGCAAACCTGTCATGGCGTTCTCTTGTCAACACCGAGACTTGGAACAGTGAGGAGCCCGCAAACGTGACTAAAGGCTGAACACAGTCACACCAGTTCGAGAAATATGTCCAACAGAACAGGCTTACCTCACCAACTTTCTTCAGTTTTTCTTCCAGTCCGCCAACCATACCAGTCAGAAAATCCTGAGAATGCTGAAATTCATGTTGACACAATGTTTCACAACACATTCAAACAAAACTGTGCAAAGGTCTGTGTGAGATGTAATCCAACGAAGCCTAAAGCAACGCATTCACCTGAGCGACGGCAAATCATCAAGAGCAACGGCAAGCTCAGCACATTGAACTGTCTGGGAGAATATGAACACCTCCCTCCGATATCGACACACGCGGTGCCCAACCAACCCCTGCCCAGGGATGGTGACAGGTCTCCAAATTCTGGAGGTTGCGGGTTGGTCTTATGCGACTCATATTTGACAGGTGACAAAACGTTCACAAACTCCAAACAATTTCTGGAGGGGAAGAGACAACCAACATCTGGTGGGAGTCAAACATGTGTGCTCCAAATTCAGAAATTCACAAGGGTCAAGGGGCGGATGGTTTGTACGCGCCGAAGGCTCGGCCTGTACAGAAAAGTGGATGTCAAAAGAATTCGTCTCACCAGAAGATATTCAATGATGAGTTGCGCCAATTTGAAGAGTTTCACGAAATTGGGATCGATCATTCGAACATCCTGCAAGCAAAGAACACGAAAAAGCTGTGTGCAAAGCAAGATTGTTTTTGTCCCAAATCTCCGAGACACCGTTTGCCAAAGAACACGTCCAGTTTGACACATCCGTCGCGCAATGAAACAATTGTCACTTTTTCCGACTTGAACGGAAATTGGTGCCTTTGCCACGTCTGACGTAAAATCAATGCCATTCAAGCCCTGCACATCCTGTCGACCTCACCATTGACAAAGGTGCAAAGCGAAACGCGACGATAGCTGTTGCTCACCAGTTCGGCCTCGACGCTGCAGAATGTGATGTTCATGATGTTTTCCTGCAGCGCGTGAAAGTCGAGAGTGCGAGCGATGTTGTCCACGTCAGCAGCGGCTGTAACAAATGTTCAACCAACGTCAGCTGCACGTCGCTTGCTTCACGGATAGGTTTCCTCGTGAATACGAATTGAAGCTCACCAATTTTCTTCCAGTCGATTCTCTCGACGCGTTTTCGGAAGCCGAAAGTGCCGTTGACGGTCGGTGGTGTTGAGTGCGCGAACATTCCGTTCGGGTAGGTGTGGACAGCGCCCCCGGGATGCTGCAGGCCAGGGACGCCGCCGTTCATGTAGCCCGACGGGTAGCCCGACGTCTGCATTATCTCTGGCGAAGAAATGAGGATCAGTCAGCTCAGTTTCACTCCAATGAACATTCAAATCCAACAAGGCGGAACACAACTGTGGCTATCAAATATGACTGGACACACGCCAGACAACGCAGATCGACTTTGAAATTCCACTTCGAAATACAAGGTGTTCATTCTCAAGGTGGACAGCAACAAGCACATCTCTCCGACGACGGTGAAGCACATCTCACCACGACGAACGTATTCCGAGACTTCCTGCCTCATTCACAAGCATTCCTTCCCAATGAAAACAATTACCCATGTATCCAGCTTTCCATGGTGACCAAGATGCCCACATTCTGAAAACTGTGGACACCGAAGAACGTCCAAGTCAGATGAAACTTTTCCTTGAAAAGACTTTTCCTTGGAAAGTAGAAATCCTCTGACACATAATCAGCTCAGTGTTGCTTTTCACCGCCCATCTCTGAATGCGAGTACCCAGAAGCTCGCCAAAGAGCTTTGACCTGTTGTTTGCACCAAAAAATCCTTTATGCGGACAACTATCACGCTGTACTTGCCATGAAAATCACTGGGGGATCGAAAATCCTTTGCAGTTCTACTTGACTAGACGAGCAATTACGCGTTCGACGTATCCTTTCAAAACATCCCTCCCAGATAAGAACCATAAAAGGACACAGCACCACAACAGCATGCAAACTTGTACTTTCTGTCTTGTTGTGCTCTTCAAACACTCGTGACCACTGTAAAGTTGGTGATCTGCTTTGAAGATCCATTTCAAAAGTGGGTCGATCCGCATTCAAACCACAACTTTGTACCCACAATGAAACGAGGCGTCGTGCTGTCACTCGTGTGCGTGTGTTTTAAAATTTCGTTCAATTCACATTTGTGATGGCTGGCCACTTGAAAATAAAATCATGAGTGGCACAGCTTGGGTGGATCGGAACCAGGCTCTGTGATACCCTGACTCAAATGAACCTCTCATGAACCTGACTCTGCCGCACCCGTGCCTTTGTGGGGAACCTGAGCGAACGTCCCTTGAACCCTCACCCAACATTTTGCCACGAGTTATTCTTTTCGGATTCTCAGTTTAACCGACTGAAAGCTGAGATGGTCCACCCTTCCGTGGGAAGTGTTGAGAGTCGGCGGTTCCCGAATTTGGTCGAAGGCGGCAGGAAGCGCAAACTGTTCGTTTCAAACCTCTTATCTGACACCTCAGCGATTGTCACAGACTGATTTGCGAGCGCGTCTCGGTGTCTTCCAGTCACATGAAGTTCCTTCACCGAAACTGGTGTTCCTTTTTCAGAAAACAACAAAGTAAGAATGTGGGTCTTGGACATAGCAATACTAAGTTATAGCAGCAGTCTCTCTGTCCATCACATACATGCCTGACAACTGACTTGACCACAGAAGTGTGTTCATTCCTCTACATTCTGCCTGGAAGTCTGCAGAAGAACATTCAGATCTGGGCTCTACTGAGTCTAGAGCAGAAATATCCCAAGTGTGTAAAGTCAGAGATGTGTGGGACAGAACGTTTTGTGAAAAGCAGAGACCTGTCACACTGACAAGCTGAAACACATTTTTCGCCGAAACCACTTTCAAGTTTGATTCTTTCTGTCATTTTCCCTCTCAACGTCAACAGAAAAGTTCCCACTATTCTGCTTAAGCTCGTGGTTTACTCACAAGTTTTTAAAGCTGCATCTTTGCGTTCCAAACTGCTGAAATCCCCGTAGTTCAAGTTTGTATTTTCGTGTGTTTACCGCTTGTGTACAAAAATTTACGTCCTTGACACTTTGTCTGGTTTCTTTAACTTGCAGTCAGTTTGAACGATTTGTGTCGCAAAAGTCACGAACACGAGCCGGGCAACAAGAGCGATAATAAAGAACTCACAACTGACCAATCGCGTGAGAGCACATCACACTAGCAGTCGACAGACGTGGACGAATACAGCAGGGAAATTTTGCTGTTTTGTCCATTCATGCTGACATGCCCCTACTACAGCGGATATTAGGGTTGATATCATTGTGTATATTATCTGTGGAGTGCAGCTATAAAGGTAGGTTGTCTGGATCAGGGAATGGCAGGCAGAAATTGAGGGAGTCAACAATCGAACACTGGTTCGAAACTTTGATCAGAAATATGATGGAAGTAGAAATCTACATCACTTCTGCTGTGTTGATTTGGTATTGTGTTTGTGGATTCCCTTTCCTGTTTGTCAATTGGGCACGTGCTTTGAATGCACCAAAACAAAGTGAGAGTTGGCATTCGCATTCCACAGACCTTCAAAAGTTTGCTGGAACTCTGAAGTGAAGGGTGGACTCTGAAGTGACCCTGCTGTGATTGGGGCGGTGACTATGCGCCCACATCTCTCCACGTTGAATCACTGTCCAGTCATTTCACTTTGCTTGGGGAATTACGTAGTTTGTGCCTGGATACTGTGGAGTCATTTTTGGGCTTCGGGAAAAATAGTTTGAACACATGTTCTGTTTGCGGTGGACAAGTGTATAGGTCGACCGGGCAGTCTCAGCACGATGAATTTTTGCCGTTATTTCTCTCTCATGTGGAATTTCAGACAACAAATAGGCTCTTTCTCTTCTTTGTAGCTTGACC
>JAAUXT010055943.1_pt1 | contig 28212 bp, 32 predicted proteins | sample 7278171 | NCBI WGS metagenome assembly JAAUXT01 (sample SAMN14350112, study PRJNA611818) | marine sediment metagenome | isolation source: surface marine sediment (1.8m) | place: French Polynesia: Moorea | collected 2018-08
CCCCCCCTCAAATCAACATGTCTACATACAGACATGCACATACAGACTGATGGTGATTACACTTAGTGTGTGGTAACACCCTTCGGGACCACACGCTTGAAAACGCATCATTACACAACTGTTATGTCGCTGGGCATGTTGATTTCAGTCACTCAGAAGCAGCACATACATTCAACATCGGACACAAAAACATTCCATTTGTTTCGAAGCGCACTGTTCCGCAATAAACCAGGTCCACTTGAAAGAAAATGTTCTTTTGGCTGGAAGCACAAAAAATCGGAACGCGCGAAACTATCGAAAACGCCACTGGACAGAGCAAGCCCTAATTTGGTTGAAAGCCTTTTCAATTGTACATTTTAGCGCAAGTAACAGCCCATCGTAGTTTTGTGCGAGTGGCCGTCAAAAAAGTGCAAAAATGACCGCCACCTTTTCCTTCAAAATGACTTCATTCGCATCACTTCTGAACAAATTCGTGCTGTCAGTGACTTTAGCATGCGAGTTGTTGTAATCAAGACAAAGTAGTTCAACCTGGGACCAATACAAAATCAATCACAGAAGACACACGGGAACACACACAGCAAACAATGCACAAACGTTCCCAACAATTTTCACATTCACTTCCCTCAGGGATATTGGTGTGAAAATCCGTCAAGTCTGTGGACTTACCAAATCCCATCACGGGCTGAGTTCCATTGCTCAGGCCCATGCCACGCGGTAACGTTGCCGACATGCCGGGCACGCCGCCCAAACCTGTTCTAGCTCCTACATCCAAATCAAAAATACGCCAAACAAACATCACAACACAAAGAAGTGTGAGAAACGGGAAGGCCAGAAGTGATCAGTTGGCGCAGACATACTTGAGAACAAGTTACTCGCTGTGAATTTACAAGATAAACTTTCGGTTTTTTGATGTTTGAAGGAATCACGAGAGTCTGGCTTTGGTGAAGGTACTGAAGTGCGTGCACTACAAACACAGACAGAAATACTATGTTTTTACACAACTACACAGCCTTGAGTGGTCAATTTTGACAGATGCCCAATTTTGACAGGTGCTCACATTTTGTCTTGCTAAACATTGCAACACTAGAGACAAATGTGTGCTCTTTTCCACTTTTCAGGATTTCAAAACAGGGACGAAGGCAAAACTCTTGAGATATCTACCACAGCAAACCACTCTTGTCAACAGTCAGTCAGTACCTGCTGGCAGCGTTGCTGATCCTCCCATGTTGAGACCTGCCAAGCCACCAAGGCTACCGGCTGAAGGCTCCTCTTTCAAGCTGGGAGGCAGAACTTTTGGAAGTTCACCTCCTTTCAACTTTTTCTGAATGAGATACACAGCAATAGAAAATTCCTTTTGATCCATTTTCCCGTCGGCGTTTATGTCTGCCAAAGCCCTGAAAAAGCGGAAGGCAAATAAGTTCGCGATTTTTTTGTGTTTGTTGTCACCACAGGAACTTCATGCTGGTCTCGTGTGTTTTCCTTTGGATCTCGGCGTGCCAAGACTTACCAAATGTGACCCAACACTGGTGGAGGCAACCCCGACAGCATGAAGAAATTTTTTGCTTGATCCCCTGAAACAAGAATCAGCCATGTGGATCACATGCCCTGTCAGTTTGAGCCAAATTCTGAGCCAAGGTCAACAGTTGTCTTGTACCTGTCACCATTCCACTGACTGGTTTCAGCGACATGAACTGCTGGTCATGTTTGGCTCGTTCCTCTGGCGTGATCCGCCACATGTCCGCAACTCCTGTGAAACAACGTCGCGTCAGTCTGTGATGCGCACAGCTTGAGCCAACTTGCACACAGTTTCAAGCCAAGTTGTCGACGGGAACACCTACCAGCCATTCTGGACTTTTTCTCACAGCTTCATGAAGAGGCAATCAATTTCTGCTATCGACCCGAACTGAGCTACTCGGAAAGACTGCCGCCCTGCAAAGATGGACAGCAGCTACACATGTTGGAAACATCCTCTTCTTCAATCCACTTGAAATGTGCACCAGATGCTCAGGCTGAAGAACAACGGCCACGATTCTGGGTGGAGTTTGGTGAAGGACACAGTTTGATCTGTCAACGGGTCGACCCACCCAGAGAAACACGGGACGCCTCACAAGCCACCAGAATGAAATGATCGCAGAGCTAGACCTCAGCCCCTCATAAACTGCTTTGTTATTGCTAAAATCAAGCACAACGAACACCTCAAGTTGACCCCCAGAAAATTCTTTCATCACTAATGAGAAGCCAGGAAATCGACTGTTCCACCCCCTTCGGTGTCAACGCCCCAGCACAGCCTACGTTTGCTGCAGCCACAATCTTTTGTTTACCCCAGAAATTCAAAGGTCATCTCAAAGTTTATGAAACTGAACGGAGTTTGTTTTGACCTGTTTGTGTGAACAAAATAGCATATCCAGAAAGTTGTTTCCGAACGAGCACTTCAGCTCCATTTTGTGCAGTGCATTTTGGGAAATTGTAAAGTACAAGGCGAAAAATCTTCTAGTCGCGCGTAAATTGCCCAATGATGGAGCATCAACAAACGATGTTTGTGAAAATGTAGAGGATTCAGAATTTATTTCATTATAAATTAGCAAAACTAAATATCGTCATTTCACTGTCAAACTCACAGAGACAATTTCTGAAGCTGCGGGTCTGCGCGTTTGACGATTTCTCTGTGTTTTTCAGCAGGTGGTTGTTTCCGAGATGGCAGCACTAAAAGTTTCCTGTATTTGACAGGTTTTGACAAAACTTCCAATATGGACAATGGATACAAGTTTGGAAGCAGGGACCCAGTTTTGTGTCGTGAGTTCACTCAGAGTTTACCAAATATTTTTCTGTCAGAAATGTTTGTTGTTGTGAGAGTCCAATGCGGTCCACTCGACCGCCAGCTGTTGGTGTCCCCATCAAAAGACTATCCGCGCTGGTTTCACGATTCTTCGCAAATTCGATCACGACCGCTCGACACACGAGATTTGTCTCGAAGGTCACACGGTTTCCGGAATTCAACAACCTGAGGTTCCAGAATCTTGTGTGGAATGAGGCGATTTTGGTTCTGAACAGCTTTGCGCAGTGAAGACAAATTCAGCGAGTGGTCTGGTGATCCAGATGAGCATGGTTCTGTGCCAACTCTGATTCAATACCTCATGCAGAACAGTTGCTTGCGTGTCATTTCAGGTTACACCGCACTTCATGGCATGATGTGCCTATCTCAGGTGAATTTGTAAACACATTATGGAGGACATCCTGATCCAGATCATCAGGGAAGCCTCACCGACCAAACATGTTGAACTGCGAAAGGCGTGCAAAGATGTGGCAGGTGTGTGTGTGTGTGTGTGTGTGTGTGTCCAGTCTGAGTATCTCAATGTTGATTATTTTCAGTGAAGCGAGATTTTCCAAGAAAGAAGTGCATTGCGAGTGTGGGTTTGTCAACAAGTTTTCTTCTATTCACAGTTGCATTGGAGGATGACGAAACATTGACAGCTGTGGAGCCTTGCGCACTCAGGTGCGTATTTTGCTTTTGTATTATTGATCACGCTCAAACCCACTTGTTCACATTTCGATCCAATTTGCGCCACGAAAGTTTTTTGCACACTGCCGTCTTTTGTGCTTTTGTCTCCCCAATCGGACCTTTTTGCGCACGCAGGGAACAGGTGCTGGCACCACTGAAACTAGCTGTCGAGTCTAAGAACGCTAAACTTGCGTCATTTGGTGTCAATGGAATTGAGGTGAGTTTGTTTTGTTTCGTTCTGCTTTTCGCTTGCGATTTCGTTGTTGCGTTTGTTGAATCCCTGTCATATGACCGCACACACTCCTCACCCAGGCGCTGCTTGTGGATGATCGATTCCATTCGACTATTGAGAGCGACGATCCAGAGAAATGGCTGCCAATGCAGGTTTTGAATGTTGTGGAATCGACTCCAACTTTACCAGAAGAAATCCAAGTGGATGTGATGAAGGTGAGAGTTCTTTCGTCTCAGTGCTGTCGTCCAAACAGCGTATCAATTCACCGCGACTGTGACAGCTCAATTCATACAAATACAACCGAAACTGGTGTGGAAGATGCGCTTGGAAAATTTTCAGTGATTGTGCAAAAGACCAGAAATGTTCTTGCAGGTTCTTCTGACGATGACGTTCTCGACAGTGTCGTGCATGAACGCAAAGGTTGTGACGAAGATCACAGAGGTTCGTGGTGGTGTATCTCTTCCACAAGTCCTCAAACACAATGTTTCAGATGTTGAGAGGAACACCATGCAGTTCTGTAATTTCGTTGTTTGTTTGAAGCAGCTGTTGTACTCAATGTTGTCTGACACTCCTGTAGCAATTGAAATTCAGTCCTTCCTCTGAGTCAAATGTCTGTCAAAAGAGTGACGTACACGAACACGCAAATCATTTTGAACTTCGGTTCTTTAGAGAATTTGTGTTTTTGTTTTCAGCTTTCGTTTAACACATTTTTGTCTACAACTCGCCAAAATGTGCGTAGTTTTGTAGTTGACATTTTGACGCGCATTGTTAGCGTTCTGTATCATCGTCAGAGAATTCGTAACCAAGATCCTGCTTCCCCAACGTCAAAGGTAACAGTCCCATCCCTCAGAAGTCGGCATGCTTTTACTTCGGGTATCAGCAAAATGTTTGAAACAAAGGTCCTGGCAGAGTTTTGCATCAAGTAGTGGAGGAAACAGTAAAACACATCGCATATTGCTTGTACTTCACCAAAACCTTGGTTTCATGAACTCGTTGTTTCTGTCTGAAACTTGTTCTCTTCTGGTGAACTTGTCAGGCTTCACTTACTTTGCACGAATGGTTGAAGGCTTGTGTTGGAGTTGTTGTGACTGACTGAAATCAACAATTGATCTGGGTTTTGTTTCGCCTGCACTTCCGTTTGATGAATGTTCTGGAAGAAGTATTTCAGAAAGGAAGTGCCACCAGAATGTGAAAACCGGACAATTTCAACATCTTTTGCTGACTGTTTTTTTCTGAATCACAAATTCTCTTGTTGCAGCTGTCGTTGGACACATTTGGAGTGAGTAGCCAGGCCAGTGTGCGGATGGCAGTGAAAGCGACTCTCACGCAACTCTTGTCGTCTGTCGCAGAGAAACTGAACGACATTTCAGAAGAGCAGGTATCGGACTGCATTTGTTTCTAACTCTTGTGGGAAGTGGTTGCAGTCGAACATTTCGTCTTGATGTGTCACCAGACATGCAGCTGAACAGCTTGGTTCTCTACGTGCGCACTGATTGTGACGATCTCACCCAAAGTCAAGACAAATCCTTGCCGCTATTGGAAGTGCTTCAACAATTCTGATCTTGAAGGGAATTGTTGTGCACGTTTGAACAAAACCCACCTGGAAATAATTGTGTTGTGCCGTTTCTCAGCTGAAAATCGAGTTGAAACCTGACAACTCTCTGGAATTCTGTCTTTGTTGCCAATGTCCCCTTGGTGAACTTGGTAAATTTATCACGAATTTTGTGCTTGAGCATTGGCCGTACTCTAAATAACAGCGAGAGCATGACAGAAAGCAGAAAGCGATTCTCAGTTCATGTGGTGTCGAATGCAGTGAAGCGTGGTGAAGAAATGGACGCAAACCAAACTTTTCTCCTCACAATACATGTTTCTTATCTGTGTTGTGGGCACATGCCATTTTCTCAAACCACGTCACACTGACCAAGGAATAAAATGGGACCGGTAGATCAACTTACCGAAATAAATATTGGCAAATGTTAAATAGAGGACAAATACGGACGTTTCTTTTGGGTTGCTACAGAACGAGAGAGGTAGGAAGCGCTCACGGATGACGAGTCCCAGCATTCTCAGTTTGTACGCGTGATCAGTTTGCCGGAGGTGATCTGGCAATACTCACACTGGAATGAAGTGGTTGCGTTTTTCGTTTGGTCAAAGGATCTTTTCATTTCAAGCAACAAATGTGGGTTTTCAGCCAGCAAATTTCGGCCTTGTGACAGTTGTTCACTGATACAATTTCAAAAAACTTGTGCCAGTGGTATGTGAAGGGTTCCGTCAAATCAGTCCACAGCATATCATGATCAGTTCACCGGGATTTGACAGTGGGAGGAACTGAAAATGAATATAACAGCACCAGCGAGTGCTTTCGATGCGTCTGGTGTCAGCTGACGGTTGTGGTGCCGTTGTGTCCACAAATCTTACTGTGCTCGTTTGTTGTCTTTTCAGGCAGAGGATGCCCACAGTGCAATTGCCGAGTTCACCTCAAAAGGTAGCAGGCCCCACGCAGTGTGATGAAACTGTTTCCTCTTTTGATTCATGGATCTGATTTCTGTCTGAAGAAATTCCTTGTTGCTGGGTTTCCTTCAAATTGAAAAGAAACTCGTCGAACAGCGATTCATGTTCTTTTTTCATTCAGCTGTAGCTTCGGACGCCGATGGCTTGGTGCAGGACGTGGTCAACATCCTCGAGTATCTGTGCGAAAAGCTCAAGCTGTGCGTCAGTTCTCCTCACGCGCGGCACACGGAGGCGCTGCTGCTCGAGGGCGTCTACGCCATTCTGCACAACGTCCCCGTCGCCATCCGCGAAAGCGTCAAGTTCACAGACATCGTCTGGTCAGTTCTACCGTGTTGCGCAAAAGAGAAGATCGGTGTAGCTGCGGCTTCTTGTTGCTACAATCAGAACTCACAAGTGTTTGAGCTCTTGTGTGCCCGGTTGTGTGAAAAGTTCCGCTGAAACTGTGACAAACATTTTGATTTGCATTTCAGGCAGAGCTTGTGTCCGACGATGGTGCAGCTACTTGGGAACCCGATGTCGGACAAAAGCATCGTGTCGCAGCAGGGCGGCGGGGGCGGCGGGGCGGGCGGCGCGCTGCACGAGGAGGTCGGGCGCGGTTCGGGCTGTTCCGCTGCCGCCCCCAGCATCGTCGCAGCCACCGGCAAAACCATCTTCCAGTACGTTGTGCCCTGCGTGCATCACAGCTGTTTGCCAAATTTGGCATTTTGTCACAATTCCGTTTGTTTGGTTCAACGCAAGTGTTCCAAAGCGGAAAGTATCTTTGACATGAAAGCGTACAAGAGACCAGAACGTTTGAATTCCAAGGTTCAGTGTGGCGTGCACGTTGTTTGCAGCATATCAGTAGAGTTAGTGAGATTGCTGGGCAACTTGAAGACACTGCGGCCGGTTTTGGAATCGCTGTTCCACAGAATGCTTCTCTACCATCCGCCGCAGCACAGGGTGGACTGCCTCAAAGTGATGCGGGAGGTAAGACTGCGAAGTGCCACTGTTTGTCCCCATTCCAAGTTTTGGTACATTTTCAATGCCCATCGAAATGGAGAAACAAGACGGAAACTTGGTATCGTTGCAGTTGTTGCGGAGTCCAGAAATGTTGCTCGATTTGGCGGGACCAACGTCAATGGAAAAGGGAAACAGTGGATCTACATCTCAGTCCAAGCGGCGGTTGTACACCGATCTGTCTCTGTTGAAGCTGTAAGTGCGCGCTGAAATTGGTGTCGTATGGTGTGCAGTTTTTGCGCTGATAATTTGGTCACAAAAGTGACACATTATGTCCCTGACTGAATGAGAAACCCGACTCTCTGTCTCAGGATCATCGACTCGATCCAAGAGTGTTGTCGCTGTTCGGAGACACATGTGTCGGAAGTGACTATCGACCTCATCAATGATCTGCTGTCATCGGTGGAGCAACTCTCGAAAGGCTGTGGGCTGTCTCAGTCAATGGTGATGGAAATTCACAGGCAGTATCGGGAAGTTGAAGGTGAGCGTTGAGAAATGTCTCGTTTTGCGCAGCTTATCAATTAAAGAATTGGAAGTTCGGAAACTTTGAGCATTCCTGTGGACCTTTGTTTTGGCATGCCCTGTAGAACGTCCGCCGTGCAGCAAAACAAGAATGTTTGTTCTCAGATGTGTACAGCGGAGTGACGGTGGACGTTCCGAGCAGCCCGGTGCTCTCTCCGCGCGGGGACAAATCTCAGAACGGCGCTGCTCATCCTTCCGAACCCGTCCCCAGCTCTGCAGGCGAAGCCGGGGACTCGAGCGACTCCGAGGACGACCTGGAATATTCCGAGGACCCGGGCGTCGCTGGACATGTGATGCAAGACGGCATGAGAATGAGAAAATTGCCAGAGGATGAAGCGCAGAAAGCGTGGACTTCCTCACAGGCGCATGGTCAGGAAGAAGACGAAGAAGATTCCCTCAGGTCGACTGGTCTCATTGGAAAAGATTTTGAGGAGCTTGAAAGAAAAAGTGCTCAAACCTACACAGAGAAGCTGTTGAAGTTTCTGCCTTCCTTGCTGAACAGTCCCAGCGTTTCTGAGATTGATCGGCTGATTCTGGAGTTTTCATCAAAAATCTGTGAAAGTGAGTTCCGTGTGGTGAAATCGTGTACCCCTGGTCTCTGTGTTTGGTGAAGGAAAAAGTTCTTTGTGCATGTAATTTCATTTTGGAACTTTTGTCGACCTTGCAGCAATGTGCGGAAAGCCAAGTGATTCGGACAGTGGGTTGGTGCCCATACTGAACGCGGATGGTATTTACTTGGCCACGTATTACGGTCTCCTGCTCAACCTGAAACTTTCTCGATGTGGATACTACGACAGCGAGGAGAAGAGTGTTCCGATATCTGAGGTTTGAAGCTTCACCAATCATGCATTTGCTTCTTGTCAGTGTTCCTTTCCCTCAGATTTTCATAGACGTTCAAATGACTTTCATTTCATCTTTGTTTTCAGCAACAGTTCATGGACGAAATTTTGGGGACTGGGTTGCTTGTCTATTTGTCTCCCATATGGCTGTCAGAATTTTACCATCAGATTCTCGACAGCAACTTGCTGGCTCAGGCGGGGTACATTGACACCCTGGATGGCAGTTACGTTGCCATCATCGAAGTCCTTACAGGTGTGTTTGAAGGAACTAAAACGTCATCCCATAACATTTTGTGTGGTAGTCTGCAGTGTGTTTCCAACAATTGATTGTTTTCTGCAGATGTGGATGGCCTGGGAAGCAGGAAAGTGGGAGGCCAGTTGATGTGTGCATTCAGGGACACGGACGACGCTTCGAGCGCGCTGAGCAAGAAGAAACTGAAATCTCGAGACGTGAATCCACTGGCTGCGCAATCAGGTTGGACTGTTGACTGGAGTTGCGAGATCACGTGTGTAGTGTTGGTCAGTCGTGTGTTTTTTTTCATTGTTGAAACTCCTTCCATTTTTCAGGAATGAAGTTTTCCCGAAGAGTGCTGCATGTGTGCTGGGACGCCATTCTGGACGTGCTGTCCACCGTGTTGAACGGCAAGGGTGCTGCGGGAATCAGCAACAGTTTGTCACTGCTGATCGCTGGCAAAGAAGAGAGTCGTCGCGCCAAGGAAATCATTTGTTCGTGTCTTGATGGATTGCAAAAAGCGGCCAGACTCTCATGCGTGTTAGGTAAATCTCTGAAACAATTCAGTGTATTCTGTGGTTTTGTCTGCTTTGAGTTTTTGCACCAGCTCAGTCTCTATCTTCCTTCACAGGCATGCAGAATAGGTGTGGCACTATTTTTGCACAAGTGGCCAACGCCTCGTGCGTGTTGGAAGATCTGCACAAAGAAGAACGGAAAAGTGCCAAACAGGTTGTGGGTGGCAGGACGACGAAAGTGGCGCGTCTGCACGCTGCGCATGTGCTGAGCATCGACGTGGTGCTCAGCATCGGACTCGAGATGGGAAGTCACTCAGGCGACTGCTGGAGACATGTCTACAGGTGCTTGTTTGGTCACGTCCTCAAAGACCACACAGCCAACGCCAATTTGTTCACGGATTCCATGAGCTCTCTGTTTGTGCTGTAGATGCTGCGCGCATGTCTCTGAGCTGGAGCACACACACTTCAGCAGGAGCAGCAATCCCAAGGGTCTGCCCAATGTGAAGACTGAAACGAAGGCCGTTGAACATCCGTCCAGCTTTGACATGGAGTGAGTGCACGTCTTTTTTATCATTGCTCGTTATAAGTCACAGAGCCTTGTGTTTTGTGATCTGTACCGGAAAATTCGGGAAATATTGCAAATGGCAGCGTTCGTTGTACATTGCAGTGAAGGGGAGTACTACAACTTGGCGGTTGTTCCGACGGACCCCATCGCGCCGAGCATCAACGTCGCGGAGCTGGTGAAGCAGAGCAGCGAGGACGGCGGCGTCGGGTGGGACGGCGGCGGCGGCGGCGTCCTCAGCTCGACGAAGGCGTTGCAGGTGTTGTGCGGTCTGTCGCAGCAGGTGGACAAGTGCGTATCACGATGGTTTGTTGGCACAAATTTCTTCCCAAGCAGAGCACTTGATGCACGTCTACTGATACTCTTGTTCATTTCAGACTTTTTGAGGACGCGGCGAACAAGCTGAACATGAAGGCATTGGCGAGTTTCTTGAAGGAACTGTGCATATCTAGTCAGCATCAATTGGCTACCTCTCAGTGGTATGTTTTTGTTGTTGTCCACCAGAAACTACCTCAATTACAGTGAGACTCGGTGAAAGTACAAGTTTATTGTTGCTTTGTTGCTTGACACAGGTTTTCTGGTCAGGGCTCGGTGTGCACGAATGCGCTGCACCTGTACCGCCTGGGTGACGTGATTCTGCGCATCGTCACCAGCGGGCGACCGCTCGTCCACATCATGGGCGCCTGGAGCACCGTGGCGCCGCATCTGGTGGAGGTCCGTTCAAACCCCTGCAGTCAAAAGCACTCAACTGTTCCGTGTCTTTTTTCTGCTGAGGAAGTTTACACGCCAGCATTTTTTGTAGGCTGCTTGCCACAAAGACCGAAACATATCCAAGAAAGCTGTGAACTGCATCCACGAGTTCATCACAACGTTGTTCAGTCAGTACGAGGAGTTGCCGCATTTTCACTTCAACGAGTCGCTGTGCAAACCATTCGAGAACCTGCTGTGTCTGGAGCTGTGCGACGGCGACGCACAGGATCAGGTGAGGGGCGATGCTGCTGCAGGTGCCGCTGTTGCTGTCCATATGACCGATCTGTGCGTGGGCGGCTTGTGAGGCGAGACATGTTCTGTGTAGCGAAACGCTCGTGAAAGAGCTGCGCTTAACAACAAGCGAACGGAGAACAGCTCGCGCGTATCTGGAGGCGTGACCTGACCAGTCACCGTTTTGTTCTTTACTGCCTTCCTTTCACAGAAAAAAAGCAAACCCTCGCTTTTGTCTCCCTTCGGACTGCTCGACTGTTGTGCTCCGCGCAGGTGGTGTGCTCGATCTGCGAGTTGGTGGAGGGGTGCGCGACGGAGATAAAGTCCGGGTGGCGCCCTCTGTTCGGCGCGCTGCGCGCCGTCAAGCTCGAGTACACGGCGGTAGAGGAGGTGAACGAGGCCCGCCGCCGCCACGTCGCGGCCGTGCTCGACGTCTTCGAAGTTTTCCTTAACACAGACAACCCGCTCGTGTTCGCCAACGCTGCCGTAGACTGTATCTTGTGTTTGCTGAAGTACGTCAAAGGTCCTGGTGAGTTGCTGCAACACACGTGCTCACAATTGTGCGCTTCCTGACAAAGAGTGCATTTGAGATTGTAATTTCCTATTCCGTTCATCAAGTCAAGAACTGACTGACCCGAAGTCGTGGAACGTTGGCTGTTTCCGTGCGAAGATAGGGAGCAGTGATTGTTGTGCTGGTAGGAGAGTTCGAGGAGGAGACGGACGGAGACTCTGACTCGGGCAGCGAGATGGGTGGCGGCGGCGCCGACGAGTTGGCGGCACGTGACCTGTGTCTGCCCGCCCTACAGTACCTCAAGCGCTGCTGTCAGATCCTGTCCAGAATGTGGGACATGCCGGCGTGTCCCGTGTTCAGCGGCGCGCAAAGGTTGGGAGGCTGGATATTGTCTGAAACGTTGTGAGTGCGCAGCCGAGTTGCGTTGTGTTCCTTGAATTTGTGTTGTCCTTTCTTCCAGGATCAAGACGAATTCAGTGCCAAGGTGCGTGGATCCAGTCATTCCAAACTTTGACCTGGAGACGTTTCAGCGCCCGTTCGCGGCTGACCGGGGTCAGCTGACCTCGAGTCACGTGGGTCGGGAGGCGGTCAGCGCGACGTCGAGTCCTGCCGACACTCCGCGCCCATCCAGTCCATCTGCGCCAAACAAGGTGCTCAGGCTTCCTCAATATTTCATGATATTGCTGACATAAATGCGCCAATGGAAGATGAAATTTTTTTATTGCCATTTTGAAGGAGTACAAGCTCCTCTTGATTTGACTGCAGGGTCACAGAACCTCTAGTCCTCTGTCGAACCTCTCGGAACATTTGAAGACCGAAGACCAGCAAGCGGACTGCAGAAGTCTGACATCAGTCGACTCTGGTCTGGGAGGAAACCAGTCAGAAAGTCCACCTTCAGCTACCAAAGATCAGGATCCGTCACGTGCCAAAACGAAAGATGCCGGTGATGGCCAGACAAAGGACGGTGAATCTTACACGGAGACGAGGAGTAAAACGCAACCTCAGTCCGTGTCGGAGATGTTCGGCTGCACGGAGGAGGAGGTGATGCGGGAGCTGACCGGCTTCAACGCCGTTCCGCTCGAGAAGCTCGACAACCACACGGGCGTGCTGCACGTGTGGCTGCTCGTGCTCGAGGGCATGGCGAGCACCGTGTCCACCTGCCCCAAGAACTACCAGCCGCAGACCCTGGAAATGCTCTTCGACCTGCTCCGATCGGCGGCGCAAACTCCCGGTGAGTTGAATCGATCAGTTGATGTGTTTCCACCAGGTAACTCGCGTCTCCAGGAATGGTACGTTTCTGACTGCGTGAAAAGTGCTGTCAAGCATTCCGATCAACGGAAACCTCTTGGGTTGCCTTCAGGCCCCGAGTTTGGAATGCACTGCGTGAACCACCTGCTGCTTCCGATGCTGCAGTCGTGGCTGCGCCGCGGTAACCAGATCACAGGCTACTGGGACACGTCCACCGCCAACTTCAAGCAGTGTGCCGGCTTCTGCACCGATCTTGTGGTGGAGTACACGGTCCAATTCGCCAGTGAGTTATTTGACTACGACTTGGCGAAATTGATACGAAAAAGATGTTGCGTGATGGAAACTATCGAATATTGTGTTTTGGAAATGTCTTACATTGCAGATGTGTCTGAATGCCAGCGAAACGTGGAGTTTATGTTGAAGCAGATGTTCGACGTCATGACGGAATGTATTGCGCAGTCTTCAGAAGCCATATCGAGACTTGGATGCTCCTGCATCAAGTACGTGCGTTTTTGGCCTGAAGGGGTACTTTTCTCCATTCGAAAACTGAGATTTTCTACGGTCACGTGTTTGTTTTCAGGCACTGCATATTCAGCACGGGGATCATATTGACTGAGCGCATGTGGTACATCGCTTCAATTTGCATCAGGCACGCTTTTGATGTCACCCTTTACTGCTTGCGCCAATTGATGACTCCATTTGAAGCGAACTCAGACAATTTCTACGGAGATGTGGGGCTCGTGAAAGTCGCTGTGAGGAAAGATTCCTCCGGAATTGAATGCGAGAGGTTGCGACAGCTGGCACAGCAGGTAAAGATTGAAACAAATGTTGGGCTGAGCTGGTGAGATTGGTGACATGCAGTCCATTGTTGCAGAACACAACTTGCATTTCCAGGTGTTTCTGCTGGACAGTCAGAGAGGAACGAGCGCCATGATTGACTATGAAGTGGAGGAGGACAGATCCTACGTGTTTCTCATCTACCCCCCGCACCACGAAAAAAGCGCCAATCCTGAGCTCATCGTCACACGGTTCGTTTCCTTGCTGCGCAAGTTTTGTCGATGTTCAGAGAAATCCAAGATCTTTATCTCAGGGAATCATGTGCTGCATCTGTTTTGTCAGAGTGCCGTTCAGAAGCATTGTCGTCGGGCTCCTGTCGCACCAGCTGCTGGTTCAGATGGTCGGCTCCTTGTTCCTCCAAGGCGCGAGTCACATGGTGCCGATGGAGCGGAACATGCTGCCTTCAGAAAGCATCGGACACGACACGAGTCATTTCGATGAAGATTTGGTGCCAGACTTCATTCAAGAATCAAAGTTACCAGGTGTGCAACTTGTGCATATCCATTTCTGATGCTGTTCCAGGGGAGATTGTGTTGAGTTTCAACTTGCCCGTCTGTTGTGCTTGCAGGAATGTTGCAGTATTTGTCCAGTCGAAGCTCCCTGACCCTGTTGCAGTGTCTGCAGAACTCTTACCGCACCGCAGCTGATTTCGACTCTCGTCCAGGCCTCAAGTTCCTGATCCAAAAAGTCTCCAAAGCCGATGTGGCATCCAACATGTACAAACAGGTGAGACTTTCTTCCGACTTTGTTGCTGCTTTGAGAACAAGTGAAAACAGAAATGCAGAGCATATGTCAAAACTATTTCAGGCCGGGATCAGTTTGACGTTTTACGTCCACGCTCTCATGGAGATCTGCGTGCATCAGGATGACATGAATGTGGACAGCATCAACGAAATGATCACGACGCAGCCGACAAGGTGCAGATTTTCAAATCTGTGGCTGCTTTTCAGAAGTGGATCTGCCTGTATTGTCACTGAACTCGCCAACGCAAAGGGTCTGGGAACGTGAAATTATTTTTTTGTTTTCCAGAGAACGGAAGAGCACGATTCCAGCGTCGATCATCGTGGACGACCCCGAACGGAAGGAAAGCATCGACGACTTTGAGATCGCAGCGACGCAGAGCTGGAGCGCCAATCAGTGTCACATGGACGTCTTCGTGCGCAAGTTCAAACGCGCCTGGGACGATATCTGCACGCTCTATGTGGACATGTACCTCGACAAGCACCCCATCAGCAAGGTAGCATTTCGTGAAGTTCTGCGAGCCAAAAGCGATCCCAGACAATTGCACAATCCAGTAAGAGCACAATACACGCACGTCAATCATCCGAATCGCGTTGTGCTGCAGGCGGACGAGATGAGCAAGTCGCTGCTCGTGTTCCTCGTCGCGGAGCCGGAGGAGCTGCCGACGCTGCGGCGTGAGAAGCCGCTGCACGAGCTGCTGCGCGAAAAGCTGCGCGAGAAGCAGCAGCGCGACGCTGACGCCGCCGCCGCCGCTGGGGCTGCGCACGGACCCTACGCCATGTCCGCCGTCGCCGTGCAAAGTGAGAGCTGCGTTCCAAATTGTCAAATGTTTTCGTGTTTCTTGATATGTTCGTGCATGAGGGACATCAATTGCTCGCTGCAATTTGACACACGGGAATCAAGAGTAGCAAACAACAAACCAGCTGTTCACAAATCTGCACATTTGTAGGTGAGCCTTTGCAAGGCGGTCAAAGTCCTGGAGCCGGAGGAAGCCCAGAGGGAACCGATGTAAATCCGACGGGTGCGACGACCCCCGCCACGACCGCGGTCGCGTCGCCAGAGTCCAGTCCGCACCGGACGAAACCCAAGCGAGTTGCCGAGGACAAGGTGAAACGTCGCTGAAGTGTTTCGATCACATCGCCCTCTCAGTGAAAATGTTTTTTGCATTATGGTTCTTGATTGATGAGACACAACAGTAGGATTTCTTGCCTTGTGATTGAGAATGCTACGATCAACTCGAGAAAAAAACTTAGGCTTCATCGCTTTTGTCCGTTTTAGGTTTACAACGTGGTGACCGGGAAGACAGTGAAGTCGATGATGTCCGAGTACCGAAAGCGGAAACAGGCGCACACGATGCCGACCTTCGTGCGCCAAACGCGATCGCGACCCCGCCCCGAGAGGAAGAGTTCTCGCGAGATTCTCGACGACGTCGACAAGGAGATCGACTCGCAGCAGAAAAACTCCATCATGAAGGTGACTCATCGTAAAACTTACGTAGCTCAGCTGGAGTTGCAGGAAAAACATCATGCGGCACAATGTGCTTGCGAGGCCGCCATTTTTCCTGCTCGAATCACATTCGCTTCATTTTGATTGCGCAGGACAGCGACGCGCACCTGGCGTCGTGGATCGAGATGCTGGTGAACCTGCTGCAGCTCTTCCACCAACAGTCGGACGCGCGGTACCGTGCGCTGCTGCCCGCCATCTTCAACTGCGTCAATCAGCTCGTCTGCTACTGCCAGGACGTGCATCTGCGCGAGGCGCTCGGGCAGTGGGTGTTCAGGATCGGCAAGATGTACCGCCTCGCGCCGCCGGGACTCAGCTGCGAACCCGTCATCCAGCACAGATAATCACCACTTGACACTGTGACTCGTTGATTGTTGAAGCCCAGTGTCGTTTCTGCGGACTTTGTGATTTTGCGCTTCTCAAGACTTTTCATTCTCTGCGCCCCTAATGTCAGGCAAGTTGTTTCGGATTCAACTCAAGTTCAGGGTCTCCAGTTGACAATTTCCCTGCAGAATCTTGTACGTCTTGTCCTTTCATGGGGTGGGCACCATCGTGTGCCCCAACAAACGATAGACTTTTTCTTGCTAGTCATAGATGACTTGATGCCGTTGTTGTTTCGATCAAGCTGTGTTCTATTCTTGAAAGCATTGCCACTGCATCGTCTAGTCATATTTCTTGGTTGTTGTTCTCCTCCTTCCTGCCAAATATGATACGTCTGACTTCTATTCGTTTCTTCCATCCTCTCGTTGAGGATGAAAATTGATGGTTTCAATTCAGTAGATTGTTGCGTCGTGATTGTTGCGTCTGTGATGACCTAAGTTCACTGGCTGGTTGAAGATCACGAAGGTAAAATGTAGACTTTACGTGAAGAGCATCGTGCAGTGATTTCGTGAGCTGCCTTGTTCAGCTCAAAAGGGATGCCTGAAATGGTCAGTGCTATGGTAGCAGCGCTACCACGGGTGATAAAAATGTTCAGTTCTGTTGGCTTGTTGTTGAAAAATGCTTTGCAACTGCCGACATAAGCTTCAGATAAGAGCGAGGATTGTCCCTGAATCTTTATCTGTGGAAATGGAAACACCAGTATACACCCTGGATTGTCGCTCGTCTCTCGAAAACACATTCCATTTTTTATCGCTTTTTTGTTGTCAAAAATTAAACACGAACTTGAAGCAAAGAAAACCTTATTGTTATTCCTTTTGATGTTTGTGCAGTGTGACTTTAGTTTTGAAGTTCTGCGCTCCAAACATGTCTCAGCTTTTGGAGAGGCTGTGCTCACAATGTCTCGGACGGATTGTCACATGGTCATGATGAAATGCTTCCAAGCACAGCGTTTGTGACCTCCAAAAACCAGATTTGTGTGAAAATTTCACGCACAAGAAAAGATTTTCTCGGAAATGACAAGCAACATCAGTTGTTGAAGTTCGTGGATCTTGTGGAGACGAAGAAGCAATCGTCGGTCTGCTCCAAACCGTCCAAACCAAGACGTGAATTCGGGTACATTTTTCCTGTCTGCTGTGAAGGTAAATCTTGTAAAATTGTGTTTGTTCTCTGTTCCGAGACGAGCGCTTTTGCGAATATGTGAGCTGCAAGAAATGCAGCATTGGGTAGTTCTTCATCTTTGAGCAAATTATTTGAGGAACAAGCTCTCAACCTCCAACTGAGAGCGATCCCTTGCGGAATGCAGTATGAATAGAGTCCTGAATCAACGGAAATGCTGATGCGTTTTTATAGCCTTTTTGAAGACGCTCTTATCTGGTCCTTGTCTGAGCATTTGATGTAGTGCGCGGACAAAAGCGGACAGCAAATGTTTTCTTTGAGTTTCCGGTGTCCCCTTGAGTTCGCAGCAGTGCTCTGCTCAGAAATCATCAGTTGATGTGCAGGTCATTGTGGTGGTGCTCAGGCGAGATTCAAATCAGTTGTGTGCGACAAATATAATTCAAGTTTGAACACCTTCTCGCAACGAACCCCAAGCACAGCTGCTGAGAAGTTTCTGATCCTTTGATCACGCCAAAATATTAAAAAAAAACCACTTCTCTGTTTTTTGTTTGTTTTTGTTTTTCTTCTTTTTTGTTTTGTGGACATATGACGAGCATTGCCCCTGAGCGTCAAGAATCACTTCTTAAAGTGTCGATTGCGAGCAGCTACAAGCCTGCCGCGAACGTTTCAAAGTCAGCCTGGTTGCAAACGTTCCAGCATTCTCAGAGAAAAAAAGATTTGCAGCCTGTGAAAACGCTGCGGCTGAAGCCAGGGCAGCGCGGCACCTGGACGGAGCCGAGTCCACATCTGGAGGTGATATCAGGTGGCACTGGATCCCCAACCGTGAGACAACAAAGACGAAATCAGACCTCATGTGTCAAACGGTCGGGGGATGTCAGCGCTTTCATAAACTTATAAATATATTTTTAATGAGCTTCAATAGCGTCTGAGTACCATCTGTGCTCATAAAATCAGATTTTATCCCAAACCACAGCTCTCAACAAGTTGTTTTAATTAGCGTAAATGGGGGACATAAGTGAGGGCACTGGCACCCGCGGGGTCCAGGCGTGTACGCGGCTTCCATGCGGTGTTGCTGCAGATTTTCTCGTGAGTCCGACTGCATGGACGGGGACACGAGGATTGTGCACTGTGCTGCGTGCGTATGTCCGATCAGCTGCGTGGACATAACAAATTTCATGCATGTGCAGAAGTCCACACAAGTTCATAGAAGATACAAATGTTGTGTGGCAACCACGTTCGTGCCATTCTTCTTGGTTGAGTTTGGCAACCAATGGTGATTCCAAGCAAAAGTTTTGGCATATCACTTCAAAAATCTTCGTGCACTGTCCAAAACTGCGAGAGCGACACTGAAATGCACTCAGCGGAGTGCCTCCGGGCGACAGGTTTTGTGTGGAGGATTGTGGTCCAACGCTTGACAAACCTCAAATTGAAAACTGAATCTCCAAGAATCATATGGCACAAATGGCGCTGCATTATGCTAAATTACCTCCAACGAAAAAGTGCGCTGTCAGGAATCATTTGCGTCAAGCAGTCAGAGTGTGCGCACACCTTAATTTTTCTTACAAGGAATTAGCATTTGAAAACATAATTAATTTCCGATGAAGATAAATCGAGAGCCAGTCTGAAAGAGCCTTCCGTGTAATTTTCTTCCCAGGAGGTTCAGTGGTGTTTATTTCTGCAGTGTGAAATTAGCCTCTTGATGCGCCGTGGCAATTTTGATATAATTGGCAGGGAATCTTTATTTCGTTGAAATAAAACCGAAATTCTCCAAAATCGTTCAATAACTCACCAACCTGTGATCTTTGGCTTTCAACATTGGAGAAAATCTGTTTTGATTCTCTTTGGACTGAGACTTGTTTGTGATGTCTTTCTCGAACATGTCTTTGGTCGGTGCAATATGGCACTGTTGTGTCTCGGTGAGTTCGGTGCAAATTGCATGTGGCTGACCAGACTGTTTTTGCACACAAAGTTCAAGCAATTGAGCTTTCATCACCGCAACTTGTCTCAAACACTTCTCTTTGCTATTTGGTGCAGACCCCTGAACCATCTTTCTGCAAACAGTTTTGTTTTGAACAAATGGAAAGACGAAACGTTGCGCATTGTTCAACTTGAAGTTTTACTCAAGACCACGAGAACTGGTTTCGCGCAAGCACACCCAGTCCAGGCTGCCTTCTCAGCAGCTATGGACGCCAAAAAATCTCATTGTGCCTCAGCACGATCCATGAGGTGACCCGAGATCACTCGTTTTGACCACCGTGTAAGATATCTGTTTGTGAAGCGTACTCAAAGAAGTACGGGTGCAAGCCAAAGTCCATTTGCAGTGTCGTTGCACTGCGGTCTCAAGTACACGTCGATGTTGCGTGTTGTTTTCTCTCGGCTGACCACTGCGCTTGACCACCAATTTGACGCTACTTTAGTTTGGTTCATTTGTGGGACTGGTGGATTTCTGATCTGCGCGGCGACAGATTGGCCTTTGTCATTTTCGGTGAGCATTGGCGGGAACTTGCGGTGGGGTTTCTCAGCAGAAAACTCACTTCTGAAAACTCGTGGTTTCCAGTGGGGGGTCCATCAAATAAATCCTCCAAACGAGCGGGAGAGTGAGTCTGTCCCGTCGCACTCTCGTCACACACTCAACCGCTCTTTTGTTGTTGATGGCTTCGTTGCAAAGCTGTCAAAATAAATATTTGGAAGCTGTTCAGATCAAAGTAAATTGTTGGGGGTGCGTTTTCTTTTTATTTTGTGTACTGTTGCACACAAAAGTGTTCTTCGTTGCGTGCGGTTGAAGACGACACAGGACGCTCGGTGTAGATCCTTCCCGCGCGGCGCGGCGTTGACGTGCGCGGCGCATGTCATCACGGCCCACGCCGACCGCAGCAACGCCGCGCCACCGCAGCATCACCGTCTCTCTGTCCTGCCACACGCCGCTTTACAAATCTGTGCACAAAAAACCTGGGGCCATCTATCAATACAGAATATCTTCCAATTAAGAAATGACAAATAAAAAGTGACCACAGGTGCCGGTAATACGAGAGATAATTCCGAGAGTTCTGAAAGCTTTTGCAAGAGGGAATTTTGCAAAAATTTAATGCGAAAGCACGTCAGCAGGATCTAAATCTGAGAATAACACGGGTACTGCACATCTGTTGCCCAAAATTTTCAGTCTGAAAAAGTTCTAAAATCCTACAAAAAGATCTTCCTCATGCATAACTTGCTGTCTGACGCACTTCACTCAAGCTCAGATTTGGCACCATTTGTTGCCATTAAATTGACATGAAAGACGCCATAAACGAAACGCTGCCCTTCTGTGCGACACCAAGGCAACTTCTGTTGGTGTTGTAAGAAAATTGCGAACATTTGCCTCCTCGACAATGGCAAGTTTTCAAACGCTGTACACCTTTTCCAGGTTTTTGTGATTCGTGTGACTCTCAGATCATTTTATCCGGGACTCAACGCGCGGAATGATTCACCGGAGTCGCAGGAAGTGGTTTCGGAAGAGTCGCGGATCACGGTGACTGTTGGCACAGAACCCTGGCAGGCGCAGTATCCTTGCAAACACACTCACTGTGATGTTGCGCATGCAAATGATCAAACTACCTGCAGTCAAGTGGGTCTTTTTTCAACGTTTTCCCCACGAAATGGGGAAACACAGTGATCAAGGTCTGAGATGGGCCTCAATTCCACGCACTCACAAACAGCGCGGCTCGAGTCCAGGGAGAGCTTTGGGGCTGGATTGCATTGATTGACTCTTGGTATGGGCTGCTGATTCTGTCTTTGTCAGACTTGGTCCACGGTGTGAGAACAAAAGAAAAAAAGACATCTCAAGAAAAATGATCGGGCAACAATATCTGGCTAAAGTGAGAGAGAGTGGGCCCACTTGTTTGCCAGCCACTCGCAGTTTCAAGCTGATTTCGCCATGCAGCTGACAGCACTGAGTCTAGTTGAGGGGCTGCAGGAAATTTTGGGATCCAGCTGGGCGTCTGACCGTGGACTTTGCGTCGTTGCTTTTGTTGCACAACACAAAAAACCCTGGGCAGATCTTTTCAAAACAGAAGAGTCAGTATGAATTAGTGCCAGGCCTTGAATGACTTTTTTTCGCGGATTCTGGAGAGAGATTTGAAACTGAAGAAATTTCGTGCTCACAAAACTTGTGCACATTACCCGTTCACTTCCGAAATCAATGTTTTTTTTCGAATGACTCTCACCAAACTGCGGGTTATCGGGTGTCAGTCGTGTGCCAACGTGTGGTGCCATACCTATTTGCGTGCCCAGTGATGAAATTTCACCACAAGTACTCGCTTTGTGTGCAGTTCCACTTTCCAGTGGAAAACCCAAACCTTCTGACCTGGCGCAGAGTGTGGCTGCGCATTGCACTCTCACCCGGGGGTCTCTGAACAAAGGTGAAGATTTATTTTTCTTGATGATGCGTGTTGACAAGGATTAAGACCGGGGAAAGTTCTCCGGAAACACGAGAGATCACAGCTCGACGCCTGTTGTGCACCATACTTTTGGTCTTCATCATTTGTTCTGTGAATTGTCAAACGCATCCTGACCTGTGACATTATTTTGATAGATGAGTGTGAGGTAATAGAGTGCACACGCTGAGGAATTTTAAAATGCGTTCTCGTCCAAAGTGCAACGAGTGTGCAGGCAAGTACACACTGCGAGATGTCCCTCAGTTTTCCCCCTTTTCACAAGGCTTCAGAAAATGTTTGCAAGGGTTGGAAAAGTTGCAAGGGTTTTGAGGCAAATCACACCACAGCGAGCTCCATGTCCAGTTGGCTTGTCGGTGTAGCGAAGATTGCATCCGAATCTTGCACTCCTGCAAGGTTGCTAACCGTTTTGCGAGAAAAGTTCTGCAGTTCTCACAGTGGTCTTGTGGCCGGAGGGGAGAAACCCCAGGGAAAGACTTATTCTTCGGTTCAGTTGGTCAATTTGACCTCGAGTTACCCGTTCATCACAATTGGGTCCTTGTCAAGGCTCACAAGAAACTGATTTAGTTGGATTGTCCGGGGTCGAGTGTCAAAGGTCAGGCTCGGCACGGGTCATTGACGGTGCGTTACCAGTCACCCAGCATCCGCCGCCGTCACGCGCACCCGTGTCCTGCACGCCCACGCAGTTTGACCTGAGATTCAACGCATACTTTCAATTGAATGCCACTTGACCCGCAGAAACACTCACGCACATATCCGACACAAGGATTTAGTCTTCCACAGTTCGGTGTTCGTCACTGTTGCCCTTCGAGGAAGTTCATGACGCACCATTTAGCCCAGAAATCGAGCACTGTTGAAGACGGAATGCGTCTTGTGCACGACTTTGCGGTGTGTTTTTAGTGCTCTCTGCATGGGAAACACTATTCAAGATCACCATTCTGCCACCCAAGCTCAAAGTTGTGATTTTCAGAACAAGAAACACACGATTGTTTCGTTTGGAACTTTATTTTTGAAAAACTTTTTTTTGCTCGGAAATCAGCCAAATTGTACACAGTACATGTTGTGACAAGGACATATGCACGACATTAGAATTCTGAAATATGGATAAACTTTGTGAAATTTGACTATTATTTTCGCGTACAATGCACTACACCACGAACGTCTAACATTAACTTTGTCAAAAGAAATCTCTCACAACGAATGTTAACATTCTCACAAAAAAAGTTCCTTCTGCAAGCACAGTGACATAGGGACCAGCCCAAGGATTCATTGTCAATTCAAAAGCTGTACACAATGTAACCTTTTTTTTCTGAACAAACCCTTCCAAGACAAGCTGTGAAGAAAATAATGAACTGAACTTACCGAGGTGCGCAGTTCAAAATAAGACTTGCAAGCTGATTTTCAAAAGAACTGCGGTCAATTTCGAGTGCAAAAGAAAAGCTCAGGGTGGAAAGCGAACTAGACCGAGTGATTGAATGCCCCAAAACTCTTTACAATTGAAAGATAGTAAAACCTTTTTTTGCGTGTAAATGACGCGTGTAGAAGTGGTATGAGCCTGGTGTGTGTGATTCTGTAGTGCTGCATGCTCAGGTTCTCGACTAAATGGAACAGTGCCTTCGAACAGACCTGCTGTTCAATGTACATTGAACTTTACACGTAATTTACAAATTCTCCTCATGCGGATGGTCACTGAAGCGAAAAGGCGACACGGCAATCACTTACAAACCGTTCACTGCGATTTTGTTCTGCAGAATATTTACACATATAACTTATCGGGTTGACATTTCTGCGAGAATGGATCTGCAAACCATCGTCAGTTCAAGATGTGGCAACGACTGGACCAAGACGCAACTAGTGCCTTTTTTGAAAAGACACTGAACATCCGGATATCCCCAAAACAGGCATCCTACTCACGTTACTCCGTTGCAAATTTTATTTAAGTAGATTTCGCTGGTCTTCTTTCGGTATTTACAAATAAATAGAGTCCGGTGCATGATGTCGTCGCGTACCAGCTCCTCCAAATGAGTATCTGCTTCCTTCTTCAGCTGCTCACGCGTCAATTATGCAAGTTTTTCTTCCACTTTTTTTGATGCAGCTTGAGATCGAGTGTAAAACACAAAAGTATTTTGTAACCCTTTGTTGGGACCGCACAAAGTGACAGGCTGGTACGGTGGCACAAAATGCATTGAAATGCGCAAAATACATGCAGTACACACACTGTGTACGCCAACAAACTTAGTTCAAACATCCATAACACAGTCAAATATCCATTCGTGGAATGTGTTCAAACCCCACAAATCTAATTTGTTCTTGAGACAAATTTACATTCCACAACCTTCCAGCAAACTCCTTCTGAACTTCTCAATACCAAACAGACAAAAAAAGACTTTCAATTCATTTCTTGACATTCTGATTGCCAATTGTCATCGCTCAAAATATACACAAAAATGTACACTTGTTCCTGGTCGTGATGATGTACAACGTGAATCAAAAACTGCCATCGTAAATGTTGAACCGGGCGAGTGTACAATGCTGCTTTTTATCGAACACGTGACGGACAGTGTCAATACGGGCGCCACACGGAGGACGGGTCGCCGCTGTCCTGGTGATGCTGAGCGAGAAGCGCGGCCCCGATCGGGTCCCTGGGCAGCGGGGCGGCCGTCGTCTGCGGCGGGAGGCTGTCCGAGAGAAGCCCTGCCCTCGTCACCGGCATGTGGTGATCTTTCAGGGCGCGGTGGTGGTCTGGAGGGGTGGTGTCCATCTTGTTGTCTGGTGGAGTGAGGGAGAGGCGAGACCGGGGGGTACCCACGTCTTTGGTTCCCTCGAGAGCTCTGCCCTCCAGGTAACCGTACTGAGACTGGCTGGGACTGCCGCTGTAGAGGTGTGGGTAGAGGAACGAACTGGACAGCATCGTTGGCGAGGAGGCCAGGTAGGACGGGGCGGATCCGAGTGTCGTGGTGGGGCTCGACCCGGCGAAGAGGCTGTGCGGGGACATGAGCGAGTAGCTGCTGTGGGACGCGGGCACAGGAAGCGTCGTCAGTGCGGCGCGACTCTCGCCCAGGATCGCCAGGTTCGACTGCGACCCGGGCAGCGCGAACGGCGGCGACGACGGGAAACGGGTGTCGGTCGGGAAGCGAGGGTCGGACGCGGGTGTCGCCGAGCTGTATCGCTGGATGTCGAGCCCCGGGTAGCGGGGCAGGACCATCGCCGCGGAGAGACTCGAGTCCAGGGCGGCGCGCGGGTCCGACACGCGGCTCACGTCCGTCACCGGAGGCGGGGGCGGCGGCAGAAGATCAGATCTGTGGGTCTCGGCAGTGGGCAGCGCGGCCGGCTCGGCCTTGAGGTCAGCGTGAGGATGCGCTGTGGGCAGGTCGGTGGTGGCGGGCAGCAGACCCAGGTGGTGTGTGTCCAGCTGGGAATGGTGCGCCTCGGCCGTCTGCGGACTCGGATGTCGGTTGCCTGTGTCCCAGAAAAGAAACAAACATTTGAACTCGAAATTTTGATCAATGTGTTGCAACCCGTGTGGCACAGAGACATGTTTTATGGAAGTCACGAACACCGGCTTGAGCAAGATGACAAATGCACCCGCAGTACGAGCGCACTGAAACTACCGAAGACCATTTGTTGAATTCTTGACAGATAAGTCATCAAAAGGAACGTTCATTGTTGAAAGAAACAGCACTGACAAACAACCACAATTCCCCACTGATCGCCACTGCAAACTTTTTGGCAGTCGCGGGTGCGAGTTCGACGACTGAGATTGTTTAGCAGCAGAGTTACGAGTGTGATGACAAAAATTTCCCGCGCAAACACGGAACCTTGATGAGCTCCAATTCAGTTTTCCTCAAGGTCCTAGATTTTGTTGGGCTTCTATTTTTTCCTGGACTGACTCAAGTTCACGTGATTCAAAAAAGCGCCGCTGCGATTTGGCAGAAGTGTGCGGACTGTTGCTCAACCAATCTCGATCTTTCCATTCGAACCAAGTCACGAAGGAAAAACGTTCAAAACATCCTGGAAGTCCCAGGTTTGCACTGCACCCCACGTTGCCGCACCCAATGTACAGTGACCGCGAAACCCCAAATCAAAAATTCTCACGTAGACTCTCTGAAAGCGTGCGAGCAGCAGACCATTTCATCTTCGCTCAGAAATCAGAAAGCACGCAGATATTTACCTTGGGCGGCGTGAAAGGCGGACTCGTGCTGCTGAATGCTGGGCGGGGCGGGAGCCTGGGTGGTCACCATCGGATAGTGTGGCGGTGAAGGGTGGTGGAACCCGCCTGCACTCCACTGGGACCCTTGACCCTGCAGGACTGACTCTGGAAATGTAAAACAATAAAACCGTGTATTCAAGTGCATTCTCTTCCTCTTATCACTTCGATAACAACTTCTCACAAAACAGCGCAGTCATGATACCAGGAGTGGAACAAACACTTGAAATTGTCTCTCCATGTTGTCAGTGGTGATAAATACAGCTGTACTGAGAAATACGAAAGGCTGCAAAATTTGCTTTTTGTTCTTGTTTCAAACAAAAAATGTATGGTGCCAACCTTCAGGGGTGAAACAAGGAACAATTTTGAGTGTGTCGTCAGAAAAGAGCGTGAGCGCGCCCTGCGACAGATGGTAGAGAGGTGGAGATTGCCAGTCTGCGGCCATTTGTGTCTTGATTGCTGAATTATTGTTTATCTTCTCAACTACACATCACGAAGGGTTTCTGACCGATTTCTGTACTAAGTTTGCAGGATCTTCACCACAACAAAGTGCTTCAAAATTGCAACAACGTTGCAGTATCAGGTGGGCCAGTTGACAAAAAGTCCTCACTGATCTGAAAGATAGATAACTTCTTTCCGCTGATTTCGGCGGCATGTTTTTCTGCAGCGCATTTCAAACTGCTATGTCGTTATTTTCTGTGGATATGGAGTTATCACCTTTCCAAAATCAGTATCTTCGCTGGATTGATAAAGCCTTTGTCGGTTGGGAGCCTCCCAGGGAATGAAGTGAGGTCATAGGACTCGAAACTTAGATCCTCATTCGCACCAGGAGGCCAATTTTCTATTGAAAATGTCTCAGCGACGGATCGACGCAACAGATGTGGCAGAAGAACAAAACACTTGTGGACATATGTTCCCTTATCGCTTCTACGGAAAACTGATCTTTATGTTTTTCACCTGCAAAGTAAAGACTGAAAGGCACTTTGTCAAACGCCCCTCGACGGACCATTTTGAAAAAAAAAGAGGGAAGCAACACAAGAGCAAAGAGTTTGCAAAGCTGTTGGCAAGCAAGAGAAAGACAACTTTTTTACTTGTGCACCAGAGGCAATTCGAAGAGGCCAATTTGAAGGGAGCGAGGCAGACAAAGAGATCACGACAAGACGCCTCACCCTGTTGACTGTTGGTCGCAAACATCGCAGCCCCCCAATGCTGTTATTTACCTTGTCAGAATGCCAGTTTCATGACTTGCGCGCACTTCAATGTGACCGCACCTTTTCTGTTAAATTTCAGACGTCTTCAGACACCTGTCGATTTCGTCAAACTAGATCAGCTTGCTGAAGAGTTGCCAGCTTTTTCTGTTGGACATCAAACAGCTATTGTTGCGCGCGACCCACAACAGCTTTGTGCCCAAGTCATTGTCCACCAACTAAATTTTGCGCGGGAGCGCTCAGCGCCAAAATCTTTGGGACTTCACTGCTTTTGCTCACAAAGAATCAAACAAGAAAAAATTATTGCAGATGTGAATTCCCAAACTGCAGGTGTTTGGATCCCGCGCTCTTCAATCTTCGGATTTTGGCGCGAGATCAAAGACATCGTGACTCACTCTCCTTTTTGTACTTAATTTCAAACCACCAGACAGCTGGCCCCGTTATTTGCAGTGCCTCGCGTTTTTTGCTCCCGTGTTTCTACTTCAAAAGTACACGTTCACGACAGAAGCGAACGAAAATTACGGCTTGTTGTCATTTCACCTGCACACAAGGACTCTTGGTAATCGGCTGTTCGTGTCAACACCAAATAGAATGAGACGCTGCGGGACCAGTCTTGGATTGCATCAAATCGCCTCCTGCAAATTTTTGGCAGCGAGTGTGGGGTCCGTCTGAGGATCATCCAAATTTTCCGGTAATTTGTCGAGAGCCTACGCTCGTAAAGCCCCGTTCCAACAATCGCACAAGAAGGTAATTCACGCTTCTTGTTGACTTGTCGAACAACTTTCAATTGATCCGAAACGCAGCTTGTTGTGCCAACCAAAGTGCAGGCTTTTATGTATCGATATGTGATGATGAATTTACAATGATTATGATTAGTCTCGTATTTTGATGCTTTTATGTCAGGGACAATAGCTAACAAAACAGTTCAATTATCTGCGCGAAAAAGGGGAAAGGTGAGGTCAATCAAATATGTACTGGGTAATCAGTCACGCAAAAGTCGGTTCACCATACTTGTGCCAGGCCCATAACACCAAACTAGACTTTCAAGTAGACAATCAGCCGCGGGCAGCGTACATAGGCAGGACAGCACTTGTCCCAATCCACCAATGCCCCAGTCAGCAATGTGTCCGAGATACCGCTA
>JAAUXT010084876.1_pt1 | contig 28201 bp, 23 predicted proteins | sample 7278171 | NCBI WGS metagenome assembly JAAUXT01 (sample SAMN14350112, study PRJNA611818) | marine sediment metagenome | isolation source: surface marine sediment (1.8m) | place: French Polynesia: Moorea | collected 2018-08
CCAAACACATAGAACCCCCCCCCCCTTGTCTTGGACCAGAACTCACCAAAGCTTTTTTGCCTTCAAACGCACCGTCTATAGGTTCGAGATGTAGCAACAGCAGAGCAGGAGCTGCCAACTTTCGTGTTGCTGCCGCTGCAACAGTGACTGAAATTCTATTTTTCACATCGTGATTCAATTCATCAATCCCGCTATTTCCTCAATGGCTGAAGGGTTTTTAATGAAGCAGCTGACACGAAGAGCTCAATATCGATGAATGTGTTTTCACATAGGTTCTGTTTGTTCACCAAGCGCAGTCATTCGATAATTACCAGGTGTTTCTGTTCAATACTCAAGCAATGAAAAAAAGTTTGTTGCGAAAAGCCCAATAGTTGACGAGTTCAGTCAAAAACATTTCTCAGTTCAAAAAAGTCGCGTGGTGATTTGAGGCTTGAGTCCTGTTGAAATTTGCAGGTGCGTGGTGTGCAGAAGTTGAGGCTGAATGACAGGTTGCAGTGATTGCGGCCTGAGAGCGAGGCTGATGGTGAGTGATTGAAGGTTGTGTGTGGAGCTCGGGCTGGGGAAATCACAGGACAATTAGCGCCCGACAGACTCCCCGGCTCCGCGACACCGCCGTTACACGCGCGGGTCCGGGATTCACGTGAGTGCCACTTTTGCTGAAAGGCCCAACAACAGGAAAGTTTTCAGTGAGCCAATGGCTGTGGGGACAGGCAGCCTTTTTTTGCAGTGCAAGCCGAGGACAAGTCAAAGTGTTCAAATTTGACCAGCAGCACACGAAAGGACGCGAGTACAAACTGGGACTTAAGTCCTTCCTCGGAGAGGAACCGTCTGGCCCATGAAACGTCAAACTTGCACTTTTTCTCACTCCACCTGTCGGAACCGAACGCACGAGCGAGCTGGGTCCTGCGACCTTCCGAGGCTCCAAATGTTTGTTTCGCAACCAAACAGATTTTTGAGATTCACAAAATTATCACTTCCTGACGAAAAAGCTTCAAAGTGTGTTTCCATCCAAGGCTTTCCTCTGCAAATCCACGTTTGCTATCAGTCATAGAAAGATGACAAAGAACAAGGGAACATGTTTCACATTTCGAATTGTTCTTCACATTTCATTGGATGACTTCAAAAGTGCGCATAAAATTTCCTTCTTTCACATTTCACCCAGAGCCGAGTATACATGTGATCCACTGTGTGTGACATTCTCAGACAAAAAGCTGCGACGTAAAGTTTCGTCTCCTTTTGTGGAAGAAGCTGCGGTGACTTTTATACCTATTTTATGTGTGTAGATATGCATATCCGCCCTTTGAAATGCAAAGCTGCATCCATGCGCATTAATTATGTTTGTTCTCTTTTACCACAAACCCTTTGGAGCCTTTGAAAGACGGGAATGATATATGACATTTGCTAACAAGGAGAAAGAAGACATGAAAGGGCCCCGCTGCAGGCTGCAGGCTGCAGGCCTGCAGACGCATGACAAAGAATGCGCCCGTTTAAATACTGCGAACTGTGCACATAACTCTGCCTCTGATCTCGGCAGGGTTTGAAAGCGCACGTTCTTCTGCCCGACAAACACTTGTCGCTTTTCCGCCGATGATATGTGGGGATCGTGTTGGGATGTGCGTGGTGAGGCTCAGGGTGTGTGTGGAGGGAGGGAGGGAGGGAGGGAACGGGAAGAGGGAGAAGGAGGGTGCTGGGAATGCGAGGGATATTCCGGTGGTTGCGCAGAAGAATCCATGCACTCTCTCAAAACTCTCACACGCTGAAGAAGACTTCATTGCCTCGTGCTCCGATTACCAAATTGAGATGCAACGACGTTGAAATTGATGCATGAGAACCAAGACTCAGGATTCTTGGAAGAAACTGTGATTCAGTCGGTTCTGAAGCTGCTGATTTTCACAGGGCAAAGATACTGGGGGTTTGTCGCCTGGTACATGCATGATAAATGCTTCCTTGGAGAACGCATGATGGCTGAGGTACAACAAGTGAAGTGAGGGGGCGCAGGCTCAAAGTCTTGATTGCCGTCACATTGCATGGGCACAGGGCGCGGCCCAGGCTTTAGTGCACTCACTAATGTCCCACTACATTACACGCTTTTGTATTCACAAATAATAGGGTTGGCCCTTTTTACCGATTCCAGTCACTTGCTGCCTGTATGCGTTGCAGAGCCCCAGAAGGAGTAGTTTTGCGTGCTGCTTCAGTGAGATTTCGAGGAATAGGGAGGGATGGGGCCGTTTGATAGACCCGGCCCGCGCGGTGCACTGCACGCCTGCTCGCTTCCCCGTGACTGACTGAGCGCCCGCCCGCCCGCCCGCCCGCCCGCCCGCCCGCCCGCCTGCCGGCACTGCGGGGAGAGGTGCAGCTTCACGCGGCGGCACGGAGAGGCCACTTCTCCCGGGGCTCGGGACCAGAGGCCCGCCTCCCTCCCTCCTCCTGCCGCGGAGCCGGCCTGACACCCTGCGCTGCGCTGCGCTGCGCTGCGCTGCCTCCGCGTCGCTCTCACTCACTGCGCGCGCAGCCCAAACTGAGACCACAGCCTCGTTTTCACACACAGAGAGCCAGAGAGCCTCAATCAACACACACACACTCTCAACACGGTCAAAGTCACACGTGACACATGGCCGCTGCAAAATCGCACACTCGAACCACAAAAAAGACATGATTGAGAAAAAGTCGATGCAAATGCCGTGACATATGCATCCAACAACGACTGACTGAACTGAACAAGAGTGTCAGAAGTTCTTGTCACTACAACTGCTCGTCAGAAAATTCCTTTTGAACCAGCTGGGAGAAGAGGCAGGAACGCGAGAAGGAACCAAGCTTCTTGAAAGTAAGTTTTCACCGCATTTCATACACTTGCAAAGAGATGCTTTCCTGTGAAAGTGGTACACCTGAGTGAACTAGTAGTTTCCACATTAGGTCTGTGTCTGATGTGTCACCAAATCATGTAGATTTACCCAGTGCGTTTGGGAGACTGACAGAATGTGGGATGTGTGAAGCTGTGTCATATGTATGCATTGCCAACTGTCTCAGCCACGCGTAAGATTCAATGCATGTTGTGTCGCACTTCAAATGTAGATCTAACGTCACCGTGTGAAGGGTCAGAGACTTCACGTCGAAAGTACAAACATCCACGAATGTAGATGTGGCAGATGTCGCAACTGCAGGTCGAGTCCTCTCACCAGAACCTCGGAACTTTCAGACTTGGTCCAGCACAGCGGAACAGTTGCGTCCCTGCTGTCTCATCGAACACAACGATCCACCAACAGTCTGAGATGTTGTTCTAACCCCAAACCTAATTTTCATGGTTCCATCAAGTCAGGGTGTCAGGGTCCCCATTGGGTGGTACTTGGTCACTGTCCTTCCGATCCCAATTCTTGACCCACAGTCCAAGTCTGTGGAGAGCGCGTCGTGTATTCCAACAACTCATTGTCAACAAGCCCGCAACGCCTCATGCATCCAGTGTGACCCTGGCCTGAGGCTTCTTGACCTGACATGCACCTGCACTTGGTGCTTTCTAATCTTGAGCGGGAAGGCTTTGAACCAGACCTGTACATTTTTGACCGGACCTGGGGGGGGGGGCGCCGGACCTGGGGGGGGGGCGCCGAGTGCAAGGTGAACAGGGTCTGGACACCAGATGCTTTTGAGCAGTCCAGTCCTGGAGACCTTTGCGTCGACCAGGCCCGGACAAGGTTCGTCCCTTGAGATGGACACCTGTCCTGGACACCACTGACCACACCTGGCCAGGAGACCTCTGAGCAATTAAGGCCTGAGAACCCTGTGCTGAACAGACCTGTTCTTACTGTGTTTTGCCTTTGAGCTGAACACCTCTCAGTGGACAGGACCTGGACGCCACCAAGTGGACCAGACCTGGACCCAGTGTGTCCTGCCCTTGGCCTGGACACCTCTGACCGGACCGGGCCTGTGTATTGATCAGCGTCCCGCTGTACTGTGGGAACGCGACCGTCTCGTTACAAGGCCCGCTTTATTGACCATTCACAGCGTAAGCCGCAGAACAAGTTCATATTGAGCAGAGGTCTCACACGACATGCAAAACTTGTTGACTCAATTTTGCCGCGGTGGCCCCTTGGCCACGGGGAAACACGGACAGTGAGCGGAGGGGTGAAGGGACAAAAGAGAAATGTGAGAAGCAGTGAGCTTGACAAAATGTATTTGTTCTTCGGAATCCTGCATCGAAGTACAAAGTTTATGCAGCTCAAAATGACACCCTATCAATTTGAATTACTTGGTTGAACCCAAATTTGTTGCCACTTTTTGTTGGAACGTAGTCTGGTTCTTGAGTGACGTCGCAAGTGGTTGTTGTGTCAGTTCAGCTGAAGTGCATTGGACTCCCCATTTCCACCAGTAGCCGTTGTCACGCAACGTCAACTGACTCTGGTCAAGAAACGGATGAAAGGGCTGTGCAAGAAGGGTCTGAAGAGCAACCTCGGAGCTTGGAAATTTCGATGATCCCAGGCAAGGGGTCAACTGTGCCAGATCTTCTTGCATGATTTTTGAAGATCGTCAAGGAGACCTTGCTCTCTTTTCAGCGCAAAGCTCAAGGGAGAGGGAGAGAATTGCTTTCCCAAATTTAAATTCATAGAATGCGCAATAGAATCGTGCTTGATATTGCAAAATCGCTTTCGGGCCCCAATAAGGATAATGCATATTACGATCAAAGTAATTACTCCGAAGCGAGGGGTGTTGCAGTAATATATGTTTATGAGTCGGAATCATGACATGTTTTTGCACTTTGTTGCATGTCCCCGCATGTTATTAGCTGCATTAGAAGTAATTGCACTTGCTTTTACGGCACCAATGAATATTTGAGAACATTCGCGAGGTGCCAGAACTTCCTGCAGGCAACACTCGAACACCGTCGCAGAAAAATTCATTCCATCACTTGTGTGTTCTGACTTCTGTTTTACAAAAGGCGCATCGTTTCAACACGTTTTCTTAAACTCAAATGGGCAAAACAAGACGTGTTGGTAATTCACGTGCGTTTTCTTTGCTGTTGAGACAAAATAGACACCCTGCATAGAACTGAATTTTGTGACCTTTGAACAGGGAGCGTGGGAAAGGAATCGTATGCCTCCAGCAGGCAGTGCAGCAAACGCCTGCTGCTGGTTTCAACTCCTTTTCCAGTTGCTCAGTTTCGTTTCAGACACGAGCAAAGAACGGCCAGAGACCTTGATATGTGCTCTTGCATCGAAGCAAAAACATCCAATCATTTCAGCATTTTGAACAGCTGATCAAATTTTGCGGTTCCCACCAGAACCCCCACTACTCTTTCTGCACCTGAAAGATAGACTGGAAACAAACACTTTGACCTTCCTTCAAAAGGGCATTCCGTCACAGACGACGGAGGTCAACCCCATTGTTGTCTGCATCCAGAACCCATTCTTTAATCCAGAACCATGACACTGTATCTGTAACTGACGATCCCCGGAGGGAGGGAGCCTCGCTTGTGTTGCCTGACTCTGGCTAATCACTGGCCTCTGATTCCTCTCACAGAAACATTAATTACAATCGGCTGTGTGTTCAGTAACATTTGACTGATGTTGTTCTGGCAGCGTGTGTCGGTGGCCCTGTTCTGGTGGTAATTTCGAGTCTATTGCAAGGCTGGGGACAGTGGAGGTGCTGCCAGCAACCTTCGCCGCCACCGTCGCTGCCGCTTTGTTGCCAAATCTGCCGCTTCCGCAACTTTTGTCTGTTGAGTCGCGCTTTTTGTGGTGGTATTCTCTGTGAGTTGTTGGACAAAGGTGCCTCGTACTTTGTACGGAAAGTTTGTTGCAAGAGAGTCAAAGGGAGACCTGTTGGCTTGTTGGTTGCATTCAGAATTTTTCCTCATTACGCTCGTATGTCAATGCAATTGTGATCAAGTTTGCGTCACAAAAGGCGGAGTTTGAAAAGTTTCTCTTGAACACAGTGTCCAGGTGATTGGGATGACATGTCTGGTTTCGCAAAAGTTCCATTTACCAGTCACTTTGGCTGCTTGACGCTGATCGAGGTCAGCTTGCTCCAGAATGGAAAAGAGCGAGATTTCCTGCAGCGTCCCAAAGTCTTCAAAATTGTAACGAAACAGATCCACTCGGACTCTGGCTTTGCATCCGGAATTTTGAGAGTTCAGATATTTTTACGGCCTCTTGGATCACAAGTTTTGATGTCTGAGAAGATCAATGAACGGATCCAAGAAAGTTTGAGGCTCTCAGGTTTTCCTGGAGAAACTTGCATGTCCAATGCGAACAGAACTGCACCCATGTTGGTGCACCCACCGACTGCCCGACCGACCCTTTTCCCCGTGGTTTCAGCGAGGAGCCCGGGAGCCAGGAGAGCCCGGGGCGGCGCTCTATTATCCCATATGCAGTAAGTGTGCGCGGCTATCAGGACGGATCTGCTCGCCCGCGGGGGATATGGATTTACAGTAATCTCGCTATCTCCTGCGCTGTATGAGCCAATGTCCTGAGACAGATCATATTTTCCAATGCTTGACCCTCTTTCGCTTGATTCATACGCTGTCATAATGCATCATTTTCAATGCGACCGAAACAATAGCAACACAGGAGGCTGTGATTACCGCAAGAGGTGGATTCCGTGCATTTCCTGCGTGTTTTCTGCTCATCCCACACAAAAGGATCGCAAGTCGTGAGCCTCGGACCTGGATCTGTTTCTTCACATAAATGTTCAAGAAAATTAACAATCAGAGAACCACGATTTCAGTCAAGAGACAGACCACTGTTTCCCAGAGTGACAAAAAGAAGGAGCCTCCCCCACATTTGTGGAAAAAGACAGAAATGTCAAACTTTAAATGCTGATTTTCCTAGATTTGTGATCCAAGACCTCACCGACACTCGATTTTATTCTGGGTTTGGTATCGAAAATGCTGTATCAAAAATGCTTTTGGGAGCAAAACGGACTCCTAATGAACGTCTGCCTTGAGAGGATTCGTCTTGGTCAGTGTCCTGCCCTTTGCTTTCCCGACCACAACCCGTTTGATCTATTTCACCGTGATTCCCTTCACCAAAGATCCATTTGCATCCGAAAAGCGAGAAGTCGGTTCACAAAAACAGTAGAAACCCGGAGTCGGCTGTCGCCGTTCTGTGCGCATAGATTGCAACATATGGCGGCATTGTAAAAGGGAACTCGGAGGCCTGAATTGATTGGAGTCGAATCTAATAACGGGCTGTTGGTAACGAGACCCAGGGAGAACTAGCGGAGCCTGAGCCTCACCATCTGCTGGGAGGCACCTCTAACTCACTTAGTCACCGATCCAGCTCCAGCTCCTCGGCACAATGGTGCTTGTTGTGCGGGGCTCTGCACCCGCTGCATTGTTTCATTGAAGCTGACAAACGCCCGAGGTTCCCGTGTGTATCTACGCGCCGTTTAATGAACCGTCTGGGATTTCGGTGCTGCGCCCAACAGTCCCATCGCTTCTTTGTACCACGGAGGCCTCTGCTGTATTCGCTTTGTACGCCTTGAACTTGGGAGAGAAAAAGTTGATGTGAGTTTCATCATTTTGTGGTGACACCCGCACTGAAGTCAATCCAACTTTTTTCGGGGTCGTGGTTTGCTGGTGTTGGCATGTGGGATCTTTACTTCAGATAGAGAGAACAATGGTCTTTGAGATGAAATAAATCATAATTCAAAACGTCATGACTTCCAAACATTCAGGGTCCATTCTTCTCAAGTGAAGTATGGACCCACGGAGCTTTGACCCAGCCTCCCGTGTTGTCCTGCGGCGCGACACGCACAACAGGCAACTCCACCCGAGTTTATATTCTGGACCCACCCAATGGAAGTTTGTGAAGAATGGGCGACCCCCTGATGAGGTCGCTGTTCTGACGAGTCGTCATTGTTGATTCTGAGAACAGGACCTGGAGCAGTGGACGAGGACACGGGACACGAGTCGTCGTTACATTAATCAAGGCTGTTATGTAACTCGGATTGAGGCTGTTCATCCAGATGGGGCTCTTACTTCTGTGACCTGAGTAGATTTAGCATTTTTTCTCAAAAAAAATCAAACAATGCACCAATTGGTTGCACAGCTTTTCTTGTGGCACACTGGACAACGATTCCAAAAGTGGCTGTTTCCATTTTTCGGAATGAAATGTTGTCAAAAGGAATTTTGAAATTACAAGTGACGGCGTGTGTCAACTGAAATGTTGCACCCAAAACACACTGCTCATCCCTTCTGCCCCGGTCCCGAGAGTTCGAATCGGACAGACTCTTATTTGAGGATTGTAATGAGACTTGTGTTGCAGAGACACGGTGAGTGTTTGTTCAAGTGCCGGCCAGAGCCTCGCTTTCTCTGCAATTACCCGGGTTATGAGCACCTTCAGTCCTCCACAGGCCCCTTCCTTGTTGCGCCCACACACATGCATTGGCCCTCAGCAAAGAAATCATCAAGGCGACTGCAGAAAGGGGGCCCAGAGTACACACACAGAGATCTGTGTCCGTAGGAATTGGTTTTGGGGGGGGGGGGGGCTTTGGAGCAATCCACTGCTCAGACGGCGTGTAAACTCTGTTGTCCGTTAGAGAGCAAGCCACCACATGACCAGAGAAATATTCGCTTTAGACTTGACATCAAGGTTTTTGTTGTGCCTTTGTTGTAACCAGCATCAACCAAACAGTCCTGGTTATAATTTGGGAAGAATGTGTTGAAACAAGGTTTTTTCGAGCACGTCTGCAAAGCGAAAAAGCGCACTCGTGCCCTCCGCGATGATCCAGACTGACCGGACAAAGAGGTTGCAGAACAATGTCAAATGAAGGTCTATAATGGTTGACAATGTCAGAGAGACGTTTCAACGACTTAAACTTGGTGTGTGATGTGTGTAACGTGTCTCATTTCTATCTTATGTTGCAGGACGAACGTTGAGGCGCAGCTCTGCAGGGATGGACGCTGGCATGGTGGTGGTGCAGCTCTCCGTCTCTGTGTCGCTGCTCCTGCTACTGGTGCTCCCACCAGGTGAGTCTGGGATCCAGCCTGAGGTTGGGAACCTGTTGCTCGAGCACAGGTTGGACGAGCACTGATGCAAAAACCAAGGAGAGTGCTACTTTGGTGACACATCAGAGGCGAACCAAGCTTTGGTTGAGTGAAGATTTTTTTGTTACAAGTCTCAAGTGGAACTTGGAAAACATCAACCAGGGCAAAGGGTTCGGACCCTGGATCCCTCGGTCTCTGAGGACTGAGTACCAGAGTTCGCGTGTTGGGCCAAACGTAGTCAAGGCTTCGTGCCCTTTGTCTGGTTGACAAGTCTGAGGACTGCTCCATTTCAGGGTGCAGAAAGCCACTTCTGGTATCATTCAGTTAATGAAGGCACAATGTGCAGGAGGTGAGCATTTTACAGCCTCTGGCCAGTCCACTTGTCGCTATCTGGTTCCATTCCTCACCTCTTCCACAGATATCTCTATTGAAAGCTATTTGCCCATGAAAGCATCAGTGATTGCTTCTGGCCTATCATATTACCATGCAGTTGTTAAATTGCCTCTACGAGCACATTTCTATGGTGCTTTCACTCGACTGCAGTTGTCTGTGTAAAGTATATCTACAGGCACTTCTTGCCATATGTGCCGGTTTGTTTGCAGCTTTCATCGAGCGTTTTTTCCACATCTGGTTCCTTCAGCACTGACAAAAATCAAGCTTCATGCAGCTCTTCACAAAACAGCCGCGCAAAGCAAAATGAAACACAAACAATTCCACCTTCGTTTGAAATGTGTCAAGAACGTCTCATAAAACAAGGGCAAGTGATTCTGACCTGTTTTTTTTTCATTTTGGTCTCCAAAAAAGCAAACGTCGCTAAGAAAGCTTGAGCCTCCTTCTCAGAGTGTCTCTCCCTCCCTTCAGAGCAGTGCACATCAGAAGTGGGAGGGAAATGTCGATTTCTTTTTGCTTTCAAGTGGAATTCAAAACACGCGTGTGTGAAAACGTTTCTGAAAATTCTTGTGTCAGAAAGGAACAGATCTTCTGCATCTGGTCTCTTCACGCACTGTTCACCAAGAGGCTAATTATGACTGGCATATTCTTGGTGCATGTAATTTTCAAATGAGGACAAACTTTCAGACTGCTGATATCTCTCCACTTATTTCCGCATCCGGCGCATATTTTCTTCCAGTGCGCATGATTCCCACAATGGATTCTAATGGCTGCAGATCGCAGAGCTATCCACCAGCCTCTGTCTGCGTAAAAGCCCCATCTCCGAGACAGTAATTAATAACGCGGGGATGCATTCCTCAGTTTCTTCCATCCCAAGATTTTTCTTCGTTCAGAGAGCAGTTTGAGTTTTGTTTCACTCGTTTTGTCGCGGTGCTCTTTTGTGCCGTGGCGTCGGAATCCCAACCCGAGGAGGCCTTGATTCGTTGGAACTATTTCGTGTCCTTGATTGCTGTTTTGCCTTCACGGGAACTGTTCCTGACTCCAGAACTTCAGCAATTTTTCTCCATGTCCCTGTCACAAAGCTTCCCTTCCTTGGGCCTTGAAAAGACGCAAAAACTTCCATCTCTACCAAGGACAAATTTCCAGCTCAAAAGGTTTTGTTGTGTGAAACTTTCGCACTTGACTTTCACAAAAGCGATGCGAATGAAACTCGTTCCTTTGTTTGGCACCATCCAAAGCTGGATGGAGTGAAGAACTGCAGAAAAAGTGTCAATTTTCTTCAAGCAATTTGAGTAATTAGACAGCACAGCATTAATCAAGTCGCTTTCAACACCGCAGAGCAACAGCTCTGATGCCTCCACGTCTGCACTCTCAAGTCTGTCCACCGCAAGCAAAGTGCTTCCTGTAGGAGTTGCACTTCTGAATCCACGAAACGTCTGCCGGGCGAGTGTGGAAGGACGACCCTGGGGTCCTGAGACCCAAGGACTGAACCCCCCTCACTGAAATATTATTTCACTCAGCCCTGTTTTCTGTGTTCAGGGTTGCTTCAGATCCTACCCTCCCTTTCCGGACCTCTTCCTGGGAATGGGTTCTGGGTACAGGAGTGATTCAGTGGAGAAACAAAAGGACAGCTGAGTATGGGAACACGAATGAGGAACAAAAGCGGGGAACAGAGACAAAAACTTGTATCCCGGACACAACACAGAAACGCCTGAACAGTATCAAGAAGGAAACGTCATGTTTCCTCCACTCGAGTCTTTCACAGAGCAGCAGCTACTATTTTCAGAGTTGCTACAATAACAAATGCGCAAGTCTATTACCGCATAAAGCCCCCAGAAAATTACTTCCCTCTGAAGCAATTTAGAACGTCTTTATTAGTTCATAACACCGATAGCACCAAGTCTTTTGTGACGTGTGAAGGGGCTTAGGCTGCCGGAGGAAAAGTTCTGCCGCTTTCTGAAGCTGGCGTCAATAGCCGAGACTGAGCTGTGCACACATGTATTGACATTTTGCCGTGTTTTTGAAATCTGCGTGAAAAGAGGGAGATTCTGGAGCAAAATCCAGAAAGGCCCGACTCAATGCTCGGACTTTGGAGAGATGACAGACACGGCACAGCGTGGTTTTGAGGAAATGTTTTGGACCCCTCCCAAAAGCATCGTTTGCCTTTTGTACGGTTCGGAAAACTTCAGAGAACAGGAGTTCTTTGGTTTGGTTCACTTCTCACAAAGGGACAAAAGAGCAGATGTGAGAATGAATGAAAGGCAAGTCGACCTGACGCAGCCCGTGTGAGGAACGACAGTAATTGTGAGCAAAGTGCGCAGTGAACGCTCTCATGTCCCTGTGTGATTTTCCACCCAAAGGTCTTGACTCTGGGGAATGTGTGTTTGAAAAGACGAGTCACGAAGGCACAGCAAGGCACGGGGACTCGTCCGGGTGAGCTCAGCCTGAGCTCAGTGAGCACGTACACACCCAGCACTCCCCCGAAACATGGAGACACGCAAACTCCCCAAGGGAGTCAAACCCAGCACCTCTCGGTTTTGAGTCCAGTGCGCTTGTCGAGACAGCTGGTTTCCCAGCAGATCTGCCAAAAACCATCACGGCTGCATCTTTCTGAAGCACCCATCGTGCGACATCAATCTGGGGTGAACGCTGTAAATTGTCTCAGACACTGAGAACGATCTCCCTGGAGGAGCACGAAAATTACGAGGCACTGAGCAGGACAAGATTGGGAGGCGCGCAGGGACAAGTGAGACAGATGGCTCGGATCCCTCCCACCCCACCCAGGTGATCCATGCCGTGTTTGTTTCCTGCGTGTCACCGGGCGGAGATGAGTTGTGAGGAGAAGCCCGAGGAATATGATGCAAACAAATGGGGCCCTCCCTGACGCTCTGGTCTCCTGAGAAGACATCTGCTGATTTGTGTTCGGTAGAAAAAGGAAACGCGCTGACAAGTTTGGCACAGGATTTATTGAGCTTCATTTGTTCTGGTGGGCGACTTTTGTAAGCATGTGGTATTTCTGGGAAACAAATAGGAATTTGAATTTTGCTGTTCTTTGTTTTGGCTGCTCTTGCTCGTGTTTATCTGACGCGGCAGTCTCGGGAGGTGCTCGGTGCGGGACTACAGATCAATCAGATGGCTTATCTGGGGTGCTCAGCTCCGAGAGAATGAAGACATCGGAATGGGTCCGCAGCTTACTCTGTGAAGCAGGCTTCCTTTCAAAAGGAACCGAAGTGATACAGAACTTTGACAATTCTCTTGACCTCTTGTGCTGCAAAGTGGAACCTCGTCTGATAGAAAAGATTGTGCAAGGCCTGGTGCACGCCAAAAGACAATCAGTGACCCACAAGCGTGGTCACTGATTTCGTGGAATCAGACACATGGGATTCAGATTAAATTGTTCAGGATTCCCTTGTGGAGGAACCTGACCATTTCTGAGAGTGTCCGGAGTATGGGGCGAATCCTGCACAGAATCGGTCCGGCTCAACTTGATTCATGCAGCATATGTGATCTGCCTCCTAAAACTTCCCAGGTCCGCCACAGATTCCAACTCGCATCTGTTTTCTTCTGTTCTTGTCCTTTACCATCTGACATTTTCTAAAATTTTGTTGAATTCAGTCAAACAAAAACAGAATGCGGTCCTGTGGATTTCGTGGAACCATGAGAGTGGAAAGATGCATGTGCACTGGGTGAGGTCGTTTCACCACACTTTCAGCTGACTTTCAGCAACAATCCACCCCCACAATGCCCTGCAGTATTTACCCGGGGGGATGAGCCTGTGCGTGCGGAAACCGCGTTATCATCTCGTGACCCTGGCGTTGAGCCGAGCGCTCTTGGCTCGGGTCCTGCCAAACTTATCATGGCCCAGGCTTCCTGTGTTTCCTATTCATTATTGGTGCATTGCGTGCAAACGAACCGTGAGTGTTCAGACACTAATTCAACCTGAAAGAGGCATTAGCTATTTGAGCGCCGCCTCCGCAAGAAAGCACAACCGACATGAATTGACATTTTCTTCCAAACACGCAATGCACTTGCTCTCTTTTTGGGGGGGAAAAGCTGTACGATGTGCAGAGTCTGTCTTTGTGGTTGGTGTTTGTTCGCACCCACAAACGTTGCACAAAAGTGACAGGATTCTGATGCACTTCGGGTACAACATGGCGCGCCCAAGTGGTGAACGCACCGCCGACATGGCGCCAGTTGAGGAAAACTACGAACTGCTGTTTTCCTCACAGAAAGGTGCAGTTTGGCATGCAAGAAACTTGAATCATGGTTCTGATGGTAATTTTGCCAATGAAGCACAGAAAACAAGTTCAGCGATGCACAGCAGGTTTTATCCTGCACCAAATCAGTCCCAAGAGTTTGACCAGATTGCTGTCTTGGCAAACGGAAGGAGAGGAAAAGAGGCTTTACTGGTGGGAATTGAACAGACAATGTCCCTGTTATGGCTGTTTGCAGAAGCAATGGCAGCTGAGCTGCTGAAGAGATTTCCGTATTTGGAAGATGAGCGGATCTGCGGAGTGATGGTGGACGCTCTGGAGCACCTTGGTTTTTGGTCCACCGAGTTCTAACAACCCAAAGGTGATCCACAGATCCAATGTTGTGAATGAGTGAGGATGGATGAGGAAGGGTGAGGACGCCGACTGGGTTCTGATCTTCAAACAGGGAAACATCTCAAAACAACAACTCGTTTCGCGGTTGAAGGCGAGGGACTTCTTTCGTGATCAGAGGCCAGGGGCGAGCCAATTGGATGCCCGGAATGACAAGAAGCCGCAGTTGACAAAGGGTCTGGTTCGTTGTTCAGATGTCCATTTTTGTGCAGTCCATTCGACCAAAACATTGCCTTTGTTGTGAGAAGGTTGTGCTTCTCCGCGAGGGCTCATCACTTGTCAAACCTCGCCTGATGGGACGTTCTGTCTGCTGAAATTGGGAGGGTGTTAACTCAGCTTCAGGTTCGTGTTCGAGTCACTCAAGGCCTCGAAAAATCAATGAAGATGCTGACAATTTCATTGCGCAAGGGTACACAGGAAAGAAAGGACTCCTGTCCAAAACTCAAACTAAGTAGCTACGAGTGTATATAGATCTGGGGTTCTTGAGTGACAACAAGCCAGTTGAGATTTTTCAGAGGACAATTTTGCTTGACGCGTTCTAATTACAGCAAGCTTTGCGATCGGACAGACTGTTCTTCACAACACAAACCTGTCCGAAATCAGGTTCCTGCTGAAGCGTTTCCCGTACCTTGTGACCGGGATTGTTGTCTTTCACGATCTTCTCCCCTTCGTTCTCAGAGCATTGCGGTGAATCTTGCCTGTGTTGTTACGGTGAAAATTTCTTCCTGTCTGTATCGATTCATTTTTCATGTCGAATTCGAGCGACAGGATGTTTGAGTACGCGGGGCCCATCGCAGCCCCAGACAAGATCTGCGCGCGTCAATTCTGCGGCTGCGGTGGCGCTGATGTTTTGTGGATGAGTTTTGTGTTGAGCATGTGGTTCTGTTCCCACCAAGCTTTCTTCTCTGACGAAAGCAAAATGATTTCCTTCACCAGACCTGCCAATGCTTCTCAAATTTGTGCTTTCCCCCATTGAAAGGCCTGTTGTGTTCGAAGATTACGAATTGATCAAGATCACAGACCGAACGGTCAGCAAACACCATGACCACTGCTGGCAGTCAGAATCTTTCTCAAAAAAAGTCAAAGAAAAGCTGCTGCTGTGGCTCGTTCGTTTTCCGACTCATTTGACATCGCGTGCTGAGAAAAACTGTGGTGTTGATGCTCTTTTCAGAGTATTAGACAATTGCCATTGAAGCGACGCAACCCCTCAAGAAATCGCAGCCGACATCAATTGACATTCGCTTCTCCGCATGCAACGAGGCATCGTTGAAACTGCCAGAACTTTTGTCCGATTCAACTGACTCTCGAAACACCTGCCACGTCCTTCTTGGAGATTCCTTCACTTCACCCCGGTTGCGTGAAGCCAAAACGAGGAAGTTATTGGGGAGATTCAGCACGCCTTAAATTTCACAAGTACGGTGCCCCAATTGCCAGATTAGCAACACAAACTAAAGACGGCCTGAGAGCCAGTGACAAGTAACCAAATGATATCTGTGTCACCAATCTGGCAATTGGGGCATATCAGAAAAGGAACGGACGTGTTTGCTGAACTTCCGTATTCCTTCGTGAGAAACGTAGAGTCCGACGGTGTCTCTTCACTTCTGAAGAACGAGCACCCGCGACATTGGTCTTGAACCGGTATCTCTGTCATAAGACGTTTCAAAAACAAGTGCTTGGATTGAGACTGAACTCTGCTGCCTGGACGGGCTCCATGATGTGTGAAGGAGTCAGGAATGAGGAGCAACATGTCTGTGTTGAGCGAGGAGGGAGGGAGGGAGGGAGGAACAGAGTGCCTGTTCGCCTGATGGGGGAAAATTGGTCTCATTTGGTGCGAATCATCGTCGGTGTGAGCGAATAAGCCGCGTCGGAGCTGATTCGTGCGCAGCGGGGATGTGGGGAGGGGAGAACACGCGTTTGTCAAGTGGTGCTGAAACACAAGGAAAAACACGTTCATTGGAGCAGTAGCGAGGTTCAGCAACCACCGATTTTGTTTCTGCACGGTGCACCAGTGAAATTCGTTTCAAATCGAGGAAAAATCTTTTGAATAACAAATTACACTGAAGGCCAATGGCTGGTGGCCCCTTGATATCTGCATCACCAAACTGGCAATTGGGACACGTTGGTGGAAGACCGCACAGATCTGCTGAAACTCGCCATTGCACAACGCCCAGGACTCGGTTCTGATGTCTCAGTCTTTTCGTGTTTCAGTGGTTGGAGCACTGCGCTTTGTTGTTGACCTGATCATCAGGTTCTTGTGGTTGCGACATCGGGACGAACGCGCACGTGGTCCTGCACGACTGCCGTGTGTGAGACAGCTGCAGGTCCGAGTGCAGTTTTTATGCGTCTTTGACATCGCTCCACGTCTTCTGTGACGGGAGCGGGGATTGTGAATGAACACCAGAGTCGCACTTGGTTTATGAAGGTTCGTGTCGGGGGAGAGACATCCATCAACGATCGAGCTCGAGTGCTTTGACAGTTAATAAGTCTGCTGCTTCGTCAAGTAGAATGGACGGGACAAGCATTGATGGGTTGGCTTGATGACACAACACTGCAGCACGCAACAAATGCCCATCACTCAATGCTGAGGGGAAGATACGGCAGCAACCAAGAGTGCAATGTGTGCCAAAATGAATCGTCTCTTCGTACGGAGGCCAAGGTGGTTCAAGCGAACGGTCAAGTGGTCTGAGTTCCTCAAAGCAGGACGGTGAGAAACCACGCAAGGTACTTGTCTACTGACGGTGGTTCGGGCCCATGAATGCACAGCGCACCGTCCCTGCCCCTCCACGCATGAATCTGATGCATATCAAAGAAAAGAGAAGTGCCTGTTATGAAAGTTAACACAAACAACATTGGGCTTTTTCCCCTCACTGAAGCAGCCATTGTAACCACCAGGGAAAGAAATATAAACGCGCTTTCAGGCTTGTCAAATCAGCACCATTTGAAGCTGTCTAAAAATTACCCACATTAGAAGTTGCTGAAACATTCAAAACACAATCAAACCCAATTCACGGCGCATTTTCCCTCCATTGGGAGCGTTTTTTGCCTGTTTTGCAATCTCTTTACGCGCCCCTGCTGGGACATGGAATTAGAGTTGCGCTTTTAGCACTTGTGAGCGCTGATTGCCCAACATCAGTCCCCATCGGCCCCCACGCTGTACTCACACTCCACTGCTACTGCTGCAGAAAAAAATAAAGTTCCTGCAGCAATTTTGAAAACTGTAAAGCAATTGCAATAAAATCTACAAAAACTGGATCAAACACACCCCAGGCACTTATTTTCCACTTGTGGGATCTGCGCGTGTGTGGTGGGTGTCGACGCTGGTTCCAGAGGAAGCCGACTGCGCAATCTCGTGTCTGCTGAGCTTGGGAGATTTTGCGTGATACATGTTGCGCGTGTGTCAATGTTAATCTCGCGCATGATGAATGACGCATTAGTACGCATCCATAATACCACAATATCAGCAGAAACTCAAATTGTTTCATCAATCAAATCCTCCTTCTCCACACGTTTGAGAAGCCGTCGGCATTTGGACTCAGTGAGCCACACACACTTTGCTGTGACGTGTCAATTCTCCTCCTCAAAGACCCGTCTCTTGAGTCACACATCAAAACTGAATTGACATGATTTTGCGCTGATGATGGTGGCCATTTTTTGGTGCACACGTGCAAGAAATACCATCAGCGCAGAAAATTAGCTGATAAATTTCAAAAACTGGCGTGACCTGGTTCTGTACAGGTCACGTGCTCTGAGCACTTCCGGTTGCAGGAAACATTTTCAACCACAAGACCAGGAGCCAGAAGACCTGAATGTGAATTTGCTCTGACAGGAGAGAAGCTGCCTCTGAAATTCAACGCAGATTCTTGGTCACAAAAGGCGACATGGTACGAAATTACCTTGTCCTCAATGAAAGGGAGTCGTGAATGGAAATGATTGAGAGGACGGTTCCGTTTCTCCATCTGTTGGACATTTGCTGACCCTGTCATCAACGAGTCACATCGCATCTGCACTTCAGCCGTTTGGTTTCTCCATTGTTATATTCCTTTGCAAGGCCCAGGGGCTTGACAAATCCGTTGTTCTTTTGTCTGCAGCCAGACAAGAACTGAAATGTTTATTTCTGACACCAAATTAAATGTCCAAACACCTTGACACACCAGTGACTACTTCCTGTTTGACATTTCCTCTTCTCCTTTTCATTCAAAACCCCAACATTCTGAGAGTGTTTGTGGAGACGGTACAGAGCAGCAGAAATGCATTAGTAGCGCGAGTGATTGCCGATAAAGGACTCGAGTACCTCCAACAGCTCGGCGGAATAAATGATCAGTTTATGGCCCCGGCTCAAGGGCCCGCGCGCTGCCACGAATACGTTATTGTCCCGTCTCATGCTGGAAGATGACAACCTCTGCAATTGTCTTGATTGTCATCATTTTCAGGGACTCTGCATGCATTGTTGTCTTGAATTTTGCCTTCATCACGTGTGTTTGAGAAGCGTTGCAACCTGACAAAGGCAACATGAACCACCAAATGCATTTTGAGTACTTGAAGAGAAAGGGTTTGTTTTCCCAAGGATTGACATCGTAGCTGCTCGTCTGAGTCTTGAAGGTCACAAAGCCATTTCCACAGACCTTGGATTAAGTGGTAAACATGAGGAATCTTCCCTCCCTAGAATTGCTGTGTCAAGTTCCTCAACTGTTCACGCTGATTAGCGAAGTGATGCATTAGGTTCTTCAGTGTTCACAGCTTCAGACTTTTGTCGTCCGTCCAACACATCACAAAATGTTGATTCTGTCCCTGTTTAGGCTCTGCTGTGCCAATGAGATCTACACCCCTCGCTGATAAATGTGAACCAGCCTTGTTCGGTTTCCACGTTGCTTGGTGGAAATCAGCAGACATGTTCTGAACTGGTCCCACAAAAAGAACACTCCGCATGTGTGTGGTATGATGCAATCAAATTTTGGTGAATTCAAAGATGAAGTTTGAATTTTTTATTGATTGACTGCGGGGAGGTGCAATCTTTCCAATGACAACTTTCGTGTCAATTTTCGACATTTGGCGCTGAGCCTGATCCACCAAAAGAGAGAAAAAAACACATCTCAAATCAGAGACCGAGAGACGCGGCGGAGTCGCGGATGTCTCCGGCAAGGCCAACATGTGTTTGTAGCGATCGCATTAATTCCTCTCAGAGATTGGATTTATTGATTGGTCGCTGTTCCATGTTCCTTCCTAATTACTCGCACCTCTCCTTCTCCTCCTCCTCCTCCTCCTCCTCCTCCTCCTCCTGCTCCGATAACGACGTGGTGCGCTTCGTGGGGCCAAGGGACTCGTCAGTCCAACGAGCTGCTGATGGCTGAATGCAAACTTCAAAGTCAAGCATCGAGTATCGGGTGTGTGTGTGTGTGTGTGTGTGTGTGTGTGTGTGTGTGTGTGCTTGAGTGCGTGTGTGCGTGTATGGTGAGTGTGTGTATGTGTTCATGTGTGTGCCAAGGCTTCATTCCATGACCTCACACCCAGTACAAAATTCTGTGACCTCAAACATCGTGGTAAAAGAACTCAACCTTAACAAGAAACCTCACGCGCAAAACACTTGAGGAGGAAATTGTTGATGTCAAAAAGGCCCCAGGTTCCGTGGTCCTTGACCCAGGAGAGCAAAAGAACCAACACAACCGACGCGCACTCAGCGTAGCACATTAAGCCATATTGACCAGTGACAGAAAACGTGAAGAAAACAAATCAGTCGCGGTATTGGCTTCTCGCAGAAGTGCAGAAGGAACTTCCGTCTGGAGAGGGAGGGAAAGTGCGGCCCCCGCCACGTGGTCGATAATGAGCGGGACTCTGGGCTCGGAGCCGTCCGTGTGTGAGAGAGGTGGACAAACGTGCTCAATGTAGCGAACAGATTGCGACCTCCCCCGCTGCCCCACTCTTCCCTCCCGCTCGATACAGGCCGTGCCCAGCACTGTGAAACAAGAGCAAGTTGGTTCTGCGACGAACCTTTCGAGGTCCCTGCGACAGACGTTTGTGCAGAGCCCTGGTCCCTAGCTTGGACAGATTCGTGACGGCAGCCACACCCAATCGTTGCCAGTCAGGAAAGAAAGACAAGCATCAGAAGCGGAACTTCAAACTGTCCTTCGTGGCAGTGTATGTTTCAGAGGGCGGGATTATCAGAGAGCATGACATGCTGTACAGATAGACACCCATCTCAGCGGTATCCCCACACTCTGCAGTCTCCCACTCTTCAGAAGGAAGTTTGCGTCTCTGCTACAGGGAACTTTCAGTGTGTGTGGGAACTTGCCGGAATCGTGAGTGCTACTGAAGGCATCTGAATCATGCACCAAGTCACCTTCACAGGTTCTGTCATTCTCTGTTCAAATGTCAAAAGCATCGGGAGTAATGACTTGATGTTTGATGTTGGGGGATATGCAGCGGGACAATAAGACTCCACTGGATTCAACTCCCGTGCTGCTTTGAAACCAATATTCACAGAGTACCGGGAGACACAGATCATGTGTGGCTGGCATCACTCAACGGCTGCAAAGCTGATTTTCACTTTTGAAATGACAATCAGCTGTTTCAAAGTTTGTCTCAAAACACAAAAATTCACAATACCGCATCACACACATTTTTCTGCTTTAGTTTAACAAACTGGCTCTGAATCCGTCATAAAGTCTGAAATTTTCTCTTTCGGCTGCACATGAATTGCGAAATCCATCCAGTGCTCAACATTGATTTCATGTGCAAGACAAACTACTCCAGTATTTGGGCTCCTTCTCCCCACAGACCGATAAAAGCTACTTGTGTTCGGATTTTTCTTCTTTGCAATGGATCCCCGGACGCCCATAACATTCTGGATCATGGAGCAGATATTGACAAACGCAACTGCAAACGGCGAGCTTTTGTTTGCGTTTGATATCACAGGCTGGATGGAGAGTTCACACAACATGAAAATTTCACGAGGACTGAGCTGGACGAGACCACAGATTCTGCCCGACTCCAATGAAAACTGGACGCCGACATGCAGAGGATACCATTGCAATGCCAACATTCCCAGCAACCCATCTCCACGCAAATTCAGATGACCTTGTGGATTTTGGCGCCACGGTCACATCAAGGCATTCAACAGCAGAGTTTGGGGCCAGATCCTTCGGTCCCTTGCGCACAACAGCCGCATCACTCTCTTCCCAGTCACGTAAAAGTGTCATCAGTCCGGCTCCGACCACAAAGAAGGAGTCAATAGGAAATACGCTGGATACAACAGACCCGAGATTTCCTTTCTCAGCCTCCACCACCTTCCGCTCTCAACCTGAGCCAAGCTCCATAAAAATGGGTGGGATCAGTGCAAAAAGACGGAGAGCGAATGAGAAGCTTTGGGCTTTTATGGTCAGGGGTCTTTGGACCCTGAACGGGCGGATGGTTTTGGCATGCAATGGGAGTGAGTATCTGTCTGTGCAGGGATTTTTGTTTGGTCATTTTCACATCTTCACACCATGTGACTCGCAAGAAAATTCACCACACCACGCGCATGCGCCCACGTGTTTGTGCCACCGCATGTGACGGGCCCGACACTTCACCCTGTCATGTCACATTACCGCCAACTAACTGTTCATCCATCTGTGCTCGACTCAATTTAATCCTTTTCCTTTTCCCCTGCACCCAACTGTACGTAATGCAATGATCAATAGTCTTCATGGATTTGTTGGAAGCTTCTGTTGCCACAATATATCGCGAGGAATTGTCGGCTGGATGCATCTTTGAAGAGACTTGCAGAAAAGACTCGGGGCTATTTGTGAAGAAAGGAAGGCGACAACCCTCTTTGGCACCGCTTCCATCGCAGAACTTCAAAAGATGAACTTTTGGGAAAAAGTTGCTTTTTTGGCCATGATGGATGTCAACAAACAATCACACAGGTCAGCGACCTCTGGAACTCGGAGAAACTTTGCTGTGGTCTCTCGCACAAACAACCAAGGAAATTGGCTCCATTTGGATCTCACTTTTGATTCAAGTTTCAGAAATAGATCTGTGGATCAATTAGTGACAAACCACTTCACTGCTCACTCAAAATCTGCTAATATCCTGCTTGCCTTTATGGGAAACACACCAAGTGGCAGGAAAATCCCCTTTTTGTGAGGTGAATACTGGGTTTTATCCCAGCAATTTAGACATCAAAAGGTATCCCCTGTCACACAAGGAAGGTGGAACTTGAGACTGTTCTACTTGATCAATTGGTTGGCTTGATCCTGCCCATGCAATGTATGCAACAGTTGTGCTAGTCACTCGTACATTACAAACTTTAAAATCTATCGGGTGGAGCAAAGAGCAATACGTTCTCTCCAGTCTTGTGAGGTTCATTTGCACCAGCAAGAATCTGGACTTCAAAAGCTGGGACTCGCACAGGAAATGGAACACACAACAGGCGCATCTCGCATCTCATCCCAAAGACTTTTTTATCCACAATATGAAGACGAGAAATAAATTTGATGGGTTTTAGCGCGTCTGTCTCTGTGTACTTTTTTTCGGTGCAGCAGCTCACTTTCATTCTGCTGTTCCACGTCGAGAGGCGTTGCTTCCTGCCTCTGCTTCTGTCATGTTCAGGTACCTGCATTGATGGATGGAGAAATGCATTGAAATCTGTGTGTTCTCAAGAAACAAGTTTCCGAGACAAACATCTGATACTTGGCAGCAGACATCTTCACATGTTAGGAACCCAGCATCAAAGGGGAGATCTCTAAGGTGGAAGAGACATTTATCTCTCTTTATCCTCCCAATGAGAGCAATTTTATGTTGACACGCGAAAGGATGGCACTGTTAGGGACAAAACCCAGCCGAGGGACCAGTAAGCTGCCGGAGTCCCTTTCATGCGCATCGCCCACAGTCTCAGTTTCGTGGGATTTCTAACTGCACTCGTAGGACCCGTAAATTAACACCAAAGTGTGATTTAGTAGGCTCAGATTAATACATAAGAGAAATATGTCAGAAAGTTGCTGGGTAATCAGATCTACTGTGCGGGGAATATCCAAGATTTGCATTCAGGTTGCTAGCCTAGATCTTCATTTGACGCGGGTCGGGTGCGTTTGTGCGCGATTTACGGGAATTCAAGTCAGCCATACACTTTGTCGCACACCACCCTGTGAGACTCGCAAATAAATGGTTTCTCCAGCAAGACTTTTGGCTGTGCGAATGGAGCACAGCAGAGAAGTTCGTTTGATTTGAGGTGGGTCGTTGTTTGTGGTTGTACTGGACGGAATTCATTGCAATAGAAATTGACTGGAGACACTCCTCTCAGCTCCACGGTCGGTCTGTGCACAATTCGGATGACAAGGCCTGACTCCCGTTTTGGTCATCTGGCCGTGACAATTGCCGGCCGAGGGACTGTCGCTTCCTCAGACATTATCGCGTCTTGGACGCGCTTCCAAACAACACAACGCAGCTGCAGACAGAACCTCACCCTTCTTCTCTCATGCAGACACGAAGTTGATGTCTGCGTCCTCGTCCCGGCCCTGGGCACCTGACCTGTGGCTCGGATTTGTTGTGCTCGGTTGTGCACACAGCTGACTGGTCGGTGCCGGGAGAGAGCGGGGCAGAGCGGGCTGATTTCCTGGGGGACGTCCCCCGAGCCCCGGCCCCGTCAATCCGTCACCGTGCCCCGCGCCCCGACACCTCCGAGCAACAAAGGTGAAATTACATGTCAAGTCTGTAACAAACGGCGCTAATCTAACACCATTGAACCTCAAGAAAATGCCACTGGAAGCACAAAAAAGGCTCTGCAAACAGAAATTGGTCACGTTGATGCAGACTGTTTGATATCAGAGACATTCGCTGACTGCCAAAAGTGGGAACAGCTGGCACGAGGCTTGGAACCAGGCAGTGATCAGGAACCTGAGTCTGACAGGATACGGAACTCAAACTGAGGCTTTCGTTCAAAGTTTGAGAATGCTGAAGTCTTGTGACAAGATGGGCTCAGGGTTGGTCAGCGAAAAGAGAGTGAGGTTGATTGATTAGAAGCAGGCTCCGTGTGTTCCTTATCTTTCCTGGTGTCTGCGCTAACAAGCCTCTCATTTGGCGAGACGAGCCCTGCACAGCAAACAGGACGGCAGAAGAACAGCCAGCAGTCCTTTGGCAGTCGTTGGGGAACAGCTCGCCAGATTAAGTTCTGTTTGTTCACTCCACTTCGAGCATCAATCTCCAGAAGAGAATCCGTGTGTTTGCGCGTTCATAGTCAATTTCTCACATGGACAATCTCAAAAAGGGAAAAGTTTGATCATGAGCGCATTTTATCTTCAGGAGAAACAGACACTGCAATCTCCAGATGAAGAAAAGGCCTTATTTCCTCCATCTCCCCCAACACATGGACGTCTCGGGAGCCCAGTGTGTAATGAAAAGCCCATTCTGTGTGTATTCTCCCGTCCATGGGGAACATTCAGTGCTGTTTAGGAATCTTTGTGAGTGGCTCCACTGGGACAGAAAATTATGGTAAAAAGGCTGCTTGCCTACAAGTTGTGTATTGATTAGCCCAGCAGTAGCCCCCAGGCAGTGTTTTCCCTTAAATTGCCTGGATTATATTGTTGGTGTCTGTTGCACCAACATGATGTATCTGTTATTCAGAGAATTTTGCGTATGCGAGCCGAAGCAAATTCATTAACCTCAGCGAAGAGTCAAATGATCTGGAGGAGACAGAGTCTCTTTCAAAGAGCGCGCAGGAAATTAAAGCAGATCACACGGAGGAAGCACAGCAAGTTTTCAGTGTCAGTATTGAACACAACTTTGTTGGGATCGTATTCAATCAGCAATTCCTATACAAAGGATCAGAAACGCTCGTGTGTGCGCTCCTCTGAACACACGCCTCAAAAACAAGATTGTCTGTCTTTTCTCACAAAGACCAACGCTTCGAGTCCAGCGTTTGTTTTACATTTATGATTCTAATGCACACAGTGGCACCCAAAACCACTCCCACCCTGCTTCTGCCGCTTTCTTTCACGAGCCATCACCAATAATTTTTCCATGTTTCTTTTTCCACACACGTCTGTTGCACTGGTATTCAAGTCACACAGATCTACTGTACCGGTATGTGAAGTGACACCTTCTTGTGTTGCTCGCACATCGTTGCTCACATCAGACAGGGATGAAGTGAGTGACGCCCTCGCGAGCGTCGAACCTTGTTGTTGAACCAACAAAAGTGATCAAAGTATTGCTCCGTTCGACCTGCGGTTTTCAGCACCTGATGTACGAGCGCTGGCGCGGCGCGGACATGCGTTTCCGGCTCTCGTTTCACACGCCCAGCGACCGCGGAGTCGCCGCCCGCCGCCGCCGCCGCCGCCGCCGCAGTGCTTTACGACCCACTTCCGCTCGCTCTGTGGACTGTGTCCCCGGGATACGCGCCTCAATACGGACTGACGTACCCGAGGTCCTCAGGCAAATTTGATTAGCGTTGCGTTCGACGCCAGAATCGAACACACCCATTGGAAATTGGAAATTGCTGATGACTTCAAAGACGACTGCGTGGGAAAAAGAAGGAAATCATCGCTAAGAGTGGGAAGTTGTCGCGCAGCTGAAGTTGAATTGAGGCACCAGTGAGTTTAAACAGCGACGTTTGGAGAGGAAACTTCAACGTTGCATCAACTTCAGACCCCCCTTACACAGAAAAATTCAGATTGAGAAACCCTAGTATCAAGGTATGCAAAAAATATTCCACGTTGAGGTTGACGTTTTCAATTTTGAACGTCATGTTTATCTCGCTACTGTTTGAGCCGGGCTTGAATCCCTGGGTGCTGTGACATGTGGCTCCCCACAGGAAACCCGTGACACCCGACAGCTTTTCCACATCCACAGCTTTTCAATGGGAACTCATTCACTCGCCCTCACTCACGCCCTTTCTCCCCCACCTTCTGTCTGCATCCATATTCCTTTGAGTGATTTCGACTCAGAGCTTTTCTTTACCTGAGTCACTCTAGATTTTCATGCACACATATCAAAACCCTGTGGCTTTTGCTGCTGGACCTGCAATGCCATCTACAATTCATCCTGTCTGAAGTTTTGACGAACCAGTTCAAGAAACTTTGAGATGGATGATGCACAGATGTTGTGTAGATTCATCACACAAATCAATAGGAGAGCAGAACACAGCAAAACCCGTCCTGCAAGCAGCTGGCACCTGCAAAAGAAACCAGGCTGAAGGAAGACGTGCTTTTCTCGTTGCAGGTGCCGACTGCAACCCGGACGCCAAGCGGCTCTACGACGATCTGCTGCGTCGCAACGGCTACAACAAACTCATCCGCCCCGTCACCAACAACACCGACAAACTCACCGTCAAGCTCGGCCTCCGACTCAGCCAGCTCATAGACGTGGTGCGTACACGTTCTGTTACGTGTTGTGATCTTGTTTTGCCGTGCATAGTTCGCACCACACTCATCATTGCCCTGATTACCAGGATCGAGGTCACAACGAAGAGACAATGGAAAGTATTTCCCAAGAGAAACCATTTCTATTTGAGGTTCAAATTTGGGGGCAAAAGGTGCTCTTTTCCACGAGTGGACAGTGCCAGCAGAAGCCAGCGCTTGGCCCAGTCCATTCCGAAAGACATGACACTAGCTTCATATTCTTTCATTCTTTCACAGTATTCATTTTATGACGTTCGTGTGCCTGATAACGACAGAAAGGGAGGTTCTTGGTCTGTTCACAAGGGGTTCCAGAGGTCCATGATTCCGCAGTGAGCTCTGTGCAAAACGTGCAATGACGAGTGCATTGTTCCACATTTGCATTTTGCACGTCTCTTATTCTGGCCTATACTCTGAACAATAACACCACAATGCGCGTTTTTCCAGTCACAGTCACAGTGTCCCGGATCGAGGGCCCCTCGGTCAGTCCTAATGCTACATTCCACGCACGCGCGGCTACATTGTGCTGCCTGGTGGGTAGAGAATTGCCCGGGTCAGATCCCTGGAATCAGTGCTGATGAATGCATTGTCGTCGCTCAATAGGCCAGTGATACCGCTGGACGCTCGGAGCCCCGCTCTCCCTGCAGCCAGGGAATTATGGACTCAGGGCTGACAATTTCTCACTTGCTGTGCACCCGTGTTGACTGGCAACTCTTATTTATCTTTTTCCGTTGTAGACCGATGCAATTCTAGTTCTGCTCGTCTGTCCGGATCCAGAGAACCAGAGAGCGGTCTCTCGGACCTGCCAAACTCATGGCCACTATGATTCACCTTCACGTGGTGCTCCAACCAAGAAATGCCCGGGGTTAGATTCAGCCTCCATGCTGGACCTCCGCAAAGAAAAAAATGACTTTCTATCAACTGTCATTGTTGACTTGAAAAGGTCCTCGAAGCACAAGCCACACAAAGAAATGCCCGGGACTGACTGCTCAAGCTCTGATCAACTTGAAATGACACCGCGCAAGACATTGCGGAGGTTCAGCAAACACCTCCGCTCCTTTTCCAACGTGCCTCAATTGTCAGATCGGTGCCACAGATTCCATTTGGCAACTTGCCATTGGCTTTCAGGTGCAAATTAGGCGCACATAAGAAAGCTTGCTGAACCTCTCCATTCTGGTCTGTTGCAAATGTCTTCAGTTGAAGACTGTTCCCGTGAGCCTGTGAGGTCTGCACGCCACTCAGTATGAAGAGCTGCGATTCTTGCTTATTGCGAGCAGATTGACCTGGGACTCGAGTCCGCTATTGAAGTCTCCAGGAGGCGGAGATGGAGGCGAAAGGCGCCCAAATCCGCGCGCCAAATGGATTGCGTAGCGCGAGTGAACTGTGAAAACGGGGCCGGTTTGAAGTGTCCTTCAAATGGCTGTGCGCGTGAGAAGGGGTGATGGTCCCTGATTTGTTGACCTTGATCTTGTCAAGCTCCTGGATCCACGAAAGTTGCCACGCATCCAAAAGAGCTGAAGACATAATTGCAGACATGAATTTACGTCAGGGTTCATCCATTGGTAGCGTGGTGCGACTGCAAGATCGCACCACGTCGTCGCGTCGCAAGGACACGGAGGTCATCCACGAGTGAGCGATAGCGAACGAGTGCATGACCTGCATGTCCGTGGGCGCGACAGGTGTGTGATGAGCATGTCGCACCAAGCTACTCATGTGTGAAGTCACGTCGATGAACAGTGGATGCTGTGACCTGAGCGGTGTGTTGACCTACATGTGCGATCACTACTCAAATGACCATACAAAAGAGTTGCACTGACCTCATTTCTCTCATAACCAGTTTGACTTTCGTTGAGAGCGTGTCCAGTGAC
>JAAUXT010104936.1_pt1 | contig 28191 bp, 36 predicted proteins | sample 7278171 | NCBI WGS metagenome assembly JAAUXT01 (sample SAMN14350112, study PRJNA611818) | marine sediment metagenome | isolation source: surface marine sediment (1.8m) | place: French Polynesia: Moorea | collected 2018-08
AAAGTGCATTTTTGACTTTTTTGTTTCTTGAAAAATTTTAACTTTCGTCACTGATTCTTGGTGGGTATGAAAAATGCAATCTTTGAGATATAGTATCGGAGATGATTTGATATCTGACTCCTGCCTATCGGCAAATGTGTGTCAAGAATCCCGTGGGAGAGGCATTTTGTTCCAATCACCGCAACGTCCAAATTTTTGGACGTTATTTTTTTCTGAGTTTCGCCTTCACTCTGAAGTCACCAAATTGAACCCGTCCTTTTTGCCACCAACAATTTGAAACACACTGCATCTGGCCTCTCCTTGGTGGCGATGTCCTTCTGTGTGTTTGCACGGTTTTCACACACATTTCACCCTTGTTCACAAACTCAAAGAGGGTGGAACCTTGGCATGACACATGTGAAACAACATCGAAACTGCATTCAACCACGAGAAAATATTTCCAATGAATGTGAGATCTCTTTTTTTTGGAAAAACACACGGTCCAACGTTTGAGGTGGACTCCCGAAAAAGAGATCGACGGACGCTGCATGAACCGTTGCCGTCCTCGAGAGCAAAGCTGTTCACAACAGTACGCAAACTGGGGTGGCAGATCTGCCAAACCCACTCCAGAGATTGAGTGTGCAAGAACAACTGACCCAAAAGTCACAGCTAAACATCCAGAAACAACAAACATGCCACCATGAAGAGCACAGCGTGTGCGGCCCATCTTCCTTCACAGTTCGCATTGCGAACAAAAGCAGGTTGGGAGAACACTTTTGTGCCGTTTGACCTTTGCGCGTTGACACCCTGATTGATACTTCAAAGTTTCACAAAAGCAAATTTGTGCAGACAGAAATAAATGTGCCACAAAACACCCCAATCCACACACACGCACTTTTTCACCAACACAAGACATCAGAAAGAAGGGCAAAAGAACATGGGCGGAGTAAAAAAGAGGCAAATTTTCAGGTTTGCTTTGTCTCACGTGTGCGCATTTTTCGTGGCTGATTTTGGTGTGCATAATTTGTCCACAATCGTGTCTGAAATTAGCGAACACGCGAAAAGTTTTCTTTTGGCAGTGTCCATTTTTGCACTTTTGGAGCATTTATGAGCTGAGTCCATCCCCCGTACAGCTGCACTTGTGGCAATTCCATTTCATTTTGGCACGTTCGCTCAAACTTGGTCAAAGAGATCAAGTCTGAACTGGAGTTCGTTCTTTGCCATCTGTGGAATTTCTTGTGACCACCACAACCACTGCGATTCCTTTGTTTTCAGAAAATGATCCACAAACAAAGTCAGACTGTCCATCTGCTAATGCACTTGTGAAACCTGACTTGAATCTGCCCCGCAGGTGGGAACACTGCGGCGGACAGACCGACGACTGGAGATTGTAATTTTCCACCAGATGCCCCGCTGAAGGGACGCGCGGAACACCGCGAGAGGAGCTCACTCGGGCAAACAGGAGCAGGAGGAGCGCTTTGTTTGTCGGAACGCATCAACCACGGACTGGCCCGGCGAAACAAAGCGGCGCGATCCTCGTCAGACGGAGACGCACAGATCTGCCGCATCTGTAAACATGGAGGCGGCAACAGCGGACCGACCTGGGATTTTCCCGGTGAGAAAAAATCTGCATTTCCAAAAGCTGTTTTTCCACACGCCCGTTGCTGTGTTTTATTCACGACCAACTTGATACGAATGCGTCTGCAGGTGCTTAGTGCTCGTGTTCACAGCCTAAACTGGTTGGACCAAAGCAGATCCAGGGCCGCACAAAGGGACCCGACGCCCACAAAAGATCCATCTGGACTCTTCCTCCAAACTGTGTGCGAAAGGGGATTTCTTTCTGACGTTGCAAGTTGGACCATCCTCATCAATCCTGGATCCGCTGAAGATGGAAGTCATCCTTTGACTTGTTCCCATGCTGTGAAGCATGGCTGCGTGAGACAACGTGCATCTCTCCGTCTGGTGAAAACATCTTGGGTTATGGGCACTTTCCTGGGGTGTGACCTTTGCCAAAGACAGATTTGGGCCAAAAAGGAAGGTCAGCCACCAGAGACTTTCTTGCCTGCAGTCATCACCAACAAGCAAGTTGCACCAGTTTTCCAAGTGATGTTTGCATCTTTATCTGTACGCATTCACGATTCTCTGAAAGTGCGGTTTGCCCCCGCAGTTTTTCCACAACGAGCAAAATGCAGAAATTTCAGAAGAAACACGGGCACATTCCAGAGAAACGAAAAAGACGCTGATCTGCATGTGTTTCAATTATTCTGGAATTTCTCAGCGTTCTATGCCCCTTTGGTGGGTCCCTGTCTGTGTGCGCAATCCACAAGAGCTGAGGTTCATCTTTGCCCTTGTCTTCACAATTGCCCCATCGCACAAGCTGAAGCTGTGATTCCATCACAGCTGGAACAACAGCTTCGTCGTCTCCACCACGGCAATCCATATTCACCCCACACTGACCCACAACCACGTTCCCAAGTTGCGCGCGACACCAGTTTTCCTCCAGTTCCGGAAGCAGGATGACGGGTACTCACCGGCTTGTCGCACGAGATCGGGGCACTCGGCGTGGTTTGGTCCGCGCGCCTCGGACACGCCGTCCGGACAGCAGCCCCACGGCGCGTCCCTGCACGTCTCCACCGGCTCGTTGTCCGGCCCGCCGCACCCCTCGAAGTTGGGGCCCGCCGCCACCGACTGTCCGTCGAGACAGCAGCCGAACCGAGTCTGAGGTAGAAACAAACAGGTTCTGTCAGAAGAAATGTTACGCCAAAGACTTTCCTTCGTCTCCACGGCTCCACTTGTCCTTCTTGAAGACCACGAGCACTGAGTACAGATCCTGGTTTATTCGCTGACCTTGTCACAAGGAGGTCGAAGGGCCTCCAGCTCGCAGCCGTGGTAGTTGGGTCCGTGCGCGGGGGAGACGCCGTCCGGGCAGCAGCCGTGCCGCGTGCCGGCGCAGCCGCCGACGATGAGCCCTTCGTCGCCGCAGCCCTGCTGCGCCGGACCCTGCGCCGCCGTCACACCGTCGGAGCAGCATCCGAACTCACTGTGAGCGCAGCCCATCTGCAATCAAGTTCTCCGAAGATGAAGACAGCTGAAGTTCAAACATTAAGATTGAGTGCAATGAAGTTTCGCAAAAGAGAAACTGCAGGTTCTGATTGGCTTGGGAAAGAAGAGCAGCCCGTCGGAAGGCAAACATCACTCAAAAAGAAAGAAACAAAATTTCTGATGCGCGAAATTGATTTCCTTGTGATGTTTCTCCCCAAAAGTTGAAGTGTTTTGACAGGAAATTTGGTACTTCCCAAGGAATCTGAGAAATACAGGCGAACGCAATCCTTTACTTTCGTGCTCCTGCGCGCACTGACCTGCACCGGTCCATCACAGCCTTCGTGTTCGGGTCCCGAAGCAGGGGTTTGTCCGTCTGGGCAACAGCCGTGCAGCGAGTTGGCGCAGGAGGCTGGTCGGTGCGGCAACACACCGGGGCAGCCCTGGAACCCGGGCCCTCGTGCGGCCTTCACGCCATCTGGGCAGCAGCCATAGAAGGACGCGGCGCAGCTGGCGTCGATGGCGTTGCAGCCCGAGTGACCAGGTCCCTCGGCGGGCGTGACGCCGTCGGGACAGCAACCGAACTCGGAGTCCTCGCACACGGCGCCTGATCCTTCCTCGCAGCCGCTTCCGTGCGGGCCTGCCACAAGAAAGTTACATGAACATTCAGCTTCTTCCTGCCCGAGAGAAATTGGGATGTGTGGGCCACATGAAGGACGCGTTTGCTGCTGACGCGCTTGGGTTTTCTCGACCACGGTAAAAGAAGCTGTTGCGAACCTTTCGCAGGTGTTTTGCCATCGGGGCAGCAACCAAACGGCCTCTTCTCGCAGGCCTGTGGCGCAGGCGGTGGTGTCTCGTGTTCTGGGCAGCCCTCTCCGTCCAGTCCGTTGGCAAATGTCACACCGTCCTCGCAGCAACCAAACGCCGAAGCAGTGCAGCCGAACACAATGGGGCAGCCCTCCAGGTCAGGGCCGCCGGCCGGGGTCGTGCCGTCCGCACAGCAGCCGAACAGCGTGTCCTTTAAAGTGGAAAAGACGTGTCAGGCCTGACATGCAGTTCGGGTGTGGCCGTTGAAACAACAAAGCCACAAAATCTTGGTACTCATCAGTTGTGACGTCAAGAACTTTGGAGTACTCACGACACAGGTGTACTCGGGACAGCCGAAGTTGAACGGGCCCTGGGCGGGCAGGATGCCGTCGTGGCAGCAGCCGAACTCCGTCTCGAGGCACGCACCGCGGGGGATCGCGTCCTTCGCCGGGCAGCCCAGGAAGTCGGGGCCGTCAGCTGCCGTGATGCCGTCCGGACAGCAACCGTGCTCCGTGCCTTTGCAGCCGCCCACGACCAGCAGGTTGTCTGTCGAAGGTCAAGGTCAGTCTTGTGAGAGTGAAACACCTACGCAGATAGGGAGAGGACAGACAGACCACACACACACACACACACACACACACACACACACACACACACACACACACACACACACGTGTAGAATCTAGACGTCAACACACAACCCCACCCCACCCTCGCAGGGTGACCTACCTTCGTCACACGGCTCGGAGTTGCAGTCTGCGTAGGCGTCGGGGCGGGACTCGGGGTCACACTCGGTCGGGTCGACCAGTTGATCGCCCTGGAAGCAGAGCACTTCGCGCTTCCGCTGTCCGCCGCCGCATGGCGCCGAGCACTGCAAAAACAGAGGCGCGTTCAGTGCAAGCTGCTGCCAAAAAATTGGTCGCAAGTTTGGTCTGTCTGATTCAGTTCAGAGCGACTGCATGTCTGAAATGATTTGAAAATAATATCCCGGAAAAACTGTTCACCGTCCATTATCTCAAAGAGTTTTAGTACCTTGCCCCAGGGTCCAGAAAACCAGACGCCGGTGCAGCTGGACCCCGTGCAGTTCTGCTGGCTCGTCATCTTACGTGCGGAGTCGCACAGCGTCTGCTCCACCATCACAAGGTCGTCGCCCTGCAGCTGCGCACACGTGACGCGGCGCACCTGCACACCCGGTCCGCACCGCGCAGAGCACTGCAGGAAGAACACCACTCTTGAACAGTGCTCAACATACAACTCCGACGACTGAGGCAGGGCATCTCAGGACATCTGTTTTGGAATGGTCCCTTTGCCCCGCCCCAACCGAGCCGCATCCGCTACAGATGTTTCAAACTGACCAAATGCCACCTCAGCTGTCGACGGAACTGACCGATCGATGTTTGACGAGGAAAACAGATGACGCGACGCAGCTTTGGTCATTTGCGTTCACTGACCTGACTCCACTCGGACGCGTGCCACTGTGGCCGGGGTTCGCAGCCGGCGCTGACGCGGGGACACACCCGCGACGTCTGGGGGCGTCGCGCCGGGTCGCAGCGCGCGTCCGGGTAGAGGCGTCCCGCCCGTGAACTGCACGCCACCTGCCGAGTCTCGATCGCGTCTTCCCCACAACTGTCCGGACACTGCAAAACACAGCGAGATTTATCTCGGTTCTCGTAGTTGTGTGTGCCAAATCACCGGCACCACAATCAAACACAAATTGTTTTGAATCTTTCTAGCACATCCATTCAACACGGTGAGGAGGTGGGAATAAAAATCGCAATGCCATTCGAGGGAAGCAATGCTGTACCTAAAAGAACACGTATTTTTGCCTCGGACAAACGACACTCAGAACACCAAAGCCGCAAACATCCAACGGGTGTCAAGGAGCGGTGTGTATGTGCGTGTGTGTGAATGTGTGTGTGTGTGTGTGTGTGTGTGTGTGTGTGTGTGTTTGCTCGTGCGTGTGCCGCATCGATTTTTCTTGATTCTGGAAAACTTTCTTCGAAAGTCAAGTCAAGTCATGAACATTACAGTCAGAAGCGTGGGTTTTTCTTTTCGATCTGACCGTCAGAAATAAATTTGAAAATCACGGCGAGATTCATAAATTTGGGTTTGGGACGGGAACATCAAACGACGAAAAGCAATTTTACTTTCGTCGTCTGTAATTTTTGCCAAACACACCCTGAGTTGACATGAAAAATTTTAATCCTTTGCTCTTTTTCACCTCTGCAGATTTATTTTCGTGTCTTATCTCAGATCTCGAGCCGTCTCGTTACATTATCCAACCCGATATATCACGGCGGGAGATGTTGGTGCTGCGACCTGCGCGAGGCAAATGTCAAGACTCCCTGCATTCCGCTGTCGTGTGCTTTGTCGCCTTTGTTTACACACCGATCAAACTCGCTGAGCGTATCCACTTTCATGAGAGCTCAAGTTTCATACGAAACCACACACAAGTATTGAAATATTTGTTTCTAATTTGACCTCAGGAAGGTGGTGCTGTCAAATTTTGCTCGCAGGTGCGTGCTGAGTCGCGGAAAGACCATTGAACACACATGCACTCGAGCAAAGTGTTCTTGACGAAAATTGCGCGATTCTCTTTTGAAATGGGTGGGCTCACGTCTGTGAAATTTACATTTACGGACACAAGGAAAATAACCATTTCATGCTGAACCTTCTTGGTATGGTATGAATGGTGAAAGTACCTCACTTGCATTGTCGAAATACTTTTTCGTTTCCATCGACCCTGTCCATCATCAGTACTCACCCCTGACCAGGAGGAGACGACCCACTCGAGGCCTCCGCACGGGCCGCTGTTGCAGGCGCGTCGGGCGGGCGGCCTCGCCGAGGCGTCGCAGCGCCGCGGCGGCAGCACGTCGCTCGCCGCGCCCGGCACCGCGTGCTGTGCGCGACACAGGACCGACCGCAGCTGGTGCCCCGCACCGCAGACTCGGTTACACTGCAAAGTTAAGCAACTAACTATCTTGGAATGCAGCGCAGGAAAAAAAGTTTGTGAGCGAAAGGTTGTTATGCTCTGCTTGATGTACTCCTTCGCTTTTCTCGGATCCACCTGCACTGAATTTGAGACCATAGGGGCTCTTTCACCGCTTGCTGCTGTTTTGCCCTTCAAATATTTAGGTTTACGGGAAAGCACTACAGATAATAAACAGGTCAGACCACGTGTCGGCAAAATGACCGACACGCAACATGAGCCGCGGTACCAAAATATTTACACTGAACCCAAAAGGCCAAGACATTTTCCAATTCGTCTTTCAAACACCAAATATTTGTGAAGATATTTGTGAAAGAAGGTGAGTTTCGTCTTGCGAATTTCTTTGGATTGAACACGTAAGAGAGAGAGAGAGAGAGAGAGAGAGAGAAAGAAAGAGAGAGAGAGAGAGAGAGAGAGAGAGAGAGAGAGAGCGAGCGCTCTACGGAACATACCTGAGACCAGGGCCCAGCGTCCCACTTCGGGCACTCGACGTGTTGGTTGCAGATCTGGACGGACGGGGGTCTTGGTTCTGTGCAGAGATCGGAGTCGACGATGGAGAGCAGGTCGGGGTACTGCTGTTGCTGGCAGTACACGGAGCGGATACGCATACCCTCGCCACACGTCGTCGAACATTCTTCCCACACACCGGCATGCCACCTGCGAGCGAAAAGAAGCATTCCATTGATAAAACGACGCACAATTTCCTGACCTCTCCTTGGTGTGTCACAAGCTACGACGAAATACAAGACTGGTTCACGATGGCGTGTTGATCTACTGTGGATCTACTTGAAACCAATTGATTCTGCCATCCAGAACCCCGCCAGTCGAGCAGATGCTCTTGCGAAAAGAACCCACAGAATCCATCCTGAGGCACGAGTCAAGTCAAAACAAGCAGATGTAACGATTTGGTCTCCGATTGCTATCGGTACACGGGTGTGCGAGTTGCACTTGCACAAATTCGCTGGTTACTCGAGACCAGCTGATAGCGCGCTGCTGCGCAAACACTACGGCGCGCAACGATAACACGCCGACACAGGCGTTGCCTGAACCGACCGGATTTCGTGCGCGCATCGTCAACATTGCGAGGAAGTAGATTTGTGGAAGATGGTCTCACGTTGCGGGGCAGGGCTGCACGCTGCACGTCTGGTTGGCAGTGGGTCTGCGGTAGGGGTCGCACAGGTCGTCACTGACGATCTCGCCGTCGCCCGTCCGCTCGCACTCCAGACTGCGCTGTTGCTCCCCTGTGAAGAAGCGACTCAGACCGTAATACCCTGTTCGGGAGGCTTTCCCCTTTGACTGACACACACACACACACACACACACACACACACACACACACACACACACACACACACACTACACACACACTGACTGGGCTCTCTACCCAAATCCTGAACCTTGATTGTGCCAATTCCTGCAGCAAAATTATCCCCAATTTTTCACATCTAGTTTATAAGGACAGCACTCTTATGGGCCATTCTCTCTTCCAGCGGATAACGCACCTGTGCCGCAGGACGCGCTGCACGCCTGCCACGCCCCGATGCGCCACTCGTACGTGTCGCGCACGGCGGCGCGCACGGACCGCGGCACCGAGTACTCGTACAACACCCGCGCGTGGTGCCCGCGTTGTCGCAACAGCTGAAACACACCAACAACAACTGCTGCACAAGGGACGCAAAGACGAACCAGTGTTTGATCCGCTCTAATCTTAATACAGGGCAACTTGAAACAGCGAATCACGTTCACCAACACGGGAACAGGACAAAAATTTTGTGCGAAGAATTCTGTGTTCACGTTGTCGACAGAGAGAATACATCCACAACACAAAGCTGGATGGAAGCTCTATGATCCTCAATTGTTTGCTGTTCTTTCCATGTTCAAATACATTCTGCAGACACGATGATTTGCAGGAACATAACTTGAAGCATTCAAGTTGAGCGCGGAGTTCAGGAAGTCAATGAGCAATCAATCAACTTTCTGCGCAGCGGATTCCTTGACGTGAAACTGCTCTACAGCTCAAGGCTGATCCGAGAGAAGGCCGCGAAAAATACTTTGGAGGAATAGCTGGTCAGTTTGATGGCAGTACGACAAAGGGTTTCATTTTCCTGCCATAGGATACGCAAAGGAACGACGTCCCTTCAATTATGGGAATGAGTTTCAGGTTCGCGCGGCGCACGCACCGCGAGGAAGAGCGGCTGGTTGGTGGGTCCGTCCGCGCGCAGCGTCTCCGCCTCGTCCTCGCCCTCGTCCTCCTCCGTGCCGCGCGTGTAGCGGAACACGGTGCCGGCGATGGAGCGCGGCAGCGGCAGGTCGATGCGCCAGTTCCCGTTGAGCACGTAGTTGCCCTGCATGTCGCGCAGTGCTGCAAGACAAAGCACATGTGCCAGTCCTGTCTCGCACACATGCAAAGTACCCGACTTCGTGTCGTTTGTACCAGGTCAAAATTTTCACCAGCAGAGCAAGAGGCAGGTCTTGATCTGGTCCCAGACATGCAAAAGGTGTTCACAAAAGTCTATGCACACCAGAAGACCCTGGAGTCCGTCGAGTCGAAAAACCAATACGTTCTTGGCTGTTGTTCATTTAGGCACAATTACCGGTGCAGCAATCACCAACGAAAACACCAAAACCAAATTCTGTAAATCACGCCGGCGGATTCAGAATTTGGTCTCAGGGCGCAACTTTCCGCAGCATGAGAAAATTTGGCGCCTCGTGGCGAAAGTTGGGTGGAACATTTTTTGCTCAAATACTGGGACGCCCCCATAGATCCACCCCCGTCATGAGCATTTTCAAAATCTTCCAGACAGACATGAGATGAAGACAAGTCGGAAAATATATTGCGGTGCTCAAACTTGAGGATCCAAACAAGGGTAAACAAACCGTGCGAATGGCTGCGTATGGCCAGATCCATCACCTGTGAGTGGGTTTTTATCGCCTCTCTATCTCGATTGCTCGAATCGGAACAATTTATTGCTATTCAAACATTTGGTTGTGTCTTCTTTTCTCACGAATTTTTCCGACGCGGCGAAGATTGGCAATCAGACAAACATGGAAGTGGAAATGCACAACTCGACATCTCGGGTGTTGAACCTGGTACACCTCTGCGTCTTTCGTCTTCGGGGCGCAGGGAGTGTGTGTGTCATTCTAACTGCAGTGTGGAAATGCTCACCAAAGTAGCTGGGGGTCGGTTTGCTTTCCGTGATCGAGATGGACGTCGATCCGGCCGGGATGAGCAGCAAGTCGTGGTAGCCTGGAACCAGAACCCAACAGTCCAAACTGGATGCATGCGGCAAACCCAGAGCTGATTCTCGAGCTTTGATTCGAAGCCAATGCAATTGTCGTGAAGACACTCGGTTAATTCTCACACCAACCGGTGTCCGTAAATTCCACGCAAGCTACCAGGTGCGGACCCTGCTGGGTTACGAGGACGAACAAGCATTGCAAGCTCCGTTGGGGCTCATCGCGAAGATAAGAGGTGACGTGCAATCATAGAGCTCGATATCGAGATGCATGGGTGCAATTTACAAATCATTGGTGTCGCATTCTGCAGGAACACAGCAGCTGGTGGCTACAAACCTGTTTTGAGATGGTGCGTGTCGATGGAGTCGCTGACGGACGTGCAGCTGCTGCCGTCTCCTCCGCAGTCCATGCACCGGTCAAATTTCACACCGCTGTTCAACATCTTGTCACAACCCACAGCCTGCAAAAAACAACAAAATTTCATCGTCCAATTTTTGGTGCTGACTTCAAGAACCAGACAGCTGATGTTTTGGTCCTCTCAACTTTTGAAAACAACAAGTTCGTCTTGTGTGAGGTTCCAATGTTTCTTCAAGAACGAAATCTTTCCAGGCAGACAAGTTTTCCTTCCCCTGCACAAAACCTGGTGATTTCCTCACATCGGACCCTGGGCGTGACCCAGTTGTGGTTCGTCAGAACGAGACCTGCGAGCCGCGTTGTTTATCGCTCCGACCAATTAAACTCTGCAGAAGTTTTCACGGCGTCGGACCGCGAAACTCGATCTGCGACTCCAAACTCCGCTCCACTGGCGCTGCGCGTCCGCAGCTGTTTCGCACAGCACGCAGCAGAGTGTCAGTTTGCACAAAATCGCACAGTGCACGTTCCCTTTCTGCCCTCACTCGCAGGTTTATCGTTTCGTCCCCGGAGCCGTCGCGACAGACGTTCCCAAGTTGTGAGAAAGTATCAAAACAGAAATGCGAGAGCTCAGCAAATTCAGCTGGCTCGATTTTTGGTGAAAGAGAATCACTGTGCCCCTGCCCTGCCCCCCCCGACCCCCCCACCCCCCCCCCCCACACACACACACACACATCTGTGGCGGCGATGCAGTCAACTTTGGCTAGAAATTGCCAGATTCCGCTGTCGCTATCAAAAGGAACCAGCAGAAATCTTTGCCAGGAACCGTTGTGAAAATGGGATGCTGACTTTGATCAGAATAACTGAACGAACAAAAGGAGTCGACTTTTCCCCTTGGGTTCTTCCCCGAATGCCGTCTGCCTTTTGCGGTTCGTTTGGTCGATTTCACTGACCCCGAAAGCAGACCAGAACGCTAACATCTCGGGAGTCATAAAATCTCTCTCGCCGAAGTCACAAAACAATTCGCAGCAAATCGCCTTGCACCAAAGTTTATTGTCTCGGGCTTTGTGTCAGTGCGTCCATCACAGATGTCGGCGCGGCTGATCCCTCATCGCTTTGATCGTCGCCGCCGCCACTTGAGGCGCGATACGGCGCAGGTGTCGGGAGCGAGCGCGTCCGTCCGCCCTCGCCGCCCGCACTCTCACCACCCACCCGACAATCTGGCGCCCAACACGCTCGACCACAGACTTTGCATGGAAGCCTGTTTTGAGTATTTTCCGTCATCCTGTTCCAGGGCACGCAAGCTACATCAAATGTTTACCCGGGCACAATACACGAAAATTTAGAAGAATGAAAGGACACTGAGTGCCTTGTCTCTCGACAATTCCCCTGATGCATTTTATGTCCTGGTAAAAATAAGGTGCGTGAACCGAAAACGCAGCTTTGACAACACGTCACACGAATTCTGTGCATTCAGACAAGCAACACCAAAGCCAGTTCGCAGAAATCCCGACAATCTTGAGAGTGAAGTGAATGATATTGCAGTGTGCTGTAGTTGTTATGTCTGGCGCGCAGCACCGCACACATTCCATATCACTATTGTTCTCCACTTGGCTCTTTATTGCTCATAAAGAGCTACCAGATACGAAAATTTGTGTTGTTGACTACTTGTATGTGTGTGAGTACTTCACGTGTGAGTATGTACTTCAGGTGCGTTCCAGCAGGTTGCAGACACACCACTTTCCTGGAGAGTACGTTCTCCGCAAACGCAATCGGGTGATACTGTCTTTGGCGAAGATTGGGAAAATGTGGGATGTTCGTTCTTGCATCACCAAACCTTCAACCGCTTTGCCAAAGACAATGTGTACATAACACGGAAACGCACCCAGCAGCACTGCCTCAGCGGAGGCGCACGACGTACCTGACAGGCGCCGTCGACGCACACGTCCATGCTGTCCGGGCTACACGGCGTTCCGTCGATCACCTTCGGCGCGAGGCGGTAGTAGAAGTTCTGACCCTTGGCCACGCAGTTCAGCTCGCATCGGTTCTCCGCTACAAGAACAAGTGTCACTGTCATAGCAATTTGTCCGAAGCATTGACTTCTCCAAATCGTGGGGACTTTTTTCTGACCAACTCGTTGAACCCAACAACTCAACAACACGTGGTGATGCTTTTCAAATTCTTATCGGATGCCCACCGCAATTTCACACTCCACCACAAAAGTACATTGTCCACTTCTTTGTTTTGTCTGCATCTTTCAGTGAAGTACTTTGTCTGTGGATCGGGAGGGTCAATCACTTGCTGATTTTCAAAGAACTTGAGGAACTTGAGAACCAGGACTTTGGGTGCACAATGTGGAAGCAGCGCTCAGTCCATCTGACACCAATCAGCCCTGGCGCGCCGGGAGGCTGACTGACGGGCAATTTCTCTCGTTTCTCACCCTAAACACTGCTGATCGTCTTACTCTCCCCTGGGCGCTCCTTCTCCGCCGTTTTCCCGGCAGCTGTACGAGTACTCGTGCAAGACCGCCATTCAGATTCGACAGAGGCGTGACAAACGGTAAATATTGACACTTCTGCAGCTCTAAGTCAACTCTGACTCTGCATTCGCGATCATCAGTCACTTTTTGCACAAATCGAGAACTTCTCCCTTTTTATGTGAAGGTTGGAAGGTGTGAAGCCCCAGAAAATTGGTACAAATTTTCGGAGTGGAAATTGAAACACTTGAGCTTGCTTGGTGCAAAGTGGGAGACGAGGAGGCCAGGAACAGCTCCATCACTGTCAGCGTGGCCCGCCTCCGACCGACCCCGAACCATTACATCCGCATTCACCACCAGGTCAACACCCCTCCCGCTGTGGGTTTCCTCAACGTACTCAGTGGAGAGCTTCGAGTCATTGAGTGTGGAGGAGACAAAGGTGAAGCTGTCCAAATTTATGTTGAAGGTTGCTGTCATCCACTTCGTTTTTCTTTTCAGAACCCTTGGTGTACTCTGCCTGACCACGGTCAAGTAGAGGCTACCAGTTATGGCTTCATGGGAGGGAAAGGTGATTCAGCAGGCAAGGTGGAGTGCAGTCATGTTCTCGTTAACCTGACAAGCATGACCCACGCACGCCCAACACGCAACACACACACACACACACACACACACACACACACACACACACACCATGCCGAGAACAAGAATCGATCGAGGGTTTGTCTGCATGACACACTGGTTCGACAGGAGGTTTTGTGTTGGGGTCACCGTGGTATGAATATCTCGTAGATGGAGAAGGTTGGACCTCTTCTGCGGGCCTGGTGGTTCCGGAACACTCCGCAGTGTCGTGGTGTACCCACCATCGGGTCCTTATCAAGAAGGCCTCCCCGTTAATTTGTTCAGGCATTTCAATTTTGATGGTTGGCTCCCTTCACAACTTGATTTTCTCGTTTTATCACGTTTGAATACTGCCAATAATTCCGACACATTTTCAAGACAGTTGGATCGAAGTTGTCCAGTCCAATGACCGTGCTCAAATGACTGTCATTGAAAACTGACGAAAAGACAGGATGAAATGTGAATCCTTTTTTTGTCACGACCCCGCAATTGGTCCGACTATTTCTTCTTTCACCCGCTGGACGTGTTTGCAACCAAACCTGAACCTCCTGAAGTCTTGGTCGATCCCGGATCCAACTGTGGGGAAGATGGTTGGCACTGAAAAGGTTTTTCGGTCGCACACGAAACGTGTTGTCGTGTCTGGTGGTGAAACGAGCCAAACCATCTCACATTGTATCGGATCAAAGCAGCTGATGCTTGTTCAAGATTTGCAGCTCAGCAGGAAGGCAACATCGCTTTTGCAAGAAAATGAGCGTGTTTGTTTTGTTCCCACTGTGAAGTGTTGAGGGTCTGCCATCTCACAGCCATAATCTCTTCCACATGCGAGACATCGAATCTGCGTAAAATCCCAGCCTCGATGATTTGTGAACACGAGAAACGTTTTGTCTTGTCCAATCTGGTCTTCATTACATTAATCACGCGAGAAGATTCCGTAGATCAGGCGTTTCACCGACGGCTTTTGGAGTGGCTCAGTGCGGAAGAATGGACTCAATCAGGTGAGCAGCCCGGCGAGAGAAGTGCCACGTGCGGATCCAGAACTTTTTGTGTGGAGTTCGCGCACTCAAGCAGCGCGTCTGTGTTGTGACAATCCTGTCTCTGTGTTCGTCAGAGAGATGGTGTTCGCACAGACCACATCAACATCAACACAAGTGTGCACGACGCACGCTTCTTGAGCCGTGTCCAAATGAGTGCTCTTCTGAAATGCCCCTCATGTTGGGCGGAAGTTGCAAAACGATTTGAAGATAACTTGTCAAATCCGCCGTGGCAACTATTTGACTCCGTCATCCAGAGGCGATGTCAGTAGAAAGAGTTTTGGGCCTCTCAGGGGAAAAATTGCCGTGAGGAGCCAGCCTGTGTGAAAAAGAAGTGAGCTGATCGCGAGTCCGTCACTGTGAAATTCGTGCAGCTTCAAATCAATGGGGTGAGCATTGAGGGATTGCGTACACCCACACTGAACAAGAGGACACGTGTACTGAAATTTTTAACCTTTTTCTTCAATGGGAACCTTTGCGTAGAACAAGTAAGCGCAGCAACACTTAGTCAGCGAAGTAGTTTTGCACGCAAAAATGCTGCAGAAACTTGATTGTACTGCAGAGACTTTCTTAGGACAACCACGTCAGCGAACAAAGCCACAAGAAACGATCAGGGAAGACACTACAGCTGCACCAGGGAGGGGCGGGTCAGGAACACCTTGGTGTTCGCGTGTCGGGAACCTTTCAGAAACATCGGGTGAAAGAGTGACCGACAAAGTTGAGCACGCTTTCTGTGAAATGTTGAGTTGCCTGACCAAGACGAGGGAAGGTATTTGGCAAAACGTTTCCAGAACATTTTTCTCGTACCGTGTTGAGTGCGCCAAAAGCTCTTTGTTTCGTGTGTCAAGATATTTTACAATGCAATTGATCAAAGGACAACACGGATTGCCAAAGAAAACTTTGGTTGCTGAACAAACACTCGAGCCGTCTGTATCAGTTTGCTCATTGAGGACAGAACACGATCCCGAGATGCGCCTCGCGTTTGATCGCTGGAAGCGCGCCACTTTGCTTGTACCGATGTTTACAGTCTATGAGCAGAATCCAGGCCAAGTGATTGATCAACCGAACGTACCGTATTCACCCGTGTAGAACACGCACGCAGGAACGACGCACACCTATTCTGCGTGGACACATAACGTTCAACCTCTCAACCGACGCGTAGTGAAGCTGACAAGTATTTGTGTTGAGTACTCAACTGGGTACTCGTGGTCACACCTGCAGACACACGTGTGCCTGTACTACTAAATAAAGACAATGCTTGAGTTCAGTGATCACCACAACACCTAAATCTTGATCATAGCTGCAGGCGAAGCTGCGCTTTGCACACACACTTCAATTTGAGGAGCACATCGGTGTGGTCAAACACTAGAGTGGCTGATCATCCAGAGAACGTCACACATGGGCTCAACTCGTGGTTGCGTGCAACGCAAAGTACCCTTTACGAACCACAGATTTTGTTGTTGAATGAACTCCCGCTCGTTTTGCTGCACACCACTCATTTTGATGTCAATTGTGAGTGCAGAAAGTGAGCACAACACTGAGATAAATACGGTACCTCGACTCGAGAAGGTGGCTTCAGAGCAAGCGCAAAGGAAAACACATTTATGGCGAGCAAATTTTTGTTGCAGACAAGCGTCGAAAGATACGCGGGAAAGATATTCAACACGTAACATTTGTCTGGGTCAAACCGAAGGACGAAACAGTCTCGAAGCCTCGTATTTCACGAAGCTGCGAAATCGCGCACTCACCTCCGTAGAAGGGGAGCCACTCGTGGTACTGGCCGTCGAACTCGATGCCGTTGTATTTCTCGCACTGCGCCTGACGGAAGTCCACTTCGCCTTCGGGACAGTCCTGGAAAAACAACGTGGCGTGATGAAAACGCACCGGGAGATGTGTGGGCACAAGGGGACAGGAGTCGTGCGCCTTCCGCAGGAGCTGAAGGAAATGTAGCAAACCATTGAGGCCTGAGGTTGTTTTAGGGTGGCACACGCGTGTTTCATCACATCTGCAAGTGTGGAGAAAGGATCAGTCACGAAAGGCGCGCCTCAGCGACAGAATGACACCCGTACACAAGGCCCCATATTCCCTTCTTTCTCTGACACTGATGAGGTGATTCCGGCCGCGGCCGGGTGCGCGGCTCGGGCGGCGCTCGGTGCTCGCCCGCGGGGTTCGCGCTGCCGCCCCTGCGCCCCACCTGAGGCTCTGTAAACACCACCCGCCGCACTTCCTCAAGTCTACGTAACACCAGACGTAAACATAACACAAAGCTACATCCATCCAAACATTGCAAATACACTGTATTCCTCTTTATGCCATATGTCTCTACGTAGGAATGTTTTTATCGCCTGGAAAGAACATGTGTCAAACAATTACCAAGTTGGATTTTCTTCGTGACAGGTGAACAACGAACGACACGAGTGAATGTCCGATATTCAAACCATTTGGATTTTCAGTGAAGTCTCCAGATCCTCGAAGTTCCAACATTTCGTCCGCAACTGACGATCGCACTTTCGCGCAGGTGACAAGATCTGGCCTGTGCGCAACCCGTTCTTGAGCAACATGAAAGGTGTAAGTGTCGTTTGTCCAAAGCCAGATCTATGCGTCAAAGTTGTGTGTGTGTGTGTGTGTGTGTGTGTGTGTGTGTGTGTGTGTGTGAGTGAGTGAGTGAACGGGGAGGTTTAGCACGGCCTTCAGTTGCAAACGCGTGGTGTCCCAATTGCCAGATCGGTGGTCCAGAAAACACATTTGTGCACTAAGAGCCAATGACAAGTGACCAAATGGTATCTGTGTCACCGATCTGACAATTGGGGCACGTCGGAAAAGGACCGGACGTATTTGCTAAACCTCACCAATGTGTGTGCTTGTGTGCGCGCGGTGTTTCTGGTTCCTGGATCCGCTCTCTGCTCCAGGTTCTCTGAGGGTCACAAGTTTTGTTTGCTGTATTGAGCAGCACCCACAACCTCCACTGTCACACTTCCTTCAAGAATTTCACCATCAGCTCAGCAAGCGCCGACGTGATCTGGCTCGCTGGGCGGCCGACCGTCTCGGTGTATGATTGTGCAAGAGATTACCTGGATATTGCAGGATCTGTAGATTCGCTGAGGACCTTCACACGCTGGGTTCCCATCGTCACTGGAAAAAGAAATCATGAGAAGGTTTGAATGGTAACAACGATACAAGTAATGCTTGAAGAACACTAGCGAAAAACACTGTGTGAATTTATGTTGGATGCCAAGTGTGAATGAACAAGAAAGCAAAGCTTTGAACAGCCGCTCACAGCACGAGTGTTGCCACTGCGACGAGTATTGCAAATGCAAGTGGCCTTTGACCCAAACAGGGTGCACTCCCTGAAACACCTGATCGGTGATCCTGACTGTGAGTTCTGACTCAACTTTGAGGACCCACCCCCTTCCCAAAAACCTTTTTGTACAAAGGAGTTTTCTTGGAGTGGCCTCAACAGAGCAGCACAAGGACACACCAAAACAAAACATTCACAAGTGCATCCAAAGTACTATTATTTGGAATTTTGGGCATTACAATTCTTCAGGTGTGCAAGAGGGGCTCCAAACAAATATTTTTTTGTTTCTGAGGTCAATCACGGGTGAAGATCTGAAGCATTTCAGAATGATCTTGCATCCACGATCCCAAAGCTCCTGGATGTGACAGGAAATGTCAAGTACAAATTTGCCTGCAAATTGTCAGTGTGAACCTGACTTTACATTTTTGGACTGACCGCCCCGCCTTGACAGGTGCCGTTGCCTTTCTCCTGCGAAACGATTGTGAACAATTAACCGGAACTGATTTGCAGACATTCTGATGTGTGTTCTTACAAAGCGCACAACGACCTTTGTTTTCCTTCAACCCGGTACGTGGGCGACCCTGCGCCCCGACCCGGATCACACGGATCAGTATCCCGACTGACCCCAGGACAAACACCGGCTGGAAATGACTCATTCTCCTCTGGTGGCATGTGCTGCAGGCAAATTTCTTGAGTGAAGTCCAACAAGATAAAATCCCAAACGCTTTGAGTATGGGGTTCCGTGATTCGTGCGCAATCATTTCTTCGAAAACAAGCGGATCAAATCCTGGGGTGTCAAAGCATTTTGAACAAAACACGACCATAAATTTGATTGATTACACGAATCATTTGTCATCAGAATGGTCGGCAAATTATTGGTATTGACAACTCAATGGTATTTCTAAAAATCTGCAGCTGAACAAAACGCACTGCCTCTTACATTTTGTTCTGTACAATTTTCTGCGGGTGGGCGACCTCTTTATAATTCCAGACGTGCTCCGTTGACCGCATCTGTCCGCACTGTGACAACCACTGCAGAAGTGGCCCAAGTGTTTGTAAGTGGTGGGGGACAAAATTGATGCAGGAGCAGGAAGTACTTTTGCCTGATGACAGACATTTTTCAACACCACTCCACCATTCCAAAATGCTCACGACAACTTGTGCTTGCAGTATCACGGGGTCCTTGTCCTTGTTCGAAGATCCTGGTTTCTGAGTATACAACGGCGCACAACACCCTGCAGGGCTTGATGCCCCAAGCAAGTGCAGCGAGTCACTTTCATCTCGATCAACCAGTCACTCTCAATCACGGTTCCCTTTTCTCGGAGAAACCAAACCCGAGCCATTATCACGGGGGAGAAATCATTCTTCGAGTGCACGACTCCCGAACAGTGTCCACCCCACGTTTTTATCACGGTCCATTTGGTTCTGAGGCCAATAAACTGGAGACAAACTCCACTTGGAACCGCACAACAGAGTGAGATGCAAGAACCCAGGCTCTCTTTTTGATGTTTTCTGTCATTGTTCTGCTTCACAGTGTACGAGAGTTTATCACATTTTGTATCAAGGTTTTGGCGGAGTGAAAGGTCTGTGTGCGTCACACCAGCCAAGCACTCGCGAGTCTGATACGAGTTCCTGGGGGGAGATAGCGCTGGAAACCCCCGAAAATATGTCTCCCAGTGAGAAGTGGGAGTTTGGGGGGAGGCAGTTGGAACCGTTGTGCACAAGGTTCTGATTGTTGCTTCAACAGACATCTCACGCAAGTGTTTTACGCAAACATTCTGCATCTTATTGGCCAGTTTAATAACAGTTGACTCGCATTTCTCGAGTTTAGACTTGGGTAAATGAGCGTCTGCGCACGCTGGCTTTGCCTCTACCAGACGTGCCACCGTTGTGACACCTGTTTCTCATTTTCAGAACACTTTTGAGTTCCGTCCAGGAAGAAAAAACTTTTGCTGCTCTAACAGATCCGATGGAAATTTTCTGCACCCAATACGACCCTTTGGTTTTCACCCGGCAAACAATTCTGCCATCGCCTCGCATCGGATCAGGACCACTGGTCATTCAGATGGGACTGACTCAGGAGGGTCAAGCGCAAGTGGTGGGTGGTCCAAGTTTTGTGTTTTTCAACTCGTCTTCATGCATGCAAGAAGTGCATGCACAGAAGATTCTGCTTCTCCTGTTGGTGTGACCCTGATGCACCCAGAATGCAACGTTGCGATTCAACTTTTGGATGGAACGTTGCGATTCAACTTTTGGATGGCTAAGTGGATTAGAAAGAACAAAGCTTTGCCCTCGGCGCTGTGGACTCTCAAGGGGGGGGGGGGGGTTCGTGACGAGATGTACCACAGGGCCGGCGATTCCGACTTGTAGACTAGTGCCGGGTCGTCGTGGTGACGATGACGATACTCACTCGGTGGTCAGACATTGCCGCTCCTGGAACATAACGCCTCCGCCGCATGTTCTCGAGCAGTCGCTGCTCTCTCCCCAGATGGTCCAGTCGCTGTCCTCCTGCAAAACACGAAATGCACATCATAGTGTTTTGATATGAAGCTGCGTGAATGTTGCTGGAAATTCAACTGAAGTGGCGTCGCGGCAGCGCGCATCACTCGAGGTGCACGCACGCACGCACGATCGTCGGACAAAGTCCGGGTCAGGGGTCGCAGAACAGGCCCAAGTGACGGACCAGTTGCTACCTACCACTCACTCGGTGTCAAACACTCTCCCACCTGACACAAAACACGCTGCAACGCACTTGTTTGTAAAGTTTCAAATTTGTTCCCATGCGTGAGCCCCTTCATCTTCAGCCGTTTCAGATTTCATTTCCAGGGTGTGACACAGTCAAGCTGGCAATTGGCATCAATGTCAAACCTTTGAGACGAACAAAGAAAACACGGAATACTTGAAATCCAACGCGCTCATAAAACTGATTCGTTCCCTGAAGTGCCAGTGACCGACTGAACCTTTCTGACACACGCACTCTTGCACAAAACATGCACGCACATGCACTGCATGCAGCGCAGCAGTTTGTGGTCAGACAGGGTTATCGAACGCGGTGCGAGTGTTCGGGTGATTTATCAGAACTGTCGCGTTTTTTTGGCGATGTGCACATGACATAGTCGTCATTGTGTACACTCGAGACTTGTCAAGAGTGTTCAATGTCGATCATGTCGCGTGCACATGGCCAAAAAAACAAGACAGTTCAAATCACCTGAACACGAGACCGAGTTTGATAACCAGTTGTACAGCACAAGAATCAGTTATCGAATGCCTCTTTTGACATCTGGGTCACTGTCGCGATGTGTCTGGTGACACAGGAAGTGGTTCTTCACTTTGGCCCTTTCTTTTGAGTTGCGAGGATGTTGTTTTGAATTGGAATTGGATTTTTTGTTTCGTGTCTTGTCTTGCGTTGGCAATGGATTTGCCAGACTTGCCTCAGTTGATTAATTTGGATTTGAGTGAAGACGACATTGTGGTGGTCGAGTCACCGGAATGTGGGCTCGACAAGACTCTTCAAGAGCAGGACTTTGGAGACTTCTTCAGGTGAGTTTATCTTTCCATTTTAGTGGATGGTTAACATGTGTAGTTTGGTCACTGTGTCGGTCAAATCGTCGTTTTGTTTCTCAAAATGTTTTTGTCTTGAATTCAGTGGGTTGGCGACATCAACTCAACTGCCTCCTGCACAACAGTCTCCAAAGAAGCCAGGGTTTCTGCTGGTTCAGCACACTGCGAAACATCGTGTTTCAAGCACCGTCACAGCAGAAGACATGAAGAACATCAGGTTTGTCTTTTTGGGCTGCTTTGAATTTTTTTTGGTTGATTGGACATCTCGAAATTGTTGTCTGAAAGACTCAAAATTGAATTTTGACATTTCAGTTGGGTCGAGGTGAAGACGGAGAAGCCTGCACTTCAAGAGTCTGTGAGTGCCCCGAAGAAGTCTCCAGGAGGTGGTGACCGAAATACAAGTCCTGAGAAGGCCTTCAGATTCAAATCTGCAACAACAGACGCTGAGATGTCAGAGCTAAGTGGAAAGAGATTTGCTCAGAATACCGACAGGAAAATTTCTTGGGCTGTTGAACTGTTTGCGGAGTGGCGCAAAAATCGGATGCTTGATCCAAATTGTCCAGGTGAAATTCTGTGGACTTCTTTGGTTGACCCTGATCTCAACAAGGCACATTTGTGCTACAGTCTGTGTGCCTTTGTGAATGAAGTTAAACATCGTGATGGTGACGATTTCCCTGGTAGAACACTGTATGATCTTGTTTTGTGTATCCAGTTTTATTTGGAGAAGAGAGGGACATTTTGGAAATTGATCGAGGATGATGAATTCAAATGCGTCAAATTTACCGTAGATAATTTAATGAAGAATCGAGCATCAGCCACACTTGGTGTCAGATCATCTGCCAAACCAATTAGTTTTGAGATTGAGGAAATTCTTTGGTCAAAGAGACTTCTTGGTGAAGAGAATCTGACACTTTTGAGGGAGATAGTGATGTACCTGATCGGCATTTCCTTTGCACTGAGGGGTGGTGAAGAACACCGAAAATTGCGTTGTCCACCTTTTGACCTACAGATCAAAATTCACACAGATGTTGATGGTTGCCAGTATTTGGAGTACACTGAGGACACAAAGTCAAAAACTAATCAAGGTGGGATCTCGAGCAAGAACCATGTTCCAAAGAAAGTCTGAGTGTATGGCAACTCAAATTTTGATAGAGATTTGGTGTGCCTGTACTCCAAGTATGTTGGTTTGCTCCCTGCTGAAGGGAAGTCCTCTGCACTGTACAAATACAGCTTGGTCAAGAGGAAGCCAAATGTTTGGTACACAGATAAACCAGTTGGTGTGAAGTTTGAAGAAGGTAGTTTCGAACATGATGAAAGAAGCAGGTGTTGAAGGCCGGTACACAAATCACTTGCTCAGAGCTACCACAGCAACAAGAATGTATGAAAAGGGTGTCGACGAACAACTGATCAAAGAAGTGACTGGCCACAAGTCTGATGTAGTCAGAATCTACAAACACACATCCAAAACTCTCATGGAAAAAGCTTGCAAAACTGTGGTTGAGCCAAACATTTGTGCACTGGGTGAGACACCCAAGGTCACTGAGTTCGACATTGATCAGGTTGATCTGACAAAGTCTGAGCCGAGAGAACATGTCAGTTATCAAAGCAAGACCAGCAAATGCCACAAGGCTGAGTTCTGTCATGCAAAGAAAAGTGACAAGTGTGGAGGATTGTGTCAGTTCCTCAAGAAATTGGACAAAGTCAAACGGAAGAAGCGTGATGTGAAAAGGTTGTGTTTGAGTTTGAAATTTGGGGAAAAAAAATGAAGTTTCAGACATGTTTTTCCTCATCAAGAAAAAATTTGGCATGCTCACAAATGTTCCAAAATGTAACTGATGAAGTTGACAATAAAGTGTCAGACCCAAAAAGTTCAAAAATTTGGTCATCTGTTCGTTAGAGTTAGCAGAATGCGCAGGAAACTCAGTTGAACACGACCCACAGTTCGATAACTGACTCGCGTGCTGTACGAACATTTCTCAACGTGGATGGACAACTCATCAACGAGGGTCACTTTGAATTGGATGCGTGCTGGACGACCAACGGCCATTGGCCGCAAGAACATGATGTCTGAAATTGTGCGCAAAATTTGCAGGGCTCTTGTTGTTCTCCCCTGAACAGCGCCAGCGTTTCATGCCTTTCGCTCTCCATTCCTTGTCACAGACGGAACGAGTTTTTGGGTGACCTCGTTGGGCGGGTTGGGGTCTGAAAAGGAGAAGTGAGAGAAGTCGGTGGATTTCTATCAAAACGTTGTTCTTTCTCTTCACAGAACAGAACAGACAACTTCGCAGTCGAGCCATCAACAACTTCCAAGTGTACTCGATAGAGTGACCAGAGCTCCGTAGTGATGAGGACTTTGCGATTCTGCACTCGATAACAGATGTACCTGCCCTGGGTGGACCTGGATCCGACAAGAAATTGCACTGCAGAACGCTGGCGCTTGTACTTGTGGCACTTTGGCCGCAGATTTGTGGCTCATGAGCCATCTGGCTCCTGGAGGTGCTCAGAGGAAACACCAGCTGACCATTACCACCCACCCTATCTCATTCATCTGGCACTGTAAGCGGGGCTCCACGTGTTCGGAAGTGCATCTGTGCCGCCCTACTGTTTGCCATTTCCATCAAACGAGAAAATGCGAAACTGCCATTTGGACTCCCAAGAGAATGGAGTTTGGAGAATTTTTCTCTGAGATTTGTGCACGTCTCTTGGTCAGCAGTGTGATCAAATGTTGTCTTCTTCAGTGTACACACATTATAAGAATGAGCCAGAGTGATCAGCGCTCAACACCTGGCCCAAAGTGGTCGAGGTTTCAGCAATTCACGCTCTGTGCAATGGTTCAGCTCTCCATTGATCAAGGCGAAAAGTCTGCAACATGCACAGTTTGAGTGGGAGATTTTGTGGCAGGTTTCTTTATCAGGGTGTTTAGCGCTGGGGTTATCAGTTGTTGCTGCTGTAAATCGACCCCGGACGTTAATTGCCGAGATGTATGCAGTCTGCGTGTGCCCGCTGCACACAGGTAACCAAATCCAGACCCTCGATTGAGCAGTGAAACCAACATTAACTGAACCCGTTGTGATGAAACCACATCACAAGAGTTGCAGAACATTTTGCGTTCGTGCAGCCACCTGCTGAAACAGCGTGGCTACATGCATGCGGAAATGCTGCCACTTCCATGTGTCGAGCACATGTGTGAAATTCTTCAAGTACGTGTCTGATTTCTTGCTGTATTATCTTCCTGTCTCTTGCACCCCTCCCAGCACACCGAACCTGGGTCGGTGCTCTGCTCTCCCTGGATCTGAGCGTTTGATGCCTCGGTTGCGGAGACGCAGCGCAGCAGGTGTTGGTCATCGCGGCGGATCGAGCCGGATGAGGCGCGAGGAGCGTTCGAGCGGCGCTAACGAGACCCGGCTGCGCCGCCGCCGCCGCCGCCGCGGTTGTCGCCCTCAGTCACAGAGCGCGTCCACAGAATAGCGCGTCGCCGTGACGGGCAAACAGCAGACAACACAACAGTGTTGAGATGAGAGACAATACCACCCAGGGATTGACTGGCACACGTCCAGAGAGAGCGGATTCAGCTGGCATCCTGAAGTCCAGGAACCCACAAACACATTGCATGGAAGTCGTTCACTTCCCGATCAAGATAGGGTTTGCTCGTACAGACTGGTCAACAGACCATTTTGGTCCACGAGAGTCATGCACTGTTTGTCCTGAGTCAAATTGCACTTTGTCCGAAGCCATGCAGTCATCATCAGAACTGCGTCAACGTTTTGAGTGTGGAATGTTACGAGTACTGCTTGTATACCAAAACACAGGTGTGACCGCTTGGTGCCCAACAATTGGTCAAGTCAACAAAAAACAAAACTGTTTACAACCATTGCTGCAGTTCAACATCTACATCCTCAACAACACGGCATCTTTTGCGTCATATCTGTCTGACCATCACACCACGCAGCAAAAACTATCAAGGTCGTCTGCGAAAAACATCACGTATTTTGTCTTTCTTACGTTTTCCTCTCGAAGATGAAAAGCATCTGAAGTGATGTACTGAACCACACGAACTGAAGTCCGTCTCACGCATTGTCTTGAGTGCAAAAATGGCACCAACGAAACCAAACCCAAGCCAGTTTTGTCTTGTGTACGTACCCACGTCTGCAGGCAGGGGACTCAAAAGTTTTGTGTTGAAGGGTTGGAGACAAGACGGGATTTTCACGCCTCCTGATCACAAACCCGTTGGACAAGCATCAACCAGGTCAAATGAAGGGTCCGGACACAAAAAGCCACGAAAAGCAAAATTTTCATTCCAGACAGCAAGACAGGCCAGACAAGCTGACGACAAGACCTTGGTTGTTCACTGCTCAGCAGTTTGATGAGTTGTGTTTGGCATTGATGAGCAGTGGTCAAACTTCCCAGGTGGACCTTCAGTTATCTGGACCTGTTGTTCTGCAGCTGCATTCTTCCGATCACCTCCTTTTGGTCTGCGAACACCCAAAGATCCCTGTGGCGCTTGAACGACTTTACCAGACGTACTGAACGAAAGGCACAGAGTGTCTTGTGGCAAGTTTTGACACTTGGTGCGAGATGATCATTGTTTTTTTCTGTTCCGATGCTCCAGGTGGTGACTTTACCACTGCACCCCGACAACTGGCGGTGGTCAAAGTCTGAAGTGCGCGTTCTTTGTGTGCGCCCAGGATACTGGCCCCTGAACCAGTGATAGGCCTCACGTGTACAGAGCGTTCATGTCTGTAGATAAAGCATCGTTTGTTGATCGTTAATCACCAGTCGATTGGCGCATCCGAAGGTCAGGAAATACCGGACATTTCCTTGTCCACGATAAAGTGGGTACCAGTGCCGGCTGGGCAAATCAATTCCGAACTCCGTGGAGTGCAATTCAAGAAACTCGGTCGACTGCAGATGCCAGGAGCGCATGGTGAAAATGCTGACTTTCAAAACCGGAATTGAAACATGAAGCTCATGAAACCCCAAAACAAGCCCACGAAAGTGTGCATGGTGTCCAGCTGAACTCGCACAACGAAACCGGATTTTGCCAGAGGAAACCGGCGTTTTGAGGAAACACCGAGCCTTTCCACATCGACTTGAATTATTTTCGTGGAAACAAAAGTGCGAGACCCAGACCCAGACTGGCTGGTTTGTTCTTTTCTGAAACTTGCGACAGCAAATCCAATCAACAGGCAATGTCTGGCCCAGATCAACAAGCGTACGGCTCGTCAAGAAGAAAGCTTAATAGCTCAATGGCACGAACATGCAGAACCAAACCGGATTTGCACAGAGCAGCTCCACATGTAGATCCACATCACGCACAGTGATTGGCCCTTCCCACATCTCGCCTGACATCAGGATATGCGCACCGCAACATCATCCGAGGTGTTGCCCTGCACCCAGTGAACCTGATGGACAACTCCTGGTGGAGCTTCGGCGAAACTTTGTGAGCTTCGGTCAGCGATTCACGTGGAACAAAACAAACCTGTGAAATGCCAACCGCACCCGGTCAGTCAGCGTGCCCGGCTAGTCTTCAAGTCCCTCCTACTGAAAGTGTCGTGTCTTTGTGCAACTTCTGAGCTGCTACTCTTTCATCTTCAAAGCCTTCTGCACAAACCTGCACAACAGGGGGGGGGGTGTTGTCATGCTGAGTGGTCAACGCGTGCAGTGAACCCCCACAAATAAGACAGGATACCAAGGTTGATGCATGTTCCGGTGTTGCATGCGAGCTTGGCGACACAAGGGATGGCGTGATCGAGGTACAACTTGGGTTCAACCTGGTTACGCCTTCGGTATCTTCCCGCTTCGGTAGGTTCGAGCCAGCAGCAGCTGGCTGGCTGGCGTTGGTGGCTGATCAGACGTTGCAGAGCTCGAATTGCGTCAGACGAACACGAACTCCGGCACAGGGAGTCGAATCTCCTTCCACAGTGGAAACTACACTCCTTGTGGAAGTGACTCAAGTGAGACTGACTGGTCCTTGCCCACAAATGATCCAACGAACTTGCAAAGTCCTATTCTTCATAAGCCAATGCAGAGGGAAAGAGAACCCAATTCAGAGCTTTTTGACGCACTTTGTGAGCTCAGGACCAACTAAATCCGTTTCATCAATTCACCTTGGTGCATGGAACGGTGAGAGAAACGCAGTTTCGACTTCTGCATATACCAAACGCACCTCCCCCCTCCCCCGCAAAAGGTGCATCAATGTTGGTTCTGAGAAAAGCACATGCACAAACTGCAGCTGCATGCATGCAGGGCGTGCCAAGTAATGAGCACACGCTCACAGCAAAAGTGACAGCCTTTTAAACTTTTGAACTTTTTGTTTACACATTCCGTCGTTTGCATTCGGCTCTGGTAAGAATAGCCAACATCCAAAGAATGGGCGTAATCCTGACCAGCGGGTGGTTCCGCCTTTCTCTGTTGCCTCGAGTGACGGCCCAAATTAGTCACCATGCGACTTGGTGAATTGATCAAACGCGCCTGTGCGACAAATAATGCAGTTTGAAAAAAGTGTGTACAACTGGCCAGAGCTTTTGACGTGACGAGGTAAACACAGGAAGGAAGCTGTGAAGTTACTCACGACGAACTCTTGCTGCGCTGCGGCGACGGCGACGAAGAGCAGCGCCACCGCGCGGAGAGGGACGAGGCGCGCCGCTCCCATCCTCCCGCTCCTCCTCCTGCAAAAAGAACAGGTCACACATCTTGCGAGGTTTTATGCTGGGGCCGTGCAACTTGCAAATTTGGGTGCCTTGACTAGGATAATTTTGAGTGGCGTACTTCTGTCCAAGTTCTGATGCTGAGCGTCATCGCATCA
>JAAUXT010126505.1_pt1 | contig 28189 bp, 19 predicted proteins | sample 7278171 | NCBI WGS metagenome assembly JAAUXT01 (sample SAMN14350112, study PRJNA611818) | marine sediment metagenome | isolation source: surface marine sediment (1.8m) | place: French Polynesia: Moorea | collected 2018-08
CCCCACCCCCCCACCCCCACCCCCCCGAACACACCCCACCCCAACCCCCCACCCACCCCCTACCCCCCCCCACCACAAACCACCACCCCCCACCACCACTAACCACCACTTCCGCGACCATCAGGGTTCCCGCCTCGGAACTTCTTGTTGGCAAAGTGTGTGTTGAATTTTTTTTGTTGTGTCAGGAAAAAAATCTTGAAGGTATTTGATTGATATGGGGACAATTTTCTGTGGGTTTTAGGTGGCTGAGAGCGAAAAAGTAGCCCAACGATGTTGTTTGCTGTGGAAGAGAAAACTTGTGTGAGTTGTGAAGGGAATTGATCGTGAATAACGCCCAATAAATTGACAATGTTCTGCGTGACTTATTTGGGGTGGTGGGGATCAAAATCAAACTGAGAAATTAGGTTGAAAAACAGGGTTGGCAGTGTGACCTCATTGCGCTTGTTTGGGCTGTTTTTTGGCTTATTATACAAGTTCCTGGAGAGATGATCGTTTTGGTTTTGGGATCTTGTCCATTGCAGGTCATTTATGTGGAGAGATAACTTGGGGGATTTTGGCAAAAAGAACAAAATCGTGGCCTGTCTCACTCCAAACAAAAATTCCCTTTTTGGGTCCATGTTGCTTGTGTGAGGGTTTCAAGTGCTCAAAGAGTTTTGAAAGCAGAATGAGCAACCGTAATAAGTGACCGAACTTCCTCAATGAGAGTGCATCGAAACTTCGTCTCAAACAGATCCAGAGACACGACTGCGCTGTGCTGCTCCATTGCCACATCACCGCCACCCCGCCCGCTCACGACAAACGAGCCCTGTCGGCTTGTCGTGACCACCCCTGCGCGCAGACACAGGGTGTGAAGGTTCACACTCGTCGGAGCCCCCATTTCCCGGGACTCGCTGTGCAAAAAGCCAAGGTCAACTGATCCTGGATCAGCAGATTTCCAGGGAAAGCCAAAAGCAGCTGCTTGTTTGTCATCCCGGGGAGGGAAACAGCGAAACGTGATGCACTGAGCACACGTGTCCAAACAAGCTCAAGTGTTCCCGTCGCTCTTGTCGTTTTGTGTGCAACGCAGCTCAACTGACTTCGAGTGTTGTGATTTGAGCAGAACAACACACACCAAAGCAACTGGCGCACATCGCCCCTTGTTGGCTCTGCTCTGAATGAAAACTTCATGAAATATTCACCGTCATCACGTCATCAGCCCGAGGGCGACGCGCAGAGTCCGAGGGCGACGCGCGATCATCACTCTCGATTCGTGTCGCAGCGCGGGATGCGCACACACAGCTGCGACGACGTCTTTCAGTGAGTCAGGTTTGTTCGTTTGCCGTCGCAAAAGCATCATTGCTCTCAACCAACTGATCAAGTATTTCTTTCAACATGATGACACGCTATCGTCGCACAACTCGCGATCACAAGACGGGGAGGATAGAACTGTCGGAACTCATAACCTGCTCGTCGTCGTGCTGCGCTGAAGCGTGCAGATCGTATCTGCCTCGGGGCCGGGGGCCTTGCAGAGCTGCACACCTCTTTACGCCACTTTCGAAGCTGACATTGAAATGCTTTCATCCTGCGTCTGTGCACAAATTCATGTGCCGTGATACGAAATTCAAACGATATGTGTGACAACCAAAGATTTCAATGTGCTTGGCATTTAAATCTGTGGTGACAACCTCTCTTCCTATGGGCCTTGCATACAACTCATCATCACACCACAAACCTGGCTCCAAACTGTGAAATCAGAAATTCATTTGTGCGCCTCCACCGTGCATGTTCCTGCAAACACCAACGCGGAACACAACAGTAATGATCAACTTACCAATTTCTTCTCCGGTGCTAAATCCACGAAAATGTGTAAGTCCGCTGAACAAATGGAATTTCTAAGTCGACCAAAGTATCCAGTCTTGCCGGGCGGATGAGCTGTTCTCCGTTCGCACACCGAGTTCCGACTGAAGCTGCGTCGTGCACAGCGTATGAACGCAAATCCTGTCAGACACACGCAACAGCTTTTCCCCTGTTACGCACGCAGAATTGTTATTTCCCTTCCTTTTGTCGAGCTCAGTGTCCCAGATAGCAGTGAGCTGTTTGTCCCCCGCGCAGGGAAGAGAATGCGATTGTGCCAGGCGCCGCGTGCACGTGCAGACCTCGTGCACCGCTGGTGTCGAACCTCGCCGCGCTTGACCCCTTCACAGCTTCTACACCTCGTGAGCAAGTTGATGGATGCCGTGTCAACTTGTTGCTCCGCCGCAGGTCTCGCCGACTCCCTCGGATCGCGCTGCGAGCTTCGTGAGGTTCTGTCTGCAAAAAGAAACCAAAGAAACAAAGGGTGAAAAACCGGATCGAGTAAATTGGGGTGCATTTGTGATTTGAAATGTTCATGATTCTCTGCGTGTTGGATGGCAACAGAGAAAGAGAGATGGAGAAAGGAACGTTTCCGAGTGAGTGATCGTAGTTTCTTTCAGAGAGGGGAAACGGCAACACAGCAACATTCACAGGAATGAATTGAATTATTTCACAAGTCCAATGTCTGGGCGAAAATGTTTTCCTTTCTTGGCTTTAAGTCTGAACACTTCTTAATTGTTGTCTGATGAAGTTTGCGAAACGCAGGCTACACTTGAAGTTCCATTGGGAGAGCCATTTGAACATTGCAGCTGCACTGCATTTGTCCTGATTGAACTCGACAGGCAAATGAATGTCGCACAGGAAGGTTCCGAGAAGGAAACAGACAGGCCAGCAACATGCCAACGGCTCAAGACGCAGCAAAACAACAATTTGTTTTCATCTCAAACTGCAGACGGAGTGCAACAGATCTGTTGATCACTCAAAAACAAACCGCGACCTATCTTTCACCTGGTGAATCTTACAGATCACCGGGATGGGGGAGACTGAGTCTGTATTGCAGTATAAATCCGCCTCTCCTTTATTATAGCTCGCGCACGGTGTCACGAATCAATGAATTTTGGCATTTTCTCCACCAAATCACTCTCAATCTTCACAATTTTTTTCACACAACCAAGAGGGAATGACTCCCTATATATAATTTATTTCACACAAGAAAATGGTAAGCTGTTTTCTTGTTCCAAACCAAAATAAATTTAAACTGAGAAGAAGCAAGCAAATTTATCTGGAAATTGTGACATCACACAGGCATCTCCAAGTAACTGACCCAGTGAGCATGCTTAGTGACACAGAACTTTGACTTACTAAGTGTGCTCAAAAGCTACCAAAAACTGTCATAGCTGCCAAAATAGTTTGTAAATCTTCTACTTACATTTTAAATTTGCTTTCCTGAAGAACTATTTTATTTTCTTTGTCAGAGGTTTTATCAAATCAGATAGGTAGTCACTACCTCTTGGTCATGTGAAAAAATTGTGAAGATCTAGGGTGATTTGGCGGAGAAAACACCAAAATTCATCGATTTGTGACACCATGCATGAGCTATAAAAATTGTGAGACAATAGAGAGTTCAAACACGATGTTTCAGCAAAACGTCACCTTTGATCTTTTGACATTTGAACTTCAAACTTCATGACATAGCTTCCAAACTTTAGATTTGCAAAAAACACTCCATTTTGTAGCACTCACAGCTCTCTCACTATTTTTTTCACCAATTAAGCTTGAGAATTCCTTCTCAACATGGATTTGAAAATTTTATGTTGGAAGGCCTGTTTTATAACTGAAAATGGCCTTCAAAATCCAAACATCAAAACAGCAGTTTTGACGTTTGAACGTCGGAATTCCGACGTTTCGTGAAACGTGGCTGTTTAACTTCACCAATGACGTTTGGTAGGCGTAATTCCAAGTGGGGCCAGAGTTCCAAGTTGGGCTAGAGTTCCAAGTTGGGCCAGAGACCCAAGTTGGGCCAGAGACCCACGGCCCAAAGAGCCAACAGGATCTGGTGGAGACAAATTGATCAAAACAGGCGCAACACTGTCCCAGAATAACATTGCTTTGCGGGTGATGCCAATCTTTCATAGTTCTTCTTTGTATCGGAAGAAGGAACACTTGCTCTACCATTAAAAACTTGGCGTGCGAGGAGGCTGTTTGACTTAATTACTGGTGAGAGCGTTCGCTCAGGCAACACGACCGTCAGCGTCGTCACAACTCACACCCAGTCACAGGGACAACAGCGCTCATGCAGTGGTCTCCCGATCAACTATTCATGAACATTCGCAACTCAACCCAATCAGGTTTTCAGTGAAGTGAACAAAACAGTTTCAAAAGGCTGTCGCAGTAAGATACACAATGTTTGGAATGAATCTTTTTCGCTTTGCACAACGTAGGTCTGACGGTGATCCTTTTCTTTCCGCTTGGTCATGGCATAGACCGACGCATGCGTGGTGGACGGTGCCGGTTGGTCTGAGCCGTGCCCGGGTCCTGGTCCGCCTCCATCGTTCGGCTCCAGGAAATCCAAGGGTCCTGCCCAGTCCCAACAAAGGTCCGACCAGGACCAAACTCCGGCTTCACTATGCCGCTTGAGGTGGCACGATCGCTTGGTTCTGGAGTAATTCGTGCATCATGACGCATGAAAACGTTGTGCGAGCGACAACAATGACGTTGCTGGAACATTTCTGCTTCAAAAACACAAAGCGCTCGCAACAAAAGTTTTATATGTCAATTCCAACGCTTCGTTCCTGACAAGTATGAAAAATTCATGTGCACCACGCCTCACTGAGTCTGGACAATACACACCGATCAACAACAAGGAACGTCGCTTTCTTTGTGCTTTTTCATCACGCAGAATTGCTGGAGTATCAACCTGCATCAAAGCGCATGCTTTGAATTTCCCGGACAAATCCAAATTGTGTGACAAATCCGGTTGATTTATCATTGCAGGGTGTATGTGCGTGTGCACGCACTTGTTCGTTGTTTCGTGAAGCTTATGGGTGCACATGAAGCAATGAACATCAAACCTTTTGCCTCAAAACAGTGGTGCTGATGTCAATCTTCAAGTACGAGGAAGACTGTCCGACGGACTTATGTTTTGCTTTCACGAAGACAAATCCCGACCAGACGCACAGGCGCCAAGAACTTCGTGGACTTGGGAGAATGAAGGACAGAAAAGGTGGGTGATGAGCCCTGTGGGAATGTGCCCACCAAAATTATTCCACCTCCAGAGGAAACTTCCTTCGACAGCTTACAAAGTTCATTCGGAGTCTCACAGGACACTGAAGGAGGAAGGCTTGAGAAAAACGGCAATGCAGTTGAAACAAATCAAACTACACATTTTCCTGCCCCGAACGTCAACACTCCTCAGTCGCAGAACTTCAACCTGAAGTTTTTGTTTTTGACAAAGATCATTCCCCGACAAATTCTTGCCCTTTCTTTCTGTTTTAAAAGAAAGATAAGCGAAACATGCCTCCAATCTTGATTGGGAAGCAACACAGAATGGCAAGTTGCCCAGATTTTGGACTGAGCGCAAGCTGCGAACCTGGATGTGCTTGCCTGGAATCCCACAAAGAATTGTCCCCAGCATGAAACTGCATTTCCTTTGTGTGGTGACCTTTCAAATGTATGTAAAAACATTGGTGACGCAGCCTTGAAGCTCGAGGAAGCCTGGACCTACACAATGGTGTCAATATTGAAACCACACACAAAAAGACCGTTCACTGATTGTGGTTTCAAGTTGGATCAATAGCCGATAATCAACCGATTGAAGCTCCAAGGCTGTAAAGACGTCCAGACCAACGTACACCAACCAGACTCACGTTCACAACGGCGCGTGCGAGCCACGGATTAACCAAGGATTCAGCGTTCCTTCCCGCCTGCAATGCCAGTGCGCAAAGTAGCGTGACGTGCCCCGTGGTTCAATGGAAAGTCTCGGGCACCAGGTTCCCGTGGAAGGCACCGCGGGGCTCGACGTCCCGTGTGTCGCTCACGCATCCTTCTGTCTGCAAGACGCTGAATTATGCAGTTCTCCAAACGACTTGCGCTCCGTGCACCATCGGGAGTGCAGGTGTCCAAGGAATCAGGTTTTCCAACCAACGACGATTTTGATGCAAACAAAATGTTCATCTGTTTTTGCACGTCGCATAGAAGTGGTTTCCTCAGCCTGCGCTTGTTTGCCCTTCTGTGCTGACTTCCACACCAGAGCGGTTGGGTCACCCTGCCACGGAGCGCCCAACAGAGACTTGCGCGCAATATGCAGCGACGGGGACGGGGACGGGGACCGACCTGTCACGCGTCCCGTTCCGGCCGCGTGATGAATCTGCGCAGCGCGTGTGGACGCGACGCGGGACCCGCTCGCTCCGCCGCTGCAGGGCGCTCGCTCCATTCATTAGACACACAATGCCTGCAGCGGGCCACGCGCTCCCATCCGTCAAGGCAGAAGTGGAGCCAGGAGATGAGGAAGGTGGGACCCCCCCCCCCGGGCTCACGGAACGCATGCGACAAAGATAAAGTAATGACAGTCAGACTTCAAGGACCCACATTGTGCAGTGTCACTTGTTGGAGTTTGAGGCAGGATTCTCTCAGAAATGTCCTGGATCCACCTCTGTAGCGTGAGCATGTGTGCCCAGCACTGGAGGCCCGCGTGTCCTCGTGAGGTGAAGTGCACAGCTGCAGGAACCGGGTCAGCTTCAGGACACTGCCGTTCGTGGTCGTGCCAATGGACACAGTGACACAGTGGCGCAACCTTGAAGAACCACTGGATCTGAGCACGTGCTGGGCCTCGAACCAGGAAGTAGATATCTATTTCAGCGAAGCAAATCTCGCTTTGTTTCACTGCACACAGGTGCAAGACAAGCTGGCAGGGTCCATCTACCTGGCAAACAGTATGCATGTCTGGTTGAGAAATGTCAGAGTGTCGATCATCGAACCTTGGGCGCGAGGTCGGCACTTCATCACTCCACAGAAGGGATGACACAGGCTTTTGATTTGCCCTGGACAGAATGAGAATGCTGCCTGCAGCCTCTGAACACGTTACCATATCTCAAAGGTTTTGCAGCGGGTTCTGAGATTAATGACCTCTCCATGTCATTCTTCCCGTCGTGGCCCCACCTTCTCAATAATGCACGAAGCGCTCGCTGTCCTGGATCTGCTGCCACTGAGGGCGCTGCCTGCTGCGCCGTGTTGAGGCCTCGGGTCGTACAGCGCGAGCAAACACCTCGTCCCTCCAGGTCCAGTCGCTCCGTCCAACATGAACCAACGATACGGCTCTCGTGCATTGCATGGGCTCTTCGTGCAGATTCTGCTGCAAATCATTATCAACGTGTGCAGTGATAACGACAGAGTCAGCGGATGTGGTGCAGTTTTGACCAAACGTCAAAATGTTTTTCTTTTTCGAAAGCCCTGGAATGAAGCCAAACATTCCCCCGCATGGATTTGCAACTTTCCTATCTTGAATGTCATTACGAAGTCATTTGGACACAAACGCAGATATCCGCGGAAGCCATGCAGGTGGAAGCGCAGAGATAGTCGGGGATTGAAACGTGATCCACAGAGGCTAATTGCCGGCAGATCAAAGCGCTGCGGGTCTTGTGTACAAACACGGCTCATTACCCCGCGACCCCAACAGCCGCGCGCGGCGCTGCGCCGCCGGAGCTGCGTGCGCCGCCGCCCCGTCACGTCACGTCACGTCACCGCGTCGTCCAGCGGTTGACGTGTGCAGGCGCGCGCCTCGACAGGTCCGGCGTGAGACAGGCCTCGGCCGCACCTGCTGCTCTGAGGATGTGTCGAGGAAACAGATTCAGTGTTGAGCGCGGAAGTGATGTGGACGTCGGTTGAGGTGTGACGGAGCTGCACTGTTTGTTGAGAATGCATTATTCTCTTGGACGACCAGATTGAGCCAGAACCAAACTTGCTGATTTTCAGACTTTTTTTCCTCATGCGAAACTGGACTCGATCTCTCACATCTGCAGAGTTGGTCAGTGAGTCTCCAACGAAGTCACAATTCTGCGGTAGCTGCGCCACGTACACTCGACACGTGAGGATCCCGAGAGCTACATTTGAAAACGCTGGAGCGAGCTGCTTTGTTCTGCATGCAAAAGTCTCGCGTGTGTTGGCTTTGCGCCCCGATTTGCATGGCAATGCTGGGATTAGTGTCGGGTTGGGGCTGCGGGCTGATTGCAGGTCTCAGCCTGACAGCGCCGAGGCTCGTTTTTCAGGATTCCACGTCACAACTCACGAGACAAAGCTCCTGCCTGGCGTCGCTGCGGCCGACTCCTGTCCGCACGGGTGGCGCAACGATGTGTGTGTGTGTGTGTGTGTGTGTGTGTGTGTGTGTGTGTGTGTGTGTATGAGTGTGTGTGTATGTGTGCGGCGGTGGGGGTTCTTCAGGCGCAAGGAGGAGCGGCATCAAGTCATTACGGCGGAGAACAAGAGGAGTTTGTCTGTCGATCTGATCACGCACGAGTTGCGAGAGCGCAGAACCACAAGGGTGGGTCAGGTCCACTCGGAGGACCGGGCACGGAATCCCGTCTTCACTTCCACCTGTCAAACACGCACATGTTTCAGGCTCGGGTGTCCCAGATCACATTCTGAATGTGGCCGAGAAGCACTCTCTCAATCATTGTCCCAACTTGTGAGAAATGAGGGAAATCCGGGTCTCTGAAGCTGAAGGAATCCGTTCGAGCAGACCCACGCTGCTTGCATGAAGGTGCAAACCACGCACTCGTCTTTTTCCCTGCGTTGCACTCTCAGATGGATTGAAACAGAAATGTAGACACTTTATACTCAGAAATTCCCCAGAATCCAACATTCCTGTTGGGTAAAAACAGCACACCTTTCGGTTCTGAGAAAGCCGAACAAAGACAGAAAGACAGAAAGCGGGAGAGAGAGAGTAGAGAGAGAGAGAGAGAGAGAGAGAGAGAGACCGAAAGAAAGAAAGAAAGAAAGAAAGAAAGAAAGAAAGAAAGAAGGAAAGAAAGAAAGAAAGAAAGAAAGAAAGAAAGAAAGAAAGAAAAAGAGAAAGAGGAATTGCTTCCAGAAGCATCAGGAAAACATCCACACGGAAGGAACATATCTGCAGAAATCAAGACTCCCCATCACATGCAGCCCCCGAGTCCCCCGCGCACTTGACACATATTCACAGACGACCGGAAGCCGAGCAAATCACAAATGCGTCGTCGCCACTTTTGGGCGTCCAATATGATTCCCTCACGGCCTCTGACTCTGAAGGTCCCGAGCGAACCAAGCAATTGAGACGTCACTCTGTAGTGCCTGACCCGCAGAACCAAACCGAGGCTTCTCCGAGTTTGTCCGAAGCGCGGTGTGTGTTATAAAGACGCCGAGTCCATTGCAATGGTTGATCATTCGCGCGCACACACTTCAAACCTTTGCTTGTCGTTTCAGTCTGCGAAGAACCGCGAGACTTGCGGATGGGCGGTGCGACCTCCCTCGAGCGTGCAGGTTTGCCAACAGAATCCCACATCAGCAAACATGCGTGCAGGAAAACACCAAAACATGTCAACTCACATGCCGGCTCATGACTTTCCACATAGAAACTTGTCCACTTTCTGTGCTCATTGAATTTTTCAACTCTTGTCCCTTTCGAGCCCAGATCAGATTTTCATTGATGCGGTGTCAGGCACAAAAACAAGTGAAGTGACGGCGCTGCTGTGGATCGCGCTATCGATGCCTCGGCGCGTGCGGGGGAAGTGGAAGCCATTAGCCTGTCACAACCTGATGAGGAACACAAACAAACAAACAACGCCCATCGATCGCCGTCAGATTTTTACCCGAAGGATGCGTTCGCTGTTCAACGTTCGTTGGGCAGGTTGGACAGGTATTCAGAGACTTGACGTGAGCGACACTCGAACGTGGTGTGGTTGTCTGCTCCGTGTACGTTGGACGTGACTGTATGAGCTTGATGCATCTGAAACTGATCAACGTGGGGCGAAAGGCAACGATGCATGGAAGTGCGCAAACTGAACCTGCCACAGTTGAGTTGGGTTCGTTTGGTGCCGACTGCGCGCACATAGCATCGCGTGGACCCTGGATTCGCATTGCGCTTCCCGCAGATCACTCTGATCGTAGTTTGATTGCGCACTGACATGACTGTGGATGTCCACAGAAGAACAGGTGCGTTTTCCACAGCGGTCGTGCCTGTGAGTCGGTGCGTCCGCCGGTGCCGTGTCCGTTTGTTCATTGTTTTTAACAAGAATCTGAACAGACAGACAGACAGACAGACACACACACACACACACACGCACACACACACGGAGGACCTAAAGATGCGTACAGCGATGAGCGATTCAGCGGAGGTGTTGTTTGGAGCCAAAGAGTGTTTTTCTTTGGGGGGGGGGGTCCGGTGCAAGAACCCCAATGACACCGAACACCAGTGGTTCGGCAGGAGCACGATGCCTGAAGAAGTCTTGTCCAACACGACAAGACATAAATGTCAAAAAACAACAGCAAGGATGACAGGAGCGTCTTTGCCAAATGCAAATATATTGACAGTAAAAAGGATATTAGCGTCTAATTTCCCCGTGGCGGAGCGATAGGCGCATTGTGTGGCGAGTAATAGGCATTGATTAGAATAAATAGTCCAGTATTAATGCGCACTGATTTGATTATAGCCTTGAGTAATGCGCCGGAAATGGAACGGATAGGCTAATGGATTCCTGGAGCCTGGAACACCTCCGAGATATTCCTATCGGATCCATTTGTGGCAGCCATATCATGGTGGCGTCGGTCTGAAATATGGATGCCGAGAGCAGAACATGATCACACATCTGCTCAGGTTCAGATTTCCTGCTCCTCCCAGGGTTTCATAGGACCAAGACCCGGAGGAACCAGAAAAGTAACACTGTGTAACCAAAACAACGATAATTTGTTGCTGCACCCGACACAAATCGCAACGACCCACCATAGCTCTCTGAGGCACCAGCCTCTCTCTCCCCAAACCTGAGACCAAGCCACCCGACTCTTCAGACACAGTCAGCGATCATCCAGTCTTTTGTCAGGTTAATTGGAACAAATGTATGAAGCAGTTTCTTGGTTCTTCTGAAAGAACTTTACTTGCACGCACTCAAGTGTTGCTTGCACAAGGAAGCTGGAGTCGAGCGGAATCCCCTCAGAAATGTGTACCCAGCACCTGTGGGCAGGAACAGGGCGATCCTGGTCTAATGGCGCTGTGCTTCACCCGCCTTAATGGTTCGTTCAATACCCATTAGACCTGTTGGCTGACTCTTAAGTCCCCAATATCAACCATTAAACGTAAAACAAACCTGAAGGAGACTTCACATGTTGAGGGATCGATTCTGGAGCTTGGATTCAGGCAGAAAGGCCTTTGATTCTCCTGAGGAATGCATGAATGTGAGAAGATGTTTGGCTGCATGACGAAAGACTGAACAAGAACAAATTGCAATCAAAGCAAATGTTTTCGTGCTGCTTCGCTGTGACGTGTCTTTGGAAACATGACAAGTGTTTCCGAGTGTGCACAAGTTGCGTGCACAGACACAGACGACGGCATTTGTAAGCCCTGAAAGGCATGAGAAGGAAGAGGCTGATGCTTGCTGAAGAAGGAGTTCAGAAAGCTGTGTGACATCAGGTGTGTGGAACTAGACGATCTCTTCCACAAACTTCTCAAAATAATATTTCCAAAAATAGATCACTGTGATCAGAAACACTTCTGCTTCGTCCCAGAAAAAAGAAAGTCTGCCCCCATTTCAAAATCAAGGTGGGCTTTGGGAGACAAAGGCCCTCAGGACTGCAGGACCAAATCCTTTGGTCTGCATCAGACACGAAATTTTTGTTTGAATCCATAGCATCGGAGTTGTTTGAACGGTTCGCGCCCCGTCCAGGCCCCTTGCATGACAGCTCGCGTGATCACTTCTATCAGTGCAACAACTTGCTCAATGCCCTGCAAACATGGAGACCCATTGATACCCAATTTACTGGTGACACGTAGTCCAAACGAGACTCGAAAGATGCATTATTCGACCACGCTGTATTCTTTGTGTGGAATTTTACAGCTTCACAGTGCCCCGGAGTCCCGCAGCCCGAGCCTATTGCTCGTCCCTCAGCAGGGACTGCGGTGCTCAGTGAAGATCGCATTAGTGTTAATGCCAACCGCTGCGGACTGGGACACGGAGCCAAACATCTCCTTTCCTCTCTAATTGAGTAAATCTTCTCTTTCAAAGGTCCGTCGTCCAGGCAGGAGGTGAACCAGATCCCTTGCACTGGTTCTCAGTTCTCACTCCCCCTGTCCGCTTCCCAAGAAGCGCGACCTTCACAGCAAAGGGCAAAGCAAACGGAAAGGCGAACGTTGTGACCTGATTATCAAGTCTTGAGGATCACTCCCGCATTTTGGCTCGGACCTGTCTTTATTTGAGTACAGTGTTTTCGATCGAGAAGTCACCAAAGTCGTGCATCGGCTTTGCTGGATTTCGCTGTCTGTCATTTCGTGACCCTTTCACGTGAAATGTGAACTGAGACCTGCGTCAGAATTCACCGACACTTTAGGGATGTTGTCGGCGCAAGTCAATTTGTGGATGAAAGCAGATCTGTCCACACAGACCCACCTCTGACCCACGTTGTTCTTCGTGACAGGATCGTGCAGCTTCTGAGATCGTTTCAGTGCCAACCAAGCACATATTGCGCACCGCAGAAATTGTGCATGTCTTGGTGTTTGATACTTTGACACCGTTGATGTGATAAACTCAGCCGAGGTGGAGGTGCGACTCGCCTCCCAGAAGCCTCGGAGATGTCAGTTGCAATGAAGTCCCGCACTGCATCTCAATTTCAGATCCACATTCTGCACAATGTGCACCAGGGTGCGCGCGTGTTCGCCCGCTGAGCCAACACGAGTCACGTGAGCAGCGCGCAGAGCGCACAGCGTCACCAACTCAGATCTGCGTCTCAAGCCGCGGGGTGACGGCGACACGTAAATCGGGAGTGACAAAGATAGGCATCTGACAAGGACCATTAATCTGAGCCGGCAAACCCTGTTATCCCGTCCCAGAAGAGTCCGCCGCCATAACCAGGTTCATTCCGGGCCTGTTGCATCTTTTATTGCGGCTCAGCAGCGAGTTAATGAGCCTTTGTCATCTGCTGAGTTCCCCGAAATGGGGCGCTGCATCATGGTGTGAAGCCGCGGTTTGCGTCATATTGTGGAGCGTTTGATCAATCAATTTCGTACCAAACCGTCGTCCTGCAGGGAAAGCAGACACAAAATGCACGTAGATGTTTTGTGAAGAGGACAGGGGACACCACATCCTGATGACACATAGCAAAAACGTTTCGCTTTCGATCGAATATGAAACGGAGGTCAAACTTTTTCGGTTCAGGGTGAAAAGACTCACGCTGAACTCAGGTTTTATTTCTCGGGAACTCTGTTTTTCGAGCCGTTCTGAAAATGGCCTGCTTCGGCAGTGAACGCCTCGGGCGCAGCGCGCAGACTGCACCCCGCGGGCGCCGACTTTCAGACGAGCACTGAACCTCGGCTTACGTGCATTTGTCAGGGAGTTGGCGAGTGAATCCACACTTCAGGCCAAGCTCAACCTCTGAGCCACAGAAGCTGCAGTTGGTCTCCCTGAGGAGGCATCACGGCGATGGTCTGGATTTTCCTTCATTTATCCTTCCCCGTGAAATGTCAGAGAAACCTGTTGCGGCTCAGCACCGCGGCTCGACGCTCGTCTGTTGCGACCGACTCAGACGGCGCCGCCACAACACCGACCAACGCTCCAGAGAAAGCGAAATGCTGACAAAAACAACGAGGGGTTGTGTGGAACCGGAGAGAATTTCACAGAACCACGACATTGGCGCGACGATTTGTGAGATTGCACTGAGTGCTTGTGGTGGTTGTTGCGGCTCGGCACGACACGGCGCGTTGCGCCATTTTGCGCCGCCTTGACGGACGGACGGACGGCTCGGTGAGACAAAGCGCGACGTGCGGAACGATCACCGCGAAGAAGCGCCGTGTGTGTCTCCGTCCACATTCAATTTCTCTAAAATCATCTTCTCAGAAAAAGCAATTAGCAAAACGCTAAAAATCCCTCAAAACTTTTGCTCAAGGGATTCTTTTGATCAAAGGATTGGTGTGGTTAGGTACAGAACTGCAGGTAGATTTCGCCTTCATTTTGTCGGACTTGGAAGGAAAGTACAGAGGGGAGAATCCATGTGAGAATCGAACAAATGAAATTGTTTCCCGCCAAACCAGTTTCAGAAGCAGCATCCCAAGATGAGTTTCCTTCTGACAACTCTTTTAACGGACAGATAATTTTTGCAGCGGAATAATCTCGCGCGCGGAAATTGCGTTGTGTGCTCCGCGCTCTTTCCGAAGCACTCCAATAAAACTAAGTATTCATTTCACAGTGAGCAGGTTTCCCCTGCCATTTCATTCAGCTTTATTGACAATGCCACGAAAATGCAATTACGACATTGTATGTGTTTGAGTGGAACTGAAGCGTTTTTCAATGAGCTCGGTACAGATTTCGGGGCACGATACTGCAGCCCCGATTGCTTCTGTCTGTGCGGCCTGACACTCGCTGGAGGCAGCGCTTCGCCTCGCAAAGGGAAAACGATGAACTGTGACCACCTCAAACATTCGGGGCGGTTTGCTCTGATCTGTCTCTTATTTTTAAAATGTTCTGACGCCAGCGATGCTTTTCGTTCCATGTAGATTCACACAGAGAAGACCTTACTCGTGCTGACGAAGACAAACTTTGCTTTTCAATCCCCTGACTGGCTGTTGGAGCTGACGCGGGGATCAGCGGGGACGCGGGGAGCGCTGCGCGGCGGAGTCGGGCCCAGGGCCCGGGGCCGAGCCCTGAGCGACCCGCTCCTCGCTCCGAATCAATCACGCTGCCCGCCGCGACCTGTTGATTACCTCCGCGCTGCGCGGGGATTCGCTCCGAGCCACTGTGGTTGCGAGGTGTTTGCGTGAAATTCACTGGAATAATTTCACGGGGTTGTTGATTTTACAGGTAAGTTTTTCTCGGCAGCTTTTTCAGCCTTGTAGCAAAAGACCCAACGTCTGTTTCGAGTGAAGTGTCCTGCACGTGCACCACAGAGTGGACCAACAAACTCAGACTCTGAGTCCCGATCATTCGCGAAATGTAGCAGCGCGACACTGCATTGCGCTGTCCCCTTGTCCCGACGTGCTTGACTCCGACTGACCCAACACGCAGCTTGTGATGCACGAGGCATGTGCCCGTCCCAGCACCAACATGATCTGTTCTGCACGTTCAAATGAACACATCCTTGGCTTCGAATCGAGGATATCTTGTCACTTGGATCAATAGTTAATATCCATAAGCGGACGAGCTGCCATTGTCAGCTAAACTGAAGCTAATATCTGTTTCAAAAAGATCAAAGCGAGCACTGGGACTTCAAAGGGACTCCGCGACAGGTGCGAATGGAGCCGCGTTTTCCAGGTCAATGTCAGTGCGCATGCAGCGCGGCGCATCTGGAATCAGCTGTGGAACGCAGACCCGATCTCTCTCTCTCTCTCGGAGAGCGCCGCATCGCCACGTCCCGCCTCGACTCGTGCCGCTGCGATGTGCGCTGTTCGCCGCTTGACTGCTACACGTCACAGCCGTCCGTGAACGCGACAGGCAATTCCAGCCAGCAACCCAGGCAGTGCTGCTCTGTGCCACGGAACAAGCCAAAAAGAAGACTCTGTATACGAGGACATCCAAATCAACAAAGACTTATCAGTTCAACAAACCTGCGATTTGGAAATCAATTTGTTTTCCCCGTACCAGAAACTGGTCTCTCATCTTCAAAAATTTTGTCGCGTCGCACACATGATTCGGCAAAGAGCAGCGCATCCCCAGACGGACCCTCTGCACCGCCGGATTCTGAGGACCGCGCAAAGAGAAGTGGATGTTTGAAACTGGTCTGTCTCCGAAGAGCGCGGCTGTTTATCGTGATTGTGAGTGAGCTCGGCTGTAATGATTACATATGAGCTTCATTTGGCTGCAAATGACAGGAAATATTTCCCTCAATTACTCCGGCATTATATCTGTGTCACACGGAGCAAGATCCAATCCACCCACCAACAATTGCCTCCAGTTTAAACTCATCCACACACACACAAATATGCACAACATGCCGATTGCTCGATGTGTGTTCGTGGGTTTGGTGTTGCTACTCGCTCTTGATGAAATGGAAAGTAAATATGTAATTCTCGTTTTGTTTTGAATACAATTCACAAACACAAAATCTGTTTGTTGTGAGGGCGTGTGAGCGTCAAGACTCACTCACAGAATGACAGCTGGCTCATTTGCCTTTTGAAGTTCCGAAAACAAATACGTGTGGAATCATGTGTGGGAACGACCTCACCGCCACAAGAAACATCACAATCTCAGCCGCGGGCACCGGGTCAGACAACGAACCATACACGCACACAAACACGCACACACATTCACACACACGCACACTTTTCTTTGTTTGCCCCTGGACTCCTGAAGTGCCCCCGCGGTCGACGAAAACAGCCGCGACAAGTCTCTGTGGCCATGTTCTCCTTGTGTTGTCACTTTTTGCTCCGTGAACAGGGATCTGACTTCAAACAGAAACGAGCGAAAAGTTCTATTTACCTTTGAGATCTTCGGGCAGACTTATGTGACAGGTGTCAATCAGTCTGCAAGAAAACAGGGAGAACAGTGTCAGAGTCAGGTTTCATCGTCAACACGCGTCAACACGGGTGAACATCGTGCAGAGCGTCCGCAAGTACGAGCGATCACGGTGAACCTCACCGGCCTCGTCTCAACTCGGAAGAAGAGGACACCGTTTCCAGGTTGTCCCGCAGTCGTTTGTCGAGTTGTTGCTGAAATTGCACTTTTGAAATACTCCAAACTTTGAGAATTATTTCATTCAAAACGTTGAGAGAGCACACAGTTGTCAATTAAGATATTGATCGTGTAAAGTCGTACACATGTCATTGTCTGGAAGATCAAGTTTGAACTCAAGAGCACGGCCTTCGGCTTGTCACTGTGGAACTTTGATTCGCACGTTCAGACGTGTCACACGTGGATCTGTGCCCTTCAAAGTGGCGTGTGCTGCCGAATCAGTGCTCCGCAGGTGCGCCCAAAGCCTGCAGGGACACAGGTACAAAACTGACTGCCTCTCTCTGGTTCAGAAAATTCGATAATCTTGGCTCCCGCATGTGAGGACGTTCTCAGCTGGTGCAAGACATGTCTGACGGTTTTCCTCATGTTGTGATCTCAGCAAATGCAAAAGGAAACCAATAGACGTCGATGTTTCCCTGCGGGAGCGACTCTCTGGGCGCGACTCGACGCTGCGGAGGAGCGCGGCGCGTCTCCCGTGTTTCCGGCTCGAGCACCACTCGAGCAACAGACCAAACACAGCGGTCCGAATCAATCCGAGATGTTAATATTGCGCTCACATACGATGAGATAAAACTACAAAGCTCCAGGAAGCGCCAGCCTCAAACCTCCGTATCAACTCATTTCCTCTTCTCTGACAGGTCAATCTCTCAGCTGATCAGAGGCCACGGTTTATCACTCAATCATTCACCGGCCAATCACTGGTCATTTTTGTGACTCAAAGCATTTTCTGCACAAATATGTTGCAGCTTTATTCTTCAGAGTTTAGAAGCCAAACACATTTCAAAGCGAGATGCATCACATCTGTTTCCCCACCATTTCCCCAGGCCAAACGCGACAAACCTCACCGAATATTGCATTCGTAAGTTCCAATCAGCCAAAAAGCAATGAAATTGACAGTCTGTTCTGTTGTGGATTTTCACTCAATGATTACAATGCAAACGTTCCAGCGATGGACGGAAGGCAGTGTTGTCGAGCGAACACGAGGATGTGGGCAGGTACTCGGGTTTTACAGAACGCGGCCTTCAACGACTTGTGCTTTCACTGAGTCTTGACGTCGACGAAAAATTACACACAGATCTCTTTGCGAGGAGACAAGGACTCTTTGTAGAAACGTTTCCCGGTGTGTGTGCGCACACTTGATGAACTTTCCCCTTTTGTGCATGAAAATCATTTTTGCAAACACGAAAGAACTGTACACAATTCAGCCGAATGATACGTGTTGCTGTTGTTGTCAGAGACTTCCAAATGAGTAGCTCCTCGCTGTTTGACTTGGCGATGTACGTACGAGTACTTTGTTCTCTCTGAGTGGGGATCTAGGTACCCCAGTTCTCAGCGAAAGCATTGCTTAGTGCCGTATACGTCTTGCCATGCAGTCCAGTCAATGCTTTGCTCGTCACCACCCTTGCGTCCAGAACATGAGACGAAACTGACCATGTAGCATACGCAGCACACGCAGACTGCGCATCCAGAAGGCTTCCGATCTCCACACAGCCAGACTACGGTAATCCCCCGAGCAGTCTCAACCCCCAATCCACGCAGCAGGAGCCAGTTCTTTTCTCAGCTTTTTGGCCCCATTTTTCACAGTAACATTGGTATCGACTCTCTCTGTCGTTGAGAGCAGGTCGGTTTGGAGCGTGAGCCGTGAATGGTTCTGCGTTTTCCTCTGGAGTCCCGTTTGCTTTGCGGCAGCGCCGCGGACGGATTTGAGGTCATGCAAACAGCAGCGAGACTCGATCGCGGCTCTGACGCGAACATCCAGAGAAGATTTCAGGCCGCGCACCCTGCGACGTGCTCCGGATTTACGCTGCCAACTCGACGTCGAAACTGAGATTTCTCTCTCCTGCTCCACAGAGCACCAATCGCAGCAGGGCACCAGGTATGGTGTTGAGCCAGCTGGATGTGCGTACGGTAGATGTGCTTGGCCATTTTCGGACTGGGCTTGCAACGGACAAGGTCCTCGTATTCAGGGCACACGTCGCATACATGTCATGCACAAGTGTTTCTTCTTGGTGCGAGGGCAGGTCTCATTTCTGTCGAAACCTAATGAAACGCAAATATTTGCGCTGCACAAACAGAGCTGTGCCAAGTTATGGTGCTACATCTGACAATGAATAAATAATTCAGCTCTGAAATTTCCTGATTTGGCAGTGAGAGTGTTCCGTATTCAATTGCACGCATTGTGCAGCCGAAATTACTTGAACTGGAGCCAGGTGAGCAAACCTTTGGGCGATCAATCCGCCGAAGCCGCTCTCACAAACAGAAAGAGCCGCGGTTTGTTTTGCAGGTTCGGAATTTACGTGCACGTTGCTTCCTTGTCATTTGCAACACGCGAAGTAATTTTGTGCGTTGCCAAGAGATGGGACGGAGCTCAGTGTCCTTCAAACTAGACAATTTTGCCAGCGACAAAGAGCAGCATATGGACAGTGACAGGAAACATTTTGCAAATGTGTCATTTCTGACTGCAGCTCACCAAAGGAAACCCCAACACTTTTGCTCGGTCAAGCTGCTTTCATGCATACATGTATTCTGCGTCTGGTTTTCACCACTTTGAAGGGAAGATGGAAAGAGAGAGTGCCAGAAGTAAAACTTGCTTGTGCACACACGGGAAGACTTCAATTTGAGTAGCACCTGCCTGTCGGTTGGGCATTTTAGCGCGTACTTTTCTTGTGTACGAGTTGATGAATGAGGTCAAGTTTCACAAAATATTGACTCAATGAAAACATTGATGTTGTTGCTTTTTGTGACCGTCCCATCCTCTCCGAGGACGCTCTGCGAGCCTTTCGGAATTCAAAGCTGGTGTGGTGCTGTTCTTGTGCACGTGTCCAGTGTTCAAAGTTTTCCGCAAAAAACGGACAGAAAGACTTCCACTGCGGTCATGTCATGGCAAAATGTTCGCTGTAGGGAACCCTCGAGATACAAAGTTGTGTGTGGTCAGTTCAAATCGTCGAGATCATTCAAAGATTTCAGAACCTTTACGGAGGAAGACATGAGCGTCCCCCACGTCAAATCACCAGTTTCTTACTGCGTGTCTGTTTTGAGTCAAAGCGTGATGTCCTGAATGCAAAGGACACGGTCTTCAAAGTTTTCGAAGTGTGCATCTTCAATCTGCAAAAGGTCCATCATCATAAAAACGTGCGTTGCGTGGTCGATTCATCTTTTATTAAATACAGTGCATGTGTGGACTGATTCCCGCAAACATTAATCACAGCAGAGCTGTCATTAGCAGATGCGAAATCTGTCCCCGAGCATTAATTCCGGATTTATGATTTGATGAAGATAGAGGAAGGGATCTGCCTCTCGCGTGTTGACAGGAGCTGCACAAAGCGACACTGCGCACTTCGCGTCATCCACAGCCTCCTGTAGGTTTTGGTCTTCAGTTGGTACTTGTCATTTTGGAAAAATTCAAGTCTGGCAATGACGGTGCTACGATTTTTATTTTGCCAAAGTGCGAAACGTTCAGTTCACGTCACGACAATCCAAATTCTCACGAGAGGGTCAAAATACAGAGAGCTGACCCACATCTCCACACCGTCATGCCAACAACGCAAAAAGCAGTTGACTGAAGACTTGGTCACTTTGCGTTGCACGCAAGCCCAGACGAGGCACACTGTTTGCAGCCCCAGCATTTCCACCAAACACTTCTGCGTCCGCCAAGCCAGACTGCGAGCCATATCGTCGCCAGAAATTCCTTGGCCAGGAAGTCTGAGCTATTACATCGAGCAGCTGTCTCTCAAGTTCGAGTCGTTAAAACACAATGCAGACGTGGAAGTGATCGTGTCGGTTCGGCGCCAACTGCAGCTCTGATCGGGAGGACTCGGCTGCGCCCGACTGAGGCTGACGTCGCTCACGTCTGCAGCCGTTTTGCACTGGACCTGCAGACGACGCTCAGCGGAACAGAACCAGTCGAGCGTCTCTGGGGACAAACATCTTGTGTCAGGAACCATTTCAAACAGCCTCATGAAAACGCTTTCTTTCCAAAATTTTTTCTCATTGAAAGCAAAGACAATCTTGTCAGAAGACAGTTGACTTCAAATTTGAACAAGTGATGGTAAACACATCAACATTCAAGGCCAATAAGAGGACAAAATCTGATCTTTCTTTCGTTGGTTCAAGTTTCAAAGACATCGGCTGCTTATGGTGATCATGTTTCTCCTGGAGCGTGGAGGGTGCTGTTCCCGAAACACTCAACTCGCAGAGAACCATCTGGGCACAAGGCGGTCTTCTGGCAACACTGTGCCGCGACAGTCACTCAGAAAACAGTCAGTCAGAAAACGAGCAAACGTGCTCCTGTTGAAGCAGCAGCATTGCGTCCTCGTCCCGAGCCTGGCTTGCATGTGCTCTCGTGAGGAACATCCTCTGCTTTTGTGGCATTTATCGCCTGTGAAGCAACAATCTTCCAGGGAGAAGTGCTCAATTCGGAACTTCAAGTTCTCAAATTCAAATAAACTGCGACAACATATCCGCTGAAGGATGTGTTGGCGAGTTTCCTTGTGGCACAGACCGTCAAATGAAAAATGCTTTTGTCCAGGTAATATAACCAAAACAAATCTTTCCGTGCACTTTCAACAGGTCAAAAACATTCTTGCTCCAACTCATATTTTCAAGTGAGTGAGGATTCAACACATGCGGAAACACGGAACGACCGATAATTCCCCCCCCCCCACAAGAGTTCAGTCATGGACCGGCATGCTCTGAATCTGACCAAAGCTCCCACAAAGGAAGTATTTGCAGAACTGAAAGCAGCATAAAATAGAGTTGCCAATTTGACCCTCACTTCGCATGGAATTTTGCCTGTTCGGTGCTGGTCAAGAGGATTTTAGACGTACCTGATGTTCAGCCAATCCCTGCATCGCAGTGCAACAAAATCATTCACCTAGAGAAGGACACAGTCCAGCACAGTTCAGCTGCTGAATCCTGAGGCAGCGTAAGGAATCTAGAGATGTGCCGTGTGTTGGCGGAGGGAGCGCGATGTCCCACTGTCAACTGCTCGTGTCGCTCGCTCTTCAGATCTGTTGGGAGTCACCAGCAGCAGGGTCGCCGAACGCTGCATGCCGCGCGGAGCAGCTCAAGCCAAGGCACGCGTGCACCAAAACGATTGAACTGTGTAGGAATGGAGCTTCTGACTGGTGCAGGTCTCTTTGCTTGAATGTACATGGATCCCCATGTTTGTCCTTGCAGCCAAACCCCGAAACCCCGACAATCCTTTTCACAAACATGTGGACGCCGTCAGCGAGAGAGAGAGAGAATGTGTGAGAGAGAGTGAGAGAGAGAGAGTGAGAGAGAGAAAGTGAGAGACAGACAGACAGACAGACAGACAGACAGACAGAGAGGGAGGAGAGAGAGAGCAGAGTGTGAGTGTGTGTGTGTGTGAGTGTGAGAGAGAGAAAGAGAGCAAGAGAGAGAAGAGATAGAGAGGAAGGTCTTCAAAATTCAACCATTCCCTTTTGTCGACTTGTGGTTTGCCGATTCCGGAGCTTCCCGACTCAACACGATTCCTCAGATCTCGGTCCCTGACGACCACTGCTGTGCAAATGTGCACAAAAGTAGCCATTACAATTTGCTTTCCAGCAACAAGTGGCTCGAGCAGTTGACTGCAGCCAAATGGAATTCACACGTTCTATGGGCCGGTGGCGTGGGCGTCACACAGAACGGACCCGGAATAGCTTCTTCTCTGTGGCAGCGGAGCACCAAGAGACCATTGATCACGAGCCCAATTTAGAAACTTTCATTTGCTGCGTGCCGTTTCCTTCTCCTTTGACTGTTTCCTTTTCCTCCACACGGCCGCTGCTTCTCGGAACCCCCTGGACTCCTGTTTCGGTACTAGAAGGCAAAATCAAGCCTTGTCTTTTCAGTTGCACACCTTGAGCAAGAAACGTCCTTGTGAGACGAGTCCGTCACGGCTTCTTTGCGCGCAGCATCTCGGCTCTGTTTGCTCCACGTATTTGAACATTCCGCACAATGCTCGTCTTTGAGAAGCTCCGTCCTCGTCAACAGCAAAACAAGCAGTTCACAAGTACCAATCACAATTTCGCTTTCCGAGGGATTCCCTGACTTGTGTCATGCCATTGGGCCGTGTTCAATGCGATGTACAATGTTTGTCTGGTGACAAAGACGACAGAAGTTTGAAAACTTCTGAAATGCACAAACCTGTGAGGACAATGGAAACGACAACGGAACAGGTGCGGCGCCTCACCCTACGGGGCGGGACCCTTCAGCAGAGCACATGCACGCGGGGGGTTCGTCTGTTGAAAAAGCACATCTGCGCTTTGTTCAAAATTTCCATTATTTCCTTCAAGTCTTTTATTTATGCTTCCCTCACACTAAAGAAGCAATTGTGGTTTGTTCCACTTTCAATAAAGTGATGCGGGGCGCTCGATGTCGCTTTGAGGACCCTGAGATCAAAATGTCAAAATGTGGGCAAAGAACATTTCCGCCACAGGTTTGAACACTTCATTTCTTTCACCAGAGTCACGCAGATTTCCAATGGCTCTGACGAAGCCATCAAGACCAATCAAATGAGATTGGAGACAACGAGAGACACGCACACTTTCCTTCCGTGCAGGAAGATAGTGGTGACGGTTGAGACGCAAAGCTTGGGCGCGACGCGCGGACCGCCCCTGTGTCAGGTCGTGTCGCGCAAAAATGACGCGCAGAAAAGACTATCAGGTGAACGAACTGTTGCTGTATTTTACAGCCACTTTAAAAGTGGCAATTTGCGCCTCCTCCTCATCTCCTGCGGAACCGACGCGCGAGGCGCCCAATCGATGTTTCAAATGGATTCAAGTTTTCACTCAATGCTCAGTTACCTGTGAAACGCGAGGTGTGATGCCGCGCGCTTCAAAGTGATTTATGAAGGGGACACTCCAGCAGAGAGGCGGTTGTTGCAGTTTGCCCACAACAACCTGACGCTCTTTGAGCCACAAAATAGTGTTTAGATTGCCGGGTACTTTGCCTTGAGGTGACAACAGGATGACTGAATTGACCCTTTCGTGCATTGGAGTACGAGGGCATGGGCATGCACGTCAGAGATCGGAACAGTGAGAGCTTCAGTGATGGCTGCGGGGTTCTCCGAATCGATGTCAACAAGTCTGCTTCTCCCATGGAAAATATTGAATAAAGTCTCCTGCAGACACCAAGTCCCACGCACTTTTGGGGAGTTTTGCCTTGCCCACAGGCCAAACACGTCTCGAACGTCCGATTCTTGATTTCAGTAATTTCATTTCAGAAATCATGCCTCTTTCACAAGACTTCAGGTACAGGAGCTTCTCGCCTTTCTCCAGGCTCACCCAGCTCTCACAACGCAAACCTTATTTGATTTGTTCAATCTCATTTTGCCTCGCACTCCAATTCGTTTGTGCCACTCCTGACAGATCCAGCTTTGGCGTCTGCATGTGTCACAGATGCCGCAGAACCTGAATCAAACCCAAATTCTTGGGCGCAACGAACATGATGCTTGCGTCAAGAGAGGGTTGGCATCTTCAGGTCCAGGTTCAGCGGCGAGGCAAAGTTTCAGAGATGTTTCCCTCCAAACCGAGGGGCGTTTTCAGTAACCCTTTTGGCTTTCGCAAACATCGGCCGGTCGCCTGTGGGTCGGTCAGCGAGGAGTCCTCACAAAGAACAGAGAAATATCGACGCAGAGTTCGGACCAAACTGACACCGACGAGCAGGTGAGCAGTGACACGAGAGATCGGATGCGCCATTGACTTTGTGTCCTTGCGCTTTGTGGAGAGTCTGCTCAAAATAGCAGTGACCTGAAACCCAAACCGCGCTGACGAGTCCTGAGCTGAAAGTTAAGAAGCTTTTAATGAAGCAAATTTGAGAGTCATTTGCTTCTGCTATCCTGGACGTTGGCAAGCTCAAAAAATCAGCTTCCGAGTTGGAGAACGAGAATCATTGTGTCCAAGGGTCCGAGCTGATTGCAAATCTGGTTCTGGTTGGAGACCGTCGCCAGTGAGAAGGTCCAACGACCTGCCAGTCCCAAGACAGGCTGCAAAAACTTACTCAAATGCTGAACGCAAAGCATCATCCAACTCTTGCGTTGTTGGTTTGGCAAAAAGCCAAACATCCCCAGGTTCCATTCACTCTCCGACGGCAAGAAGCCCCAACAGCGAGTTCCGCCGAAGCAACTTTTTGCAGCGTGGCCTTTTGAGCCTGAATGCATTTTCCATGTTGAAGTCGATCCACGCCACAAAAAATTGTGCGCATGCATCCTTGGTCGCCTCTGCTTTGCGTCGGAATGAAGGAGGTCAAGCCAACTGAAGACCAAGGTGGATCCATAGAAAAAAGACAAACACGCACATGAATGTTGGGCAGGAATGTCAATCCCATGGCAAACAGTGATCACAAATCAATTCATGTTGGTCACGTTCTGTTGACGGAGGAGTTGGAGGTTCCCGGCCTCATTCGTCACTCAGGTACTGAGAGCTCAAATATGAAAAGGCAGAAACGATTAAATTCAAAGACCTCCGGCATTGCCATGACGTTCTATGCACAGTAATCCCGACGAGAAAGACATGCAGCGCCTGCATTTTTCACGGTGCCGTGTAAGACTTTTCCAATGCGTCCAAGACCTGAAGACCCTTCACCTTGAGAAACACACGTCTTCAACTGGTCCAGGAGCGCAAAGGGACGTGAACAGATTCATTCAAATGTCCTGCATTGGCAAAAACGACGACTTTCTGTCTTTCCTCTGCTGTCACACCACCTCTCCAGGTGACCTTCCAAGTGACTTCATTGCAAGTGAGCTCACACACTTGAAAAATGATTCCTGTTCAAGCACACAACTTCTTTCTCCACCAAAAGTGTCGAAAATTGCGGGGAACCATTTCTTGCAGCGTGTGAGAGCGCGAGCTCTCAGGTCCGCAGCTTCCTCACGGGTTGGCGGAGGCCATGATTGTTTCGGCCGACCATGGTGCACCCGTGCACTGTTTTAGCACAACCATGTCTTCAACCGAGTCCTTTCGTGGCATCGAAGAACGATGCATTTTCCCCAGTAAAGACCAAACAAACACAAAACGAGAGTCGCCTTTTCTCGCGCCAGACGCAGAGGCTTTGCAAAAAAACGCTTCTCCATTTGCGATGCATGCACCTTTTGTACGACCAGCAACAAAGAAAATGAATTCATGCAATATTCACGACTCCTTGTGACTGGGAATCCGCTGCGGTCCCTGTTGATAGGGGTTTGCATGCAACAGCAGGATCTGGCAAGATTTGGAATGCATGGCCAAAGGTGGAGATTAATTCCACCCAGAGTGTTGGCGGTAATTTTCAATCAGCAACAAACCTGTGTTGTCGCACGTTCTGTTTGAAATAAACGACACAAGGCAACACGCGTGTTCTTGTATCCTTCATTTCAGTGCGCATACGAGCTGCACGATCCGTGAGACGAAGCAAAGTGTGTTGAAAGCACCAGCTGGATTCGCCGACGATGCATGTATTCGCACTCACGTGCACTGGATAACTTGGCATAATTGGTGACTCCAATTGCCCTTCAAATCAACTTACATAGCTTCATTTCACTTATTTACTCACTACGAGGCTTTTGTATCAAAAATGTCTGACCTCACAATTTACTGAAATAATTGTCAACTGCGACACCTCATTAACTTGTTGCTCACCACGTAAGCAGCGACGAAATTGCAAATTATCTTGTAATTTCGTGAAACTTTGGAAGGTCGCTCTCGGTCTGCTGTTCAGTTCCTGTGGCTGTGAGCTGGCGTTTTCTGCAGGAATGAGTAGAGGCCGATGAAGAACTGTCACACAGTCTGACCCTTTTCAAAGCTGGAAAACAACCATTGAAAATATTCTACGTGCAGTTGCTTTCGGTGTTCAAAAGTGTGGTGAAGTCGAGCGACCTGCAGCCGGAATCCTGCCTCATCCTAAGTGCTTTTTCGTCATGTTGGACTCAGTTTCATTCCATTCCGACATTTTCCACACACGCAGCACATCTTGGGCGAGAGTGTCACCTTGCCATGTCCGGCGACACACGCCGGAACCCGGGGCAGGAACCTCGTCGACAGGTCCCGTGCCGCAGCGCCGCGCTCCCTGCGGTCCGTGCGGCGACGCGTGAGTGTCGTCCCCCAAGGCTCAATCTTCACTTCCAATGAGAAAATGTGTCAGTTCCGAGAGCAGCGGACTCGACCTGGGTTCAAGCGCCTCACTATTGACAAATCCGACAAGGAAGTCGTCACGAAGCAGGTTCGCTGCACCTCGGCGGTGCTGCAGCCCCGAGCACAGACTCGCCTCCGCGATGAAGGCACCTACATCAGTTTATACAGCACCAAGTCCCTGGGAATTGTCGGAACCACAAAGTGATTGAGACTGAGATCCGCTTGTCATTCAGATTCAGCCTGGATCAGTGCTCCGGAGCAAGACCAATAAGAACGTGCTGTTCCGAGTTCTCGCACGCTCACGAGATTCTTCTCATTCTCGCGTCCTGTGAGCTCCCACTCCCGAATTCACTTCACCCACTTCCAGAGCTACAGAGTTTGTGCTTGAACCAGCAAAAGCACGTGAAAAAGGGAGGGCATTTACGAAGTCAGTGAAACGTTCACCGATCATGTGAAACAGTAACGTGATGATCTTTGTCTTACGAGGGAAGTCCACGATCTGACGGTTTTTGTCCAATATTTCATGTTTCTTGCGAACAATGGTCAAACTTTATTTCAAAAATGGAATGTTTTGACCATATGCCATGCATTCAAAACTAAAATGTCATGCCAACAAAATTGTAAAAGGGTCAAAACAGAGACCCAAAGTAGACAACAGAACACTTTCGGTGGAATGAAATGCACAACATGAACACCAAATGAACATGATGCAGTCACTTCAGTCCTCAAATTCACTGTCAGTTTCAAACATAATTCCATGATCTTGCTCAGGGACTTTGCTGGTAAATGACTCCAAACTCGGAATAAGAAAGCCATGCCAAGCATGTGTACTGCCACTCCGCCAAAACAATTCAACAGATCACAGTTCAAGGTCATTCAGATCAGCAGGATTGACCTGAATACACTGTTTGTGCTGTGGGATCCAATGGCAACATTGTGATGATCAACTGTCTTGATTTTGGTACAAATTGGTCGAGGCAACCCCGAGATGTTGGACAAAAACCGTCAGATCGTGGACTTCCCTCGGACTTCGAGTGTGCGTACGTACACTGATTGAACAAAACAAACCAAAATGTTCAATTGCATCCAGGTGTCGTCGGAGATAAAGTTTCACTTCCGAGTCGTCGGAAAACGTGAGAAACTGTAATTTATCAGCACGATAGGACACCGTCTGCAGCAGGTGCGGGCAGCTGGCCACAAATGAGCGTCGCTTTGCAGGCGACAATGTACGCGGTAAGAGCCATTCAAAGAGTTCCCGCTGGTTCCTGCCATTTTCTGTGTCTTACCGGTCCATCGCAGTCGGTTGTGAGCTTTCCTTGCGTCCAGAAATGAGAACATATAAAAATGATGTGCACC